>Ga0208611_10021_pt1 | contig 106519 bp, 94 predicted proteins | sample Subbio2Mar_QV11C_FD_184821 | JGI IMG/M metagenome (GOLD analysis project Ga0208611, IMG submission 184821) | Serpentinite rock and fluid subsurface biosphere microbial communities from McLaughlin Reserve, California, USA - CR12Mar_QV11C (SPAdes) | ecosystem: Environmental > Terrestrial > Deep...
ATCAGGAACCAAACAAGGATCAATGCCTGGAGCCTGATCATGGGGTCAGGATAAATGATCTGGAAGCAGCTGAACTAATCCAAAAAATAGCTGAAGTAAAAAGTCCGCAAGAGATACAGGCATTTGAGAAGCAAAAGAGAAATCCAGTGATCAGAGAGCTTAAAAAAAGACAGTTGTCCATCAGGCAGATCGAAAGATTAACCGGGATCAGATTTGGTATCATCAGAAATATTTAAGCAAAGGTATCTGAGCTGCCTGTCTGAAGAATAACCAAATTGCCTTCAAGGACACGATAAATGAAGGAAAAGAGCACAAAAGAACCGTCCCTATGTGTTAGTCCCTTTGTGTTACTATGTGTTACTCGTCCCTATGTGTTACTATGTGTTAGATATGAAGGAGATAATGTTGTTTATGTGCATCTCTCAAATGAATTTAAAACAAATTTCCGGGGCGGGGTTAACATTGGAATGCTTAATATCTACTCAATTGTCAATTCCCTTTGCCAGATAGAAGGGATAGATAAAGTGTTCTTCATACTGTTGGATGCGACACCAGATCCTCTAGTGCATCTAGGCCTGATTCAGCCAGTAACCCCGAACCCCGGCTTGGTGAAGAGATGACCCTTGCTGCAAACTGTGCCAGACCTTTGGCGGGTGCAACTTGAGCCTTTTGATTGTGTTTATCAATACTTCCCGCAAATCTTGAGCCGCCTCGTCCATGTCGTAGCCCATATTTTTGCTGTATTAAACTGGAATTCTTGAAATCATCTCACTTGATTTGTTCCCGAAAGAGAGGTAAGCTAGAATAGCCGAGCAGCACCCGCCGGGAGTGAATTTATGGAACAATTTATCTCCGAACGAATAGTCGCATTGTTGCAGCTGCAGTCTCCTGTCGTCTTCTTGCTGGTATTTATGGCCGGAGTTGTAACAAGTATTGGGCCCTGCAATATTGCTATTCTGCCATTGCTGGTTGCTTATATCGGTGGCAGCAAGGATATTTCCGGCCTGAAAGGATTCAGCCTTGCTGTCAGTTTCACCCTCGGGACAGCACTTACCTTTGCATTGCTGGGCCTTGTGGCAGCTTTAGCAGGAGGGATATTTGGCCATTCCAGGAGCCTTCTGGTTTATCTGGCGGCAGGTGTCAGTATCCTGGTTGGGTTGCACATGATTGGGGTGGTCAACCTGCGCCTGCCTGTTTTTGGCCATGGTTTGGCAGGCAAGGTCCGGCGGGGAGGGGTTTTGGGGGCCTTTATTTTAGGGACCGTTTTAGGCTTGGCTAGTTCCCAGTGTGGTACGCCCGTTTTGCTGGCGGTGCTTAGCCTGGTAATGCTGCAAGGCAATATACTTTATGGCGCCCTGCTCTTATTTATCTATGCCTTGGGCAGGGGAGTTCCCTTGGTCCTGGCAGGAACTTTTGCCGCTTTTGCCAAGGGCATTTCTGCCATGAACAGATACACGGCGGTAGTAGAAAAAATAGCCGGGTTCATTCTAATAGGCTTCGGGCTTTTCTTTCTTTGGATTGCGTAAGAGGGAGCCGAAAAAGTCTCTGACAGAAATGCAATAAAGGAAGAACTATAATTAAAATGCAGTAAAGCAGGGGGAACAGTATGACAGAGTTTAAAGAAGCAGCCAGAAACGGAAAAACCGCCAGGATAGTTATACTAACTGTTGTCCTGATTGCGGTTGCGGCGATCTTGGCCTTGAAATTTATGCCAAATCCATATCAAGGGGAGAATCGGCCCCAGCCGGGCAGTGTCCGTTTAGCCGAGGCAACAGCGGCCGGCCTGCCCGTGATATTGATTTTCAGTTCGGCTGGTTGTCCTGCCTGTGTGGAATTCGATAAAATCCTGCAGCGAGTAATGCCTGACTACCAGGGGCGGGTAGCCTTCATTAAGGTAAATGTAGCCGACAAGCGGGAAACAGAATTAGTACGGCAGTACCAGATCCGGTACGTCCCCACCCTTTTTTTGATCGATAAAGATGGTAAGCCGAGGGCTCATGCGGGTTTTGTTGAAGAAGAGGTATTGCGCCAGGCGATAGATAAATTATTGTTATAGTTCCATTATTATAGGTAAAATCATCGGGCGGCGTTTGGTTTTCTCATAAATGAATTCTGCTAAAACTTCCCGGATTGCGCTTTTAATTATGGCCCATTCCGTAACCTGCTGAGCCTGGCATTTTGCCAGCGCCTGCAGGGTTTTTTCTCTTGCTTCGGCCAGAAGTTCTCCAGCTTCCCTCACAAAAACAAATCCCCTGCTGATTAGATCGGGGCCGGCTAGAATCATCCCAGTTTCCTTATCAATAGTGACAACGGCAATTACAATTCCTTCGCCAGCCAAAAGATGGCGATCCCGCAAGACGATATTGCCCACATCCCCAATCCCCAACCCATCAATGAATACGCTGCCGGAGGATACCCGGCCGTTTATTTTTGCCTCTTTCTGGCCGCACTCGATCCGGTCGCCAATGTTGGCCTTGATGATGTTTTCCTGGGGATACCCCATTTTGATGGCCATCTCTGAAAAAATTGCCATATGGGAGTATTCCCCGTGAAAGGGGATGATGTATTTAGGCTTCAACATATTCAGCATCAGTTTTATTTCTTCCTGTCCGGCGTGCCCGGAGACATGAACTGTGGCTACCTCTTTATAGTAAACATCGGCCCCGATTTTAAAGAGGTTGTTGATGGTGCGGCCAACCAGCAGCTCATTGCCGGGAATCGGAGTAGCTGAAATAATGACCGTATCACCTTCCATAATGTTGATCTGCCGATGATTGTGAGTAGCCATTCTGGTCAGGGCAGCCATCGGTTCACCCTGGCTGCCGGTAGCCAGGATTACGACTTTTTGCCTGGGCAGTTTGTCGATCTCCTCAATTTCGATGAAGGTTTTTTTAGGCACATGCAGGTAGCCGAGGCGGGTAGCCACTTCCACCACGTTTGCCATGCTCCGGCCAGCAACTGCCACTTTGCGGTCAAATCTGACAGCAGAATTGATTACCTGCTGTACCCTGTGCACGTGTGATGCAAAGGTGGCTACAATAATCCGTTGCGCGGCGCGGCTGAAAATCATGTCGAAGGTTTCTCCGACAACTTTTTCCGACGGGGTCATTTCCTCCCGGACCACGTTGGTACTGTCGCAGATAAAGACCAGAACTCCGTTTGATCCATAACGGGCGATCTTGTCAAACTCAAGCAATCGCCCATCGACAGGCGTCTGGTCCAGCTTGAAGTCCCCTGAGTGGACGATGGTGCCTACAGGAGTATGGATAGCCATGCCTACTCCATCGGGGATGCTGTGATTAATCCGGAAAAACTCAACCTGGAAAACACCCAGCTTTAGCTGCTGGTCAGTGTTTATTTGGCGGAAATCTACCTGTTTGACCATATTGTGTTCTTCCAGTTTGGCTTCCACTAATCCCAGGGTTAATCTGGTTCCGTAAACCGGTACTGGCAAGTCTTTTAACACAAACGGCAGGGCTCCGATGTGGTCCTCATGACCGTGAGTTAAGAGGATACCGCGTATTTTTTCCCTGTTTTTTATCAGGTATGAGGTATCGGGAATAACCAGATCTATGCCTGGTTGATCCTCCTCGGGAAATTTAACCCCACAATCTATCACAATTATGTCGTTACCGAACTCAATAACCAGCATGTTTTTGCCGATCTCCGTGACACCGCCCAAGGGTATCAGGGTTACCTTGTCCAAAATTTTTTCCATCCTTTTTTCTCCCTATCTAGTTGCCTTTTTACAAAGGTATTCAAACAGATCATCTAAATTATCATAATCTTTTTTGTCCTTAGGGTCAAGAATTTGCATCAATTTCGCAACTTAGTTGCGGCGGTTAGCATATTTTGGCATGGCCATCAAATCTTGTGAAGGAAGGTTTCTTCTAAGAGGCGTTATTCTTTCCAAATATTCTTAGAAGCGGGGGTATTAGAGCGGGTGGCTATCTATAATAAAAAATTGTCTTTCGGCAGGAAAAATATTTCCGCCGTCGAAGCCTCTCTCATTAAATATTGGGACTGGAGGGGTTAGGGTGGAGGATAAGGGTCTTCCTTTAAGAGGTCTGAAGGTGCTGGATATCTCCACCATGATAGCAGCGCCGTGGGCAGCTACCTATATGGGTGATTTTGGGGCAGATGTGATCAAGGTTGAGCATCCGGTTACCGGGGATAATATAAGAAAGTTTGGCGCTGCAAAAGACGGAAAAGGCGTCTATTGGAAATCACTAAACCGCAATAAAAAATGCATTACGCTGGAACTTAAAAAACCGGAAGGGAAGGAATTATTTTTAAAGCTGGTCACCTGGGCCGATGTCCTGATCGAAAATTTCCGCCCGGGGACCATGGAAAAATGGGGTTTGGGCTGGGAGGTACTTAAAGCTGCTAACCCTGGCTTGATCTGGCTCAGGGTTTCCGCGTTCGGCCAAGAGGGGCCGTATGCTGCCAGAGGCGGTTTTGGTACAGTGGCGGAAGGAATGAGTGGATATGCTGCTATTAATGGTTACCCTGACGGCCCCCCCACCCTACCCCCCATAGCCCTGGCCGATGGGGTATGCAGCGCTTTTGCCGCATATGCCATCATGGTTGCCGTTTACGAAAGAGACGTCCTTGGGAGTAAACAGGGCCAAGTTATCGATATTTCTCTTTATGAGCCCCTGATGCGGTTAATGGAGGTCTCCCTGATGGAATACAGTACCCTTGGCCTCACTACCCAAAGAATGGGCAACAGGATTGCTTCTTCAGCTCCCCGCAATAGTTATAAAACCAAAGAAGGAAAATGGATCTGCCTGTCTGGCAGCGCCCAGCCGATTGCCGAAAACATATTCAAAGCGATCGGGCGGCCAGATTTAATTAATGACTACAGGTTTTGTAACAATTTTAGCCGGATAAAGAATGTAGATGAATTGGACGCTATAATTGGAGAGTGGATCGGTCGACACTCTTTAGATGAGGTTATTGAGCGGTTTATGGAAGCAGGAGCTGTGATCGGTCCCATCTATGAAGTTGATCAAATTTTCGCGGATGAGCATTTCAAGTATCGGGAATCCCTGGTGCAGATTCCGGACAAGGACTTTGGCACCATTACCATGCCTAACGTTTTTGCTAAACTCTCCCGGACACCCGGCAAAATACAGTTTTCCGGGGAAGACAAGGGAGCCCATAACCAGGAAGTTTATTGCGATTTACTGGGCCTGTCACTTGATGAATTAAACGAACTGCAAACGAAAGAAGTTATTTAAACCGGAGGTATTTTCTGATGGAACTCATCCGCACATTTTTGTTCACACCGGGCAATAACGAAATCCGGGTAGAAAAGGCCTACGGTCTTGGTGCTGACGCCGTGATATTGGATTTGGAAGATGCAGTGGCTGTCACTGAAAAGAAGGCAGCTCGGCAGATGGTTAAGGCTATTTTGGCTAAGCCAAGAAATGTCGCTACTTTTGTTCGGGTAAACTCCCTGCCAACCGGTTTCTTTTATGGGGACCTGGTGGAAATGGTTCAGCCAGGCTTGGATGGAATAATCCTGCCCAAATCCGAAACAGCGGAGGACGTTTTGAAGGTTGATTGGCTGATATCGCTATTGGAGCAGGAAAAGAACCTCCCGGCAGGTAAAATAGATTTAATTCCGCTGGTGGAAAGTGCACTGGGAATCCTTAACGCTAAAGAGATTGCGGCGGCTTGCGCCAGGGTCTCCCGGGTAGCCTTTGGCGCTATCGACTACACTTTGGATATTGGCACCAGCTGTTCTCAAGCAGGGAGCGAACTTTTTTATGCCCGGGCTCAGCTAGTAGCCGCCTCAAGGGCTGCCGGCAAAAAGCCGCCGGTGGATACCGTCTATCCTGATATTAAGGATATCGAAGGCCTCTTGCTTGAAACCAAGATCGTTAAACAATTAGGTTTTTTCGGCAAGATGGTCATCCACCCGAACCAGATTGACCCTGTCAACAAGGTTTTTTCCCCAACTGAAGAAGAGGTTCTTTGGGCCAGCAAAGTAGCGGCGGCCTTTGACCAGGCGGAAGCCCAAGGAACCGCTTCCATCCAGCTGGAGGGCAAGTTTATAGACTACCCGGTAGCTATGCGGGCAAAAAGAACCCTGCAACTGGCCGCAGCCATTGCCGGCAAAAAACCTTAAGATTTAGCTTGCTTTGACGGACAGCCGCAGAATATTTTCCCCAATTCGGCAGGAGACCAGGGGGTAACGGGCGAATAGTTACCCTGGATTGTGCTCGTGTTCACAAAGATAGGGGGTGACGGGTTGGGGGTAGTCAGCACTCTGGAAGGAAGATGCCGCAAGTGTTATTCCTGTGTGCGCCATTGTCCTGCCAAAGCAATTAAGGTTGAGAACGACCAGGCCAGGATCATTCCCGAACTCTGTATTGCCTGTGGTCATTGTGTCACGGTCTGTTCCCAAAAGGCGAAATATTTCCACCGGGAAATCGATCAGGTAAAAGGCTTCCTGGCCGGTGGGCAGGCGGTTGCCTGCCTGGCTCCCGCCTTTATAGCCGAGTTTTATCCCCATGCCTTGTCTCTCGTGTCAGCCCTGAAGCTAATGGGCTTTGGCGAGGTGCATGAAGTTGCTTTTGGTGCCAGTCTGGTTACCGGAGCCTATCAGGAACTGCTGGCATCCAGTGGACAGAGAGGTTTTATCAGTTCCACTTGCCCAGCTGTTATTAATCTGGTGCAAAAGCATTACCCGGATCTGCTCAACCGGCTGGCACCTGTCGTATCCCCGATGATTGCTACCGGCCGCTGGATCAAAAATCATCACGGTCGCCATCCAAAAGTGGTATTTATCGGTCCCTGTGTGGCTAAAAAGGAAGAAGCCCGGGATCCTAACGTAACAGGGGCGGTTGATGCGGTACTGACATTCCGGGAACTGCGTTTAATGTTGGCCGAATATGGTCTTGAGCTGGCTAAAATTGCTCCTTCCAGGGTCGATAACCCCTTGCCCGGTATGGGGCAAATCTACCCTTTGCCTGGCGGTTTGTTAAAAAGTGCGGCTCTGTCAGCAGATATTCTTTCCAATGAAATTGTCGGATTATCAGGGAAACATGCCTGTCTTGAGTACTTGGAAGGGCTGAAAGCTGGTTGCTATCGACCCCAGTTTGTTGATATGCTTTTTTGCGATGGCTGCATTGCCGGTCCCTTAATGGAGACACACCTCCCACACTACACCAGACAGAAAGTCATCGCCGATTACTGGCGACAGCTAGGTGAAGAAGCTGTTGGGCAATCAACTCTCCCCAGGGCTGAGTTTAATCTTGGTCGGAGCTTTGCGAACCATCGCTTACCCCGGCCTGTTCCAACAGAACAGCAGGTGAGGGAAGTATTGCAAGAACTGGACAAATTAAGGCCGGAAGATGAGCTTAACTGCGGCGCTTGCGGTTATAACACCTGCAGGGAAAAAGCGGTGGCGGTGTTTCAGGGGCTGGCAGAAAATCGCATGTGCCTCCCTTACCTGGTCAGCCAGCTGGAAAAGAGCAACCGGGAACTGGTGTATCTGAAAGACTATAACAAGAATATTGTTGAGAGCATTGTTGAGGGGATCATTGTCATTAACCGTCAGGGAATTATTACAACTTTTAATGACAGCCGGCGGCAGGTGACCGACCGCTTAGCCGTAGAAGTTGTTGGGAGAGCTTTGTTTCAAGCTATTCCCCATCTTGATGTCAGGGAGGTAAGCCAGCTTTTAAGCCGGGTCTTAGACCAGGGTCAGCCCACTCCTCTAGAGGGACTCAGACTGCGGTTGTTAGAAAAAACTCTGGTAGTTAATATCAAGGGGTATCCTTTGCGGGATGAAAAAATTGGTGTTTACGGTGCAGTATTAATATTTGAAGATATCACCGAGAAAAAGAAGCTGGAAATGCAGTTAATCGAGGCAAGCCGGCTTGCTTCTATCGGCCGGTTGGCCGCAGGCATTGCCCATGAAATTAATAATCCGCTCACATTAATTTCCGGCTATGCTGAACTGCTAAATAAAGAGATGGCGCAAGATGCCCAAAAAGCAGGGTGGGCCAAAGTGATCACCGAGGAGGTTGACCGGATTGCGGTAATTGTCCGGGATCTTTTGAATTTTGCCCGGCCGCGCTCCCAGGAGCTGGCGACCTGCAATATCAATGAAGTAGTCAATCATACCTTGACCCTTGTGGCTAACCAGCTGCAGAAAATAGAAATTGACTTGGAGAAATTCCTTGTTCCGGATCTTCCCGAAGTCCTGGTTAATCCGTATGAACTGGGGCAGGTTTTTCTTAATATTATTCTCAATGCCTGTCATGCCATGCCCGAAGGTGGAAGCCTGCGTGTCTCTACCCGTGCGGTAGAATACCGCCGATCCCAGGGGGTACAGGTTGAATTCACTGATTCAGGCTGCGGGATCAAAGAAGAATATATTCAGCAGATTTTTGACCCATTCTTTTCCACCAAAGAGCTGGGTGAGGGCACCGGACTGGGGCTTTCTGTCAGTTACGGCATTATAAAAAAGTACGAAGGCATAATTGAGGTATTAACTGAATACGGCAAAGGGAGCAGTTTCTTTGTGACCTTGCCCGCAACAGATTAGGGGGTGAAACGAGTGGATAGAATCCTGGTTGTGGATGACGAGGCAAAAGTGTGCCAGTTCCTGGTCGATATTTTAATCCGGCAGGGGTATCGGGCAGATGGTGCCAATTCTCCTAAGCAGGCCCTGGAAATGCTGAAACTCGACAGCTACGACCTTTTGCTGACTGACCTGATGATGCCGGAGATGAATGGGCTTCAGCTTTTGGAGCGGGCTAAAGAAGAGGATCCGGAACTAGCCGTCGTCATGATTACTGGGTACTCTACGGTAGAGACCGCTGTGGAAGCTATGAAGAAAGGGGCTCTTGATTATTTAGCCAAGCCATTTAAAATTGAGGAAATAAAAATTGTAGTGGAAAAGGCCTTGCAACATAAAAGCCTGATCGCGGAAAATCGGCGCTTGCGCCAGGAATTAAAAAATTCAAAGGGCGGGCTGCCTTTGATCATCGGCACTAGCCAGGCAATGCAGAGAATTTTCCGGATCATCGATAAGGTAGCCAATACAGACAGCACAGTCTTGATCAGGGGGGAAAACGGTACCGGGAAGGAACTGGTTGCCAGGACCCTGCACCTAAAAAGCGGGCGATCTGCTAAAGCTTATGTCAGTATAAATTGCGCTGCGCTGCCGGAAAACCTGCTGGAGAGTGAACTGTTTGGCCATGCCCGGGGCTCGTTTACAGGAGCTGTTCAGGCAAAGAAGGGCTTATTTGAAGAGGCGGACGGAGGCACGATTTTTCTTGACGAAATCGGCGATATAAGTCCCGGCCTGCAGGTAAAGCTCTTAAGGGTCTTGCAGGAGCAGGAGCTTCTGCGGGTAGGAGAGACCAAGGTCAGGAAAATTAATGTGCGGGTTCTCGCTGCCACAAACCGGGACCTGGAGACCGCAATCTCCCAGGGAAATTTCCGCCCTGAGCTGTTCTACAGGTTAAATGTGATCAGTATTGTGATGCCGCCTTTGCGTGAAAGGGAGGGGGATCTGCCTCTGCTGGCTGAACACTTCCTGCAAAAATACTGCCAGAAAATAGGCCGGCCCAAAATATGCCTTTCACCGGCTGCGGTCAAGGTTTTGTGTGATTATTCCTGGCCGGGCAATGTCCGGGAGCTGGAAAATATTATCGAAAGAATAGTTATCCTTGCCGATGGTGACATGATTCGACCCGATGAACTCCCCCGAGAACTTCATTGCCATAAAATAGGAGCGGAAGGTACAGCCCTGTCCGTTGGTGGCTTCCAGCAGCAAGTGGCCCAGTTTCAGCGCCATTTAATTCTTCAGGCACTGGCGGAAGTCGGCGGAGTTCAGTCCAGGGCTGCCCAGTTATTAGGTTTAAAGAAAACAACATTGAATGAAATGATGAAAAGACTGGATTTGCTCAGGCAGGAATGAAAAGTCCTCCCAGTTTCCATGTCGCATCGCCAATGTCCAATGCAATGGATACATCCGTTGATTTGGACGGTGGATGCGGGTTTCTCCAAAGGATGGCTAGTTGTTAGCATCAGACTTCCTTGAGAAGTCTAGATTTAATGGCCGTCCTTTTTATTTTTTTAATAGCAAACAACTGGCATGATAATTGCATATTATTCTTTTCAGGATGAAAGAGTGCTTTCAGGATGAAAGTGAATTAGTTCACATACCTTACGCTTCGGCAAGAAAGAGGTGTATCTAATGAACAAAGACCTGGTAAGACTGGAAAAAAGGCGCAGCATGTTGCTGGATCGCTGGTTGGATGCTGAAAATGAGGAAAAAAAAGATTTGCTGGCTGAGCTGATCGATATCGATGAGAGGCTGGTAAAGAAAAAGACTGAGAAGGTGCCTCGGTTTACGGCAGTTCCCCGGTATGTCTTTCGCTCCCAGCTTTTTTAGGATTGCTTAACTTGGTCTGGTGCCAGGTGTTTAGATAGCTGAGTATAATAGTAAAGGGTTATTGTAACGGCAGCTTAGAAATCGCTAAGGCCGGCCGCCATGCTGTTAGCGTAAAGAGCAAAATTTTTTTGTAAAAAAATTTTGCACGCAGCAGGATATTCTGCGTCCATGTCAAATATGCTTCATTGATAAAAGCAATAAAATGATTAATTCTTTTCATGATCTGATAAAAGCAAAACCAGGTAGCGTATATGCCTAAAATAATCTATAATAATGAATATTCAGATTAATTTTTTTTGGCCTGGCCTAGTGCCTTTTATCACAATCTATCACGCAAGTCTAAATTTTTGGACTAATTGTCCAAAATGCCGAATTAATTTGGTCTTTTGACTATTATAAGCTAGTATTCACATTCACTAAGGAAAGGGGACACACCGCTTGCAATATCCTTTTGCCAAATCATTTATGTCAGGCAAATATAACAGGTTGAAGCCTGCTGTAATGCAACAGAACGCGGAATGTCCCCAATTTAAAAAGGAAAGGGGACACACCGTTTGCAATATCCTTTTGCCAAACCATTTATGTCAGGCAAATATAACAGGTTGATGCCTGCTGTAATGCAACAGAACGCGGAATGTCCCCAATTTAAAAAGGAGATATGGCAGTGAATTTAGCCGAGATTCAAAAAATTCTGGAGGCGGAAGTGATCTGCGGGGAAAACCTGGAAGGGAGAGAGGTTAATACCGGTTTTGGCTGCGACTTAATGAGTGACTGCCTTGCTTACGCCCAGCCAAAAAGTTTGATGCTGACAGGGTTGTGTAATTCCCAGGTCATTAGAACAGCCGAAATATTGGATGCACAGGGGATTGTCTTTGTGCGGGGCAAAAACCCGAATCAAGAGATGGTAGAACTGGCAAGACAAAAAGGCATCCCTCTTTTAAGCACCAAAAAATTATTGTTTGACAGTTGCGGCCTGCTTTTTGCAGCTGGTCTGCGAGGGGGGTAAACATGCACCAACAACCTGCCGCAGATGGATATGTTATCGAAATCCCTGTCAAAAGCATGGACTTCAGAACTGCTGGGGAAGGTGCCAGCCGGGTCAAAGAGACGCTGAAAAAAATAGGTTTTCTCCCCTCGGTTGTCAGGAGAGCCGCTATTGCCGCTTACGAGGCAGAAATGAATATTGTGATACACACTCACGGTGGGGTTCTGGAGGCCAGGTTCTATCCTGAAAAGGTTGAACTGCTGGCTAAAGACAAAGGGCCTGGAATCCCTGACATCAATATGGCAATGCAGGAAGGTTTCTCAACGGCGCCTCAGCGGGTAAGAGAAATGGGGTTTGGCGCCGGCATGGGGCTTCCGAATATTAAGAAATGTGTTGATTGTCTGTCTATTGAGACAGAAATGGGAAAGGGAACTCTGGTTAAAATGGTGATCTTTAACAGAAGTGAGAAGGCAGAATAATGGCCGGAGGTGGATTGGCCGTGAACCACTATTTCCACTCGGTAACTCTGGACAGCGAAAAATGCAGGGGATGCACCAACTGCATCAAGCAATGCCCTACTGAGGCCATCAGGGTGCGGGACGGCAAAGCCCGGATTATAGAAGAGCGCTGCATAGATTGCGGCGAGTGCATCCGTATTTGTCCCAATCATGCCAAAATCGTGGTTGCTGATCGCCTGGAAAAGCTGCAGGAATTTGATTATACCATTGCCTTGCCGGCCCCGGCTTTGTTCGGCCAGTTTAAACCAGAAACAGATCCGGCCATGATCCTTGGAGGCTTGTTGCGGATTGGTTTTAGCAGGGTTTTTGAGGTTGCTATAGGCGCTGAGCTGATTACCCAGGCTATCCGCCATGAAATTTTGCGCAGGAAAGAAAGAAAGCCCCTGATCTCTTCCGCCTGTCCAGCGGTGGTTAGATTGATGCAGGTCAGGTTTCCTGGCCTTTTATCCCACGTTATTCCGGTAAAAGCACCAATGGAAGTTTCTGCCAAAATGGCCAAGGAAGCGGCAATGCGGGAAGTGGGCCTTCCGCTATCCAGGATAGGAGCTTTTTTTATCACCCCCTGCCCAGCTAAAGTAACTGCCGTTAAACAGCCCGTAGGTGATGATAATACTTGGGTTGATGGGGTTTTTACCATGGCCGCCCTCTATGGGGAATTGCGTCAGCATGCCAAGTCCAGTAACGCGGATGCAAGCCTGCACCAGGCAACGGGGGCAGGTATGGGGTGGGGCAGGGCAGGCGGTGAGAATTTGGCGATTGGAACCGGGTCTCTTTTATCGGTGGATGGCATTCACAGTGTGGTGGCGGTTTTGGAGGAATTGGAAAAGGGAGGAATGGGGGAAATCGATTATATTGAGGCTCAGGCCTGTGTGGGTGGCTGCATCGGCGGCCCGCTGGTAGTGCAAAATCCTTTTATGGCACGGGTGCTGATCAGGAAAATGGCCGAGAAATACAGTCAAAAGCCCTCGTTGGTTTCACGAGAAAGAGCGGCCGAAATGATTGCAGGGGGGCATTTTGTGATCGATAAAAGTATCGAGCCTCGCCCCGTAATGCAGCTGGATGGGGATATCGGCCGGGCGCTCTCAAAAATGGCTCTGTTGGAACAAACTCTACAGCATCTCCCCGGTCTTGACTGTGGTTCATGCGGTTCACCCCATTGCCGGGCCTTAGCCGAGGATATCGTCAGGGGTTTTGCCCTCGAGTCCGACTGCATTTTTAAGCTGAGAGAGCGGGTCAGATCCTTGGCCGAGGAGATGGTGGAACTGGCCCAAAAAGTGCCCCCGGCTATGGGCAGGTTGCAGCCGGTTGGGCGGGAGGAGGGGAAAGAAAGGTTGATCCTGAGGGAAGTAGTTGAAGTTCTTGACGCCATCTTGCATGGAGAGCCTATTGTCCTGGAGCGGCAGGTTACCGGCGCCTATTGCTCAGACCTTTTGAGTGATGCCATGGCCAATGCCAAGGAAGGGAATATCTGGTTTACAATTCAAACCCATCCTAACGTGATAGCGGTAGCCAGCTTGCTCAACCTGTCTGCAGTTGTGATTACCGGGGGAAGAGAGCCGGATCCGGAGACTCTGGTTAAGGCAAAACAGGAAAACCTGGCTGTGCTGGTTACAAAGGCCAGGTCCTTTGAGGCAGCCGGTAAGATTTACAGATGCCTGAATGAGAGGAAATAGGGTGCTGCAGGATTTTTGGGCTGATCTGCATGTCCATACAGCCTTGTCACCTTGCGCGGAGGACGAAATGACTCCTCAGGAGATCCTTCGCCGGGCCGAGGATTTAGGCATCCAACTGCTGGCAGTGACAGACCATAATTCAGCCGGGAATGCACCAAGCATGGTTAAGGCTTCTTATGGCAGCAATGTGCTGGTTTTGCCAGGCATGGAGGTGCAGACTAAGGAAGAAGTTCACCTGATCTGCCTGTTTGAGAACACAGAGCTAGTGCTGGCATGGCAAGAAAAAATATATGCCCACCTGCCGCAGGTCCACAATAACGAAAGGCTGTTTGGGTCCCAATGGTTATTGGATAGCCTTGGCCAGCGGGTTGGGAGCTTGGATAGATTGTTGCTGACTTCCACTTCGTTATCGGTGGAAGAGGTGGCAGTAGGGGTAAATAAAATGGGCGGCCTATGTATTCCGGCCCATATTGACAGACCCAGCTACAGTCTGATCGGCAACCTGGGGTTTATTCCGCCAGACTTACAGGTAGCCGCATTGGAAGTATCACATAAATGCCAGCGGAACTCCTTTATCAGGCTGCATCCGGAGGCAGAGAGGTTAAAGATGGTTATTTCTTCTGATGCCCACTGGCTGGATGCGCTGGTGCCGCCGCGAACGTGTTTTAGACTGCAGGAGTTAACCTGGCAGGAAATCCGGTTGGCGTTGGCTGGAATTGAGGGAAGAGAGGTGGTGGTAGTATAGATAAGGGTTTTGAAAAAATACAATAGTCACACAGCAAAAGGAGGGACCTGATTCATGGAATCAAACGGATGCCGGTGTATGGAGGAGCGGTATCAGGAACTGGAGCCATTTATCTCCCAATATGCTGGTCAGCCAGCTGCCCTAATCACAGTTCTGCACAAAATTCAAGAAACGATTGGCTTTGTGCCCCATGACCTGCAGGTCAAGGTGGCGGAAACTTTGGAAGTTCCCATCAGTGAGGTCTATGGGGTAATCACATTTTACGCCTTTTTCTCGCTGAAGCCGAAAGGAAAATATAATGTATCTGTCTGTAAGGGAACTGCCTGTTACGTGCGGGGAGCCCCAAAGGTGTTGTCCGGGTTGGAAAAAGTGCTGGGCATTAAGCCAGGCGATACCACCGGAGATGGGAATTTTTCCCTGGAAGTGGTTTATTGCTTAGGCGCCTGCGGATTATCGCCTGTAATGACGATAAACAAGGATGTCCACGCCCGCTTGAAACAGGAGCGTATTCCTGATATTTTAGCAAAATACCGTTAGTGATATGCAGGAACTATCACTGCATGTACTAGACCTCTTGCAGAATTCGGCAGAGGCGGGAGCGGATCAAGTAAGCTTGCAAATAATAGAGGACACCCAACAGAATCTCCTGACCATCGTTGTTGAAGATAACGGCAGGGGTATCCAGCCTGAACTGCTGAATAAGATTTTTGACCCCTTCGTTACCACCAGATCAACACGCAAAGTTGGTCTAGGTTTAGCCCTTTTAAAGGCGACGGCTGAAAGCTGTGGCGGAAATGTGGAAATAAGCTCCCAGGTGGGTGTCGGAACAAGGGTCTTGGCTACTTTCCGATCAGACCATATTGATCGACCACCTTTGGGGGATATTGCCGGGACGGTAATGGCTCATATTGCGGGGCGCAGGGAGATGGTTTTTTCTTACCGCCACTGCCGTGACGGCAAGCAGCATGTTTTTTCTACCAGAGGGTATGAACACCTGTTGGAATACCCGGAATTTTTAATCATGGTGAAAGAAACCATTGAGGCAGGGTTAAAGAACCTCAAAACGGAGGTGGATTAGGTGAAATCACTGGAAGATTTAAACGAATTTAAACAGAAGGCTATGGAACAGCTGAGGCTGCGGGAAAGTAAGGAAAGTGTCCGTATTGTTGTTGGTATGGGTACCTGCGGGATTGCTGCCGGTGCCAGAGAAGTGGTTGGAGCAATTCTTGAAGAGCTTGCTAAGCGCAAGATCAGTGATGTTGCGGTTACCCAGACCGGCTGTATCGGCTTGTGTGTAAAGGAGCCGCTGGTGGATGTAATCGTGCCGGGCCAACCCAAGGTTACCTACGGAAATGTTGACGCTGCCAAGGCTCGCCAAATAGTTGCTCAACATGTGGTTAACGGATTGGTTGTAGGCGAGTGGGTTGTTAATAAGCTCTAGGCAAAGGGGGAGAAACCGAATGGAGTTCTACCGTTCCCATGTTCTGATTTGTACCGGCACAGGGTGCGTTTCATCAGGGAGCCATCCCACCAGGGATGCCCTGCTCGATGAACTGAAAAACAGGGGACTGGACAAAGAGATTAAAGTCATTGATACCGGTTGTTTTGGTTTTTGCCAGTTTGGTCCCAATATGGTGGTTTACCCAGAGGGGACTTTCTACTGCCAAGTTGAGCCTAAAGATGTAAAAGATCTGGTAGACGAACATTTTATCAAAGGTCGGGTGCTTAACCGACTGTTGTATAAAGAGCCTGAAGATCAGGTGGCAGTGATTGACCAGGAAGAAATCGATTTTTTCAAATACCAGAAACGCCTGGTGCTGCAAAACTGTGGTCTGATCGACCCAGAATCCATTGCGGAGTACATCGCCCGGGATGGTTACCAGGCCTTGGCCAAAGCCCTTACTGAGATGACCCCGCTTGAGGTGGTCGACTGCATTAAAAAATCCGGCCTCCGGGGCAGGGGGGGCGGCGGCTTCCCGACAGGCTTAAAATGGGAATTTGCGGCAAAGGCCCCTGGGGAACAAAAGTATGTTGTCTGTAACGGAGACGAAGGCGACCCTGGGGCATTTATGGATCGGAGCCTGTTAGAAGGGGACCCGCACTCAATAGTTGAGGGCATGGCCTTGGCTGGTTATGCTGTGGGGGCCAGCAAGGGGTATGTCTATGTCAGGGCTGAGTATCCGATTGCGGTTCATCGCCTGTTGATTGCTTTGGACCAGGCCCGGAGCCACGGGTTGTTAGGTCAGAACATATTCGGCACCGGTTTTAGTTTTGATATTGAAATAAGACTAGGGGCCGGAGCTTTTGTCTGCGGTGAAGAAACAGCCTTGTTGGCTTCCATTGAAGGCCGCCGCGGCGAACCCAGGCCAAGACCGCCCTTCCCGGCCAGTTCCGGTTTGTGGGGCAAACCGACTGTTATTAACAACGTGGAGACTTTCGGCAACATTGCCCAGATCATTCGTAACGGCTGGGAGTGGTTCGCTGCTATCGGCACCCCAAACAGCAAGGGGACCAAAGTGTTTGCTTTAGCCGGCAAAGTTAATAACAATGGCCTGGTGGAAGTCCCGATGGGAATGTCTTTGGGTCAGATTGTTTACGACATCGGCGGCGGCATTCCCAAAGGGAAGAGATTCAAAGCCGCTCAAACCGGTGGTCCATCGGGAGGATGTATTCCTAAAGAATATTTAAATACAGCCATCGACTATGATTCCTTGCAGGAACTGGGAACAATTATGGGCTCCGGCGGGCTGATCGTGATGGACGAAGATACCTGCATGGTAGACCTGGCCAAGTTCTTCCTGGAGTTTGTCCAGGACGAATCCTGCGGTAAATGTGCTCCCTGCCGGATCGGCACCAAGCGGATGCTGGAGATATTAAAGAGAATCACCCATGGCGAGGGAACAATGGGGGACCTGGACCTCCTGGTGGAACTGGCAGAAGGGATCAAGGTCTCAGCCCTCTGCGGTCTTGGGCAGACAGCTCCCAACCCGGTGCTCAGTACATTGCGGTATTTCCGTCATGAGTACGAAGCCCATATCAAGGATAAGCACTGCCCGGCTTCCGTATGTGCTACTTTATTTAAATCTCCCTGCCAGAACACCTGCCCGGCAGGAGTTGATGTGCCGGTATATATCGATCTCATCAAGAGCCATAATTTTGCTGAGGCCTACAAGGCTGTCCAGGCGGAAAACCCCTTCCCGGTTGTCTGTGGCCGGGTATGCCATCACCCATGTGAAGGCAAATGCCGCCGCAACCAGCTGGATACCCCTCTGGCCATCAGGGCATTGAAGCGGTTTGCCGGGGATTATCTGCTGCAAAACGGCGGACTGCCAGTTCCGGCGGTTGGGTCAGCCAGGGAGGCCAAAGTTGCTGTGGTTGGCTCAGGTCCGGCTGGCTTGTCTGCGGCCTTCTACCTGGCCAGAAAAGGTTATCAGGTAACCGTTTTTGAAGCTCTGCCGGTTCTCGGCGGCATGATGGCGGTAGGCATTCCTGAGTACAGATTGCCGAAAGCGGTACTTAACCAGGAAATCGAGGTAATCAAAGAGATGGGAGTGGAAATCAAAACCGGTATCAAGATCGGCACAGATATCCCCCTGTCACGGCTGTTGGAAGAATACCAGGCAGTGTTTTTAGGAGTTGGCGCTCACAAGAATCAGGCCCTCGGTTTACCTGGGGAAAACCTGAATGGTGTCTTATCTGGTGTTTCTTTCTTGCGGGATGTCAACTTGGGGCAAGCTCCTGATCTTTCCGGCAAGCGGGTTGCTGTTATTGGGGGCGGGAACGTTGCAGCCGATGCAGCCCGCAGCGCACTGCGCCTGGGAGCTAAGGACGTGTCCCTCTTCTACCGGAGAACAAAAGAAGAGATGCCGGCCATGCCGGAAGAAATCCATGAACTCGAAAAAGAAGGCGTAATATTAAACTTACTCGTTGCACCAGCGGCGGTTGTCGGGGAAGGTGAACAAGTAAAAGGCCTTACTTTAACCAAAATGGAACTGGGAGAGTTCGATAAAAGCGGGCGCCGCCGTCCGGTGCCGGTAGCAGGTTCTGACTTCACCGTCGCGGCTGATGTGGTTATAGCTGCCATTGGTCAGGCCCCGGAAACTGGCGGTCTGGGAGCAGGGCTGGAACTTACTAAGGGTGGAACTGTGGTTGTAGATACCGAAACCCTGGCAACCGGCATCAGAGGGCTCTTTTCCGGCGGCGACTGTGTCACTGGCCCGGATACCCTGATTGCTGCGGTAGCGGCGGGTAAAAAGGCGGCTCAATCCATCGACAAATATTTAGGAGGCGATGGTGTTGTAGTTGAGCCCCTGGCAGTGGAGCGGAAGATCAACGGGCAAATAATCGAAGAAGAATCTTCGCGCCAGGAAATGCCTGTCCGCCACGCTGAGGGCTTCCTGGAGATTGAACTGGGCTACACCTTAGAACAGGCGGTGGCCGAAGCAATGCGCTGCTTCCGCTGTGATGTAACTGATTAAGAGGTCAAGGGAGGGACACAGGCAATGGAACTGGTAACTTTAAAAGTCGATAACCAGCCGGTTGAAGTTGAAGCGGGGGCTACTATCCTGGAGGCAGCGAAAAAGGCAGGGGTTGAGATTCCGACGCTGTGCTACCTGAAAGAGATTAACGCCATAGGGGCCTGCCGGATATGTGTAGTGGAAGTAAAGGGGGCAAAAGCCCTGCAAGCCGCTTGTGTAGCGCCGGTTGCCAAGGGCATGGAGGTTCGCACCAATACTCCGGCTGTACGCAAGGCTAGGCGCCTGACCCTGGAACTGATTCTATCCAACCACCCCTTTGAGTGCCTTACCTGCATTAGAAACCAAAACTGTGAATTGCAGAAACTGGCCGAAGCCTTTGGGATCCGGGAAGTCCGCTTTGCGGGAGAAAACCCGCCTTACGCTGCGGATTTTTCCTCCCCTTCAATTGTGAGGGAACCGGAAAAATGTATTCTGTGCCGCCGCTGTGTGGCAGTATGCGATAAAGTACAAACAGTTCAGGCTATCGCCCCGCAAGAACGGGGTTTCGACACCACTGTCGCTCCGGCATTCCATCGCCCCATGGCCGAAGTCGCTTGTGTTTTCTGCGGCCAGTGCACCCTGGTCTGCCCAACTGCAGCCCTGCATGAAAAAGACGAAACCGAGCGGGTGTGGGCTGCCTTGGCGGACCCTAAAAAACATGTAATTGTCCAGACAGCTCCGGCTACCAGGGTATCCCTGGGTGAGGAGTTTGGCATGGCCCCCGGCAGCATTGTTACCGGCCAGATGGTGTCGGCCCTAAAGATGCTCGGGTTCGACAAGGTTTTTGATACAGACTTTACTGCCGACCTTACCATTATGGAGGAAGGCAATGAGCTGCTCCATCGGGTCAAGACTGGAGGAACCCTGCCGTTAATCACTTCCTGCAGCCCTGGTTGGATTAAGTTCATTGAACACTTCTATCCTGAACTATTGCCCCACCTGTCAACCTGCAAGTCTCCTCAGCAGATGTTTGGGGCCTTGGCCAAGACCTATTATGCTGAAAAAATGGGGATTGACCCGGCCGACGTCTTTGTTGTTTCCTACATGCCCTGTACTGCCAAGAAGTTTGAGGCTAAGCGGCCGGAAATGCAAAGCAGCGGCTATCCCGATGTTGACGCAGTGCTCACCACCAGGGAAGTTGGCCGCATGTTGCGTCAGGCTGGAATTAACTTCAGTGCGCTGCCCATCCAGGATTATGATGATCCCCTGGGCATCTCAAGCGGCGCTGGTGTTATTTTCGGCGCCACCGGCGGAGTTATGGAAGCTGCCCTGCGCACTGCCTATGAACTGGTTACCCAGCAGGAATTGCAGGCGGTGGAATTTGAGGATGTGAGGGGCCTGCAAGGAGTTAAAGAAGCGGCTGTCGAATTAGCTGGCTTAACGGTAAAGGTAGCAGTCGCCCACGGTCTTGGGAATGCCCGGAAACTGATGGAGGCTGTCAAAAATGGTACGGCAGACTATCACTTTATCGAGATCATGTGTTGCCCCGGCGGGTGTATCGGAGGCGGCGGCCAGCCAATTCCCACCAACATGGAGATCAGGGCTAAGCGGATTAAAGCCACTTATACCGCCGATGAATTGATGGCAATGCGGAAATCACACCTGAACCCGGCGGTACAAAAACTGTATGAAGAGTTTTTGGGCGAGCCTCTTGGGCATAAATCCCATGATCTGTTGCACACCCATTACCACCCGAGGGCTAAATTCTAGAAACTATTAGAACGGGCAATAAACTTGATTCCTGCGGGCAAGGGTTGTTCCTGAGCACAAGGGGGTAGTTCTCTTGCAGAACATTTTTACCCACCTTGCTGAGGTGGGTTTTTTTAACAGGGTTTGCTGGCAAGCAGTATGCACTTGAGCTCACATAAACAAAATAAGAAGGAAGGCGGTTAAGAAATGGAACAGCGGCTTGGTGTGGTCGGCATTGTTGTTGAAGGGCGAGAAAACATCTGTAATCGTCTTAACGCTGTCCTAAGCGAATATGGACACATGGTTGTGGGCAGGATGGGTATTCCTTACCGGGACAGGGGGATATCGGTAATAGCCCTGATTGTTGACGGCAATACTGACGAGCTTGGCGCTCTGACAGGAAAACTAGGCAGTTTGCCTGGAGTAACAACAAAAATTGCCCTGACAAAGGCAGGCAGTAAATCCGGGGACGGTTCTTGAATTGAATTGTTTTTCGACTATTCCAGGCAGACTATGAGTAAAGACCTTTGTTTTTTAACTATGATAGCGCTATTGTATGCAGTTTTGGTACTGTCTTTGTATAGGGGGCGAGCAGTTTGGAAGCTACATCGCGAGGGATGCGCTTATTCATTGCCATATTTGGCCGGCGAAATACGGGGAAATCCAGTTTGATCAATGCCTTGACCAAACAAGATATTGCCCTGGTCTCCCCGGTCCCGGGCACTACCACTGATCCGGTTTATAAATCAATGGAAATCTTGCCGATCGGGCCGGTGGTTTTGATTGATACCGCAGGCATAGACGACGAAGGCGAATTGGGCAGGTTAAGGGTAGAACGCACCATGGCGGTTTTAAACAGCACTGACCTGGCCTTGTTGGTGATCGATCAGGGCTTAGGGTTTGCTGATTGGGAACGTCAGTTGCTAGATCAGATTAAAGCCAAGGGTATTCCGGTTGTTGGAGTTGTCAATAAGACGGATCTGGGAAAGAGGGATGACCTTGAAGTTTTAAGCCAGGCTTTAGCGATCCCATTTGTGCCTGTCAGCGCGCTGACGGGGGCCGGGATTGAAGACCTGAAAATGGAGATAATTCGCAGAGCCCCGACAGAATTGATGGAACAGGTGATCATCGGGGATTTGCTGCAACCGGAAGACTTAGTGGTATTGGTGGTGCCAATTGACGCTGCGGCTCCGAAAGGCAGGCTCATCCTGCCGCAGGTGCAGGTATTGCGGGATTTGCTGGACCATCGCTGCATGGCTGCAGTAGTACAGCCGGAGCAGTTATCTGCCGTGTTTACCATGGGATTAAAGCCCAAGCTGGTAGTAACTGACTCCCAGGCTTTTGCCCTGGTCAACAGGGTTACGCCTTCCGGGGTGCAAATCACTTCCTTTTCCATCTTGTTTGCCCGGTATAAGGGAGATCTGGCAACCCTGGTGGCCGGCGCCAAAGCAATCGACCGGTTGCAGCCCGGGGACCGGGTTTTGATTGCCGAAGCCTGTACCCATCACCGGGTTAAGGATGATATTGGGTCGGTAAAACTGCCTAAGTGGCTTAAAGACAAGGCAGGTGGGGAACTGAACTTTGAATGGAGCAGCGGCAAAGGGTTTCCCCCCAACCTGACGGATTATAGTTTAGTGATTCATTGCGGTGCCTGCATGATCAACCGGCGGGAAATGCTGTTCCGCATCATGGAGGCCCGCAAAGCGGGAGTGCCGATTGTCAATTATGGGGTAGCCATAGCCCATTTGCATGGAATTTTATCCCGCACCTTGACGCCGTTTCCTAAAATCAAACAGTTGCTGGAGGGTGATATTGCATGACAGAAAAGAGGCAAAAAACTGACGTCCAAACTGGCCAAAGTGGCGGTTTTGCGAAAGAAGCCTTGAAAAAGGCTGCTGCCGGAGAGGAATTGGAAAAGGCCCATCTGGTTGCCTTGCTGGCAGCAGAGGGAGAAATGAAAAACCAACTCTTTCGTTTAGCCGATGAGGTACGGGCAAAGTATATGGGGAACCAGGTGCATTTACGGGGCATCATTGAGTTTTCCAATTACTGTATCCAGAACTGTCTTTACTGCGGCCTGCGGCATGATAATACCAAACTCTTCCGCTACCGGATAGAGCCAGAGGAGATCCTGGCTATTGCCAGGCAGGCTGCCGCGTTAGGCTATGGCACCCTGGTGCTGCAATCCGGGGAGGATCCGTGGTATACTGCCGAAATGTTGGCAGACTTGGTGCGCCAAATCAAAGAGAGCTTAAATGTGGCCGTGACCGTTTCCGCCGGTGAGCGGGAGCGGGCTGACTATGAGTTGTGGCGGGAGGCCGGGGCAGACCGGTATTTGTTGAAGCACGAAACAGCTGATCCTGGCCTTTATGCCCGCTTGCGGCCCGGGCATCAGTTGGCCGAGAGAGTGGAAAAACTGCAGTGGCTGCGGGAGTTAGGTTATCAGGTTGGCTCAGGCTGCATGGTCGGTTTGCCTGGGCAGACCCTGGAAACCCTGGCTTTGGACCTCATGCTGCTGAAAGAGTTGGATGTAGAAATGGCTGGTCTTGGCCCCTTTATCCCCCATGGGGAAACTCCTTTGGCGGGGGAGAGATCAGGCAGCGCTGATCTGACCTTGAATTTGCTGGCAACTGCCCGGCTGGTATTGCCCTGGACTCACCTGCCAGCTACCACTTCCCTGGGCACCGTCGATGCCCAGGGTCGCCAAAAAGCTTTGCAAGTTGGAGCCAATGTGGTGATGCCTAATGTCACTCCCGCCCGTTACCGGGAACACTACCAGATTTATCCTGGCAAGATCTGCCAGCAAGAAGAGCCGGATCATTGCCGGGGCTGTGTGGAGGGCTGGGTTACTGCTCTGGGCCGTGAAATAGGTCATGGCTGGGGACAAAGCCCTAAGTCAGGAGGATGGCATCCTGCACCGGATAATCTCAATTAAAATCTTGCCACTAGCATAAGGGAGGGGCAGTAAATGACTGGCTATCAGGTGAACTTTATTAGAGAAGAAGAAATTAATCATATTCTGACCCAGGCGAGTCAGGCACCCTTAAGTTTACAGGCGGAGGTGCTGGAAAAGGCCCGGCTGGCGGAAGGGCTAAGTCCTTTTGAAACTGCTGTTTTACTGGCTGTGGAAGACGAGGACTTGTTATCGGAGATGTTTCGCGTGGCAGCACTGGTGAAGGAACAGATTTACGGCAAGCGGGTGGTTTTGTTTGCCCCTTTGTATTTAAGCAACTTTTGCATTAATAATTGCCGGTACTGCGGCTACCGGAGGGATAATGACTTTCCCCGGCGTAAACTAGCCATGGCGGAAATTGAGGCAGAGGTAAAAATACTGGAGAGCATGGGGCATAAGAGGCTGGTCATCGAGTGTGGAGAGGATCCCAAAAACTGTCCCATTGATTATGTGCTTGAGGCCATTGCTGCTATTTATCAGGTTAAGGACAAAAACGGCAGTATTCGCCGGGTAAATGTGAACATCGCTGCCACCACCGTAGAGGAATACCGGCTGTTGAAAGAGGCTGGTATTGGAACTTACATCCTGTTCCAGGAAACTTATCATGCTCCTACCTATGCCTACATGCATCCGTCAGGCCCCAAATCCGATTATTGGTGGCACACTACCGCCATGCACCGGGCTATGGAAGCGGGGCTGGATGACGTTGGTTTCGGTGTGCTCTACGGGTTGTACGACTACAGGTATGAAACAGTTGCCATGCTCATGCATGCCCTGGAGCTGGAAAGGGTCTTCGGCGTTGGCCCTCATACCATTTCTGTGCCAAGGTTAAAACCTGCTGCCGGTGTGGAAATTAATGGGTTCAATTGCAGAGTAGGCGACCGGGAGTTTAAAAAGTTGGTGGCAGTACTGCGCCTGGCCGTGCCTTATACCGGTATTATCCTATCCACACGGGAAAGAGCGGATTTACGCCAGGAACTGCTGGCGGCGGGGGTTTCCCAGATCAGCGCCGGTTCTTGCACCGGGGTAGGCGGGTACAGCCGGGATTGCGGAGCCAAATCCAATGGGCCGAGGGAGACAGCCCAGTTTCAAGTGGAGGATCATCGGAGTCCCGACGAGGTCCTGGCCGGTCTATGTTCTGACGGGTATATTCCCAGTTACTGTACCGCCTGTTACCGCCAGGGGCGCACGGGGGACCGCTTTATGGCCCTGGCTAAGTGCGGGGAGATCCAGAATGTCTGTCAACCGAATGCCATTTTGACCTTTCAGGAATTTCTGGAGGATTATGCCTTGCCATTTACACGGGAAATTGGCGAAAAGACTATTCAAGAACATCTGGCGCATATTGCCAATCCGGCTGTCCGGGCAACAACTGTAAAGCGGCTGCAAGAGATCAAAGCGGGCCGCCGGGATTTGTATTTTTAGCTTTTGTAACTGAAGTAGCCAATTTATTAATAAACATGTGTGTCTATCTATTAATGAAAAAGCTTTTTCGCAAAAATTTCCCCATCATTTCAGCGCTGTTAATTAAAATATAAACGACAATGATGCCTGTAAGCAAATCCTGGTATTGCATCAGTCTTAATGAAAGGATAATCTGAAAACCCATGCCCCCTGCGCCAACAATGCCAATGTAGGTAGACGCTCTAAGGTTGCATTCAAACCTGTAGATGCTATAGTCAAATATTTCGGTAAGTATCTGCGGCAAGATACCGTAGATGATGATCAGTAATTTATTAACTCCTGTTGCGGTAACTGCGTCGATTGGTCCCTGGCGTACCCTGTCGATGGCTTCATAGAAAAATCTTCCCAGCATACCTAAAGAAATTACAGTTAACGCCATCACGCCCGGAAGCGTTCCGAAACCCATAGCGGCTACAAAAATGATCGCCATAATCAGTTCGGGGATTGAACGAATAGCGCCAAAAAAAGAACGCATTCCGTAAGCAATAAGAGGATGTGGTGTGGTCTTATTTGCCGCCAAAAATGAAAGAGGCAAGGCCAACACAAAGGACAGGGTGATTGCTGATATTGCGATCACAATCGATTCAACCGCCCCATGCAATAACCTGGGCAGAACCGGTCCGGTTGAGGGCGGAAATGCCTCCGCCACAAGCATCCATATGCCTGAGAATGCTCCTGTCCACGGGTCAAGGTGGAAAAGATCGCTCAAATAAAATGAGATTAGGACAGCGATAATCGTAAAAACAGAAACGATCCGCCTGAAAGCCTGCTGTTTTCTTAAGGCAAGAGGAAGGGGGGGAAGCACTCTACCTTCCTCCTGCAGGCTATTTTTTTCAGAAATCTCAACCGTTCTTTTTTTAAATCCGGCAGGCATCATCAGTTTCCTTTTGGCAAGTCGATCTGCAAGAACTTAACAGCATCGCGGATTATATCAAAGTCTTTGTCTGTTATCTCGCCAAATCCATGGGCCTGTAGAGGTTTTAAGACGTTTTCGTCTTTAAGTTCCAGGAATGCCTGCTTGATCTTCGCCTGGAGATTTTTGTCCAGATCGGTTCGCATCACGAAGGGGTACTGAGGGATTGGATCTGATACCTTGATTACTCGTACCTTGTTAGGATCGATGATGCCTCTTTGCACCAAACTATCAAAGATATGTTTTCCTAAGCCGCCTGCATCCGCGTGACCGCGCATCACCGCTATGGCTACGGCATCGTGGGCGCCGAGGTATCTCATTTCAAAATCCTGTTCGGGTTTCAGCCCGCCATCTTTGATGAGCATCAGCTTCGGGATTACATGGCTGGAGGTAGATGCGGGGTCACCAAAAGCAACTGTTTTGCCGCGGATATCAGCAAGGGTTTTGATAGGGGTGTCTGCTCCTGCTATCACAATAGAGTGATAGGTTAAGTTGCCCTCCCTGTCTTTTTTGGCGACAAAAGGCTTTACCCCATCAAATCTTGATTTTAATAACACATAAGAAACCGGGCCAAAGTAGCCAACGTCAATATTGCCCCGCCGCATTGCTTCAATCATTGCTGTATAGTCTGTTGTAACTACTAATTCGACCTTCATACCCAATGCTTTTTCCAGATAGGCTTTTAAGGCCATATTTTTCTCAATAACAGTATTGGGAGATTCATCAGGCAAAAGCGCAACTGTTAGCGGCTTTGGTTCAGGTGCTGTAGCAGGATCCTTTGCCGTAAAATTTACTAACAATACCGAAATGATTAAAAACAGCACCACAAAAAAATATCCTAGTACCTTTTTGTTCATCTTCATTCCTCCGCTTTGGATATAATGGGCTTACTTGCCGGCCTCTTTTCATGGGCTTCAAGTCACTATATTATTTGGCCGCGTATCTTCAATAGACTCCATGGGCATGGACTGGGATCTAACTGTCATCTGTCCCGTATAGCTTAATCAAATCGTCTTTGTTAATCTTGTTTGTATTTTGATCGACTGCATTCTTGCCTCCTTTAATCCCAATAATGCGCTTGGCATACATTTCAGCAAACTCTACCCGATGCAGGACGCACAGAATCGTGATACCATTTTCCTGCGATATTTCTGTTAGAAGTTCCATAATTTCATTGGAGCTTCTTGGATCAAGGCTGGCGGTCGGTTCGTCAGCAAGGAAAATCATCGGCTGCTGAGCCAATGCCCTGGCGATGGCAACCTTCTGTTTTTGACCCCCAGAGAGGTTTCCCGGAGGTTCATATAGCTTGTCTGCAAGCCCGACCTTTTTTAAAGCATGATATGCTATTTCTTTGTCGGTATCTTTAAATTGAAATGTGATCCCTCTCAATAAAGAAAGATGAGGCAGGCGACCGACCAAAACATTCATCAGGACTGATAATTCTTCGATCAGGTTTGCTTCCTGAAATATTGTGCCTGTCATCTTGCGGATCTGCCTTAGCTCATTTTGATTATTACCGGTAAGTGAACGCTGATTTATTATGATTTCACCGCAGGTTGGTGGGACCAATCCGTTTAAACATCTAAGCAAGGTTGTTTTGCCAGAGCCATTGCTGCCAAGGATGGCCACGAATTCTCCTGCAGTAACTGTCAGATTAAAGTCTGCCAAGGCCCTAACATCGTTAGGATAGATTTTGGTCAGCTTTTTGGCTTCGATAATATTTGGCTTTTCAATAACTGTATTGTCCATTATGCAATCCTCTATCACAGATGGCTACTAGCTCTAAATCCAATGTTAATAGTTTGGCCTGGTCTTTGTCCAATAGAGAAAACTCGCCCAAACAGCATTTAAGATAAAGCAGCCTTATTCTAAAAATGAAAGAATCATCTGGCATATCTCTGGTTTTTTCTGGAGCAGAGCGGCAGGATTTTCGCAGGCAGAGGCGAATTATGCCGAGAAATGGCCGGTATAGGCCAGCTTGCTTATTCAAACAATAGCATCGGAAAAATTTTTATTTTTCAGGAGGAGTATTGTGCAGCGGGAGAAACAGGAAGTGCTGATAAACCAGCAGCAAATAATTGAAAAGGTAAAAGAATTAGGACTGCAAATTTCCAAAGACTATCAAGGCAAAGAATTAATTGTGGTTGGTATCTTGAAAGGGGCAATTATATTCTTATCCGACTTGATCAGATCTATTGAGGTACCCCTGACCCTTGACTTCATGGCTGTATCAAGTTATGGGGCCGGAACAAGTTCTTCCGGTGCTGTACGGATCTTGAAGGATTTAGAATGCAGTGTGGAAGGAAAACATCTCCTGGTGGTGGAAGACATTGTAGACACCGGCTTGACCCTGAAATACCTTTTAGATAATCTGAAAGCCCGGGGTCCTGCCAGCATCAGGATCTGTACCTTTTTGGATAAGCCCTCCAGGCGCCTCATTCCGGTACAGCCGGATTACAATGGTTTTGCTATTCCGGACCGGTTTGTGGTGGGGTATGGGTTGGATTTTAATGAGCAATACCGCCATCTCCCCTATGTAGCGGTGTTGAAGCCAGAGGCTTACGGTCAAAAGGAGGAAAAATGAGAGGAGAAGCCATGAATACTGATAATCAAAAGGAATTGTTAATAGTCTTAGATTTCGGTGGCCAGTATAACCAGTTAATTGCCCGGCGGGTACGGGAATTGAATGTTTATTGCGAAATGCTCCCTTACCATACGCCGGCAGATGAACTGGTTCGCCGCCAACCAAAGGGGATAATTTTCTCCGGCGGTCCAGCCAGCGTATACGCGGAAAACGCCCCAAAAATTAACCCCGCTATTTATGATACCGGGATCCCAATTCTGGGCATCTGTTACGGCATGCAGCTGATGGCCAAGGACCTGGGCGGTGAGGTGGCTCCTGCTGTTGGTGCCCGGGAGTATGGTAAAACGGTGCTAAACCTTGCAGGTGGCGGAGAATTGTTCCTGGGTTTGCCCGGGAGCCAGGGCTGTTGGATGAGTCATGGCGATTTTATTAAATCAGCGCCTCCTGGTTTCCAGGTGGACGCCGGCACCAGTTCTACTCCGGTAGCAGCGATGAGTGACCCGCAAAGAAAACTTTACGGTGTCCAGTTCCATCCCGAAGTGAAACATACTCCTTATGGGCAGGACATCTTGCGACAATTTCTTTACCACATTTGTGGCTGTACCGGGTCTTGGACCATGGAATCCTTTGTGGCCGAAGAGATTAAGACTATCCGGGCCAGGGTTGGCCAGGGGAAAGCAGTCTGCGGTTTGAGCGGGGGGGTTGATTCGGCTGTAGCTGCCACCATTGTGCACCGGGCTATTGGTGATCAATTAACCTGTATTTTTGTCAATCACGGGCTGTTGCGGAAAGGTGAGGCGGAAGAAGTCCGGCAGACCTTTGGGGAAACCATGGAGATGCAGCTAGTATATGTGGATGCAGAGGACCGCTTTCTGGCCAGGCTGAAGGGGGTCACCGATCCAGAACAGAAGCGCAAAATCATTGGCGAAGAGTTTATCCGGGTTTTCGAAGAAGAGGCGCAAAAGCTTGGTGAGGCAGACTACCTGGTTCAGGGGACCATTTACCCCGATGTGATTGAAAGCGGGACAGAAACAGCGGCAACCATCAAAACCCACCACAATGTGGGCGGTTTGCCGGAGAATATGCAGTTTAAACTAATCGAGCCCCTGCGTTCCCTCTTTAAAGATGAAGTGCGGCGGGTGGGCCTGGAAATCGGTCTGCCGGAAAAGGTTATCTGGCGGCAGCCTTTCCCGGGGCCGGGCCTGGCGATCCGGATCTTGGGCGATGTAAACAAGGAAAAACTGGATATTTTGCGGGAGGCAGATGCCATTGTTGTGGAGGAAATCCGGGCAGCCGGCCTTTATAAAGATATCTGGCAATCCTTTGCAGTGCTTCCTTCCATGAAAAGCGTCGGTGTGATGGGGGACGAGCGCACCTATGCCTATCCCATCGTTGTCCGGGCCGTCACCAGCGATGACGCCATGACAGCGGACTGGGCACGCCTGCCTTATGAACTTTTGGAGCGCATTTCTTCCCGGATAGTGAATGAAGTCCAGCATATCAACCGGGTGATTTACGACATCACCTCTAAACCTCCCGCCACAATTGAGTGGGAATAGGAAAGAAAAAACAATGAAACTGCCCCTAAACCAAATAATTAAAGGTGATTGTGTCCTAATCCTGAATTCGTTGCCTGAGAAGTCAATTGACTTGATATTTGCCGACCCACCTTATAACTTACAGTTGCGAAATGAATTGCATCGTCCCAATATGAGCAGGGTTGACGCCGTTGATGACAATTGGGATAAATTTGATTCATTTGCAGCCTATGATGAATTTACAAAAAAATGGCTTGCTGCGTGCAAGCGAGTTTTGAAGCCAACCGGCTCAATCTGGGTGATTGGTTCATATCATAATATTTTCCGCGTCGGGACAATCATGCAAGATTTAGGTTTTTGGATATTAAATGATGTGATTTGGGTAAAAACCAATCCAATGCCCAATTTTCGTGGAGTTCGTTTTACGAACGCACACGAAACAATGATTTGGGCAAGCTCTGGAAAAGGTGCAAAATACACATTCAACCACCAAGCCATGAAAGGCTTGCACGGAGAAAAACAAATGCGGTCCGATTGGTGGCTTTTATCTTTGGCAACAGGTTCGGAAAGAGTAAGAGACGATAATGGGGGCAAGGCTCATTCCACGCAAAAACCCGAATCTTTGCTTTATCGTGTAATTCTTTCCTCCAGCAATCCCGGCGATGTAGTTCTTGACCCATTTTTTGGAAGCGGCACAACCGGCGCGGTTGCAAAAGGCCTGCACAGAAATTGGATTGGCTTGGAAAAAGAAGAAGAATACATAAAGATAGCGCAAAAGCGAATAGACGCGATTCAGCCGGAATTGTTTGACCCGCAGACATTTAACGTGAAAAGCAAAAGCAAGTCTGCGCCAAAAGTAGAATTCTCCGTGCTTGTCGAAAACGGCTTGCTGCAAGCAGGGCAAATGCTCTATTTCTTAAAAGATAGATCCCGTTTCGCAACCATTAAGCCAGACGCAAAACTTCGCACAGCGGATGGCTTTGAGGGAAGTATTCATAAAGCTGGAAGTCATTACATGAACGGCGCACCCTGCAATGGTTGGGAACATTGGTTTTTACAAGAAAACGGCGACACATTAAGTCTTGGTGATTTGCGTGAGAAATACAGAATAGAAAATGGACTCTATGATGATTAGCCAATTTATATGACAAGAGTATGACAAGAGACTGACGAGGGGACGACTGACGAGGGGACGGGGTTCTTGACACATTTTCTGCCAGTCATATTTATGCCCGGTAAACAATGCCCCGGTTAATCCCTGTCAGTCTGGCGATCTGCCTGATTGAAAGGTTATATTCATCATTATTGTACCAATAAACATAACTGCCGCATATCCTGCGCATGAACTGTGCCAATGGCTGGATGCCGACTTGCAGCAACAGGTGAACGTGGTTACCCATTAAACAGTATGCATATAGACTATAGCCACAAATTTCTTTATAGCGCTGCAAAGCATCGAGAAACTTCTGGTTATCTTCCCCGTCTTCAAAGATGTTTTGCCGGTTGATTCCTCTTAAAAAAATGTGATAAATTCCGCTATTGCTCTTTTCCCTGGCCCGTCTTGGCACAAACAACACCAATTTCTACATTAATACAGAACTGGTAATGTGTCAAGAACCCCGTCCCCTTGACATTTATGTGCCATCTGACTCGGCGAATGCCGAGAGACTATATTTTTTAAGAGGAGGTTTACCTAGACTAAGATGGAACAATTTTTTGATACCGATCACCTGATTTTGCTCATTGCCCTTTTATTGATTGTGGGGGTGTTAGTTGCGAAATTTTCTGCTCGACTTGGAGTTCCTGCATTAGTACTTTTTATTTTAGCAGGTATGGCTGCGGGAAGTGATGGTTTAGGATTAATATATTTTGATAATGTTCAACTTACACAAACGGTAGGTATGCTTGCCTTAATAATTATTATTTTCGAGGGCGGGCTGCAAACTAAATGGACGACGGTAAAACCCGTGGCGGTGCCATCTATTTTTCTAGCATCCATTGGGGTTCTAATAACTTCACTGGTAGTAGCTGTTGCTGCCAAATTTGTGTTAGGTATAACATGGTTTGAGGGATTTCTGTTTGGTGCAATTGTCAGCTCAACGGACGCTGCTGCGGTATTTGCTGTTTTAAAGGGTCAAAACCTGCGTGAAAGGCTAAAGGCAACACTGGAATTCGAATCAGGTTCAAATGACCCGATGGCAGTCCTTCTTACCTTAACCTTCGTTGAACTGCTTTTGCTTGACAAATCCTATGCGAACTTTTGGCTTATTGGTTCATTCTTCTGGCAGATGGGAATTGCCTCTATTCTTGGTTTTGTCATGGGCAAACTAGCTGCCATGGCAATAAATAAAATAAACTTAGATTCAAGTGGTCTGTACCCTGTGTTTGTACTGGCTTTTGCACTTTTAACTTATAGTTTAACCAGCCTGGTAGGAGCTAGTGGGCTATTGGCAGTTTATGTATCTGCTCTTGTTATCGGCAATTCTGAAATAGCATTTAAACACTCAATTTTTGGGTTTAATGAAGGTTTCGCATGGATAATGCAGATTTTGATGTTTATGATTCTAGGTTTATTAGTATTTCCAACGCAGCTGTTTGTCCCAAACATTATGTTAAATGGATTACTCCTTTCTGCAGTATTAATGTTTTTTGCTCGCCCAGTAGCTGTATTCATATCGACCATCAAAATGGGGTTTAGTTTAAAGGAAAAATTTTTTCTTTCCTGGGCAGGTTTAAAAGGAGCAGTACCTATTGTACTGGCAACTTATCCATTGACTGCCGGTTTAGAAAACAGCCATTTATTCTTTAATGTTGTATTTTTTGTTGTGTTAACTTCTGCTTTAATACAGGGTTCAAGTATTATGTTATTTGCTGAAAAACTTAAATTAACTATACCTAAAAGGGTAGAATCTCCCCATTCTTTGGAGTTAATATCCATCGGGAAAGCTAATGCAGAAATCATTGAATTCCAAGTGTGTGAGGCTAACGACATAACTGGCAAGGCTTTAGCAAATATTACTTTTCCAAAGGATGTGCTGGTCACCGCTATAATACGCTCTGGTCAATTAATTACTCCGACAGGCATAACAAAAGTTGAGGCTGGAGATATTCTATATATTCTTATGGATAAAAAAAGTAAAAAAGAGCTTATAGAACTTCTGAATAATCTAAAGGCAGACTTTGAAGATGTGATTTGTACAGAACAAATGTAACAATTCGTATGCCCAGCTAAGGCTGGGAAGTTCAGCGGGGGACAGACCCGCCGGAGGAAAAGTCAGCACTCTGTAACTTGGGCAGCGGGAAACCAACATCCTGAAGTCTGCCGACAAAGCCGTTGTAAGAACGGTGAGTGAGCTACCGGGCCGCAACGCAAGTGAACACACAGATAGCCTCGAAAACTAAAACTCTGGAGGCCGAGCTTTTGAGTTGTAGGCGAAGGCAGCATGCAGACGTGAAAACTGACTGACACGCGTCTGCACTCCATCGGGGTGTTAGTGGCGGCACGGCGGAGCAGGACGACCCAAGCAACTGGGGAAGCCCTCCTCGTCCCGGACGAGAAATCGCGGAAGCAAAGTAAGCCCTATAACCAGAGCACCTGGGAAATGGGTCTGAAAGGCGAGAGGGTGGCGGAGGGGACCGTAGTACTGATGAGAACGGGTAATGCCGCAGGAGGGAAGGGTCCACGCTATTACAGTAGCTCCTTTGGCGATATGGAAGGCAGGGATGAGATGATAAAGGCATCCGTAAGTCTGCAGGACCTGAGGCGAAGGATATACAGCAAGGCGAAGTCTGAACTCGAGTGGCGTTTCTGGGGGCTTTATGTTCATGTCTACAAGATGGAGACGCTTGAGGAGGCCTATAAGATGGCCAAGAGCAATGATGGGGCACCGGGGATAGATGGCGTTACCTTTGACGGCATCGAGGCAAAAGGGCGGGAGGATTTTCTGCAACAAATACAGCAAGAGCTGCAGCAGAGAACCTACAAACCTATGAGCAACAGGCGCGCGTGACAAGGGCGCGTGACAAGGGGACGCGTGACAAGGGCGCGTGACAAGGGGACGGGGTTCTTGGCACGCGTGACAAGGGGACGGGGTTCTTGGCACATTTTCCGCTAGTCATATTTATGTCCGGCAAACAATGCCCCGGTTAATCCCTGTCAGTCTGGCGATCTGCCTGATTGAAAGGTTATATTCATCCTTGAGCTTTTTAAGATAAATATTCCTTTGCGTCTTCTCCATCTTTTGTAATTCAGGCCCGTTTTTGATCTTACAAAGGACCTGAATGATTTTCCCGGCCTCCTGGTCAGAGATACAAAATCTTTCATCCATATCCAGGCAGACATCTATTGTTTCTTTATTATGGTGTTCTTTAAAATAGTGTAAAGCCTTGATTTTGTCTTCATTAAATAAACCTTAAGGGCAAAACCTACATCCACCAGCTTGAGCTTATTTTTATTCTCATCAATGTACGATCCGTAGCTGCTCCAGTTGTAATGTCCAAGCTCTTTTACCATACCTGCTTTGCAAGGATTCTGGTGGATGTACCTGAGGACGGTTAAAAAATACGCATCATCTTCAACCGGCTCGCTTTTAAACCGGTCCTGAAACAGGTTGCCAATCCGTTCATATTTTTTATTGTACCAATAAACATAACTGCCGCATATCCTGCGCATGAACTGTGCCATTGGTTCAACGCCGACTTGCAGCAACAGGTGAACGTGGTTACCCATTAAACAGTATGCATATAGACTATATCCACTAATTTCTTTATAGCGCTGCAAAGCGTCGAGAAACTTCTGGTTATCTTCCCCGTCTTCAAAGATGTTTTGCCGGTTGATTCCTCTTAAAAAAATGTGATAAATTCCGCTATTGCTCTTTTCCCTGGCCCGTCTTGGCACAAACAACACCAATTTCTACATTAATACAGAACTGGTAATGTGTCAAGAACCCCGTCCCCTAATTCCACCCCCTAATTCCACCCGCTTGTCATAATATCAACTGCTTCGTTAGCCCTTGACACTTCCCTCAACACAATGATAAAAGGCCACGCTAGAATAAGTCTAATCGTGGCCTTTATGAACAGTTCTCACAAAACGTGTATCCGGGATGATAATTATTTAAGATATTTGAAAAAAGTTCTGTACATTATCCATAGATAGGTTGTAATGAAAACTACCCATAGTATAGAGGTATAGTTCAAGAAGAACTTTGCATAGTAAGCCCCTAGGAGTACGCCTAGAGATACAAGGCATACTTTAAGAAAAGCGAAGTCCCATGCATTATATTTACCAGTCGCGTCTAAAACCCGGTTTATAAAGGCTCTCATAGTTTCTTTACCTCCTTCTTAATAGATATGAATACAGTTTAATTATATCATCCCAAGCCAGATATTTTTAATTTATGTTATTCATTATTTCTACAAAAGCAACGAAGTGGGCTTTTTGCAAACTATACGAAAATTCAAGTGATAGAGCAGGAATTAAAAACCGTATGATATTTAGGAAATAGCAAAAAATGTTCGTTATTTCTTGACCCAGGCCTGTTGTATTGGTAATATAAAGCTGGATCATGACAGTTTGAGCAATCCTTTTTAAGCTGCAATGCTGATTAAGTTGAAAAGGTGGAGGCTAGGATTGGGGAGAAAAATACTGGACAGTATCGCCATGGATCCTCCATTTTCTCTTGGGATTATTGGCGGCGGGCAATTGGGCAAAATGATGACGGTGGAGGCCAAAAAAATTGGCCTGCACGTATCGGTCTTGGACCCTACACCGGAATGCCCGGCGGGGCAGGTAGCTGATGTCCAGTATCTTGCTGACTTCCATGACGAAAACGCTATCCGGGAACTGGTTATGAATGTAGGCGTTACTACCTATGAATTTGAGCATATCGACAGCCTTGCGCTGATCCGCCTGGCGGATGAAGGCAGGCTGATTTTCCCTGCACCCCGCGTTTTGCAGGTTATTCAAAACAAATATGCCCAAAAAACAACACTTTTGGCTGCCGGCATCCCGGTGCCGGAATTCCGGTTGGTGTCCACGACCGACGATATCGCCAGAGCCGGGAAAGACTTCGGCTTTCCTTTGCTTTTAAAATCCTGTACCGGTGGCTATGACGGCAAAGGAAACTACTTGCTTACCGGCGAAAATGAGATCGACCAGGCACTTGCGGCTCTGCGCTGTACCCAATTAATTGCGGAAGCCTATGTTCCTTTTTTGGCGGAGATCTCTGTGATTGTGGCCCGGGGCCGGGATGGCCAAATTAAGAGCTATCCATTATCGGAAAATATCCACCAGGATAACATTCTTCGGACTACCATTGTGCCTGCCAGGGTTAGCGGCAAAGCTGCGGCCAAGGCCCAGCTGATAGCCGAAAAGGTGGCTGATATTTTCGAGGGCATTGGCGTATTCTGTGTGGAGATGTTTGTTGCCGGGAATGATGAAGTGCTAGTCAACGAAGTAGCTCCCAGGCCACATAATTCTGGTCATTATACCATCGAAGCCTGTGTTACATCTCAGTTTGCCCAGCATATCCGGGCAATCAGCGGCTTACCCCTTGGTGATACCCGGCTTTTATCCCCGGCAGTAATGGTCAACCTGTTAGGATCTGAAGGCTCTTGTGGACCTGCTGTTTTGGTTGGCTTAGAAAGAGCTTTGGCCTTGCCTGGAGTGCAGGTCCACTTCTACGGCAAAAAGACCACTGCTCCCAAGCGCAAGATGGGCCATTTGACCGTACTTGCTCCCGGGTTGGATCAAGCTCTTGAAATCGCAGCAGAAGCAGCCAGCTTCTTGAAAGTAGTTTCCGTTCCGGAAGGAGGTAATTCTTCATGAACCCCCAAGTTGGGATCATCATGGGCAGTGATTCTGATTTAAAAGTAATGCAGGAAGCGGCAATGGTCCTGGAACGCTTCCAAGTTTCTTTTGAACTCACTGTTGTCTCTGCTCACCGTACTCCCCGGCGCCTTTACGAATATGCCGCATCTGCCGCCAGCCGGGGTTTAAAAGTTGTGATCGCCGGGGCAGGGGGGGCCGCCCACCTGCCGGGGATGGTTGCTTCCCTGACTGAACTGCCGGTGATCGGAGTTCCGATTCAGTCGGCAGCGTTGAGCGGCTTGGATTCCCTTTATTCCATTGTCCAGATGCCGCCAGGGGTGCCGGTGGCTACAGTAGCCATCAACGGGGCCCAAAATGCCGGCCTCTTGGCTGTGCAAATCCTGGCAGTCGGCAATCCGGACCTGTTGATCAGGATGCGGCAGTATAAGGAAGAACTTAAAGATACGGTGGAAAGGAAGGCCCGTTCCCTGGAGGAAAGAGGGTATGCGGCTTACCTGAAATCCCTGGAAGGAGTTGCCGGGCATGATTGAACGGTATACCCTGCCGGAAATGGCAGCAGTATGGGATTTGGAAAATAAGTTCCGCAAGTGGCTGGATATTGAAATTTTAGCCTGCGAAGCATGGGCGGAATTAGGGGTGATCCCACATTCTGCCGTAGAACTGATCAGACAGAAGGCTGTATTTTCGGTGGAAAGGATCTGTGCCATTGAAGCCGAGACCCGCCATGATGTGGTGGCCTTTACCCGGTGTGTTGCGGAGAATTTAGGCGAGGAGTCCCGCTATCTCCACTATGGTCTCACTTCTTCCGACGTAGTTGATACTGCCCTCTCGGCCTTAATGGTGGAAGCGATAGACCTGATCATTGTTGAAGCGCAGCAATTGGCTGCTGAACTGAAAAGAAGAGCTCTGGAGCATAAGTACACGCCAATTATGGGCCGGACCCACGGTGTCCATGCCGAGCCCACCACCTTTGGTTTAAAGCTGGCCCTTTATGTCGCCGAAATGGACCGCAACCTGGCCAGACTGAGAACAGCCCGGAAAACCATTGCGGTGGGCAAGCTGTCCGGCGCAGTGGGCACTTACGCTAATCTCCCGCCAGCGGTGGAAAGGTATGTCTGCCATCAGCTTGGATTAGAACCGGCGTTGATTTCCACCCAGATCCTGCAGCGGGACCGCCATGCGGAGTACTTAACGGCGATCGCTATTGCCGGGGGAACCCTGGACAAATTGGCAACAGAAATCCGCGGGCTGCAAAGAACCGAAATCAGGGAGGTAGAAGAGCCTTTCTATGCGGGGCAAAAAGGATCTTCGGCCATGCCCCACAAGCGAAACCCGGTGAACTGCGAGCAGATTTCGGGTTTGGCCAGGGTCTTGCGGGCAAATGCCATGGCTGCCTTGGAGAACATGCCTTTATGGCATGAGCGGGATATTTCCCACTCCTCAGTCGAACGGATCATTATCCCGGACAGCACCACCCTGATCCATTACATGCTCCACAGCATGACCAGAATTATTGCCCACCTTCATGTCTATCCCGAGAACATGTCCCGGAACATGGAAAAAACCCTTGGCCTGACAAGTTCCCAGCGTGTGCTCTTAACCTTGATTGACAAGGGGCTAACCAGGGAGGAAGCTTATGACCTGGTGCAAGCCCAAGCGATGCGTGCCTGGCAGGAGCAGGTTCCCCTGCAACAGCTTTTGGCAGAGGAGGCAAAAGTCAAGCAGTACCTTAAACCGGAAGAGTTGGCTGCCTGCTTTGACCTGGCGCCACACCTGCAATGGGTTGATGAAATTTTCGCCAGGTTAGATATCTGAGATTGGGGGTGTAAGGATATGGAAAAAATCGCATTGATCTACGAGGGCAAGGCTAAAAAGGTTTTCCAGACCGCAGATCCAGAATTGGTCTTAGTCGAATTCAAAAACGATGCTACCGCTTTTAACGGCCTGAAAAAAGGGCAAATTGCCGGCAAGGGAAGCTGCAACAACCAGATTTCTTCCATCCTGTTTCAACTCCTGGAGGAAAATGGCATCAAGACCCATTTTGTAAAACAGGTATCCGAAACGGAAATGCTGGTGCAAAAGCTAAATATTATCCTGGTGGAAGTAGTGGTTCGCAACCTGGCGGCAGGCAGCCTGGTCAAGCGGATCGGGCTGGTCGAGGGCCAGGAGCTAAAGCCGCCGGTGCTGGAGTTTTACTATAAAAACGATGCTTTGGGGGACCCCCTGATTAACAATGACCATGTTTTTGCCCTGGGCTTGGCAAATCCTGAGCAACTGGCCCAGATCTCCAGCCTGGCCCGGCAAGTAAACGGGGTTTTACAGGGGTTTTTCCTGGAACGGGATCTTCTTTTGGTTGATTTTAAGCTGGAATTTGGCATGGCGGGACAGGAGCTTTTGTTGGGTGATGAAATATCGCCGGACACCTGCCGTTTGTGGGACAGGGCAACAAGGAAGAAGCTGGACAAGGACCGTTTTCGCCAGGATTTGGGGGAAGTTTCCGAAGCCTACCAGGAAGTTCTGCGCCGGCTGACTGACTAATGAAACAAACTAAGCTAGAAAGGCGGTTATTTGCTTGTATCTTGCCAAAGTTTTTATCACCTTAAAACCCGGGGTGCTGGATCCCCAAGGTTCAGCAGTCGAAAAAGCCCTCCAGGCCCTGGATTTTTCCGGGGTGCAGGAGGTCCGCATCGGGAAATACCTGGAGGTGCGCCTGGCAGCTAAAGACAAAGGGCAGGCAGAAGCGGATACCGAGGAGATGTGCCGCCGCTTGCTGGCTAACCCGGTAATTGAAAACTACCGCTTTGAGCTGGTGGAGGTACTGTCATGAAGTTCGGGGTGGTGGTTTTCCCTGGTTCCAATTGTGACGCGGATGTCAAACATGTGATCGGCGAGGTGATGGGGCAGCCGGTGGATTTTATCTGGCACCAAACCACCTCCCTGCAGGGTTATGACTGCATTGTGCTTCCCGGCGGCTTTTCTTACGGGGATTACCTGCGCACCGGCGCTATCGCCAGGTTTTCTCCGGTAATGCAGGCAGTGGAAAGGTTCGCTAATCGCGGCGGGCTTTTGCTTGGCATCTGCAACGGGTTTCAAATCCTTTTGGAGGCAGGCCTTTTGCCGGGGGCGATGCAGCCAAATCACAGCCTCCAGTTCAGATGTATGGAAACCTTTCTTAAAATAGAAAACAACCAGACACCTTTCACCGGTGCCTTTGCGCCCGGACAGGTGATCAAAATCCCAATTGCACATGGAGCCGGTAATTATTATGCCGATCCTGCCACCCTGGCCGCCTTGGAAGATGGGCGACAGATTGTCTTCCGCTACTGCGATCAAAACGGCGCAGTTACTCCCGCAGCAAATCCCAACGGTTCCCTGGGGAATATCGCCGGGATTATTAACCGGGAGGGGAATGTGCTGGGGATGATGCCGCACCCGGAAAGGTGCGCCGAGGAGATCCTGGGCGGAGTTGACGGAAGACTGATTTTCTCATCTATTTTAAAGGCTTGGTCAGCCGGAAGCCGGTGTGCCTGCGGCAATTCCTGCGGCTGCCGGGGAGAAAGGAGTGGCCAAAGTTGACTAACCAGCAACGAGAACCCTGGCAGGAAATGGGCCTCACCCTGGCGGAGTACCAGAGAATTAAAGACCTCCTGGGCAGGGAACCAAACTACCTGGAAACGGGCATGTTTGCGGTAATGTGGTCGGAACACTGCAGTTACAAGCATTCCAAAACAACTTTAAGACTTTTCCCTACTGCCGGACCTGTGGTGATCCAGGGGCCGGGAGAAAATGCAGGGGTAATAGATATTGGCGACGGCCAGGCGATAGTATTCAAGATCGAATCCCATAACCATCCGTCTGCCATTGAGCCCTTCCAGGGTGCTGCCACCGGGGTTGGGGGCATCGTCAGGGATGTCTTTGCCATGGGGGCCCGGCCAATCGCCTTGTTAAACTCTCTCCGTTTCGGCAATTTAAGGGAAGGCAGGGTCAAGTACCTGATGGGGGGAGTTGTCGCGGGGATTTCCTTTTACGGCAACTGTCTGGGCATTCCTACCGTTGGGGGAGAAGTGTTTTTTGATGAGAGCTATGGCGATAACCCTCTGGTTAACGCCATGTGTGTCGGAATTATCAACAAGGATCAGCTGGCCAAGGGTGCGGCGGCAGGCGTGGGCAACACCGTCATGGTGGTAGGGACCCGCACGGGCCGGGACGGTATTCACGGCGCCACTTTTGCCTCGGAAGAGCTGGGGGAGCAGTCGGAAGACCGCCGGCCTGCCGTCCAGGTAGGAGACCCCTTTATGGAGAAACTCCTGCTGGAGGCCTGTCTGGAGCTGATTCACCAGGGGTTGATCGTGGGGATGCAGGATTTGGGCGCCGCCGGTTTAACCAGTGCATCCTGTGAAATGGCCAGCCGGGCCGGAACAGGGATCGAACTGGATGTGGCCCTGGTTCCCCGGCGGGAAACTGGGATGACGGCTTATGAGGTGATGCTATCGGAATCTCAGGAGCGGATGCTCTTGGTGCCAAAGCCCGGCTCCGAGCAACAAGTCAGGGATGTTTTGCGGAAATGGGACCTGGAGGCGGCGGCAATCGGCAAAGTGACCGGTGACGGGATAATGCGAATTCTGGATGGCGGCCTGGTGATGGCCGAAGTCCCGGCGAAAGCCCTGACCGACCAGGCCCCTGTTTACCATCCGGTTGCGGAAGAGCCGTCTTATATCCGCCAGGCTTGGGCCTTCGATATGGCCTCAGTCCCGGTGCCGGAGGACCTGAACCAGGCCCTCTTGCAGCTGATGGCTTCTCCAACTATTGCCAGCAAAGAATGGGTTTACCGCCAGTATGACTATAAAGTACAGGTAAATACAGTGGTAACGCCTGGTTCCGATGCGGCTGTCCTGCGCTTGAAGGGCACAAACAAGGGCCTGGCCGTCACCACCGACTGCAACGGGCGCTACTGTTACCTTGACCCCTATACCGGCGGGGCGATTGCGGTGGCAGAGGCGGCGCGGAACCTGGCCGTAAGCGGTGCAAAACCCCTGGCCGTTACCGACTGCTTGAATTTTGGCAATCCGGAAAAGCCGGGGATCTTTTGGCAGTTCCGCCAGGCGGTAATGGGGATGAGCGCGGCCTGCCGGGTCTTGGCCACACCCGTCGTCAGCGGGAATGTAAGCTTTTATAACGAAACTAACGGTGAGCCAGTCTTTCCCACCCCGGTGGTCGGTATGGTGGGGCTCTTGCCTGATATATCAAAGCGATGCACCATGGGCTTTAAACAGGCGGGGGATGTGGTGGCGCTTCTGGGCGAAACCAAGGCCGAAATCGGCGGCAGCGAGTTTTTATACGCTTTACATGGCATTACTGCCGGTAAACCGCCCCAGCTGGATTTGGAGCGGGAAAAGGCGGTGCAGTCCTGCTGCCTGGAAGCCATCCACCAGGGGCTGGTTAAATCGGCCCATGACTTGAGCGAAGGGGGACTGGCCGTTGCTCTGGCCGAATGCGCGGTGGCCGGCCAGGTGGGGGCGGAAATAATTGTCGAGACCCAGTTGGCAGCGCACTTATTCTTGTTTAGCGAGTCCCAGTCACGAATTATCTTGTCAGTGGATTCCGCTGCTGTTAAGTCCTTGGCAGAGCTGGCGGCAAAACACCAGGTTCCCTGTCAGGTGATGGGAGTGGTTGGCGGCGAGCGGCTGGTGATCAAGGCCCAAAAAGCGAAGGTATTAGTTGATCTGTCCCTGCAGGAAATAGAGGACAAATGGCGGGGGGCGATTCCGTGCTTAATGGCCTAGAAGAGTCATGGCTTTGGGAGGATAAACCCCGGGAAGAATGCGGCGTTTTCGGCGTCTTTGGACCCGGAATGGATGTTGCCCAACTGTCCTGCTTCGGCCTCTATGCCTTGCAGCACCGGGGACAGGAGAGTGCAGGCATCGCCGTGTCCGATGGCAAGGAGATCCACTTACACAAAAACATGGGTCTGGTGGCTGAAGTTTTTGATGAAGACAGCCTGAAAGCCATGCCGGGGAACATTGCCATCGGTCATGTCCGCTATTCCACCACCGGATCAAGCTCCCTGATCAATGCCCAGCCCCTGGTTTTTCACTATTTGCGCGGCATGGTTGCTCTGGCCCATAACGGCAACCTGACCAATGCCGCAGAGCTGAAGCAGAACTTAGCCATGAGCGGCTCAGTGTTTCAATCAACTTCCGACAGTGAAATCATTATCAATCTGATTGCCCGTTATGGTCAAAGCACTATTGAAGAAGCTGTCATGAAGTGCATGATCGACCTGAAAGGGGCCTATTCCTTAGTGATAATGACAGAAGATAAACTCCTGGCGGTCAGAGATCCTTACGGAATTCGGCCTTTATGCCTGGGCCGGATGGGTGAGGCCTATGTGGTGGCTTCCGAGTCCTGTGCACTGGATACCATCGGTGCTTTGTTTCTGAGGGATGTAAGCCCCGGGGAGATTGTGATCATTGACAAAAACGGACTAACCTCAATTAAAACCATGGCGGCTGCACACCGGGCCCTGTGTTTTTTTGAATTTGTCTACTTAGCCCGTCCCGACAGCACTATTGACGGGGAGACTGTGACAAAAGTCCGCCAGGAAATGGGAAGGCAGCTGGCCAGGGAATGCCAGCTTGAGGCAGATATGGTGGTACCGGTGCCAGACTCAGGCACCGCTGCGGCAATGGGCTATGCCAAAGAATCCGGCATTCCCTTTACAGAAGGCTTAATGAAGAATCGCTATATCGGCCGGACTTTCATTCAACCCTCGCAAAAGATGCGGGATCTTGGGGTCAGACTGAAGTTAAACCCTATCCGCCAGGTTTTAAAGGGCCAGCGGGTGGTGTTAGTGGATGATTCGATCGTAAGGGGCACCACCAGCAAAAAGATTGTGGCCTTGATGCGGGACGCCGGAGTGAAAGAGGTGCACTTGCTGATCGCCTCGCCGCCGGTGAGACATCCTTGCTATTACGGCATCGACACCTCGGCCAGGGCGGAACTGATTGCGGCCCAGCACGAGCCGGCGGATATCACCAGGTTTATTGGTGCGGACTCCCTTCATTATTTAAGCCTTGCAGGCATGCTGGGAAGTGTTGCGCAAGACCAGGCCAATTTCTGTGTGGCCTGTTTCAGCGGCCGCTACCCTGTGGAAGTGCCGCGTAAAGTCTTGGAGGCTAAATTCTTCCTGGAGAAAGGTGACAGCTGTGACTAAAGGACAGGGAATAACTTACGCTCAGGCCGGAGTAGATATTGAGGCTGGCAACAGGGCAGTGGAACTGATGCGGGCAGCGGTTCACTCCACCCACAGGCCCGGGGTGTTGGGCGGATTGGGGGGGTTTGGTGGCCTGTTTGCACTGGATACTGCTAAATATCAAGAGCCGGTTTTGGTTTCGGGTACCGATGGAGTAGGCACAAAACTACGGATTGCCATTGGCATGGATCGGCATGATACCATTGGTATTGATGCAGTGGCCATGTGTGTGAACGACATCCTGGTTCAGGGGGCAGAGCCCTTATTTTTTCTGGACTATCTGGCCGTTGGCAAACTTGTGCCTGAGAAGGTTGCCACCATTGTCAGCGGTATCGCTGAAGGCTGCCGGCAGGCAGGTTGCGCCCTGATCGGCGGAGAGACAGCGGAAATGCCAGGGTTTTACGGCCCTGATGAGTATGATATTGCAGGCTTTGCCGTGGGCATTGTTGAAAAGAAAAAAATAATCGACGGTTCCTACATTAAGGAAGGGGACCTTTTGCTGGGTCTGGCCAGCAGCGGCCTGCACAGCAACGGCTTTTCCCTGGCCCGGAAGGTCTTGTTAGAAGTGGCCGGCCTGAACCTGGAATCCGTTACCCCGGAGCTAGGGGCCTCCCTGGGGGAGACAATGCTTACCCCGACCCGGATTTATGTTGCCTCAGTGCTGCCCCTTTTAAGCAAATACGAGATCAGGGGCATGGCCCATATCACCGGCGGGGGATTGGTGGAAAACATTCCCCGCATCCTGCCTGCCGGGCTCACAGCAAAAATTGATCCCACCAGCTGGCCGGTGCCGCCAATTTTTCGGCTGATTCAAGAACTGGGTCAGGTTGAGGGCCTGGAGATGTATCGGACCTTCAATATGGGGATTGGCCTGGTGCTGGCAGTGCCGCCGGAACAGTCGGGTGCAATTCGCCAGGAGCTGGCGGGGGTTGGGGAAAAGGTCTTTGAAATTGGTTCAATAATCCGGGGCAATGGCGGGGTCGAACTCCGCTAATTGGGGACATTCCTGGCACGGTCAAGAAGCAGGAAGCAAGAGACAAGAGCCAAGAGACAAGACAAGAGAACCGTCCCCTTGTCTTCCCTGGCACGGTCAAGAAGCAAGAGACAAGAGACAAGAGCTAGGCAGACAAGAGAACCGTCCCCTTGTCTCCCATGGGAGGTGGGGTATGAAGATCGGGGTACTGGCCTCCGGACGGGGATCCAACTTACAGGCGATTATTGATGCCATAAAAGAGGGCCGTTTACCCGTCACCTTGAAGGTGGTAATCAGTGACCGGGAGGACGCCCCGGCTCTTAACAGGGCCAGGCAGGCGGGGATTTCTGCCGTATTTATAAACCCGAAGGATTTCCCTGGCCGGGTAGAGTATGATTTAAAAGTCGCTGAAGTTTTAACTGAAAACGAGGTAGATCTGGTAGTCCTGGCCGGTTACATGCGGTTAATTTCAGCCGAATTTTTAATGAGATATCCCTTGCGGGTAGTCAATATCCATCCCAGCCTTTTGCCTGCCTTTCCAGGATTAAACCCACAGCAACAGGCCTTGGCCTACGGTGTAAAATATTCCGGCTGCACCGTCCATTTTGTTGATGCGGGGATAGATACCGGCCCGGTCATCGCGCAAGCGGTGGTGCCGGTTTTGGAAGATGATACAGAAAAGACCTTGTCGGAGCGGATCCTGAAAGAGGAACACAGGCTGTACCCCCAAGTGCTAGCATGGATAGCTGCCGGACGGGTCCTGGTGGCAGGCCGGAGGGTAATAGTTAAATAGCCCCGAGCGCTGACGGACATCAGAGGAACGAAAATAGTAGTGAAATGAGGAGAGGATAGCTTTGCTGAAGCGGGCTTTGATCAGTGTTTCAGATAAAACAGGGGTAACGGGCTTTGCCGCCGGGCTGGTTCTTTTAGGCTGGCAGATCGTATCCACCGGCGGAACCTTTAAAGCCCTGCAGGAGGCTGGTCTCCCCGTGACTTACGTTACGGACATAACCGGATTCCCCGAAATACTGGACGGGCGGGTAAAGACCCTGCACCCGAAGGTGCATGGCGGTATTCTGGCCTGCCGGACCCCGGAGCACCTCTTGCAGCTTAAGGAAAACGGCATCCAGCCCGTTGACCTGGTAGTAGTTAATCTTTATCCTTTTCAAGCGACCATTGCCAGGCTGGGTGTCAGTTTGGAGGAAGCTATTGAGAACATAGACATCGGCGGTCCGGCCATGGTGCGGGCGGCGGCGAAAAACTACCGGTGGGTGGGGGTAGTCGTCAACCCGGACCGCTATGGCCAGGTGCTGGAGGAGCTGGCAGCCAATGAAACTTTAAGCCCGGAACTGCGTTTTAACCTGGCCATGGAAGCCTTTGCCCACACCGCGGCCTATGACAGCGCTATCTCCGGGTATTTGCATGCTGTGTCAAGCCGGCCAGGGGATTTGTTCCCGGGAACCTTTAATTTAACAGGAGTTAAAGTGCAGGACCTGCGCTATGGGGAAAACCCCCACCAGCGGGCGGCTTTCTACCGGGAGGAACAGGCCGGACCAGGTACACTGGCGATGGCGGAAAAGCTCCAGGGGAAAGAGCTCTCCTTTAATAATATAGTTGATTTGGACGCCGCCTGGTCTTTGGTCCGGGAGTTTACCCGGCCGGCAGCGGCAATTATTAAGCACACCAATCCCTGCGGGACAGCTCTAGCCGCCAGCCTCCAGGCCGCATACCGCAAGGCCTTGCAAGCTGATCCCGTCTCAGCCTTTGGCGGAATTGTGGGTCTGAACAGGCCGGTAGACGCCCCTTGTGCGGAAGAATTAACCAAGATCTTTCTGGAGGCGGTGATTGCCCCCTCCTTTGAGCCAGAGGCCTTGGAAATCCTTCGCCATAAAGAAAACTTAAGGTTGTTGGCGGCGGGGGACGCAGCGGCAGCCTCAAGTTTCGATCTCAAAAAAGTCAGCGGCGGTTTTCTGGTCCAGGAAGCGGATAGCCAAACCGCTTTACCTGGCCAGTGGCGTGTTGTTACCCGCCGGTATCCTGCCCAGGAAGAATTTGACGACCTGGCCTTTGCCTGGCAAGTGGTTAAACACGTGAAATCAAATGCCATCGTTGTCGCCAGAGAAAGTGCAACCCTGGGGGTTGGCGCCGGGCAAATGAACCGGGTTGGTTCGGCCCGGATTGCGTTAGAGCAGGCTGGAGAGGCCGCTAAAGGGGCCGTCCTGGCTTCTGATGCCTTCTTTCCCTTCGCCGATACGGTGGAGGAGGCTGCCCGGGCAGGTATAAAAGCCATCATTCAGCCGGGAGGTTCCCTCCGGGACCAGGAATCCATCGAGGCTTGCGACCGTTTGGGTATAGCAATGGTATTTACTGGTTACCGCCACTTTAAGCATTAAGAACCATTCAGCATTGGAGTTGGTATGAATGAAGATCCTGGTTATTGGCGGCGGGGGCAGGGAACATGCCCTGGTCTGGAAGCTGAGCCAGAGCACGAAAGCGAGCAGGATTTATTGCGCCCCAGGCAATGCCGGCATCGCCAAACTGGCTAAATGTGTTGACATTGCAGCAGATAACCTGCCGGGTCTTTTGGCTTTTGCCCAGGCTGAGGAAATAGACCTGACCGTAGTCGGCCCGGAAGGGCCCCTGGTGCAGGGAATTGTGGACCAATTCCGGGCAGCGGGCTTAAAAATATTCGGCCCTGCTCAAAAAGCCGCCGCCATCGAAGGCAGCAAGGCTTTCGCCAAAGAATTAATGGTGAAGTACGGGATCCCCACTGCCCGTTACGGGGTGTTTTGGGAGCCGGACAAGGCCAGAGAGTTTATCCGGGGTCACGGAGCTCCATGTGTGGTGAAGGCAGACGGTTTGGCAGCAGGGAAAGGTGTAGTCGTAGCCATGGATGAGGCTACAGCCCTGGCTGCCGTGGATACGATCATGGAAGAGCGTTCCTTCGGCCAGGCCGGTGAAAGGGTAGTGATCGAAGAATACCTGGAAGGGGAGGAGGTCAGCCTGCTGGCTTTTACCGATGGCCGCACCATTATCCCGATGGTCTCGGCCCAGGACCACAAGCGAGTTTTTGATGGCGATGCCGGTCCCAACACCGGCGGCATGGGCGCCTATTCCCCAGCTCCAATTTTTACCCCGGATCTGCAACAACAGGTGTTAGCAGAAGTTCTGCTGCCAACAATCCAAGGAATGGCGAAGGAAGGCCATCCCTATCAAGGAGTTTTATATGCCGGCCTGATGCTCACCAAAGATGGGCCCAAAGTCCTGGAGTATAACGCCCGTTTTGGCGACCCGGAGACCCAGCCGATCCTGATGCGTTTGGAAACCGATTTGCTGGACATCATGATGGCGGTGGTGGAAGAAAGGCTGGCCGGCCAGGAAATCCGATGGTTGCCGGATCCGGCTGTGTGTGTGGTCCTGGCCGCCGGAGGGTATCCCGGCAGTTACCGGAAAGGTGATCTGATTACAGGGCTTGATCCATGGGTGGAACAGGAATCGCAGGGAGTAATGGTGTTTCATGCCGGAACTGCTGAAAAAGACGGACAAATTGTAACAGCCGGCGGCCGCGTCCTGGGCGTCACATCCAGGGGGGGTACGATTCCACAAGCGATTCAGAAGGCTTACAACAGAGTAGCAGGGATTAGCTTTCCGGCTATGCACTACCGCACCGATATTGGCAAGAAAGCCCGGCAGCAATAAGCCCAAGGTTATCGAAGTCATGCTTAAACCAGGGCAGTTCACCCCGGCTGCATTCTGCGATTGTAGTCTGGGAGTCTACCCGTGAATAAGGCCGGGCAGACAGCGGGTGCAAACCCATTGCTGTTTGCCCTGTTTGCGGACCTGCAAAAGGGCTCTGTCCTGGTCATCGCTGCCACAGCGGTGGCACAGGGCATCGGCCTCTTTATGCGCAAGTTCCCGCTGGCGCTCTTCCACTGCTTCCGGATTAAAATCTGCTGCCTCCCGTTCCTCTAAGGTCAAAGCTCCCGTAGGGCAGACCGAAAGACAAACCCCCATTCCATCACAGAGCTCATCACTGATTACCCTGGCCTTGCCATTCACAATGGTGATGGCCGATTCGGCGCAAGGACTTACACACAGGCCGCACCCGTCGCAGAGGTCCTCGTTGATGTTAACGATTTTTCTTCTTGCCACTTAAAATTTCCCCCATTCAACATTTTATGTTAATTTTAACCGCTGGCTGGATGAGTGTCAAACCTGTTGCTCAAGTCTTCCCTTTAGCATGACACCAGGGTATTCTGGCTATAGTATGGCATGAGGCTTTGCTGGTAATGCGGCTGGAGCGAGATTTGCATTTGTTTCCCAGATCTGATGGGAGAGGTAAAGGAGTTAATTTATGTCTGTAGAATAAATAATAAGAATTAGAGGGAGGTGGCGGGCGTGGCTTTTAACAGCAAGCTGCAGGATCCTTTTGTAGATGCCCTGTTCGAAGCGGTCCTCTTGCTGCAGGACCGGGAGGAATGCTATCGCTTTTTCGAAGATATTTGCACAATCGGTGAAATCAAAGCCCTTGCTCAGCGCCTTGAGGTAGCCAAGATGCTGGAAAAAAACTATACTTACGGCACTATTGCAGAGGTAACCGGAGCTAGCACCGCCACCATCAGCAGGGTAAAGCGATCCCTTTACTATGGCGCTGACGGTTACCGCCTTATTTTACGCCGCCTTCACAGCCATCAGGAACCATAGATTTTTCCCGAAACCCCCTGCAGGGGTTTTCTTCTTTAGCAAAAAATTTTATTGACGGGGTTTCTGAACCGGTGGTATTATTACGTTAATATGTTATCATGATAAAGGAATTGGGGCGAAGGCATGGCTAAGATAATGGTCTGGCGGCTGCCTGAAGGAGTAAGGGACTGGCTGCCGGGAGAGGCCTGGAAGAAAAGGGAATTGGAAAACAGGTTGGCCAAACTGTTCCAACAGTGGGCATACCAGGAGGTAGTAACCCCCACTATAGAGTATTACCATACCTTTCAAAACGCAGAAACCACTCTGGAAGAGGACATGATTTATAAGTTCATAGACCGGCAGGGCCCTGTGCTGGCCTTGCGGCCTGACATGACCACCCCAATTGCCCGGTTGACCGGTTCTCGCTTATTGAGGGGACAGGAAACTCCGCTGAGACTTTTTTATATCGCAAATGTATTTCGCTATGAATCCAGCCAGACCGGCCGGCAGCGGGAATTTTACCAGGCCGGGGTAGAACTGGTAGGGGCTAAAGGCCCCTGGGCCGATGCCGAAGTGATCGCTTTAGCTATTGAAGCCCTGCGGTGTGCGGGACTGGAGAATTTTCGCTTGGGGATCGGTCAAATATCAGTTACCAAACGCTTGTTGGCTGAGTTAGACCTGCCTCCCGATGAAATTCACATGTTAAAACAAGCTATGAGCAGAAAAGACCTGGTTAAACTTGAACAGCTGCTCGAAAAAGCCAACTTGTCGCCAGGGCAGCGGGAGCTTATATTGGCTGTTTATAACCTGCACGGGGGAAACTCGGTTTTACAGAAATTTTTCAATTTAATCAAAGATGAGGAGGCCAGGCTTGAGTTAGAAAACCTGGCAGAGGTATGGGAAGCATTGCAAGCCTATAAAGTTGCTGACCAGGTGTTTTTCGACCTGGGGCTGTTGCGGGATTTTGATTACTACACCGGAATCGTGTTTGAAGGTTATGCCCCTGGTCTTGGTTTTCCTGTCTGCGGCGGAGGCCGATATGATAACTTGTTGGAAAGGTTCGGCTGTCCTTGTCCGGCCACCGGATTCGCCCTGGGAATAGAGCGGGTGATGATGGCAAGCCCGACGGCAAGGTTAGCCGGGGCTTTGGCACCGGATTATCTGGTGGCCGGAGCCAGCCATGCCAGGGTACTGCAAACGGCAGCGAAGTTGCGCCAGGCCGGGGCCAAAGTGGAAGTGGAATTGAGCGGGAAAGCAGGACCTGAATTATATGCCTATGCTAAATCTAAAGGGATCAAAGAGGTCATCGCCATAGGAGAGGATTAGATGCAAAAAGAAGTGACTATCGCCTTGCCGAAAGGCAAACTGGGGGATGAGGCCTTGGGGATACTGGGAAAGGCCGGACTGCCGGTAGAAAATGTGCTAACCGAATCCCGTCAGCTTTTGTTTCATTTTCCCCGGGAGCAAATCCGCTATATTATTTGCCGCCCGACAGACATCCCAATTTATGTCGATTATGGAGCAGCCGATATGGGCATCGTCGGCAAAGATACGGTGGTTGAAGCCGGGGCAGAGGTTTTTGAATTGGTTGATTTGAAATTTGGCCGCTGCCGGTTTGTGGCTGCGGTGCCGAAGCAGGTAGCCGCGGAATATCATAAAAGCGGTCAGGGCCTGTCCTATTTTGACCGGGTGCGGGTAGCAACTAAGTTTCCCCGGGTTGCCCAGGAGTATTTTGCCGGCAAGGGGATGCAGGTAGAAGTTCTAAAATTGCATGGAAACATTGAGTTAGCGCCTAGGGTTGGGTTGGCGGAGATGATAGTTGATATTGTTTCTACTGGCCGTACTCTGGCCGAGAACGATCTGGTTCCCGTAGCCGATATTTTTGAAGCAACAGCGCGGTTGATTGCCAATAGAGTGAGCTACCGGATTCACCATCATCGAATGCATACGATCGTGGAGCATCTGCGATTGGCAGTTGGGAATGGAGGCGAACAGAAGTGTTGAGAATTATAACCAGCAGGCACCCGGCAGTTGATGAACTCCTTAATAAGAAGCTGCAGATATTACAAGAAGTGGAAAACGTGGTCGGCAATGTGCTGACAGCTGTAAAAGAATCCGGTGATACAGCATTGTTTCAATATACTTTAGAATATGACGGGGTACAGCTTAAACTGGACAATATCCGGGTAAGCCAGGAGGAGATCGATCATGCCTATCAAAAAATTGAACCGGAGTTCCTCACTTCATTAAATATAATTAAAGAGAATATTATCGCTTACCATCGCCGCCAGACTAAAAACAACTGGCTCAGTCCCGATGCGACGGGCAATATTCTCGGTCTTTTTTACCGGCCACTCAGGCGGGTAGGTATTTATGTGCCAGGCGGAACAGCAGTCTATCCCTCTTCAGTATTGATGAATGCCTTGCCCGCCGTTGTGGCAGGGGTGCCGGAAATTGTAATGGTTACACCACCTCAAAAAGACAGCACAGTTAACCCTTATGTTCTGGTTGCGGCAGACCTGGCCGGAGTGACTGAGATTTATAAGATAGGCGGTGCCCAGGCTATCGGCGCCCTGGCCTATGGTACAAAGCTGGTGCAAAAAGTAGATAAAATCGTTGGCCCTGGCAACATCTATGTAACGGCGGCCAAGAAAAGGGTTTTTGGCGATGTGGATATTGACATGCTGGCTGGACCCAGTGAAATCATGATTGTGGCTGATCATACAGCCAACCCGGCCTGGGTGGCTGCTGACCTTTTGTCTCAGGCAGAGCACGACCCTCTGGCATCTTCTGTATTATGTACGCCGGAAACAAATCTGGCGCAAAAAGTGCAACAAGAGGTAACTCACCAGCTAACTCTTTTGCCCCGCCAAGAAATCGCCAGGGCCTCTCTGGCACAAAACGGCGGGATCATTATCACTGCCGACCTGGCGGAAGCAATGGATTTAGCTAATAAATTCGCTCCGGAGCATCTTGAATTGGCTTTGGGAGAACCATGGGAGTGGTTGGGCAAAGTGCAAAACGCCGGGACGGTCTTTTTGGGCCATTATACCCCTGAACCAGTAGGTGATTATTTTGCCGGTACCAATCATGTTCTTCCCACAGGAGGTACTGCCAGGTTTTTTTCTCCTTTGGGTGTAGAAACCTTTATGAGGCGGATGAGCCTGGTTTCCTACACCAAAGAGGGTTTAGAGGCTGCTCTCCCTCACATTGAGTGCCTGGCCCGAGTAGAAGGTCTGGCGGCCCATGCTAATGCGGTAATGGTGCGTTTCCAGCAGCTCGATACCCGAAGGAAAGGGGAGGAATGGAATTGTCTAGGCCGGCATTAATTAAGCGGGTTACCCGGGAAACCGAAATCACGGTTCAGCTTCTCCTGGCGGGAACAGGTGTTTCCACCATTAAAACGGGCATTGGGTTTTTTGATCATTTATTGTCTCTTTTTGCCCGCCACGGGCTATTTGATCTGGACGTGGAGGCCAGGGGCGACCTCGAAGTGGATGGTCATCACACGGTAGAGGATGTTGGCCTTTGCCTGGGCCAAGCCATCAAAGATTGTCTGGGTGAACGAAAAGGAATACGCCGTTACGGCCATGCAATTATTCCCATGGACGACGCCCTGATCCTGGTAGCAGTTGATCTCAGCGGGCGTCCCTATCTGGCCTGGCCGGCCGAGGTGCTTTTGTCGTCCCAGGTTGGGAGCTTTGCAACTGAGCTGGTAGAAGAATTTTTGCGGGCATTTGTGAACCAGAGCGGAATGAACCTGCACGTAAGGTTCCTGGCTGGGCGCAATACCCACCATATGCTTGAAGCGGTGTTTAAAGCCTTGGGACGGGCTTTACGGGAAGCAACGGAAATCGACCCCCGGGAGGCAGGAGTGCCTTCTACAAAAGGGATTCTGGCATAATGCTACCGGGTGGAGGAAATTATGATTGCAATTATTGATTATGGTGTAGGCAACCTGCGCAGTGTTCAAAAAGGGTTTGAACGGTTTGGGTATCAGTCTCTGGTTACTGATGATCCCGCTACGGTGATTAAGGCCCAAGGGGTAGTGCTGCCAGGGGTGGGAGCTTTTGCGGCAGCAATGGCCAGTTTAAAACGTACCGGGATGGGTGAAGCCATCTGCCAGGTGGTAGAAAGAGGCAAGCCGTTTTTGGGGATTTGTTTGGGCCTGCAGATGCTGTTTGAGTTAAGCGAGGAAAATGGCTGCCACCTGGGTTTTGGCCTCCTGCCAGGTAAAGTCAGGCGGCTGCCGCCGATGCAGAAAGTGCCCCATATGGGATGGAATTCTATTGAAATGACAGCGGATAACCACCCTTTATGGCAGGGTATCCCTTCCCAGGCCTCTTTTTATTTCGTGCATTCCTATTATGTTGACCCAGAGGACAGGGCGCAGGTCCTGGCCTGGTCAAATTATGGGATAGATTTTGCTGCAGCCGTTGGCAGGGGAAATGTGATGGGTGTCCAATTTCACCCGGAGAAAAGTAGCTGTCACGGTCTGCAATTGCTAAAAAACTTCGGGGAGATGGTAATTAAATGATGATCATACCGGCCATAGACCTCCGGGATGCCAAGTGTGTCCGCTTATACCAGGGAAAGCTGGAGGAAGAAACGGTGTTTTCCGATGATCCGGTAGCCGTAGCTAATCGCTGGGCAGAGCTGGGAGCCCCATTTTTGCATGTCGTTGACTTGGACGGGGCTTTTTGCGGCTATCCCCGAAACTCGGATATTGTGCGGGAAATAGCCCGGAGTGTCAATATTCCGGTTCAGGTGGGGGGGGGCATCCGGACGATGGAAACCGTGGCTCAGGTTTTGGCAACGGGTGTTAGCAGAGTAATCCTTGGTACGGCAGCCATATCCCAGCAGTCAATGGTTAAGGAAGCCTGCCGGGAATTCGGTTCTCGCATCCTGGCGGGAATTGACAGCCGGGATGGCCAGGTGGCGGTGGAGGGTTGGGCCGCTACAGTCGACCGGACTGCGCTTGACCTGGCCCGGCAGTTGGCTGATCTGGGTGTGGAAAGGATTATTTATACGGATATCCGGCGCGACGGAACCATGGCCGGTCCGAATTTGGAAGCGACAAGAGAATTGGCCCAGGCTTCCGGGTTAAAAATAATTGCTTCCGGTGGGATGGCATCGCTGGAGGATGTGGAGAAAATTGCTCGATTGGAGCAGTATGGGGTGGAAGGAGTTATCCTCGGCAAGGCATTGTATACTGGAGCGATCAGCCTGCCGGAGGCCCTGGCATTAGCGGGAGGCAGAGAGGTGAGCTGATCATGCTGGCAAAAAGAATCATTCCCTGTCTGGATGTCAATGCCGGACGGGTTGTGAAGGGAACAAATTTTGTTAACCTGAGAGATGCCGGGGATCCGGTAGAATTGGCGGCTGCCTACGATAAAATGGGAGCAGATGAGCTGGTGTTTCTGGATATTACCGCCTCGGCGGAGGCCAGGGATATTATGGCGGAAATAGTGGCGAAAACAGCCGAACAGGTTTTTATTCCTTTTACCGTTGGCGGGGGTTTGCGATCTTTGACAGATATTCGCCGGATGTTGCAGGCTGGCGCTGACAAAATATCTCTCAACACAGCGGGCGTAAAAAACCCGGAACTGATCAGGGAGGCAGCAGAGAAGTTCGGCAGCCAATGCGTGGTGGTAGCCATTGATGCCAGGCAGGTAAAACTGGGGAATTGGGAAGTATATGTAAACGGCGGGCGGACTCCAACCGGCCTCGATGTCCTTGTTTGGGCCCGTCAGGCAGAGGAATTGGGAGCCGGGGAAATCCTCCTCACCAGCATGGATCGGGACGGTACGAAAGATGGCTACGATCTTGCCCTGACCAGGGCGGTAAGCCAGGCAGTCAATATTCCGGTAATTGCCTCCGGCGGCGCAGGCAGCCTGGAGCACCTTTATGAAGGCTTAACGGCTGGGGAAGCAGACGCTGTGCTGGCAGCATCAATCTTTCATTATGGAGAATATTCGATTGGCGAGGCCAAAGCCTATTTGGCGGCAAAAGGAGTCGTGGTGCGCCATGCAGATAAAGATGGTATTCCAGGAATTAACTGAATCCTTTCAATTCAATTCTGATGGCCTGATGCCGGCGATTATCCAGGATGCAGGAACCGGCCAGGTTTTGATGCTGGCCTATATGAATAAAGAATCCCTGCATAAATCCTTAGCAACAGGGGAGACCTGGTTTTTCAGCCGCAGCCGCCAGGAATTGTGGCATAAAGGAGCGACCTCCGGGCATGTGCAAAAAATCAAGCAAATCTTTTTTGACTGTGACCAGGATGCCTTGCTGATCCATGTGGAGCAATCGGGCGTAGCATGTCATGAGGGAGAATTCAGTTGCTTTCATCATTTAATCTCTATTGACGGGGAACAGGCGTCGATCAAGGACAGGCAGGTTACTGAGCATAACCTGGCCATTCAACTGAATCTGTTACGGCAGGTGATTGAAAAGCGGAAAATAGAGCGGCCGGAAGGTTCCTACACCTCTTACCTGTTTAATGCGGGCCAGGATAAAATCTTAAAGAAGCTGGCAGAGGAAGCGGCGGAAGTAGTGATTGCCTCCAAGAATCTGAGCCGGGAAGAAGTTACCTATGAAATGGCAGATTTGTGGTACCATTGTTTGGTGCTCATGGCTTACCACGGTATCAGCTTGCAGGATCTAGCCCAAGAGCTGAAAGGAAGGGCAACGTAATCGGGGCCGGGTTGTTAGTACCTTACGGTTTCAAAACTACAATAAAAAAAAGTTGTTATTGGGTTGTGGGCGAAACCATCTTGGGTATATCCTCCCCATTCCCCTCCCATGGAGGGGTGGTGCGAAGCACCGGGGTGGTTATTCCCCTCCCATGGAGGGGTGGTGCGAAGCACCGGGGTGGTTTCCTTGCTGCAATGCGGGATAGTTCCAAGGCAACTCCATTACACTAGCTAATTTGTATAAAACATCCTTCGCTTGAATGTATTTAGACCACCACCCCGTCCTACGGACACCCCTCCACGGGAGGGGAATGACCACCCCGTCCTACGGACACCCCTCCACGGGAGGGGAATGACCACCCCGTCCTACGGACACCCCTCCACGGGAGGGGAATTATTTGGGGAGTTCTTTGTCAGCCTTATCATTTACTACCGCTTCCATGGAGGGGATTTTTTTGGGTTGAGGGCAAAGCCCGCTTTAGTGTGAATCCGTCCCCAAATAATCCTAGTGTGAACCCGTCCCCAAATAATCCGTGGGTTAAGGCCGCAACACAACCTTAATCGCAGTGTCATCCTTATCAACTAATTCAAAAGCTTCTTTGATCTGGTCCAGGGGAAACTCATGGGTGATCAGGGACTTGACATCGATCAGGTTCTGAACCACCGGTCTTAAAGAGCCTGGTGTCCAGACAAACCGTTCCTGGTGCGAGTGGTGCACCAGGCAGGTGTTGATATGCTCAATCCCGTCATCATGCCAGCGGCTGATATTTAATTTCACCGGAGTGGTAATCCAGCTGTACCAGACGAATTTCCCATTGTGTTTCAGCATTTCTGTAGCCTGATTGATGGATTGCTCACTTCCTGCTGCCTCAACAACTACATCAGCCCCTAAACCCTTGGTAATGGATTTTACCACTTCCACAGGGTCCTCATTGGCTGCGTTAATCGCGATATCTGCTCCCAGCTTTCTTGCCAGTTCCAATTTACCCTCCAAGACATCAACTACCACCGTGGAGGCGGCACCTTTCTTTTTAGCCGCCTGGGCAATGATCTGCCCGGCAAACCCAGCTCCCATCACCACCACCGTGTCACCTAGCTGGATACCGGAGTTAAGTCCGGAGTACATGGCACAGGCAATCGGCTCGCCCAGGCAAGCCAGGTCCAGATCCAGGCCTGCTGGTGCCGGCTGCAGTTCCCAGACCTTGGCTTTAAAAAACTGCGCCAGGTTATTGTTCCAGCCAAAAGCCATTACCTTGTCCCCAACCTGGTATTCCCGCACTTTACTGCCGATTTCCACAACAGTACCGCCGCTTTCATGCCCCAAGTAAAAAGGAAATTTGGGCTCTTGCCGGAATTCAGCCGTTTTTGGCGGGAGCTGGCCCCGGTAAAAGGTCTTATCCGATCCGCAAATGCCAGCCAGGTGGTTTTTGACGATAACCTCGTCTTCGCCGCAAATGAGCTCCCTCTCGATCAGCTCAATTTCACGGGGTCCCCTCAGCAACGCAGCCTTTGTCCTGATGCTCAAACTGTCTTCCCTCCTATTTTTTCCCCGATTAGAATTAATCTCATGGTTCGTTCTGCCGCATCAGCCAGTAAAGCTGGCGCTTTTTCCATTGCCCGTTGTAAATCAATCGGGCCGTTGACCAGGGTGACAGCCGAACCAATGCCCAGATCAAAAACCTGGTGGGCTCCCGGGCCGATCTCCCCTACAAAAGCAATCACGGGAACCCCATGGTCAAGAGCCCGTCTGGCTACTCCCACGGGAACTTTGCCAAAGGCCGACTGGTAGTCAAGCCGTCCTTCACCGGTGATAACCAAATCAGTTTTTGCAAGGTATTTTTCCAGGTTTACTGTATCCAAAACCGTTTCCACCCCAGAGCGGAGGCTGGCACCGGCAAAGGCAATCAGTCCCGCACCTAACCCGCCGGCCGCGCCGGCACCGGGGATTTCCATCACGTTTTGGTTAAGCTCCTGGGCAATCACCTGGGCCAGGTGGCGCAAGTTGGCGTCAAGCAGTTTAACCATTTCCGGAGAGGCGCCTTTTTGGGGGCCATAGATGGCGGAGGCGCCGTTTGGGCCGCACAAGGGGTTTTTAACATCACAGGCTACGATGATCGGAGTTCTTTTTATTCTGGGGTCCAGGCCTGACATATCGATCGCAGCCAGCTGGCTTAAAAAACCACCCCCATAGGGAAGCACTTGCCCGTTCTTGTCTTTAAGGCCAACACCCAAGGCCTGAGCCATTCCTGCCCCGCCGTCGTTGGTGGCGCTACCGCCAATGCCGATCAAGATGCGGTTTGCCCCAAAGTCGAGGGCCTTCACGATTAACTCTCCTGTGCCATAGGTGGTAGTAACCATTGGGTTTCTTAACCCTTCCGGAACCAGGGTCAGCCCGGAGGCTTCCGCCATCTCCAAAACGGCAGTTCCGTTTGGAAGCAGGCCAAAGCTGGCTGTTACCGGAGTGCCTAAAGGTCCGGTCACTTCAGTTGTGATCAATTGTCCCCCGGTAGCTGCGATCAGGGCTGCTACGGTGCCCTCGCCGCCGTCGGCCATGGGAATGACGGTAATCTCTGCCTCCGGGCAGACCCGTTGGATGCCTTCAGTGATTGCTGTTCCAACTTCCTGGCTGGTTAAGCTGCCCTTGAAGGAATCGGAAGCGATTAAAATTCGCAAAAGTCTTGCACCCCCAAAAGGAATTTGCATCATTTTTAATCTATTTGCCATCTGCAATAAAGTGTATAACTGGATAATACCATAGATTCCAAATTTTAAGGAAAAAAACACAAGAATTGAGTAGAAGTTTAGATTGAAAAACAGGATCATTTTAAATAAAGATGGAAAAAAAATTCACGAAAAAAAGGAGAAATTATGTTCACGTCGAATAGCTCCTGTATACAATAATGCTTGTGGACATATTTGCGGATCGGAGTGAAGTCTTTGTCTGGATTGACGAACAGCCCTTTTCAGCTAAAAAACAGGTCGCTTTTAACTGAACAAGTTTATATCTCGCTAAAAAATGCTATTTTTGCAGGAGTTTTCAAACCAGGTGAACGTTTAAGGGAGATAGAGTTAGCTGAAAAGTTGGGGGTGAGCCGGACCCCCATCAGGGAGGCAATCAGCCAGCTAAAACTGGAAGGACTATTAACTCCGCTGGCGGGTGGGGGTGTTAAAGTTGTAGAATTCTCCATCGACGAAATTCACGAGATTTTTGATCTGCGCGTATTGTTAGAAACCTATGGGATTCAAAAGGCGATTGAAAACATTTCAGAGGCCCAACTTAAGCGGTTGGATGAAATCGTGGCGACAAGCAAAATTGCCTACCAGCAAGGCAACCTTGAGCGAATAATTGAGTTGAATACCCAGTTTCATAACGAGATCATCACAGCCAGCCGCAATAAGAGGCTGGGTGAATTCATCGCCAGTTTGCGCAATTACCTGCAAGCTTTTCGCAATGTGAGTATGCGGCACTCTTTGGAGCCAGAAGTATCCCTGTCTGGACACACAGAATTATTGCAGGCGATCAAGGAAAGAGATCAAGATAAGGCATTAGAGACGATGCACAGTCATTTAGCGATCGCGAGAAAACTGTTCCTCGAGATGCTGAGGAATAGCTGATGATTAAAGCCTGATATCGACTGCTTATTTAAAAAATTTTAAAAATTGTTAGAGGAAATTTGCAGATAAGCGCGAAATAATTATCAAAAATGGGTGTTAATTTTTTTGTATACAAAAATACAAGTGCGCAATTGCACAAACAAAAGAGAGAGGAGTGGCAAGAAGAAAGATGTTGATCAGCAAAGAAACCTGTATTGACTGCGGCATCTGTGTAACCAGGTGCCCGGTGGGAGCCATCAAGACGGACACCACGGAAGGTATTCAAATCGACTTTGATGAGTGTGTGGAGTGTGGGGTTTGCAAGCGCTTGCGCATCTGCCCCACCGAGGCTATCTATCAGCAGCCGCTAGTCTGGCCCCGCACCATCCGCAGCCTGATGAGCGATGAATTGGTAGTTGCTGAGGAAACTGGCATCTCTGGCCGGGGGACAGAGGAAATGAAGACCAACGACGTCACTGGCCGCTTTAAACACGGATGGGCAGGCATCGCAATTGAACTAGGTCGCCCCGGGATAGCCACAAGGATGTACGAAATGGAGAAAGTAGCCATGGCGGTAGCCAAAGAAGGGGTAGAGTTTGAAAAACTAAACCCCATTACCAGCATGATGTCAGACCTCAAGACTGGAAAATTCAAAGACGAACTATTAAACGAGCGGGTGTTGTCCGGTGTCATTGAGCTTTTGATCCCCCTGGAGAGAGTGCCAGCCATTATCAATCGGCTAAAAGAAATTGAACCACAGCTTGATACTGTTTTTAGCCTCGGCATTATCTCAAGGGTTGCCCCTGATGGTTCTTATCCTCACGTCAAGGTAATCGAAGAACTGGGCATCTGGATATCTCCAAACGGAAAAAACAATGTGGGCCTGGGCCGGCCCTTAGCGAAGGAGGACTAAATAATGACCCATACACTGCACCGCTTAGGAACCAGGGAAAGCCTGGAGGGAGATTTTGTCATGCTCTGCATGCCCAGTAAAGACATTAACCATGTGGGGTCTGGTCCTAAGCTAAGAAGGTTTTTAGAGTTGTGCCTGAAGAATGGCTGCGTGACCATAGGCGACGCCCGCAGAGGCAACGCCTTCCACCACGGCAGCCTGGAAAAAATGCTGGACAGCATTGAAGACAGGGCGGTAGTGACCGCTTCCTTTAACAACAAAGAATCAGTGATCCAGATGTTAAAAGATTTGAAAGAAGAAGACCTGGGCATGTCGGTCAATGTTTCCAGCTTGTTTGACGAGGTAGCAGATTGCTGTGCCATGGCTGGTCTGCGACAACATACAGTGCACCATTCTCTTGGCAGATGGGGTAAAACGGAAAAACTTCCTCCCCGTGAAATTTTGGATATTGCGCTCATGTGCGGTCATGCCCTGGTAGCAGTGAACTTCATCAAGGAAATGATTGAGGAAGTAAAAGCAGGAAAGAAAACCTCCAAAGAAGCTGCTGCAGAACTCTTTAAACCCTGCATGTGCGGCATCTTCAACACCGACAGAGCGGCTAAACTCATCGAGGCGATAGTAGGAAAAGGCTAGTTGGATCCCTTGATCTTCAATTAATACTAGAACAGGGTTTGCCGATAGCCGTTCAATTTTAACTGGCTCTGGTCTTCAGCGGAGGCTAACTTCCTCTGCTGAAGCCAGGCTTGGTTGAATCGCGAAAGGAGACAAGAAATGCGGATTGACAAGGAAAGCTGTATTGGTTGCCAGGCTTGCCAACCCTACTGTCCCATGGGATGCATCATCTATGACGACAGGGAAGGAATCTGCAAAATAGATTTTGATGAGTGTGTTGAGTGCGGCATTTGTATGCGTCCGGCAATCTGTCCCACAGATGCCCTCTACCAGCAGGAGCTGGATGAAAAGCGGCTGTTGCGCCAGGCCTTCTCCAACCCACTGATACCGCACAAAACAACTTCCGTTCCGGGCAGAGGAACGGAGGAAATGAAAACCAATGAGGTGACAGCCCGTTTTAAGCATGGCAGAGCAGGAGTGGCGGCAGAACTTGGCCGTCCTGGTACGGGAACCAGGTTTAAAGACGTAGAAAAAGTAGCGATGGCAGTTGCCAAAGTTGGTGTCAACTTTGAACCTCATAACCCGGTAACCCATCTGATGCTGGACAAAGCCACCGGCCAGATGCGGCCCGACATTTTAGACGAAAAAGTGCTGTCGGCCATTGTTGAGTTTGAGCTGGGTCTTGACCAACTGGAAGCTGCCCTCACAGCTATTAAAGATGTCGCCCCCACCCTGGACACGGTATTCAGCCTGGACCTGGCTTGCCGCATGGATCCCGATAATACAGTCCCAACAGAAGCGATTGCCCGGAAAGTTGGGTTTGCCCCCGCGATCAACGGGAAGACCAATGTGGGACTGGGTCGGCCGCTGGCCAGAGAAGACTACCGCCAGTGCAAAATTTAGCCAATGTTATCAATAATCTGCAAAAAGGAGGATGACAGCCGATGACCCATACCCTGCACCGTCATGGAACCCCGGAAAGTTTGGCAGGTGATTATGTGGTGTTTTCTATTGCCGCCCAGACCGTCAATGCTAAAGGCATGGCTCCGGCTTTCGGCAAGTTTTTTGAGATCGTGGACAAATATCAGCCTCTTTCCTGGGGAGATATGCGGACAGGCAACCAGTTTGCGGTTGGCCTGGAGGCCATCCGTGCCGGCTTTAAGGATAACACCATTGTCCATGCCGTATTTACAGATAAGGAGACTGTGGCCAAGGTCTTAAAAGAGCTGGCCGAGGCCGAGCTAGGCCCCTCAATCGTGGTGTCCGGCATCCTAGATCATGTGGACGAGTGCTGTAAAAAGGCCGGCATTCAGCGGCATACCATCCACCAATCCCTTGGTATTCACGGCAAGACAGAAAAACTGCCGGAAAACAAGGTCCTGGAGATCAGCACCATGTGCGGCCATGGGATGGTGGCCTTTAACCTGATCAAAAAGACGGCAAAAGAAGTACAGGCAGGAAAGATCACAGCCGAAGCCGCCGCTTATGAATTGGCAGCCCAATGCCATTGCGGTATTGTTAACCCGGCTAGAGCTGCAGAACTGTTAAGGGAAATGGCCAAGTAGAAATGTTTTCAGGGGTTTTGATCGGAGGGAGGAGTGCTGCAAAAAGAAAAAATATTCTAAACTTCTGTTGTTTCGGCTGGTTTTTTCAAAGAAAGAAAAGGAGTGAGGATAAGTGCATAAAAGGAATTATCGGCTAATCCTGGTTTTAATTGCCATGATCGTGATGGTTAGTCTGGCCTTAACCGGATGTGGCGCTGAGCGTGCTGCCCAACAACCAGCACCAGCACCAGCTCCTGCCCCAGCGCCGGCACCGGCACCGGCACCTACGCCTGCCCCGGCTCCGGCCCCGGCACCGGCTCCTGCTGCGCCGACTCCTGCGCCAACCCCAATTACTGTCGCACCGGCGCCAACCCCGGCTCCGGCGCCAAGACCCATTACAGTAGCTCCGGCACCAACCCCGGCCCCGGCGCCAAGACCCATTACCGTAGCACCGGCGCCAACCCCGGCGCCCGCGCCAGCTCCGGCACCTGCCCCGGCCCCGGCAGCGATCAAGTTTCCTGAACGGCCTATTGAAATTATCGTGGGCTGGGGAGCCGGCGGCGGGACGGATGTATTCGCCCGGGCAATCGCCAGACCTGCCAGCAGAATACTGGGGCAACCCATGCCAGTGAAGAATATGCCCGGCGGATCAGCGACCATCGCCGCTGACTATGTTGTCAGGCAGCCAGCCGACGGGTATACGGTCTGGGCGATGACAGCCACTGATCTTCCCATTAATTTGGTGATTGGAAGAAGTCCCCACCCCCTTGCGAGCTATATCCCGATCGCTATGATTCAGAAGGATATCGGAATGCTGCAGGTCTTGTCGAAAAGATTTAATAACATCGATGAAGTGGTGGAGTATGCCAAGAGAAACCCGCTGCGGGTTGGCGGCAGCGGCGCGATTGCCCACGACGAGGTGATGGTAGCTGCCTGGGCCAGTTCGGCCGGAATTGAAGTCATTTACGTGCCTTATGAGCGGGCGGGGGATATGCATGCTGCCCTCCTCGGAGGCCATGTGCATGTGCTTTATGAAGAGTTAGGCCCGGTAGCCGGACTGATTGCTGCCGGCACTGTCAAACCGGTATTGGCATTTGCCAGCCAAAAGATCAGGGGCTTTCCGGATATCCCTTTAGCACCGGAAAAAGGCTGGAACATTACACTTCCCCAATGGCGGGGATTAATGGTTAAAGCCGGTACCCCGCCGGAAATAGTGGAGAAACTTAGGAATACCTTCGAGCAGGCTATTCTAGACCCAGAGTACAAAACCTTTGAACGGGAAAGATTCTTGGACCTGGTCCCAGGTTACCACAGAGGCGACGACTTCTTGCGCAGTATTAACATGAGCATTGAACTCTACCGGAATGTTCTGCGTCAGCTTGGCCATGTCAAGTAACTGATAACTAGGCGGGGAGGAGCTTTATGCTTCTCCCCGTATTCAGCAAAGAGGTGAGATGCGATGAGCATGAATCTAATTATAGCAGCAGGATTTTTGCTGTTCTCAGCCTGGATGTTTTTTGAGGCCGGCAGGTTCCCAGTGTCTAGAGCAACAGCCGTTGGGCCTGAATTTTGGCCTCAGATTGTGATGGGCGGAATGTTCGTTTTTTCTGCACTTTTGGTCATTGGTACAGTTATTTACCGGCGGCAATATGCTGCCGAAAGCCTGCAAGAAAAACAGCCCTATCCCCACAATTTTTGGTTGGTTCTCGGCTGTACGGCAGCCTATGTCGCCGGGATGGAGTGGATTGGTTTTGTAGTGGCCACCATTTTATTCTTGGGGGCCTTGTTTTGGATCTTAAAATTCCGGCAGACTAAACCTTTGCTTTTGGTTATTTTTGGTTCCACTTTGTTCAGCGTGCTGTTATTTCCGCGTTTGTTAGGCATTCCTTTGCCCCGGGGAACAGGTTTATTCCGGACTATTAGTCTCTTTTTCTATTAGAACGAGCATGGGAGTAAAGGAGGTTAACCCTTGAACCTAGTTTTGGAAGCGATAGTGAATTTATTGCAGCCGCTAAACTTTCTGATGCTGGTGGGGGGGGTCTTCATCGGTCTTTTGGCAGGTGCAACACCAGGAATTAGCGGCACGATGATGGTCATCTTGCTCATACCAATCACCTATTTTTTACAGCCTGATGCCGCCTTTCTCCTGCTTTCGGCTGTTTATTGCGCGGCGGTTTTTTCCGGGTCCATCAGCGCCATTTTATTCCGCACCCCGGGTGCGCCGGAAGCTGTGGCAACTACTTTAGACGGGTATGAAATGACCAAAAAAGGCAAGGCTGCGGAAGCTCTGGGCATTTCTATCTTTAGCTCGGCACTCGGCGGCTTGATTGGGACCTTAATCCTGATTTTCGCGGCGCCTCGCCTGGCCAGTTTCGCCTTGGCCTTTGGGCCGGCGGAATATTTTGCCCTGGCGATTGTCGGCTTGAGCGTGGTCGCTGTGCTGGGATCCCGCAATATGATCAAGGCCTTTATGGCCGGATTGTTGGGATTGTGGCTGGCTACCGTCGGGATCGATGCCATGTCTGGGGTACCCCGGTTTACCTTTGGGATTGGTGTTTTGATGGGCGGAATCGAGCTGGTTGCCGTTTTGATCGGCCTTTTTGCCATCTCCGAGGTTTTGCGGCGGGTAATGCAAGACCAGACAGTCCGGGAGAAGGTGGGCAAGGTCACATCTACCTTACCCAAACTGCCGATGATCAGGAGATTAACCGGCACAATTGCCCGCTCTTCCATAATAGGCACCTTTATCGGTATTTTACCTGGCATTGGCGCGACTACCGCGGCCATGGTCAGCTACAGTGAAGCAGTCCGGTGGTCGAAAGAACCGGAAAAATTCGGCACAGGTTTGGAAGAAGGTGTTTCCGCGCCAGAAGCGGCCAATAATGCTGCCGCCAACGGGGCGATGGTCCCGCTTTTGGCCCTTGGCATTCCTGGCAGCGCAACTACAGCTGTCTTGCTGGGAGCCTTTATCTTGCACGGGATCCAGCCCGGTCCGTTGCTTTTCTTCCAGCAACCTCTTCTGGTAAATACCTTGTTCGTCGGCCTGTTTCTGTCGAATTTCCTGATCCTGTTTATGGCCAAACCATTTATCATGGGATTTGCCAATATTATCAAGATCCCCTATTCGGTATTGGGTCCGCTGATTTTGCTCCTATGTATCTTAGGAGTTTTCGGCATTCGCAATAATTTGATGGATGTCTGGATTGCCCTGTTTTTTGGGGTGGTTGGATATGTATTGGAGAAATACGGGTTCCCGCTGGCGCCGATTATTCTGGGCCTGGTCCTTGGCGGGATGGCGGAACAAGAACTCCGCCGGGCCTTAATCATGTCTGGTGGCAGCTGGCAGATCTTCTTGGACAGCCCCATTGCCATGACCCTTTTGATTGGAGGGGCAATCCTCATGCTTTATCCTATAATTAGCCAGTTGCTTAAATCCCGCAGGAATAAAACAGGAGATGCCGCAGGAAGTTAACCCTTACCGGTGGCAAGGTGATCTTAAGTGGATGGCGCATTCGATACTGGCTGGATCGCTACAAACATCTGTTATAGAAATAATAGAATATGTTGTATCCTGAAAATATACCTGGCGAAGGCTTTGGCGCTGTTCATGAATGCTGGCCGGGAGCTAGCAATGTAAGTAATGATATATAAGACTTTTCAAACATCGATTGACAAGAGCATTGGATTCTGGTAAAAATAATTATGTGATGCAGGGGACATGCCGTTACAGAAGCCGGGTATTTTTGTTACGGGATGTTCCCAAATAATTTTAAAAGGGGATTGTCGCCAGATGAAAGAAGTCGCTCTTGGTCTTTTTTTGTTGAACTATGCCTTGCTGATTGCCTTTCCGATGGTGCGGGCCTATATAGCCTTAACAACAGCGACAATATTTGTAGTCCTGGGGATTCTGCCGGTGGGTCAGGTGTTCGGTGCCATCGACTGGAACGTGCTGATGATGATTGGCGGGACCATGGGAATAGTGGGGTTGTTTATCGATTCTAAAATGCCGGCGCGGATGGCGGATGTGTTGATCGATAAGATGCCGGATATGAAGTGGGCCATAATTGCTTTGGCGATTTTTGCCGGCGTGATATCGGCATTTATAGATAATGTGGCTACCGTGCTGATGGTAGCGCCGGTAGCATTAACTATTGCCAGAAAGCTTAATATCTCACCTGTGCCCAGCATCATCTGCATTGCCATCTCCTCTAACCTGCAGGGAGCGGCTACCCTGGTAGGGGATACTTCGTCGATCCTTTTGGGTGGCTTTGCTAATATGGATTTTATGGACTTTATCTTTTTCCAGGGTAAACCGGGATTATTCTTTGCAGTTCAAACCGGGATGCTGGCCTCTACCCTGATCCTATATTTAATCTTCCGCAAGGAAACACAGCCTATCAAACTCGAAGGAAAGGAAACTGTTAATGACTATTTTCCCAGCTATCTTTTACTGTCAATGGTGCTCCTGTTGATCTTGGCCTCCTTTATCCCCGAGCGACCAAGGATAACCAATGGATTGATCTGTGTCAGCCTGTTTCTTCTCGGACTGATCCGTGATATTATTAAGAATAGAGAATTGGGGCTGTTTAAAAAGCGGATAGCTGAGATCGATTATTTTACCATCCTGCTTTTAGCCGGCTTGTTTGTGGTTATCGGCGGCATTGTGGAGGTAGGAATAGTTGACATGATCAGCATGCTCTTTGTTCAGTTGACCGGTGACAACATATTTTTAATCTATACCCTGATCGTTTGGGCCTCGGTGTTTTTCTCGGCCTTCATCGATAATATTCCCTATGTTGCCACCATGCTGCCGGTGGTAGCTTCTATCGCCAATACTGTGGGCACTGAACCATACCTGTTATATTTTGGGTTGCTTTCAGGGGCTACTTTGGGCGGTAACATCACCCCGATTGGGGCTTCGGCCAATATTGCGGGAATTGGCATCCTGCGCAAGGCTGGCTATAATGTGAGTTTCTTTGAGTTTTTCAAGTATGGCCTGCCATTTACCCTTGCGGCCACTACTGCGGGCTATCTTTTCATCTGGTTTTTCTGGAGATAGTTCATAAAGCTGTTTTGAAGAATGGCTGAACAGATATGTTTCTTAGTGCGAAGTTAGTTGGTGCCTAATAAAAGGAGGAGTATTTGTGCCAAAAATTTATTATGATCATGATGCCGATTTGCTCTTGCTGAAAGATAAAACAATAGCTGTTTTGGGTTACGGCAGCCAGGGGCACGCTCAGGCTCAGAACTTAAAGGACAGCGGGATGGATGTGGTGGTGGGGCTGCGGCAGGGTAGCGCCAGTTGGGCTAAAGCCGAAAAAGCCGGGCTTAAGGTCGCTACAGTTGCCGGGGCCTGTGCTATAGCTCAAATTATACAGGTCTTGCTTCCCGATGAGATGCAAGCCCAGGTTTATCAGGAAGAAATATTGCCCCATCTGTCGGAAGGTAAAACCCTGATGTTTTCCCATGGGTTTAATATTCATTTCAATCAGATCCAGCCGCCTAAAAATATCGATGTCTTTATGGTAGCGCCAAAAAGCCCCGGCCATCTTTTGCGTTGGATGTTTGAAGAGGGGAAAGGGGTGCCTGCGCTGGTGGCTATCCACCAGGACTATTCCGGCAGGGCCAAAGATATAGCGCTGGCCTATGCTAAAGCCATTGGCTCCACCAAAGCAGGCGTATTCGAAACCACCTTTGCGGAAGAAACCGAGACCGACCTGTTCGGAGAGCAGTGTGTGCTGACCGGCGGCCTGGCGGCACTGATCAAGGCGGGTTTTGAAACCCTGGTGGAAGCAGGCTATGCACCGGAAATGGCCTATTTTGAGTGCCTGCATGAGATGAAGCTGATCGTAGACCTGGTCTATGAAGGCGGACTGGATTTCATGCGTTATTCTGTCAGCAATACCTGCGAGTACGGCGACTATACCCGCGGTTCCCGGATTATTACCGAGGAAACCCGGAAGGAAATGAAAAAGATCCTGAAAGAGGTCCAAAACGGCGAGTTTGCCAGGGAGTGGGTCTTGGAAAATAAAGCCAATCGGCCTGTATTTAACGCTCTCCGGAAGCGGGAAAAGGAACACCAGATCGAAGTGGTAGGGGCAGAGCTGCGGGCGATGATGCCGTGGCTGAAACGAGAGCGGGATTAAGGCCGCTCAAATGTCCTTGAGGGTTTTGGTTTATTTAATTGCCAAATATCCAATATTCTTGTGACAGTATCTTTTTTAAGCCAGGTCATCCTGGCTTATTTTAACTGAAAAGCCGTTTTTTGAGCAGGTTTCATTTCTCTGCCGGCCGCTGTTCAGCGGCGTGGGATTTAAGTGCCTGACTAAAGAGGATTAAGGCTTTAAGGGTTGAATTTGAATTCGTTGTGAATAATGTTATAGGAGGCCTGAGATTGAAAGAATTGTTGGCGAACCTGAACCCGGAGCAGGTGGAGGCAGTTAAGCACGTTGATGGGCCTCTGCTGGTGCTGGCAGGTGCTGGTACCGGAAAGACCAGGGTGTTGACGAGCCGGATAGCCCATCTCCTGGCGCTTGGCGTCCGACCTTACCAGATTCTGGCGATTACTTTTACCAATAAGGCTGCCCAGGAAATGAAAGACCGCCTGGCTATGTCAGTTGGTCCCACGGCGCTAGATCTTTGGGTGAGCACTTTTCATGCCGCCTGTGTGCGCATCCTGCGGCGGGAGATTGGAGTGTTGGGCTATCAATCCAACTTTGTTATTTATGATACCTCAGACCAACAGGTGTTGCTGAAAAACTGCTTGAAAGAATTATGTTTCGATGATAAAAAATTCCCCCCCAAGGCAGTAAGCCATGCGATCAGCCAGGCAAAAAACCGGCTCTTAAGCCCAGACCAGTATTCGTCCCATGCCTCAACCTGGTATGAGCAGGAGACAGCCAGGGTTTATCACCTTTATCAGCACAGATTGCGCGGTTTTAACGCCTGTGACTTTGATGACCTGATCATGAAGACGGTGGAACTTTTTACCCGGTATCCTGATGTACTTGCCTATTACCAGGAGAAGTTTAAATATATTTTGGTTGATGAATACCAGGACACCAACCATGCCCAGTACAAATTAGTACAACTTCTGAGCAAGGAACATCACAACCTGTGTGTTGTCGGTGACCCGGATCAGTCAATTTACCGCTGGCGCGGCGCCGATATCCAAAACATACTGGATTTTGAAAGAGACTATCCTGAGGCTGCAGTAATCAGGTTGGAACAAAACTACCGCTCGACCGGCAACATTTTAGCTGCCGCCAACGCAGTTATTGCCTGTAACACTAACCGAAAGCATAAAAACCTTTGGACTGACCAAAATAATGGCCATCCCATTGTTTTTTTTACCGGAGAGAGCGAATGGGCGGAAGCTCGTTTTGTTATTGATGAAATAATGCGCTTTCATCAACAAGAGGGGATAAGCTACCGGAATTTTGCTGTTCTTTACCGGACTCATGCCCAGTCCCGGGTGCTGGAAGAAATGCTGATGCAAAAAGGACTGCCCTACCAGATCCTGGGCGGCTTACGCTTTTATGAGCGAAAAGAGATCAAGGATCTATTGGCTTATCTGCGGGTGCTCCAGAATCCGGCTGACAGTATCAGTCTGCAGCGAATAATCAATGTGCCCCGCCGCGGTATTGGAGAAGCGACCTGGTCCCGGCTAGAAATGGCTGCGATCCAGCAGGGCCTGGCCGTGATCGAAGTTTTGGACCGTCCAGATATTGGAGGAAGAACGGCAAAGGCCTTGGGTTTATTTAAACAGCTGATCGAGGACCTCAGTGAGGCTCGGTCCCGATTAACTGTCACTGAACTAGTAGACAAAGTTCTTTTGGACACCGGCTATTTGCGGGAACTGGAGGCTGAGAACACCCCGGAAGCGTGGGCCAGGCTGGAGAACTTGCAGGAATTCAAATCAGTCACCCGCAATTATGACCAAAACAGCGAAGAAAGGACATTGGAGGGTTTCCTGGCGCAGGTTTCGTTAGTGGCCGATATTGACACCTATGCGGAAGGTGATGCCGTGGTCTTAATGACTCTCCACTCCGCCAAGGGTTTGGAGTATCCGCTGGTTTTTCTTGTCGGGATGGAGGAGGGGATCTTCCCTCACAACCAGGCTCTGCTAGACGAAGCGGAATTGGAAGAAGAACGGCGGTTGTGTTATGTTGGGATGACCCGCGCCCAGCAAAAGCTCTATCTTTCTTGTGCCAGGGAAAGGACCCTGTACGGAAATTTGGTGGCCAATGAGCAATCCAGATTTATTAAGGAGGTGCCGGAAAAACTGCTCCTGGTTGAGGGGAACAGCAGCCGCCTGCATGGAGGCCCCGCTTCCGGTTTTGGACTCCGGCAAGAAGCCTGGCAGCCGAACAAGATCAGAGGTCAGGCGGTAAAAACGGCCGGTGAAAAAGCCCTCAGTTTCAACCTGGGGGACAGAGTAGAGCATTCCAAGTGGGGTGAAGGAGTGGTGGTAAAGGTGCATGGCGAGGGGGCAGACGGGAAAATAACTGTTGCCTTTCCTGACCAGGGTCTCAAAGAACTGCTGATAGGTTACGCTCCTTTAAAAAAGATTTAGAATAATGGAACCATACTACCGATTGGGTGGTGGGATGCATGAAGTGCATTTCAAAGAAACAGCTTGCCAGGGAGCTGAAAGAAAAATTTGGCGGGGAGTTCATACTGGCCGATGAATTGGTAAAGCTAGGATGCAGGCTGTTTGCAAAACCATTTCCGCGCAAGGAATTATACGGCGATGTTCTGCTGGCTTGTGCCGTTAAAGCCCATAAATCCCTTGAAAGTCTTACCGTTCTGGCTAAACGAGGTTTCGGGGAGGATGCCTGTGTAATCACCCGGACAATAATAGAATTAGCTATAAATATACTGTATATTGCCAGGGACCCGCGCCCCCGAACCCAAAGGTATGTTGACTGGGAGCCGATTCGTAAGGAATGGCTGTGGCGGCATATGGAGGCTTACCACCCTCAGGTGAGCAAAAAGTATTATGCTGAAAGAAAGCGGGTGCTAGATCTTTACCGTAAAGTGGCTAAAAACTTCCGGGAAGATAAAAAGAAAGGCAACTGGTCAGGAATTACCCTGGCCGAGATGGCGGCAGAAGTTGAAATGTCCTGGCATGTTCATGTGCTTTATGCCCACCTGTCTAACCTTTCCCACAGCAATGTGGTGGGGGTTAAGCCATATATAAAAGAAGCCTCCGGCGGGCGGCTTGCGGTACTGGTTGGCCCTTCTGCCGACTGGGTAGGGGAGGCCATTCCTGCTGCACTGGAGGCGGTATTGAGGGTTTTTACTTTGGTGAACCAGCACTGGAACGTAAAGCTAGAAGAAGAATTAAGCTCCATTGCCGGGCGGTATGTAGCTTTAAGGGATCACCAGCCCTGATCTTTTAGCCTGGCCGGCGAACAGGCACCTCAGCTTTTACCTCAGTTAAGCCTGCGCCCTGCATCCAGGATGCCAACTCTTCTGCTAACGGGCAATTTTTGAGGCTCTGAAAATGTCATCATATCTTTTTGAAGGAAAAACTGGCAGACTGGCGAAACTAAAGATGCCTATGCAGGCCCTTCTCCGAAAACTCCTTTCAGAGGTGAAGAGGATGAACAAGCAGGTGGGGGAACGAATACAAGAACTTCGCCGGTTGATTGACAGGCATAATTACCTGTATTATCAACAGGATAGCCCAGAAGTCTCAGATTACGAGTACGATGAGTTGATGGCGGAGCTAAGCCGCCTGGAAAGTGAATACCCGGAGTTTTTTGAGCCCAATTCTCCGACCCAAAGGGTGGGAGGGAAACCCCAGGATGCTTTCGGTACAATCAGGCACCGCACACCTCTTTTGAGTCTTGAAAATGCCTTCGGGCAGGCAGACCTTTTGGAATTTGACCGTCGCATACGATCGGCATTAAACGAACCGGTATCCTATGTTGTTGAGCCGAAGATCGATGGATTGTCTGTTGCCATGAGTTACATGGATGGGCAGTTTTCTTCTGCTGCCACCCGTGGCGACGGGGAAACGGGTGAGGACGTAACCCAAAACATTAAAACCGTAGCCGCAGTGCCAATGCATCTAAACGAACCATTGCCGGTACTTGAGGTGCGGGGCGAGGCGTACATGCCTAAGGAAGCCTTCGAGCGGTTAAACAGAGCCCGGGAAGCAAAAGGGGAACCCTTATTTGCCAATCCCAGAAACGCCGCGGCAGGCTCTCTCCGCCAGCTTGATGCAAAGGTCACTGCCCGCCGTTCTTTAAGTGTGATGGCATATGAAGTTTTGTACGTGGAAGGATATGCTGTCACTACTCACTGGGAAGGTTTAGAACTGTTGGACAAAATGGGCTTTCAGGTCGACCCGTACCGGATGTATTGTCAGGACATCCAGCAGGTAATTAACCGCTGCTTGGAATGGAACGGGCAAAGAAATCAGCTGCCTTACGAAATTGATGGAATGGTGGTTAAAGTCAACAGCCTTGAGCAGCAGCAGAAACTGGGCGCTCGCAGCAAGTCTCCCCGGTGGGCAATTGCCTATAAATTCCCTGCAGAGCTGGCAATTGCCGTTTTGCAGAACATTTTTGTGCGGGTGGGAAGGACTGGGGTTTTGACCCCTAACGCTGTGTTTCAGCCGGTAAGGTTGGCTGGGACCACCGTCAGCAGGGCAACCCTGCATAACGAGGATATAATCCGCCAAAAGGACATCCGGATCGGGGATACCGTAGTGATACAGAAAGCTGGAGAGATCATCCCGGAAGTTGTTCAGGTGTTGAAAGAGCGCCGTACAGGGAAAGAGCAGGAATTTGTGATGCCGGACACCTGTCCTGAATGCGGCTCAAGGGTGGAACGCCAGCCGGGAGAAGCTGCCGCCAGATGTACGGGAGGACTGGTCTGTCCTGCTCAGGTACGGGAAGCAATCATCCATTTTGTTTCCCGTGATGCCATGAATATTGAAGGCTTGGGGCCGGCTGTAGTTACTCAGCTTATTGAGGCGGGCCTGGTGCGGGATGTGGCGGACCTGTATACGTTGTCCCAGGATGCTTTAATAAATCTGGAACGGATGGGCTTGCAGTCTTCCCAAAACCTATTAGATGCTGTTGCCAAAAGCAAGGAGAACTCCTTGGCCCAACTTATATTTGCCCTGGGAATCAGGCACGTAGGACAGCGGGCTTCCCGGCTTTTAGCAGATCACTTTGGCTCGATGGATCGGTTGCAAGGCGCAACTTATGAAGAACTCATAGCAGTACCCGAGATCGGGCCGCGGATGACGGAAAGCGTGCTGTCCTTCTTTCGGGAAGATCATAATCAAAAGGTTTTAGCCAGGCTTAAAGCAGCAGGAGTCAAGATGGCCGCGGCTAAAGCTCCGCAAAGAGACCTGCCAATGGCTGGAAAGAAGTTTGTCCTCACAGGGACACTGGAAAGGCTGACCAGATCGGAGGCCCAAAAGTTGATCGAAGACAATGGCGGCCAGGTCGCCGGCAGTGTCAGCAAGACTATTGATTATATTGTGGCAGGGGCCAGCCCCGGGTCCAAGCTGGAAAAAGCCAGAGCCCTTTTGGAAGCAAGCCCGGAACTGCCTTTAAAAATACTGACTGAAGAGGAATTTACCAGGTTGGTAAGGAAATCGAGGGTTGAATAATTTTGCAACGAATAGATATGGAAAATAGTGAGTTAACAGCAATAAGGGAAAAATTAATTGATGAGATAATGCCTGTATGTGATAGGGTGCGCGTAATGTTTATAGAGCAGTACGAAAGCCTCAAGGAAAGGCCGCTTTTTGAGAGAATGTGGGTGCTGCGCGACTTTAATGATTATGCTGGGATGCCAGCCGATGAATGGCTTATTCTATTAAATGATCTTAAAGATATCTGCGATAACCGCAACTTAAAAGCACTGGCAAAAATAAAAATACCTTTACACTGGCTGGTAGATTACATAAAGCATCTCCAGGATCTGGCTAAAGAACATATAAAAGACAAGGATGAGCTGAAAAAAGCCATAACCTATCTAAGTAACTGGCAGCAAAGCACCCAATGTTTAAAAAAATTAATGGACAAAGTTAAGTAGACATTTTACTTGAATGCTGAAGATCAGGGTCAGCAAATCATTGTCAGCTTAGCTTCTTGCCGGTTTTTCGAATGTTAAAGCCCGCCTCGGCAATCATCCGACGCAGGTTTAACATGTGGGCTGCCCCTACAAACACTGCGCACCCGCCTTTCTCCAGGAATGGCAGCATGCGCTTGAGGAAAGTCTCGTCCCGCCGGCAAATGACCATTTCTGTGCGGGAGGGAAATTCCGCCGAGGTACCCAGCATGGCTTCCAGTTCGCCCTGAAGGTAGGACCTTTCATAGTTAATGGTGTAGGAGTTCCACTTGTTGCAATCTCGGAAAAAGTTTACAATGCGTTGGAAAGGGATGCTCTCCAGGGTTTCGATTTGCTCGACAATGGTTTCCATACCGAAAACAACCTTCCCCATATCCCGGGCCAAATGCCACGCCTCCATATCCACGGACTGGTCCCACCCCTTGCGCTTAAGGAAGGCACACCACAGGGAGAAGAAAGCCAGCCAGGGCCGGGTTTCAGATAAATAATAACGCACATCTGGAATATTTTTTTGTTCCAGCCCTGCAAGCCTGGCCCAAATGCCCTGGGGCCCGGCAACCACCTTTTCCAACCGGCGAATCTCTTCTTCGCTCATTGCATCGATCAGCCTGGGGGCACCGGAATTTAGCTTCTGCCCAGCTTCAGTAACCTGCTCCATACTCACTTGATCCAGAGGGCCTTCGAAAATAACAGTGTGTACATGGTTAAATAATTCCCGGAAGGAAGCCTCGAAGCTGTAACGGAAAAAATGGGCCGTGCCGCCAATCCAGGACCGGCAGCCGTTCTTCTCAATTTCCCATAGCATGGTAAAAGGCTTTTCCTCCAGGATGCTATCCAGATACTGCTGTGTGGTCATGGTATTTGTTGGAGGAGCAGAAAGCATCTGCAGCATTTTCTTTGCGCTTAGCGGTTGGTCCTCGTTCCATACAGCCATTTCGTACGGCAGGGAAGGGATGCTGCCCCACTTAGCCTTGAAGCGCCTGATTCCATCGTTGACACCAAGACCAAGGTGCAGGTAGCTTTTTCCCTCGCGCCTGGCGATACAGATCATTTGCTTGAAAAGCAGGTCTGAGGCATAAGGTGTGTAATGAATGCGGGAATGGGCGCCGATAATGTAGCTGAGGAAACCTTTTGGCGCCAAATCTAAAAGCAGACACGCTGCCAGGTGTCCGTCTTCAGTCCAGGCGTTAAGCAGGATCAGGTCGGAATCAGCGGTAAGGACGGTTTCTGTCTTTTCATAAAGTTTGCGTACAATGGGAGGCAAAGGTTCCCGCCCAACAAATTCGGCCCAAAGACGCCGATGGGAAAGGGTAAAAACTTTCCCTTCCTCAACCTGCAAGGAGGAGGCGGCGCGGTTTGCCAGTCGTTCGAGCCGGGAAGGTATTGGAGCATTGGCGGGAAGTGTGTAATACTGGTCCTGCTCCCGGCGGTGGGGATGTAACCGTTCAGGCAAAGAAGGCGAGATGGCGATGCATTCCTTTGCTTTTGTCTGGCCAAGTGCTTCTAAGAGGGCCTGGTCAAATTCCTTTGGGTCATACTTGCCCGAAATAGGGTAGCCAATCGCCATCAGCAAATCTCCGCTTGAAAGGAAAAGATAAGTACCCCTCAAAAAAGGATTTCCGCCTGACATCGCCTGCATGAAAGAGATCGAGTGTTCGGGCACTACAGCCAGATCCGGCAGGGAGTCAAGCTGAATAATATTATTATTTGAATTTCCGCCAATCTTTGGTTCACTTAGCATCTAACCGCCCCCCTTTTAAACATCTGCAACTGCCTCTTCTGAAATAAATTATAGCAATTTTTGCTAATAACGAGCAAGGCCAGTAATTATAGATTATTTAAATTTGATCACAAACTGGGTATATGTATATTAATTGCCTGACAGTAAAATGTTCTTGGTTTGATTTTCGTTATTCCTGAATGTTTTGAAACAAAAAACCTTCTTAAGCGTTTAGCTTAAGAAGGTTTTTGTCAGCGGCAGACTACCAGCTGTTCCGGCTGCGGGGCTGGTAACAGTCCCTGCAGTATACAGGCTTATCGCCAGTAGGCTGGAATGGAACAGTTGTACGTTTTCCGCAGGATGCGCAGGTAGCAGGAAACATTTCCCGCTGCTGGGTGCGTCCAAACCCAGTGCCGCCTCTATTTGAAGAATTGCGCTGCGCTTTTTTGGCAGAGCGGCATTCGGGGCAACGTCCTGGTTCATTGGTAAAGCCCTTTTCCGCATAGAATTCCTGCTCTGAGGCAGTAAAAACGAATTCTTTGCCACAATCCTTGCATCCTAGCACCTTGTCATTTGGCATATTAAAACCTCCTAAGATATTATTGCCCGTTGCAAGGACAAATCAAGATACTTCCTTTGCCAGAGGCAACTGAGGAGGTTTTGAAAATATCCATTCGCATTATCCGAGCTTTAATAAGTATAACCAAAAGTTAACAAAAATACAAGTGGTATAAAACGAGGTTTGCTCTTACAAATAGTGTCTGTTATAATATAACAGTGTCAAATAATGCTAAAAACAGGAGTTGGTAGATGTATGGCACTTGCTCAAAAGGATGTCGAAGGTGTAGCATTTCTTGCTCGCTTGGCCTTGGATGAGGAGGAAATTGCTACCTATACCAAACAGTTAAACAGCATTTTGGGTTACATGGAAAAAATAAATTCCTTAGATACAGTTGGGGTAGAACCTACTGCCCATGTATTGCCTTTAAAAAATGTGTTCCGGGGAGATGTAAACGAACCAGGCCTGTCCCAGGATGAGGCCTTGGCCAATGCCCCGGATCAAGAGAGGGGTCAATTTAGAGTGCCAAGGATTATCTAGGCACTGCAGGTCGAAATCAGGGTTAGAAAGGGGACGGTAAATTGTCTCTGTATTCTTTGCCGCTATATCAATTACATGCCATGCTCATTAAACAGGAAGTCAGTGCCAAGGAGATCACAGAAGCCTTTATCAGCCGGATAGATGAAGTAGAAAGCCATGTCCGGGCATTTATTACCATTACCACTGAAACGGCACTGGCCAAAGCTATGGAGGTAGATCGCCGTTTGGCGGCTGGCGAGGGGATTAGCCCCTTGGCAGGAATCCCGATGGGCTTGAAAGATAACCTTTGTACCAAAGGCATCCTGACTACGTGTGGGTCTAAAATTTTAGAAAACTTTATCCCACCCTATGATGCCACAGTGGTATCCCGCCTGGCACAAAGGGGTGCCGTCTTAATAGGCAAACTTAACATGGATGAGTTCGCCATGGGATCTTCCAATGAAACTTCTCGTTTTTTCCCAACCAGGAACCCCTGGGACTTGAACCGGGTGCCCGGCGGTTCCAGTGGCGGCCCGGCAGCGGCAGTGGCGGCCGGGGAAGTAGCCTTTTCTTTGGGTACAGATACGGGGGGGTCAATACGGCAGCCAGCCTCATTTTGTGGCATCGTAGGCATGAAACCCACTTATGGCTTAGTGTCCCGTTATGGAGCGGTAGCTTATGCTTCCTCTTTGGATCAGATTGGTCCGATGACAAAAAACGTAACTGATTGTGCTTTAGTATTACAAGAAATAGCCGGCCAAGATCCCCTTGATTCCACCTCTGTCGGTTATATGCCCCCTAATTACCGCAAAGCCCTGGTCAACGATATTAAGGGCTTGCGTATTGGCATCCCAAAAGAATATTTTGTAGCCGGTTTGGAGCCGGGAGTTAAAAAGGCAGTGGAGGCAGCAATTGCCAAGTTAGAGGAGTTGGGAGCTGTTTGCAAGGAGGTATCCTTGCCCCATACGGAATATGCCCTGGCTGCTTATTACATAATCTCTCCGGCTGAAGCCAGCTCCAACCTGGCCAAGTTTGACGGAGTAAGTTACGGATTCCGGAATACAGCCGCGTCTGATGTGATGGAGATGTACATGAAAACCCGCCGGGAAGGATTTGGTCCAGAGGTTAAGCGCCGGATTATGCTGGGTACCTATGCCCTTAGCGCAGGCTATTATGATGCATATTATCTCAAGGCATTAAAGGTGCGCACCTTGGTGAAACAAGACTTTGCGAGAGCCTTTGAGCATGTTGATGTGCTTGCGGCGCCAACTGCTCCTATGGTGGCTTTTAAGCTTGGGGAAAGAATTGAAGATCCTTTGGCCATGTACTTAATTGACACTTTCACAATTCCTGTTAATATGGCAGGGGTTCCTGGCATATCCATCCCTTGCGGCTTAAGTGAAGGTATGCCGGTCGGGCTTCAGCTTATTGGCAAGCCATTTTCGGAGGCCTTGTTGTTCAGAGTTGCTTATACCTATGAACAGAATACTTCCTATCACTTGGCAAAGCCTGCTTTGGAGGTGAATTAGCCTTGGATTATCAACCTGTCATCGGTCTCGAAGTCCATGTGGAGTTAAAAACCAATTCCAAGATATTTTGTGCCTGTTCCACCCAGTTCGGCGGTGAGCCTAACACCAGCGTTTGTCCGGTTTGCCTGGGTTTACCCGGGACGCTCCCAGTCTTGAATCAAAGAGTGGTAGAGCTGGCCACGCTGGCGGGACTGGCCCTTGGCTGTCAAATTGCGAGTTTTAGCAAATTTGACCGCAAGAATTATTATTATCCAGACTTACCTAAGAATTACCAGATATCCCAATCTGGCTTGCCAATAGCCTTCGGCGGCTGCCTGGAAATCGAAGTTAATGGCAAAAAAAAGGCCGTTGGTATTGCCAGGGTTCATATGGAAGAAGATGCCGGCAAATTAATCCATGAGGGCAGTCATTCTTTTGTAGATTATAACCGCTCTTGCGTGCCTTTAATAGAAATTGTTACCGAACCTGATCTCCGGTCTGCCGAAGAGGCTAAAGCCTATTTGGAGCAGTTAAAGCTAATTCTTCAATATATTGATGTATCGGACTGCAAGATGGAAGAGGGTTCGCTTCGGTGTGACGCTAACGTTTCGATAATGCCTGTGGGCAGTGAAAAATTAGGCACCAAGGCAGAGATCAAAAATATGAACTCCTTCCGGGCAGTGCAAAGGGCCCTGGAGTATGAAATAAAAAGGCAAATAGACGAAATCAGATCTGGGGGCAGGATAATCCAGGAGACCCGTTCATGGGACGAAAACAAAGGAATTACTTTTTCCATGCGCAGCAAGGAGCAGGCCCATGACTACCGCTATTTTCCGGACCCCGACCTGGTGCCGCTGGTTATTGACGGGGACTGGGTGGGAAAAATGCGCCAAAACCTGCCGGAGCTGCCCCAGGCAAGAAGAGAAAGGCTTGTGCGCGATTACGGGCTGCCTGACTATGACGCGGGAGTGATTACCGGTTCTAAGGCGTTAGCAGACTTCTTCGACGAGTGTGTTCTATTATATCCGGATGCTAAAACCGTCAGCAACTGGGTAATGGGGGAATTGCTGCGCCTGCTAAACTCCAGCAATGTAGAAATCCAGAAGGCAAAAATCTCTCCCCATGGGTTGGCGGAATTGCTGAAACTGATTGAAATCGGCACTATCAGCGGAAAACTAGCCAAAACAATTTTCGAAGAAATCTTTGCCAGCGGGAAGATGCCTACTGAGGTTATTCGTGAGAAGGGTTTATCTCAAATTTCCGACACTGGCGAGATTGCTGCCGTAGTTATAAAGGTCTTATCTGCCAATCCGTCTGTGGTGCAGGATTTTAAGGCAGGCAAAGAAAAAGCGCTTGGTTTCCTGGTGGGGCAAGTGATGAAAGAGACAATGGGGAAGGCTAACCCGGCTGTAGTAAACCAATTATTAAAAGAACGTCTCCGATAAAAAAAGGAAGCAAGTTTTTTAAGCACTGCTACAATTCACCTCCAACGAGCCCTTCACATATAATGGCTTATGACCGTTTCTTTGGGGGTGAATCAAACCGTGCAGATCAGGTTTACTCCTCAGGCGCTCAGGCACATCCAGGAAAATAATGGAACAATTACGGTTTGGACTGAAGAAGTTCCTGTGAGTTGCTGCAGTAGTACCCTTATCCCTTATGTTAGCCTGGGCCGGCCGGCTGAAGCCGATGGCCTGCTTTGGGTTGTTGACGGCGTTAAGGTTTACGTAAAAAGAGGAACCAAATACAAGAAGGATCTGAGAATTCGCCTTGACATCGTTTGGCGTCGTTCCCGTCTGGTTGCCGAATGGGTTTAAAGGAATGTCCCAAATAAGGAAAAAAATTTTTTCTTGTAACTATTCCCAGCAGGAAAACTTGCTTTTGGGCAGAATATTTTAAAATGGGATCCGATCCAAACCTCTCCTTAGGGGAAAGGTTGGACGATAGGGTTAGTAAGCAATTACTTTCCCAGCCACTGCGCAAAGGAGGCCCTTTAATAGAGGACTCCTTTATTTTTTCCCCAAAGAAAAAGGAGGTGAAAAAAACTTCTCAAGGCTTGTGTGATATTTCACAAAAAAGACTAAAGAGAAAAAATTAGGAGGGGAAATTAAAAGTGAGCAAAATTCTACGCGTAAACATGAGCTCGTTAACGGTAGCATTTGAGGATATTGCGGAAGCCTATGTTGGCCTGGGAGGAAGAGCCCTTACTTCTAAAGTTGTATCAAGCGAAGTGGATCCGACCTGTCACCCTCTTGGTCCAACCAATAAATTGGTTATCGCCCCCGGCTTGTTAACCGGCACCAGTTGTCCTTCTTCCGGCCGGCTTTCTGCAGGCGCAAAAAGCCCCCTAACTGGCACAATCAAAGAATCAAATGCCGGCAGTATGACCTCCCAAAAACTGGCTAGCCTTGGTATCAGCGCAGTAGTTGTTGAAGGCCAGCCTGCCGCAGGATTATTCTTGTTGCTGATTACTGAAGAAGGGGCTAAACTGCTTCCGGCAGATGAATATGCCTTGATGGGGACATACGAATTAAACAATAAGTTAAGAGAAAAATACGGCACCAAGATTGGCGTCATCTGTATCGGCCCTGCCGGCGAAAGAAAAATGCCGATAGCCGGTATTTCCAACAATGATATGGAGGGCCAGCCAGGCCGCTTCTGTGGCCGCGGCGGCATGGGGGCGGTAATGGGCAGCAAGGGGCTGAAGGCTATTGTGCTGCAGACCGCAAAGCTGTTTGAATCTCCGGTCCAGAATAAAGAGGCCTTTAAAGAAGCGGCTCAGAAGTTAACCAAAGTGCTCCGGAGCCACCCGGTCACCGGGCAGACCCTGTCAGCATATGGCACGGCTGTTCTGGTCAATGTTTTGAATGAAGCCGGCGGTTTGCCCACCCGGAACTTCAGTGAGGGCAGGTTTGAAAAGGCTGCGGAGATCAGCGGCGAGGCGATAGCAGAGATGGTTCAAAAGCGGGGCGGAAAAGGCAAGATGGGCCATGCCTGCCATCCTGGCTGTGTAATGCGCTGCTCAAATATCTATCCAGATGAAAACGGCGAAGCATTATGCTCCCCAGTGGAATATGAAACCGACTGGTCGCTTGGCGCTAACTGTGGTATTGGTGAACTGGATACCATCGCCAGGCTCAACCGTCAATGCAACGATTTTGGCATTGATACCATTGAAACCGGTGTCGCCCTGGCTGTTGCCATGGAGGCAGGGGTAGTGCCTTTCGGAGATGGCGCCGGAGCTATCAAGCTGCTGGAAGAGATTGGGCAGGGTACTCCTATGGGCCGGATTTTAGGGGCTGGGACAGAAACGGTGGGCAAGGTCTTTGGGATGACCAGGGTTCCTGTTGTTAAAGGCCAGGGGATTCCCGCCTATGACCCGAGAGCGGTAAAGGGCATCGGTGTCACTTATGCTACCAGCACCATGGGCGCTGACCATACAGCCGGTTACAGCGTAGCAACCAATATTCTAAAAGTGGGCGGCTATGTTGATCCCTTAAAGCCGGAAGGTCAAGCCGATTTGTCCCGCAATTTGCAAATCGCAACTGCCGCTATCGACTCTGCCGGGCTATGCGTATTCACGGCTTTTGCCCTCCTTGATATTCCCGAGGGGATGGAGGCGGTAATAGAAATGTTAAACGCCAAGTTCGGATTAAGCCTGACAGGTGCAGATGTGACCAAACTGGGCCAAAAGGTATTGGCGGATGAGCTTGACTTTAACCGCCGGGCTGGCTTCACTGTTGCCCATGACCGCTTGCCGGAGTTTTTCTACAAGGAAGTGCTGCCCCCCCATCAGTTGGTCTTTGATGTACCAGACATGGAATTGGCTGCAGTGATACCTGATGCGGTGGCTCCTGTGCGGCCCGCCTAACGGTTAATATGTTCAGGAGGGAAGGCCTATGCAGGTGGAAGTTCGTTTATATGCTGGCATGCGGGCATATGCCCCTCACCTCTTAATCGGCCAGCCGCAAATAATTGAAGTGCCCGCAGGCGCAACTGGCAAAGATTTAGTTCGGGTGTTGGGTATACCCGATGATGTTCCTAAAATATTAGTAATTAACGGGCGGAAAGAGGATCTGCTGCACCAACTGAAAGAGGGAGATCGCATCGGTATCTTTCCTCCTGTAGGTGGCGGTTAAGAGAGCGTTAATCACCAATAGCCAAAAGCCGGGAAAACCCCGGCTTTTGGTTTAAAGTGGTTTTTCCACGCAACCATGCAATTTCGTTGTATTGACAGGTTCAGTTTCGATCCCGTTACGTTCAATCGCCAGATTTACAATAGTTCTGATCAGCCATGGATAATCGTAGCCGGATTTTTTTGCCATAATGGTTAAGTCTGAGTATTCGGGTGACAGGCCAGCCAGCGGATTAACCTCCAGAAAGTAGGGCTGGCCGAGGCAATCTACGCGAAAATCAAACCTGGCTGCATCCCTGCAGCCCAGCAGTGTATATGCCTTCAGGGCGTCTCTGGCAATTCTTTTGGCAGTCAGGTGATCTAACTCTGAGGGGCAGCAATATTCTACCTCCTCTTGCCAATTACGCTTCACTTCAAGGGAATACACAAATTCGTCTCCGGCATTTTTACCCCTTATTTCCATGATTCCCAAGATATGTGGTTTATCATTGCCCAACACTCCCACAGTTACTTCACGGCCCCGGATAAATTCTTCCACCAGTACCGGCAGGGGCCCGTATTCTTTTAACACCCATGTCACCTGTTGTTCTAATTCCGCCTGATCCTTTACTATGGAATGGAGACGAATTCCTTTGCTTGATCCCTCCAGCGCCGGCTTCACAAATAAGGGGAACCTGAGGCGGTGTTTACGTACACCGCCCGCAGTAGTTGTTACAAAGTACTTTGGTGTTTTTACTCCAATCGTGCTCACTATTTTTTTGGTAAGAGCCTTGTCCATACAGATAGTTAAAGTCTGGGTATCTGAGAAAGTATAGGGGATGTCCAGCATTTCCAGCACGGCTGGTACCTGTGCTTCTCTGCTCCTTTTTCCCATCCCCTCGGCAATATTAAACACCAGATCAATTTTTTCTGAGAGGATATTCTGCAAAAATTCCTTTCCCCATCCCAATTCTTTCACTTCATGCCCCATTTCGCTAAGAATCTGCGCAATGGCCTGAATCGTTTCCTTGCAGTCAAATTCTTCAAATAGATCGATGGGGCCTTTTTCGGCGGGGACTTCCTGACGCAAATTGAAGGTGATGCCTATTTTCATTTTATGATCTCTTTTCCGCTAAAATTCTTTACTATAGGTTGAAGCAAAATTATCCGCCGGGTTGGGATAGCGAATGACCCGGCCTTCGTAGGTGCGGAAAACCAGGGAGTCTGCAGACATAGAGATCAGGTAGTTGGGCTGTAAAGGAACCTTGCCTCCGCCGCCAGGGGCGTCCACTACAAAGGTTGGGACTCCGAGGCCGGAGGTATGTCCGCGCAGGTTCTCAATTATTTCTACGCCTGTCCAGACCGAAGTGCGAAAGTGTTCTGTGCCTTTTACAGGGTCACACTGAAAAATGTAATAGGGGCGGATACTGGCTGCTAACAATTTATGGCAAAGAGTTTTCATAATCGAGGCGTCATCATTAATACCTTTTAGTAAAACGCTCTGGTTATTAATCGGAATACCGGCGGAGATAATCTGATCGCAAGCCAGCGTGGACCTGGTGGTCAACTCATTTGGATGATTAAATTGAGTATTAACCCAAATCGGACGGTATTTTCGCAACATTGTTACTAATCCCCGGGTGATTCTTTGGGGCAAAACCACAGGAGCCCTGGTCCCAATCCGGATTATTTCCACGTGTCTAATTTCTCTTAAGTTTCTTAAAATGTACTCAAGGTTGTTATCGCTCAACATCAAAGGATCACCGCCAGAAACCACCACATCCCTGATAGTGGGAGTCAGGCGGATATATGCGAGCATTTTGTCTACCTCTTGCCGGGAAAAACCCTTCCTTCCACTCTCCCACAGTCTTTTCCTCGTGCAGTGGCGGCAGTTCATAGCGCAAATATTTGTCACAATCATGAGGACACGGTCTGGATAGCGGTGCACCAGATTTGGCACTACCATATCCTCATCTTCGGCCAGCGGGTCGTCCTCATTAGATACAGGGCAGCAAATCTCTTCATAACTAGGCAAGCACTGTTTTCTCAGTGGATCTTCAGGATCGGTAAAATCGATGAGAGACCAGTAGTAGGGAGTAATGGCCAGCGGATACTTTTGCGTGGTCTCTCTTAACATTGCGCATTCCGCCTCAGATATGCGCAGCAGGCCGGCAAGCTGTTCTACAGACACAATAGAGTTCTGTAGTTGCCAGGCCCAGTTCTCCCATTGGTCCGGGAAGGCTTCTTTAATAATATTACTGCTCACCGTTTATCCCTCCTAATATAACAAGACGGACCTTTGGGTGTATTTACTTTATGGCGGTATCAAGGTAAATCATCGCCACCTTTTAAGAAAATATTAAAGTGGTTTCAATGGCGATTATGCCAGAAAAGGTCAGCAATTACAATGGTTTTAGGTGTGTGTTTTTAGAAAAATATCAATCAATATTTGCGCATTTACCATGCTTCCAAATTGTATTAATTTTTAAGGGAAACCATAGCAGGTGAGTTAAGATTACCCTGAAATTAATTTCGCTACCAGATTTTTAGCTTCTGGCGGCCCGATAATTACCAGCACATCTCCGGCGCTGATTTCTGTATGGGGAGACGGTGAAAAGATGGTTTCTCCATTTTTCTCTACTGCGAGCACAGTAGCGCCGGTCTTTCCTCTAAACTCCGAGTTTTCCAGCGTTTTGCCCGCAAGCCGTGAGCCTGCGGGGATTTTATATTCCTGGATTTTTTGCATCCGGGTGAAAAATTTAAAGGTATAATTCAATAGTTCTTCCATCATCTGGCTGATTTCCGCATCTAGTCTATTTCGTTCTTCGATTAAACTGGAGAGACGCTGCTGTATTTCCTGCAAGGCTTGATGCTGGCTAATCTGAGTTAAGTAGGCCTCGGCAGCCTCCTTTGAAGTAACCAAAACCCCTTTTCCGGCGATAACTTCTACAATGTCCTTGTCCTGCAGCAAAGATAATGCCCTCCGTATGGTTTCGGGGGAGACATTATACCTTCCGGCCAAAGAAGAACGCCCAAGCAACTTCTGTTTTTCTTTATACTCGCCCCGGGCAATTCTTGTGGCCAAATCAGTTGCAATTGACATATACCGGGCAGTACCTGCAGATCCTTCCATCGGATTCATCCTTTCCAATCTTCTGTAAATATTATTATAGACTAAATTTCTGTTTTGCATAGTAAAGCCGGTGGACAGCAACAAAAATTTCCTGTTATAGTTCTCCTTATCCACCCAAATAATAAAAAAAGGCGGCCCCTTTTTACTGTCCTGTCTGCATTCTGTAGTGATCCTGCCGCTTGATCAGAGCCCGTTCATATGCTTTCAGATACTCCCCAGCTGATTTGTTCCAAGAGAAGTCAGTCTGCATTCCCCGGATGGCCATTTTATCCCACTCCGATGGATTGTTCCGGTATAGTGATAATGCCCTTTGGACAGCAGTAAATAAGGCGGCCGGAGTTTTTTCTTTAAAAGAAAACCCCGTTCCCTGTTTGTTGTTCTGGTTGTAATCTATAATGGTGTCTTCCAAACCGCCCGTTGCTCTTACGATTGGAATAGTCCCATATCTGAGACTGATCATTTGGCCCAAGCCGCAGGGTTCATACCGGGATGGCATCAGAAACATATCGCTTCCGGCGTATATAAGCTGCGCTAACTCAGGGTCAAAACCTATCTTAACGGCGACCTTATTTTTGCATGATTTAGCCAGCTGTAAAAACATCTGCTGGAAATGGTCCTCGCCCTTCCCCAAAACTACAAATTGGATGTCTTCATGTAACAACTGACAGGCCATTTCGTTAATTAAATCCAGCCCTTTTTGAGCTGCCAGCCTGGTTACCAGGCCAATTACCGGCACTTCGCTCCGCGGGAGGCCCATTTTTTCTTGGAGAACCTTTTTGTTTTCCTTTTTTGGGGAGATATCTTTTACATTATAATTTGCCGCAATATGGGGATCGGTGGATGGATCAAAAACCTGGTAGTCGATACCATTTAAGATTCCGTACAAGTCACTTGCTCGCTGTCGCATTAAACCGTCCAAACCTTCCCCGTACTCCGGATCCTGAATCTCCATGGAATACTTTTTACTAACAGTGTTAATAACGTCTGCGTAAACCAGCCCGGCTTTTAAAAAATTTACCTGGCCATAAGATTCAATTTTCGCCGGGGTAAAGAATTCGTTTCCCAGGCCCATACCTGCTAATACTTCCCGGCCAAACCTGCCCTGGTAGGCCAGGTTATGGATCGTAAAAAGAGTCGCCATATCCTTGTAAAACGGTTCGCCTTCATGCCTTTCTTTTAAATACAAGGGCAATGGTCCTGTTTGCCAGTCATTGCAGTGAATAACATCGGGATTAAATCCGATTAGGGGAAGCATGGCGATCACGGCTTTGCAAAAAAAATCGTATCTTTGTGCGTCATCATGATAGCCATAAAGGCTTTCCCGGTGGAAATACCTGTAGTTGTCGACCAGGTAAACCGGAACTTGTTTGCTGGAATTGGGTTGAAGTTGGGTTGCCCGGATAATGGCAGTCTCCCAATGCCCTTCCATAGCTACCGGCATGTCGGTTAAATACGTGGATTTGGATACTTGTTTGTGGCACGGCATGGCTACCCGTACATCCAGTTCAAGTTCAGACAAAGCTTTTGGCAGTGATCCCAATACATCGGCAAGGCCGCCTGTTTTAGCAAATGGTGTGACTTCTGCACCGAGAATTAATACTTTATTGATTTTTACCACTGGTAAAGCCTCCTGTTGTTTGCTTCTATTTAGCCTGAACAATTTCGTTCTTTATTATGCCGGGGATTTTCTTGCTGGCTATAATCGGCATAAAAATTGGTCATTATTGAAAAAATAAGGCTGTCATCCTGACTTCTGGTTACACCTTAGAAAGTAAATAATTGGGGGGAATAAGGTGCGGGTATTAATGTTGTCCTGGGAATATCCTCCCCATAGTGTGGGAGGATTGGCCAGACATGTCGAAGGTCTATCCATCGCCATGGCGAAGGAAGGTTTGCAGGTTCACGTGCTCACTTTTGCTGGACCGAAAGCACCACTTTATGAGGTCAATTCAGGTGTGATGGTGCACAGGGTTCATGCCTATCCTGTCAACTCCATGGACTTTACCGGCTGGATCTTGCAGTTAAATTTGGCAATGTTGGAACATGCCATAAACCTTGTCCAAGAGCAAGGGCCTTTTGACATCATTCATGCGCATGATTGGCTGGTGGCTTTTACCGGCCGGGCCTTGAAACATGCTTATCAGCTGCCGCTGATTGCCACTATTCATGCGACGGAGGCGGGACGAAACCAGGGTCTCCACAATGATATGCAGAGATACATCAGCAGTGTTGAATGGTGGTTGACATACGAAGCTTGGCGGGTTATTGTTTGTAGTGAATCCATGCGGCATGAAGTCCAGGGTCTCTTCCAGCTTCCAACTGATAAGGTTGAAGTGATTCCCAATGGGGTTGATGCAGAGAAATTCAGGACAGCCCACCCGCAACCCCAGTTCCGGGATGGATTTGCCAAACCATGGGAGAAAGTGGTATTTTTTGTAGGGAGGCTGGTTAGAGAAAAAGGGGTGCATGTCTTGATTGAGGCAGCCCCCAAAATCCTAGCGGTCTGCCCTGAAGCCAAGTTTGTAGTGGCTGGGGTTGGTTCGATGGAAAACCACCTGAAACACCAGGCTTGGAGTACTGGTGTCGGGCATAAGTTTTGCTTTACCGGTTATATTGATGACACCACCAGGAACAACTTGTATTACATCTCTGCTGTGGCAGCCTTTCCCAGCCTGTATGAGCCCTTTGGGATTGTGGCATTAGAAGGAATGGCGGCTGGTGTGCCTGTAGTTGTATCTGACACCGGTGGTTTGGGGGAAATCATCTACCATGGACGCAATGGACTGAAGGCTTATACGGGTGATCCAAACTCTTTGGCTGGCAATATCATTACCATTTTAAAAGACCCGGCATACGGAGAAAAGTTGCGCGAACATGCCTCGCGTCAGATAGACGAAATTTATGACTGGCAGCAGATAGTCAGGAAAACCATGCAGCTATACACGAGGGTATTCAAGGAATATCGGTATAGTTCCTGGCCCCTTAAGAATGGCCCTATTCAGAAGGCCAGGCGTTATGCCCTTTCCTTGGTAGGGCGCCGGCACCCGGAAAGTGTCCAGAACACTGTTCATCATAACCGCTTTAGTTTAGTTGAACAGCGGGTTAAGTCGGTCCACTATCACCGTGAAGGGAGGAAGGGTATGTGAAGGCAATTATAATGGCGGGTGGCGAGGGATCCCGCTTGAGACCGTTAACTTGTGACAGACCGAAACCAATGGTTCCGGTGGCAAACCAGCCAATCATGGCCTATGCCATTGAACTGCTAAAAAAATACGGAATTACTGATATCGGGGTTACGCTCCAGTATTTGCCCCAAGCCATTCAAGATTATTTTGGCGACGGCAGTAACTATGGAGTAAATCTTTCCTATTATATTGAAGATTCGCCTTTAGGGACTGCCGGCAGCGTAAAAAATGCAGCAGCTTTTCTAGACGATACTTTTATTGTTGTCAGTGGAGATGCCTTGACCGACTTTAATCTGGCTCAGGCAATTGCTTTTCATAAAAAACAGGGCTCCATGGTTACCTTAGTCCTGACAACGGTAGAAAACCCGTTGGAATTCGGAGTGGTCATTACCGATCAAAAAGGCGCGATCCGGCGGTTTTTAGAAAAACCAAGCTGGGGTGAAGTGTTTAGCGACAGGGTTAATACGGGTATCTACATATTGGAACCGGAAGTTTTATCCTGGATACCTCCGGATCGGATGTTCGATTTTAGCAAGGATTTGTTTCCCGCTTTGCTGGCTAAAGGGATGCCTATGTTTGGCTGTGTTCTGGATGGTTACTGGTGCGACATCGGTAACCTGCAGCAGTACAGGCAGTCCCATTACGATCTTTTGGAGGGTAAGGTTAAAGTCAACTTGCCTGATATGGATGCTCAGGGGATCCGCTGGGGTCAGGGTGTGGAAGTGCACTCCAGTGCAACCTTGGAAGGCCCGCTGCTACTGGGAGATTACTGTGTAATTGGACCTAATGTGGTAGTCGGCCCTTGTTCGGTAATCGGGGACCGGACTGTAGTAGAGGAAGGTGCCAGCCTCAAGAGAGCTATTCTGTGGGAGAATGCTGTTATTGGAAAGCATGCGGCCTTGCGGGGCAGCGTAGTGGGTCGACAGGTAAGGATCGGGGTTAAAGCGGCAATCTTTGAAGGTGCGGTGATAGGCGACGAAACAAGAGTGGAGGAAAGTGCGGTTATTAAGCCAGATGTCAAAGTCTGGCCCTATAAGATAATTGAAAAAGGTACTACGTTGAGCTCCAGTCTGGTCTGGGGCGGTAGAACAGCTAAATCCTTGTTCGGGAAATGGGGCATCCCAGGTATAGCCAATGTGGAAATTTCGCCGGAGTTTGCTGTTCGCCTGGGATCTGCTTATGGCAGCACACTAGCAAAAGACAGTATGGTTGCTGTCAGTTGTGACGGTTCGAGAATAACCGGCATGCTGAAACAAGCCTTCTCCACCGGAATCAGGTCAACGGGCGTCTCGACTGCAGATTTGGGTGACCTGGCAACTCCAATGCATCGTTTTGCATTAGCTGCCATAAAGGTAAAGGGTGGTGTCCATGTAAAACGGGATGCCTGGAATCACGATAAAATATGGTTTTGCTTCATGGATGATAAAGGGATTGATATTAGTCCCAATTCAGCCCGCAAAGTTGAAAACATGTTCTGGCGCGAGGATTTCCGCCGGGTAAAAGGTTCAGAAACAGGTAACGAGCAGGTGATTCCCCTGATATCTGATTCCTATATCAGATGGTTAACCAATGAAGTTGATCTGGAAGCAATAAAAAAGAAACATTTTCGGCTGGTTGTGGACTGCCATGCCGCCCATATGGCAGAACTCCTGGATCCCTTATGGGAAGTGATGGGCTGCGAAGTAGAACCCTTTTATGTGCCAATCAAGAAACAGGAACAGGATTTTCAGGAGCTGCCAAAAATGCTGCCCCACTTAGCAAGAGAGGTTCTGCGGCATGAGGCGGATTTGGGTGTAATGATGGACAGCAATGCTGAAAACCTGGTGTTAATTGATAACAAAGGCCAGGTTATTGAAGAGCCGCAGCTGACCACGCTAATGTCGCTGATTATATTTCATTCTAAACCCGGCGCAACCGTAGTCGTTCCGGTTACTGTCTCCAGGGCGGTGGAGCGATTGGCCGAACGATTCGGCGGCCAGGTAATCCGGACTAAAACAACCCCTTACGCCCTGATGGAGGCAGTAACGCGGGAAGACATCAAGGAAAAACAGGGCAAATATTTTCAAATGGGCCTCCAGTTTGACGCAATCCAGGGAGTGGTAAAACTCATGGACTATTTGGCATTAAACAATATCTCCTTGTCTGAACTGGTTGCCTCCATCCCCGAGAGCTATGTGCACAGCCAAGCTACCGATTGTCCTTGGGAAGCAAAAGGAAAGGTAATGCGGACATTGATTGAGGAAGAAGCGGGGGACAGGGTTGAGCTCCTGGATGGAATCAAGATTAATCATGAACGAGGCTGGGCACTGGTATTGCCTCATACAGAAGAGCCATCTTACCAGGTCTTTAGCGAAGGTTTTAATCAGGAATATGCCGAAGAGTTAACTAATCTCTACATTAATAAGATTCGGGCCATCTTGACCAAAGACCACTAAAAATTAATGAAGAAAATCAAAAAAGGGAGCCCTCCAGTTTGGGCTCCCTCATTCGTCGCTAATCAACTATAAACCTGGTAGTTCAGGTCAGGAAAAATATTGTCTTTTTCTTTTACTTCTGCAAGGAAACTTTCGTCAATGCACCCATTGGACACCTCATGATGGAGCCTGGAAAACCTGCCAATATGGTTAACAGTACGTTTACAGGCATAATCGACCATGGTGCCGGTTTTCATGATAAAGGCCCAATCACTGCTTTCAGCCAACAAGACTTCTCTTGCCGCTTGATTAAGAGCTTCCCTCGCCAGACCGGTTGAATTCGGCATCTGTGTCGCTAATTTAGTCATCCGTTTTGCAGCTTGATGGAGGTGGCGGTAAACCCAGTGATTGCTGCTATCCAGCCAAACATCATTGTATCCTTTGCTCCCCCAGCTGGACATGCATGGTGTGGAAGGCTGGTTAACCGGATATAAATTGAGGTATTCGCTGGGGGTGATTGTCTTAACCATATTAGTATCAAAAGCGGTTTTCCGCAGCAGAAATTCAAGCCAAAGAGGTCCTTCAAACCACCAATGACCGAATAATTCGGCGTCATAAGGAGCTACAATAATTGGGGTGCGATCCATATTGGCCGCCAAGTATTCGACTTGTTTTTCCCGGTTAAAAAGAAAGTTGCCGGCGTGAATTGCGGCTTTTTCCCTGGCCCAATCAGGGTGATAGGGCTCCTTGTGATTGGTTTTGCCGGTGATGCGATAATATTTGATGCCGGTGTCAAGCCGGATGCCTTCTGGATGAATATATTCTTTAATTAATTCGTAATCCAGGTCAAATCCAATATCACGGTAAAATTCTCTGTAATCGAAGTCTCCGGGATAACCCTCTTGTGAGCTCCAAACCTGCAGGGAAGATTCCACATCACGACCAAAAACTGCTACTCCCGATTTCGGGCAGCTAATTGGAGCAAATATGCCGTATCTTGGGCGAGGTGCGGCAAATAAGATGCCGTGAGTATCCACAAAGAAATATCTGATGCCAAAGTCCCGTAATATTTCGTCTATACCTGGCGCATAACCGCACTCCGGAAGCCACATGCCTTTTGGGAGTTGACCAAAATTCCTCGCGAATACTTCTGCTGCTATGCTGATTTGAGTTTTTACCACCTGCGGCCGGATCCCGATTAAAGGCAAAAATCCATGGGTTGCCGCACAGGTTATTAACTCCAGTTTGCCTGAATCCATTAGCCGCTTAAATGCGGATAAAAGGTTGTTGTTGTAGCGATCATGATAAACCTCATGGCACCTGTGAAAAAAATCCTGGTAAGTCCTCGCAAGGTAATTGAAATGAGGCTCTCCCTTTGTCCGCTTAACTTCCTGGTCGGCTAACCGCTTAAGTTTTTCCAAGTGGTCTAGATACCTGGATTGGACCAGAGAATCGGCCAGCATACAGATCAGCGGGGGACTTAAAGATAGAGTAAGCCGATAGTCAACCCCGTCTCTTTCCAAATTTTCCATCGCCATGATCAACGGGAGATAAGTCTCCGTGATTGCTTCGTAAAGCCATCGCTGGGCAAGGGCATGCTCATCTTCCGGGTGCCTTACATAGGGCAGATGGGCATGAAGAACCAAGCAGAGGTAGCCTTTTGACACAGGATCACTCCTTAACTTTTAAAACTATTTCACTGCTGATGCCGTGAAGCAAGACAGGTGAGCTTAAACCGGAAGGTTGTATCTCGGGTGTTCCGGACACGCTGCGGCCAAAGGTGCGCCAGATAGCCTCAACGGGGGGCCACAACGGGTCAATGATATCTGAAACCCGGTCGCTAGGGGTTGTAACGGTATTGGAACGCAATACAGTTACAAAAACCCCGTTAGGTAATAAGCGTCCCAAATCAAGGCAATAAGTATGATTTGGCTGCCCGACATTAATGTACCAGTTATCGGCGAAGGGGTTAATTGGAAGGTCAGTGAAGGGAACATCCAGGGTGACGGCTGCTCCCGATTCAGTCAGGTCATATACCCGCAGGAGTGGTGTAGAGATCTCCCACATACCGTCCCCATAGACCTTGTTGAAGTGTTGGCGTGTTTGATCCGTTACTTCCCAGTAGGCATAAATCCAGTACGGATCCTTTACCAGAGCAACCAGCTCATCTTCGCCGTAGACCGGGGGCAGGTAATAGTTTTCCTCCCCCAACATGGTATGCTCGTGGGGTTTTCTGGCGGGGCTAGCTAAAAAAAGCCGGTAAGCTATCAGGCCTAGCCCAACTGCACCGAAAACTATAACTAGAGAGATAAACAGTATTTCCATGGCTCTTCTCCTTGCCTCCCAATCTGAGATAAGTTTTTATAAGCGCAGAAAACATAATTAAAACCGCCGGGTGGAATGTTAGAATAAGTAGCGGCTATGTCAGCCTTATTATGTTCTTCTTCCTGATGGTTTATTTATTTTTTAATTTTTTCTTTAAGTTTTTTATTCCGGTTCCAGGATGCTGGCAGGATTATACTGCTTTTTGTCATATGAATTGTCATATAAATAATGTAATTATTATTGGGAGGGCTTGCATGAACGAAGACAAAGAGCTGCCGTCTTCCTGGGTCAGCTTAAAAGAGGCCGTTATCCTGATGGCCTTAATAGCTATTATTATTACCATTACTGCTCCGTTAATTAATGTAGCAATTAAACCCTGGCCGGCAATTTGGCGTTTTTTTATCCTTACTGTATGGCAGTCGCTGGTAGTTATTGGTATGGTAGGCCTGGTGTTTTTTAGCCGCCGGCTCTCCTTGAAGGATTTAGGGTTAGGCTTGCCAATGTTTTCTCAAGGTCTTGGCCCGGGGATATATTGGGGAACAGGTATTTTTATCGCCGTAATTATTTCCGGCATGGTAATGCAACAATTTTTGCCAATTCCTCCAAAACCCCAGGCTTTTGCTGAGGTTCTGCTTGCTGCCCAAAGACCGGTTGAATTGGGTGCGGGAATACTGATTGCGGTCGTAGTTGCCCCCTTGGCCGAAGAGCTATTGTTTAGAGGTTTGCTGTTTCCTGCCATGCGGGAGAGGGTGGGGCCGACAGCAGCAATAATTCTTAATGGAGTTCTTTTTGCCGGGGTTCATATGGATTTGTTCCGGTTTATCCCCTTGGCCGTGGGCGGGATGTTTTTGGCATGGCTTTTTAACAGAAGCAGGAACCTATATGTAGCTATCGCTGCCCACGGAACATGGAACGCATTGATGCTCGCAGTGTTGCTGCTGGGAAAGTTTGCTTAAAAATCAAAGGTTGGTGGTCAGTTCGTGATTTCGCTATTGCGGCCAGGAGATGTGATCAATATTGATATTGAAGGCACCGGGTACCGGGGAGAAGGGGTAGGCCGGCTAGCCAAATTTGTAGTTTTTGTTCCTGACACCGTCCCCGGTGAGCAAGTTTCCTGTAAGGTGACTGAAGTTAAAAAAAATTTTGCCAGAGCCAGTCTTCTTCATGTTATTCGTCCATCGCCGGCCCGGATAGATCCTTACTGCAGCGATTTTACCCTCTGCGGGGGCTGTCACTACCAGCACATTGAGTACAGCAAGCAACTGCAAATAAAGGCCGAACAACTGGATCAGGCCTTGCGCCGGATTGGGAAACTGGATGGCTATCACCTGAGGCCAATTATCGGCATGGACAACCCGTGGCATTACCGCAACAAGGCTTACTTTCATGTGACATCAGATAAGGGAAATATTAAATTGGGTTTTTTCCAAGCAGCCTCCCATACTTTGGGAGGAAATATCGAGTGCGCTTTGCTGCCCAGAAACATGGTCGGCCTGGCGCTGGAATTGGAGCAGCTAGTTAATACCGGGAAAATAAGAGACAGTCTTTTTGAAAATGGCAAGTGTCAGTTGGATGGGGTGTTACTCCGCCAGGGGTTAGCCACCGGCGAAATGATGCTGGTGCTGGTAACCACGTCTGCTTCCCTTTCTCTGCAAGGCATAACTGCGGCCTTAACAGAGGACAGGCCAGAGCTTGTCTCAGTTATCCAAAATGTAACAGACCGGGATTCTGCTTTGCCGTTAAGCGAAAACAATATTCTGCTCAGCGGAAGGGACCAGATCATGGAACTGGTCGGAGATTTTCAGTTTTTGATTTCACCCGGTTCTTTTTTTCAGGTCAATTCAATTATGGCCGAAAAACTTTTCAACCTGGTTGAGGAAACGGCTGGGCTAAGTACAAATGATACGGCTGTAGATGTCTACTGTGGCACGGGCGCCATATCCTTATTTTTAGCTAAAAGCGCCGGTCTGGTTTATGGAGTGGAGACTTTCGAGAAAGCTGTAGAGGATGCGAAAAAAAACGCCAGACTAAACGGGATTGAAAACGTCAGTTTCCTGGCAGGAGAGGCTGAAACCATTCTGCCAGACCTATACAACCAGGGTGTCCGCCCGAAAGTCGTGGTGCTAGACCCGCCCCGGCAAGGCTGCAGCCACCAGGTGCTTGAAACAGTCATCAACATGGAACCAGAGCGGATCGTATACGTTTCCTGTAACCCAGCAACCCTGGCCAGGGACCTCCACTATTTGGCCGCTAAAAACTATTCCCTTGGTACTGTCCAGCCAGTGGATATGTTTCCACATACGCATCATACAGAGTGCGTGGTAGGAATGCAAAGGAAAGATACGTAGAAATCCTGAGTTTTCAGCACTTTGCGCGATACACTACTTTCACAACAGATGGCGATGATTTCAGGAATAAGGTTTTGAAAGATAAAATTGATGTTTCGGTTGTATTGGATATGGAGTGTGTAGGCATGTTTACACAGTGGTTTGAATAGAGTGTTTAGGCATGTCCATATTACGCAGTTTGGGGCAAATTTGAGAATGGACAATGATGAGAGAATGTCGGCTTTTAAGCTGGCGTTCTCTTTTTATATAGATAAGTATCAAGAGTAAAAAGCAGAAGTGCGACTTTTTTATACATCTTATTTGGCAACGACAAATTACGACACAATTCCCCTGGAAAATATTCGGATTATGTAGGATAGTAGTAATGGGTAGAGCTATGTCAATATCTTAATGGGAAGTTGCGGAGCATGAGATGAATTTATGAAGTTAGGCAAGTTGTCTGTTATATGAATAATTACGCGAATGGAAGGTATTATGAGTATGCTAAAAGTTATTTTAAAAAACTGCTATGGCATAAAGGAATTCGAGCACAATTTCGAATTTAACAATAGTACAGGGAATCCTAAAGCCAAAGCTTACGCTATCTATGCTCCCAATGGATCAATGAAGACTTCTTTTACTAAGACGTTCGAAGATATCGCAAAGGGCGAACGACCTAAAGAAGAACGATATAACCGACCAACAACATGTATAATCGAATTAAATGAAAGCCCCATTTCGAAAGAAGCAATTTATGTCTTAAAGTCGGAAATAGACATTAAATCCGAAACCCCTGCTATAACAAACATACTTGTTAATCCTGAGAATAAGGCAAGATACGATGAACTTATTATTGAGCTTGATAAGATGAAAAATAAACTTATAGGTGCCCTTCAGAAGTTATCGAAAGTTAAAAAAAATGATATCGAACAACTAATTCTTAAGGATTTTGATACAAGAGATTTCCCGATTTGCATAGCAAAAACATTGGAGCATTCGGTTGAGGATGAATTAGAACCTTATGAATATGCAACCATTTTTGATCCTAAAGCCATTGAGATACTGAATAGCCAGGAGTTTGTATCAAAAGCGAATGAGTTTAATAATCGTTACCAGGAACTCTTCAACAGTGATGACTCAATTTATACAAAAGGTATTTTTAATCCAATAAAAGCAGAAACATCATTTGAAACGTTAAAAAAACAGGGATTCTTTAAGGGCGGGCATCGTGTTCACCTCAGGGGCGATCAAACTTCTATTAGTCAAGATGAGCTTGATCTGAAACATAAACGAATTTTAGAAAGAATTGATACTGACGAGACACTAAAAAAACTTAGAAATAACCTAGCAAAAAACGCACAAACCCAGGCTTTAGTTGATCTAATTGAGAATCTGACTTATACCCAGGTAGAGTTCCTTCTCGATAATTTAAAGCCAGAGAAACAATCGCAGTTTCGTCAGAATCTTTGGGCTTATTATGTCCAGAAAAGCCCTGATGCCGAAGCATATTTTAGGACATATAATCTAAACAAAGATGAACTTCAAAGTATTGAGGTTGCAGCTTCGCAAGTTGTACCCCGATGGACAAAAGCTGTAGATCTTTTTAATGATCGCTTTGTAGATATGCCATTTACCTTGTTTATTGCAAATCAGACAGAAGTTGCACTAGGAAAAGAGAATGCACAATTAAGATTTATTTTTCAAGACGGTAATGACTCTGTTGAATGGTCACGCTCTGAACTGAAAACACTAAGCCAAGGAGAAAAACGAGCTTTATATCTTCTAAACTTCATTTTTGAAGTCGAATCAAGGAAGTTGAATAGTCAGGAGACACTATTTGTTTTCGATGATATTGCAGATTCATTTGACTACAAGAATAAACATGCCATCGTTCAATACTTAAGAGATTTAACCAATACCGATAATTTTCATCAGATAATATTAACTCACAACTATGATTTTTTCCGAACACTAGCAACCACATTTGTGCATCGTGACAGATGCCTAATGACCATCAAAAATGACACATCTATCTGTCTTGCAAAAGCAGAGGGAGTAAAAAATTATTTTATTGGCAAGTGGAAAAATAACATTCATAGCGATAATGTTATTTTGTGTGCATCCATTCCATTCACACGTAATTTGATTGAATATACCAAAGGAGAAAGCCACTCTGATTATATTAAACTCACCAGTCTTCTTCATTGGAAGAGGGAAACAGATCATATTACTGTAGGGGATTATCTGAACATATACAACAACCTGTTCGGAACAAATTATCCAACAGATAATCATACCATTTTGAAAAATTTGTTATTTCAGAAGGCTGATGAAATTTGCAGTTTAGGCATGCATGATGGGTTAAACCTCGAGAATAAAGTATTGCTATGTATGGCGATACGGATTAAAGCTGAGATAATGATGACTGACAAGCTTCGAATACAAAAAAACGATCAGGAATACTGGTGTAGTTCTAATGCTCAATTTGGATATCTCATCAAGGAGTTTTCATTATTGGATCCATCAGCACCTGCTATTCGTACCTTAGAAAAGGTCAACATTACAGTCAGTTCAAACATCCATCTGAACTCGTTTATGTACGAACCAATCCTTGACCTCACTATTGAGCACCTTATAAATCTATATAATGAAGTAGCTAGTCTAATAAATGCAAGTTAGTAAATTCTAAGGAGAAAGGTATATGGCTATTGATTGGAATAATATAAGATCATTTAATAACTCAAAGAATAATGCCTTTGAAGAGTTAGTATGCCAGCTGGCTAGAGAAGAAGAAATACCTAATAAAAAGGGGTTCTACCGTATTGCTGCTCCAGATGGTGGAGTTGAAGCATATTGCGTTTTAAACAACGGAGATGAGTATGGTTGGCAAGCTAAGTATTTTACTTCAATAGGTAACCCGCAGTGGAATCAATTGAAAGAATCGTATGAAACTGCTTTAAGAACACATCCCAATCTTAAGAAATACTATATTTGTATTCCTTTGGACAGGCAGGACCCCAGACGGGATAACCAAATGTGGTTTATGGATCGATGGAATGAAAAAGTGCAGGAATGGACTGATTACGCCCAAAATAAAGGGAGACAGATTGATTTTGAGTATTGGGGGAGTTCCGAACTCATCCATAGACTGTCCCAAGAAAAGCATGTTGGTAGAACACTGTTCTGGTTTTCTCAGGAGGAATTTTCAGATGAATGGTTCAAAACTCATGTTGAAAACAGTGTAAATAATTTAGGAAAACGTTATACTCCTGAATTAAATATTAAATTGGAAATTGCAAAGGCATTCGATTTTATAAGTAGAAATGATTCTTACCGAATATATATGCAAGAGAAATTTCATGAATTGCTGTTAACTATTAATAAAGCTTTAAGTAAATTGTCTGGATTACCAACCGTAGATGAATTAAATAAAATAATAGACGCTAAAGATAACCTCGAATCTGGATACTTGTTATCGCAAAAAATGGGAATCATCCCAATTGATACATCTTCATTAGAAGAAAATATAAATACTATTAAAATAGCTCTCTCCCAATGCGAGAGATATATAGATGAAAATAAAAATGAAAGTAAAGAATTAAATAACTATTCTAAGTATGAAATAAATAAACTATGGAGAGCATTATATGAATTCTCTAGTTTTATTCAAGGAACATCAATAGCATTAGCAAATTTCCCCAGAGTCTTGCTTTCCGGGCCTGCTGGTATTGGTAAATCACATTTGTTGGCTGATGTAGCAATAAACAAGATAAGAGGAAATAAGGCATGTATGTTCGTTTTGGGGCAGCATTTCTCTACAGAGGAATCTCCCTGGACACAGATTCTTCGTAATTTACTCAGGGTTAAATGTAATGAAAGCGAGTTGTTAGGTGCTTTAAATGCTAAAGCAGAGGCTCAAGGAGAAAGACTCCTATTTATCATCGATGCAATAAACGAGGGTAGAGGTAAGTATTTTTGGACTGAACACATAAGAGGATTTGTGAATGAATTTAAAAAATATCCTTGGCTTGGACTAGTCCTTAGCATCCGTTCATCTTATGAAAGATTGCTTATACCCGAGGATTTGATATCTGACAACAAAATCATCAAACTTGATCATTTGGGTTTTGAAGGTGTTGAACATTATGCTTCTAGTTTCTTCTTTACACAATATGGTATTGAACAACCGAGTATCCCATTGCTTCACCCCGAATTTAGTAACCCTTTATTTCTTAAATTGTTTTGTGAGGGGTTATACCGTTCAGGGTTAACTAAAATGCCGAAAGGTTATGGAGGTATTAGTAGCATTATAGATTTTTTCATTGAAAGCATTGATAATAAGCTTTCGAGCCCCTCGCTTTTTGATTATCCGCCAAGGCGGAAAATTGTCCATATGGTTATTGACGGATTAGTAGAACATAAATTAAAAAATGGTCTTGATTTCGTTACATATGAAGATGCTTTTGATATAGCCGACAGAATTTTATCCAAGTATAGCAATAAACGTCGCTTTCTTGATGCCCTCATATCAGAAGGTGTATTATCAAAAAATTTATTCTGGTTTGAGGGAGGGAAATATGAAGAATTTGTTTATCTGGCTTATGAGCGATTTGAAGATCATCTTACGGCTTCTTATTTACTGGACATTAATCTTGACAATGACAATTTGGAAACAATCTTCAAAAATAATGGAAAGCTAGCCTGTTGTATTGACAGTTCAAATCTTAAACAAGGAATATTGGAAGCTCTATCAATTCAGATACCTGAAAGAACAGGGAAAGAACTTTATGAATTACTTGATGAACAACAAAAAGCTTTTATATCGGTTAAAGAATCGTTTATAAATAGCTTAATCTGGAGAAAGCCGGAATCAATAAAGGAAAACACAAAAAAATATGTAAATAAATACCTTCTTCCTTATGAGTATACGCGTGATTTATTCTTTCAGGTAGTGTATTCGGTTTCTACAGACCCCTATCATTTTTACAACGCAGATAGTTTTCATCAATATTTAATGAAACATACTTTAGCACAAAGGGATAGTATCTGGACTACTTATCTTCATGACCAGGACCACGAAGGAACCGCCATGAATAGGCTTATTAATTGGGCAAAATTAAATGACGACAAATCGTATTTGTCGACAGATTCACGTTTATTGGCAGCTATGGCTCTTGCATGGCTTTTTACCAGTACAAATATACTATTCCGTGATTCGGCAACTAAGGCACTGGTTGTATTGTTGGAAAATAATTTAACAACGATAATAAAACTCTTATCAGCATTTGAAGAAGTCAACGACCCTTATGTATCTGAGCGTGTCTTTGCTGCTGCATACGGTGCTGTTTTACGCTCAGATAACCTGGAGGGCTTAGGAAATCTTTCACGCTATATCGTTGAAAGTTTTTTTAGTAAGGATGAAGTATATCCAAATATATTAGTGAGAGACTATGCAAGAAATATTGTTGAATATGCGCAATATAAAGGACACATAAATCTTGAAGATATGAAGATAATTCGTCCTCCATATAAAAGTACTTTTCCATCTACTTTTCCGACAAATGATGAAATAGATTCTTATAGATATGATTACAAAGCGGAAAACTTCAAAGATTATTATTGGGGGCAAAATGAAATATTAAGTTCAATGGTAACTGAATATGGACGAGGAGTTGGCGGATATGGTGATTTTGGTCGCTATATATTTCAGAGTGCAGTACATAATTGGAATAAGTTTGACCCTAATGACTTAAGTAATTATGCTTGTCAATTGATTTTCAGCAAATATGGATACGACGTTGAAAAACATGGTCGCTTTGATCGAAATGCAAGTAGTGGTGATAGATATAGAAACAAAGCGGAAAGAATTGGGAAAAAATATCAATGGCTATCTTTTTATGAAATCTTGGCCCGCCTTTCTGATAATTATAAAATGATAGATTCTTATAATGACAGAAAGGGAAAAGTATGGTATCAAGGACCTTGGGAACCATTTGTTAGAAATATTGATCCGACCGTTGTAAATTCAAACTTGCAATTGCCTCAGGAGAATATTATCAGGATATTAGAGGAGTATGTTGATTGGGTTGATACAAATGAAAACTGGGTAATAAAAGCTGATAATCTTCCTGATCCACAATCGTTAATAACTGTTACTTATAATAAAAAAAATGAATGGCTAGTATTGGAAGCCCATCCTTCCTGGGAGGAACCTGTACCTATAGGGCGAGATAAATATGAAACCCCATATAAACGCCTTTGGTATCAAATAAGAAGTTACTTAATAAAAGAAGAGAAAGCAGAGGAATTATTATGTTGGTTAAAAGATCAACACTTTATGGGAAGATGGTTCCCTGAAGGGAATGAACAGTACCAGGTATTTAGTCGTGAGTTTTACTGGTCACCGGCCTATCGTTATTTTAATAATACAAAGTATAATGAACTTAACTGGAAAAAAGTATATAAAAATAGAAGAGATAATAAAGAACAAGTAATGGCCCTTGTAATGCCTACAACTGAGGGGCATAGATGGGAATCAAGATTAGACGGCGAGGATCAGCCATCATATCTTGCGCCACATGAGTATATTTATTCCGGCATGAAACTACAATATTCAAAAAATATTGGAGAGTGGCTTAATCAAAAGGGAGAGGCTGTTTGTTTTGATGTTTCAGTGCAGACGGGTAAATCTTCTTGTCTATTAATTATGAAAGATATATTTCTCAAGTTTCTTACAGAAAACAAACTGAAAGTATTTTGGACATGCCTAGGAGAAAAACAAATTCTTGGAGAATCTCTAAGTAGGCGCCGACATTTAAAATGGTTAGAACTTTCAGGGGTGTATTGTTTATACGATGATACTACAACAGGAAAAATTAATTACATAATTCAAGGAGTTAAGTAAGTCTAAATAAAGAGACTTCCCATTATCCATATAATTGGTATAGTCACATTATTCATAACGATAACTTGACTGTGTTGCATTGCCATATTCACCTTATTCCAAGACGGGTAGGCGATATGGCAAATCCAAGAGGTGGAGTAATAGGGGTTATACCCGAGAAAATGGCTTATCAGGTATTAGTTGAAGAATGAGATAGACTGGGGTGGCTGTATTGGAAGAGCAATATAGACTAGCCGCATTTAAATGGATTGAAGAGCAGGTTCAAATCCATGGTGAGGTTCTTCCACGTTCCATTCTTGAAAAGGGGTTCATATTGAACAGCCAGCAAGTCACTCTGGTCGGTCCTTCAGGGATTTGGAAACCGAAAGTATTAGAGAAGGTGCCGTTATCAATTACTACTGTGGCTGGCGGGCCGTATGATGACGTTTTTACTAAGGACGGCTTTCTTGAATACCGTTATAGAGGGACTGATATCAACCATCGTGACAATGTAGGATTAAGAGAAGCAATGGTTAGACAAATACCTCTGATCTATTTTCATGGCATAGTTAAAAGCAAATACTTGGCGGTATGGCCGGTTTTTGTTATCGGAGATAACCCGAAGGCTTTGTCTTTCACATTAGCGGCAGACGAACAAATGTCAATTGGACAATACCTGAACAGTCTAAATTCAAGTCAGGGTTCCTTGGTTGCAGACGAAAGCGCTTATTACAAGCGCAGTTACATAACTTCTACTATTAAAACACGATTACATCAAAAATCGTTTAGGGAAAGAGTTCTTGAAGCATATCACCAGCAATGCACATTCTGCCGACTCCGGCATATTGAACTTCTTGATGCAGCTCATATAATACCTGATTCTGAAGTATACGGTGAATCAAATGTAAATAATGGGCTTTCTTTGTGTAAAATTCACCACGCTGCATTTGATAGCAATATTATTGGGGTAACCCCTGAGTATAAAATAGAAGTGAGGAAAGACATCCTGTTAGAAAAAGATGGGCCAATGCTTCTTTATGGGATTCAGCAATTCCATGATAAGAGAATTATACTTCCAAGTAGTAGAACACTGTGGCCGGATCAGGAAAAACTCGAAATGAGATATGATAGATTTATCAAGGCTGGGTAATGAAAGAGAACATTATTGATTGCATATCGTTGCCAATGCCTTAAGGTAGATGACGAGCTTGGGCAAGGAAGCGAAACGTTATGAAAATGTATGTTGGAATAACCGATTTTAATTGGTTCAGAACCCTCAAACAAGCAAATTGTGATGAAATCAACTTTTGGAAACCCGGAGGGGCTACAAACTTTAGGGCTCTAAATGAAGGGGACCTCTTTTTGTTTAAATTACATAGCCCCAATGATTATATTGTAGGCGGTGGGTTCTTTCTGAAGTTTTCTAGTTTGCCGTCGTCATTAGCCTGGGAAGCCTTTGGCATTGCCAATGGGGCCACAAGCCTAATTGAACTTAGAGATCGTATATATAAATATAAAAAGACCAATCGATTATCTGATCCCGACCCGAACATAGGATGCATTATCCTTTCTATGCCTTTCTATTTTGATAAGAAGGATTGGATGCCGGTCCCAAAAGACTGGAACAGAAATATTGTCCAGGGAAAGACATATGATACCAATGAACAAAGCGGCTTGGCTTTATATGAACAGGTACAAAACAAGCTTAAAACACAACATATAATGGATATAGGTATTGCTGAGAGTTCTTTGGCAAATAGATACGGAAAGGAACAAATTATCAAGCCAAGAATCGGTCAAGGAGCTTTTAAAGTCCTTATCACTGATGCTTACCTATATTCGCTACAATAAAAGTGAGCCATTAATCATAGAAACGCCAGGAAAAAAGTGAGCCACTTCAACAAAAAAACCCTGTATAATTCAGAAAGATAATGACTGGATTACCGGGGGTGAAAGGATGTCAATTGAAGTGGAACTATATGAAAAGATCCGGCAATTTTATGAACATGATGGCATGTCACAAAGAGCAATAGCCAAGAAGCTAAACATCTCCCGCAACACTGTAAAAAAATATTGTGATGGCTCCCATGTACCATGGGAAAGACAAGGGAAAAGCGGCCGAAAGAACACAAGGAACACAAGGGGGACGGTTCTTTTGTGTTGACAAAATAATCCTTTATATGCTACCCTCAAAAGGGGTGATGGTATGCCAAGAGCCGCAAGAAAAAAAAACAGCACAGGTATCTACCATATAGTATTAAGAGGAATTAATAAACAGCCGATATTTGAAGATGATGAGGACAACCAGAAGTTTATAGAGATACTTGAGAAACATAAAGAAACCAGCGGATACCAGCTAGAACACAAGGGGGACGGTTCTTTTGTGTTGACAAAATAATCCTTTATATGCTACCCTCAAAAGGGGTGATGGTATGCCAAGAGCCGCAAGAAAAAAAAACAGCACAGGTATCTACCATATAGTATTAAGAGGAATTAATAAACAGCCGATATTTGAAGATGATGAGGACAACCAGAAGTTTATAGAGATACTTGAGAAACATAAAGAAACCAGCGGATACCAGCTATATGCCTATTGCTTAATGAGCAATCATCTTCACCTGTTGCTGAAAGAA
>Ga0208611_10031_pt1 | contig 82635 bp, 81 predicted proteins | sample Subbio2Mar_QV11C_FD_184821 | JGI IMG/M metagenome (GOLD analysis project Ga0208611, IMG submission 184821) | Serpentinite rock and fluid subsurface biosphere microbial communities from McLaughlin Reserve, California, USA - CR12Mar_QV11C (SPAdes) | ecosystem: Environmental > Terrestrial > Deep...
TTTACTGTAGCTAAACGTCCTTGCCCCAAAAACCCTCGCTAACGCTAGGTTGTGCTGGGGTAAAATAAATCTACCACAGCCTCAAAACGCCCTATCTACCGTCCTTTCTGGACATCGCAATTAGGTCTCAGAGTGAAAAATGTGAAACATGTACTTCTCCTCCGGCAATGACGAGCAAAGCACAGGAGCGCGCCGTTACTTTTCTGCCGGCATGGGTTGACCCAGGATTAACAAAGAGAATCCCCTGCTGACTAAAAACTGTCGGGACATGCGTATGACCAAACACAGCGATATCAGCTCGGTACAGTTTGGCTTCGCGCACAAGGTTCCCCACACCTAGTTTGACGCCCTGTAAGTGTCCGTGTGTCACGAAAAAACGCTTGCCGCCAAGCTCTATTATCTCTCGCTCAGGCTGACGTCGAGCGTCGCAGTTCCCCACTACGGCGATCACAGGTATGCCGAGCCTGTGAGCTAATGCTTCCCCATCGCGGTAATGGTCGCCTACGTGAATTATTGCCTCGACGCACCCAAATTTTTGCAGCGCAGCTTCTATAGACGCTTGGTCCCCGTGCGTATCGCCCAGTATGCCGCAGCGATAGCTTTCAGCGGACATGGGAAGCTAAGCCTAAGCTATCGCGTAGCGCAAGCAAAGCCATAGCCCGATGACTGATTTTGTTTTTTTCGTGTAGAGGCATTTCAGCTAGCGTAAGGTCACTCCCTCGCACCGCAAAAATGGGGTCATAGCCAAAGCCCAAGCTCCCGCGCGGGGCGTCAGTGATGCGGCCAAACAAGCGTCCGGTAGCGGTTACGCACTTTCCGTCAGGGCAGAGTAACGTCAACACCGCAGCGAAGTGCGCTTGCCGCCTTTTTCCTGCACGCGACAACTTCTGCAGCAGCAGGGCATTGTTCTCCGCGTCGGTGGCCTCTAAGCCGGCGTAACGCTGCGAGAAAACCCCAGGCTCTCCGCCTAAATAGTAAACAAAGAGACCGGAATCATCCGCTAGCGCCGCCTTACCTGTAGCCTGCACAGCTGCGCGAGCTTTGATCAGGGCATTTTCGTACAGCGTGCTGCCGGTTTCCTCAACCTGCCACGCCGGCAGCAGCGCTTGGATAGGGATAGTCTGCACGCCAAACGCCGCGAACATGGCAGCAAACTCCGCTAGCTTGCCCTTGTTGCCGCTAGCTAGGACGATTGGTTCCATGCGGGCTGCCCCCAATCAACCGCGCCACGTCGCCTAGACTCTGCTGCTGCAGACCGATTAAAGTCACAATGCCTGATTCCGCTAACGCCAGCATGTCCAAAAGCTCCGTATGAGAAAATGTGGCCTCCTCGCCCGTGCCCTGGATTTCTACTAGTCGTTTGCTCCCTGTCATCACGACATTCATGTCTACCTCTGCCGCAACATCCTCGGTATAGGCCAGGTCTAGGAGCGGCATGCCCTGCACTAGCCCAACGCTGACGGCGGCAAGGTAATCGGTTACAGGGAACACCGACATGTTCTTCTTGCGGTACAAGTGGTGTAAGGCATCACATAACGCCACAAACGCGCCGGTAATAGAAGCCGTGCGCGTGCCGCCGTCAGCTTCTATGACATCGCAATCCACCCACGCGGTACGCTCACCTAAGGCAGCTAAGTCAACCACGGCACGCAGCGACCTGCCAATGAGTCGCTGAATCTCGTGTGTTCTGCCGCCGATCGAGCCTCGCGTGCTTTCACGTTGACTGCGTTCGATGGTCGCGCGCGGTAGCATCGCATACTCGGCGGTAATCCAACCTCTGCCGGTGTGCCTGAGGAAGGGCGGCACCTTATCCTCTAGCGTCACAGTGCAGATAACGCGGGTTTTCCCCATCTCCACGAGAACCGAGCCCTCTGCATGACTTATGTAGTTGCGGTGAAACTTCACCGGACGCAACTGGGTCTCTTTTCGGCCGTCGATGCGCATAAAAACCCTCCTTAGCTTGTCCCAGGCGCAGGAACCACGTCAGCGGTTCCCACAACACTAGAGAATAAACGGGTTAACAAATACCGGACGCAGTATGGGCCTGGTAATATCAGTCCCGGCATTAAACCGCGGAGCCCGCCCTTCGACGGTAACCCTCACGCCCTTAACTCCCTCATGCTCTGTCAGGCTTAGCACTAGAGACCCCATCAATGCCACTTCGGCCGTCTCGCCTCGCACATGGTCGTATATTTCGCGCGAGAAATCGACTTCGGCCACTCCCATGGCGTTTACGCGCAGAGAGCGCACCTTAGTGGCCGCAGGGACGTCCCGCAAGAGAGAAGTGCCTGCCAGCGGACCCCGGATAAGCTCATTAACCGTCGCCAGCAGTAGGTCCTCCGTCTGTGGCACGTGGCGTGTCACCGGCACAAAATAGACATACTCCTCCTGGCTGGCACTGCTGAAGTACAGCGTCAACGGCACGGTTGCGGCTGTGCGCGCTGTGGCGTTCTCTTCGTTTACGAGCCGGTCCTTGCGCATGAGCGGCTGCCAAACGGCAGTGCCACCCGGCAAGCGGGCCAATCTCTTGCCGCCAACCTGCAGTTGCACGCGTTCTACGTTGTCAAACTCCGTCAGCGTCAGCACCAAGGCATCTACTATCAGTCGTTCGCTTCCAACATTATATTGCAGGAAGGCCTCGTTAAGGTCAAGCGTAGCCTGACCGTCACGGATAGTCAGCCCGCGCACGGCCGTGCCTGCGGGCAGCGGAAGTTTTAAGCCGCTCTCTCCCATATGTTCTACGTTAGTAGGATTGTCAATGAGCCTGCCCACTGCGTCCCTAGCCATGCCTTCAACTCTGGGCACCATCACCACGAAGGGAACAACATATTTGCCCGTATGGTCAAGTACCCACAGCACGCGTTGCCGCACTTCCCTTTGCTGCAGCACCGGCAGTGCGCGTGGCACAAACACCCCCTGCCGCTTAGGCTCATCATTCCTAGGCGGCGCGGCGGTAGGCCGCAGCCAAGCCGGAATGCAGCCTAGCAGCACACCGACAGATAACAACAGCACCAAAACGAGTACCCAGCGGGTGCAGCGGTGAATGCTCATGTGCGCCTCCTTTAAGCTATCTCCCTACACGATATGCGAGGCGCGCACTGCTTATTCAGTTTCCCCGGTCAAACAACTTCCACGCTCAAACCGTTTGTTCCTGCCCCAAACTTTACCTGCCGAGGTTCTATGGCGACACCAAGCAAGCTCCCTGCCACTTGCCCAAACTGCCGGACGCCGCCTGAAACGTAGAAGGTGGTATTGCCGCCGCCGGAAAGTGCCGGTGACAGATGTGCCTGCACATCCCGCGCTGCTTCTTCCGCTGGGTCGACTAGTTTCACGTTAGGGGGAACCACTTGATTAAACACAGGCAGCAAGAACGGATAGTGCGTACAGCCAAGAACTAAAGTGTCAACGTGCTGCAGAAGCACCGGTGCCACGCAGTCATGTACCGCATCACTCACCTGTGCGCCCGCGAGTTCACCGTTCTCTACTAACGGGGCGAGAGCCGTGCACGCTTGCCCGAAAACCTCTGTGCAGGGCGAGATGGCCTTTAGAGCTTTCGTGTAGGCCTGCGACCTAATCGTGGCCTCGGTAGCAAGCACGCCGACCCGGCCCTCTAGAGTAACTTGAGCGGCGGCACGCGCTCCCGGCAACAGCATACCAAATAGCGGCACTCGGTAGCGTTGTCTGGCTAGCGGTAATACTAAGGCGGACGAGGTGTTGCAGGCCATTACAATCGCGCGGCAGCGCTCACGCAGTAAGAAGTCGCAGATGCCAAAAACAATTTGTTCAAGCTCTGCCTGGCTACGCAACCCGTAGGGCATATGCAAGGTGTCGGCAAAGTACACATAATCCTCTTGCGGCATTACCTTCTGCAGCTGCCGCAACACCGAAAGGCCGCCGACACCGGAGTCAAACAGGCCGATTGGGCCCAAATCCACCACCGCCTCTTTCTGTGATGCTTCATAGTATGCGCTACTTCTGACGGCGGTAACTAGCGCGCGCTGCTAACCAGACAAAAGACCCGCCCGCGGCAGGTCTTGACGTTTAAGTAACTTCCTCCTGCGTCATAAGTGCGGCGAGATGGTCAAGGGCCACAACCATGTTGGCTGTCTCCTCTCGCGAGACGCGCTCAAGCACACCGGACAAATACCTCCGCCGCGCCTGCATTACTTCCTCTAGCATTTGATGCCCGCGCTCAAGCACTCGCAACCGAATCACACGTCGGTCATTAGTGTCGCGCTCACGTGCTACAAGGCCGTTTCGTTCCATGCGATCCACTAGGTCGGTAGCGGTGCTACAGGCTAGGTACAACTTCTCGCCTAACTCGCCAATGGTCATGTCGCCGTTTTGAATCAAGGTGAGGAGTGCGCTAAACTGCGGAGGGGTAATCCCAAAGTCAGCGAGAATCTCCCTGCCTCGCTTCTTGATAATAACACTGACGGTGCGCAAAAGCCTTTCGACGTCGTCGACAGTCTTCAGAAAGTCGGCATCGCTCATTCCATCTTCCCCCTCGCGTATCCGCTAACCCAAGTAAAGTCTACCAGAGTAGCAGTAGACGGGTCAATAGTGCGACGATGAGCGCTATCGCACTCGGTTAATCTCCGTCCGCCCAATCGGTCTGCTGAGGTCTAGGTTCGACCCTAGCGGAGCAAGCACGCGCCCGTCAACTAGGAATTGGACTTCCTTTATGTCGGGAAACTCTAAGAGAGTATAGACGAGGGCATCGAGAACGAGTTGCTGGTTAACAGCTCCCTGCAAAAACAGGGAAACGGAGGCCTTATCGAGATTGACTATGGCCAGTCCCTCTCCTACCCGCACAGACTGAACCGAGAGATTGTTGGGGACGGGGGAGACAAGCTTCTCATGTCCGCGAAATCTAATTAACTCCTGCAAGGCGACTGCAGGGTCCCGGCGCGCGGCAGGCACCGCCCAAGGCACCAGCAAATCTGCGTCTCGTAGCCTAAGGTAAAGCACCACTGAATTGCCGGTCGCTAGCAGCGAGTTAACGGCTGTGGGTCGTCCTATGGGTTCGGCGAGCTGAAAAGGACCGACCGCACCGTGCATGGGGAGTCCGTTAATCGTGAATCTCACTGCCGTAATGTCCCGAAAACTCGTAAGCGTAAGCACCGTTGCCTTAACAAAGGAGCGCTCCTCGGCTAGATTGCGAGTGACCCATGCCTGAAAGGCAGGCGGCATATCTACCGTCAACACCGTATCCCTAAGGGTCGTTCCTTGAATGCGAGACTGACCTGCGCCTAAGGTCCTAAAATCCTCCGGCCAAGCGCCGTCGTTTAAGAGACGGACCGCTTGCTCTAGGGGCGTTTGTCCCGGCTCGCGCGCCACGCTAAGCGGAACAATCCAGCCGGTTGCCCTCTCCAAAACATATACTACGACAAACGGTGACTCACCGGAAGCTGTGTAATGGGCCCGCTGGCTGTGTGCGTTATGGGCCACAAGGGGCACAAGCGGGGCCCGGCTCGGTTCATTTGTACAACTGACAGCCAAGGAGAGAGCGACTAGCACTAAGACAAGCAACCACTTCCGCATACGCACTTTCGCCACCTCCAAGTTAATTATAAGGCATGACGCGCTCTAAACTAAGTTACAGACTGGTTACAAGTCACGGCAGGAGCAGAGGGCAGAGCATTGAATATATCTGTGATAGCGAGTGTAAAGGAGCGTGCAAGAGTGAAGGTATTTATCAGTGTGGACATTGAGGGCGTATGCGGCGTAGTAAACAGCGACAGCACCGGCCCCGGTGGGAAGACTTACGATGAGGCGCGTCTGCAGATGACCGAGGAAGTCAATGCCGCCGTAGAGGGCGCCATAGCTGGCGGTGCCACAAAGATTGTAGTAAACGACAGCCACGGCGGAATGAACAACCTTCTCCCCAAACAGCTTCACCCCTTAGCCGAGGTAATTCTTGGCACGCCTAAGCCGCTGATGATGATGCAGGGGGTCGACGCTGAGTGCGACGCCTGCATGTTCGTCGGCTATCACTCGCGCATGCACGCGCGTGGGATTCTCTCGCACACTATCAGCGGTGGCGTGGTGAGTAACGTGTGGGTCAATGGGGTATTGTGCGGCGAAATCGGTATCAATGCCGGCTTAGCAGGTCACTTCGGTGTTCCCGTGGTTTTGACGACCGGTGATAAAGATGCGACCGAGGAAGCGTTAGCACTGCTCCCAAGCGTCGAAGTGGCTGCCGTAAAAGAGGCCATTACCCGCTACAGCGCCAAGAACCTACACCCAAGAGCGGCCGCAGACTTGATTCGCACACGGGCTGAACACGCCATGAGTAAGCGACCCGCGTGGCAGCCGCTTGTCTTTCGTCCCCCGGTTACCATGCGCATAGAGTTCTTAAATGCTGGCATGGCAGATGCGGCAGCTTTTCTGCCGGGTTCGCTGCGCGTAGAAGGCAGCATCGTAGAGTATACTGCCGACGACTATATTACGGCTTTCCAAGGGCTCCGCGCCATGATCACGTTAGCGAGCAAGTAGGGACGTGCCTGTGGCACGTCCGCGGACGTGCGAAACGCACGTCCCTACTTACGGAGTAGTAGTCCCGCTCCGGCGGCCAAAAGTAGCAGCCCGGCACCTTTCAGCCATGTGAACGGCGTGCGCTGCAGGCCAAAGAGGCCTAACTCGTCAATCAAGAGTGCCGTTCCGACCTGCCCCACGATAATTAGCGTAGTGGTTACGGCTACACCTAAGCGAGCGATGCTTATCGCCACCAAATAGACAATACCTACGCCGAGCACGCCCCCCACATAAAGATACCAAGGGACATTCCCGGGGCTCCCGCCTCGCTGTCCGCGCAGGAAGGGCAGGCAATATAGCAACAAGGCAAAACCGGTGCCGACCGCATGCACGATCAGGGTAGCCAGCAACACCCCCACCTGCTTGCCCAAGCTCGAGTTTATCGAACCTTGCACCGCCATAAGCGCTCCCGACAATGCCGCTAACAGCGCGCTCAACCACGTCACTGTTTCCCACCTCTCGCATAGAGTACCGCCAAGCAGGCGTGACGATACGCCAAGGGCATGCTATAATCTTGCGGGAGGTGACGGTCGTGGGCGCAAAGTGTCGCAAGATCTTTAAGATTGGAAAACCATTTGAGAAAAAGGTGCAAGCATCTCTATCTGCCACAAAGGCGAAGAAGGCTGACTAATGAGTCAGCCTTCTCCTTGTTATGAGCCGTGAGCCGTAGGGGCTCACAGCCCCCCCAAGCGACAAGCCACAAGCGACAATCTCCCGGCGGCCGGTAGCCTACGACCCCGGAGAGCGCCGTGCGAGCAGAAACTCGCGAATCCCTTCGAAGTGCGCCTCTACGGCGCGGTTAATAAAGTTTTCGTCAGCGAGCAAGGCCGCGTCTCCCCGGTTAGACAAGAACGCTGTCTCGGTGAGGATAGCAGGCACCATGGTCGACTGCAGAACCCTGAAGTTAGCGGAGTGCACACCTCTGTCGGTAAGGCCCAAGGCAACAAGGCGGCGATGGACGGCTTGTCCAAGCCGGAAGCTACTCGGAGTGATGCCAAAGAACGTCTGCGTTCCGGAAACCTCGGTTAGTGGATGAGCGTTGTTGTGAATGCTCACAAAAATATCTGCCCGATTGTCGTGGGCTACCGCAATGCGCTCGTCAAGCGATGGGCGAACGTCAGCCGTTCTCGTCATAAACACTTCGGCTCCGGCCTCCTGTAGCAGGGTACGCAGCTTAAGTGCCATTCTTAAGTTTACGTCGCTCTCCCTAAGACCGTTGACACCGATAGCGCCGGGGTCTGTACCGCCGTGTCCGGCGTCAATGGCTACCCTAAACCCTACTAAGTCCTGCCTAACAGGTGTCTCGCGCGTGGGGACTTCCGGGCTCAAGAAGCCAAAAGACAGCAGGCTACCCAAAATGAACCCCTCACCGACTGAAGACGACACGCGCACCCAATCACCTTCGCGGCCGCCAAGCGCCACAACTTGTCCGGCAGGGTGAGTAGTCATGACCGGAAAACTTGTGCCAGGGCCGCGCCGTTGATTCACGGCGTTAGCATCCACGCGCGCAGTCGCTTGACCCTCGACCCGTGCGATGTAGGTCTCTGACACAAACCCTATCGTGCCGTTCTCAAGCATAACCTGTGACCATGCGCCAGGCGCCAGTACGGCTACTAGGGTTCCCTGGGGGAGGCGTGCAATTATCGAAGACTCTGTGCCAGCACCGGAGCGCAGGTTTAGTGCGCTTGCGGTCACACGCGCTAACGGTACGCTCGCCGCATCCGGCGCAGCTGGCGGAGCGGCTTGTTCCGTGACAAAGTCGCTATGCACATAGCCTAGAAAGCTTGGCGACTGTACTTTGAGCCACACACCTACGTCGCCTCTAACCTGAAGCGACTGCCCGCGCTCGGCCACCGCAATTACAGGATAACCCGTTCCCGGCCCCTGCCGGACATTGAGCCTCGCTACGCTGACAACAGCAGTTCTCTCTTTGGCTACGAACCGCGAGTCCTCCGCAAGATGGGGCCCGAACACCCATCCGCTATTGCCGGTTGCGGTAACTACCTGCCGCCACTCACCCGACAAACCAACTACTACCAGTTCGGTGTTCCGCGCCAAGGTGGATAGCACCCTAAAGGCTTGGCCCGGGCCACTGCGCAGGTTTAGCTGGTTGACATTGACTACGCTTGGGGTGGCTGCCCATGCCGAAGACACAAAGACCGTCAACACCATGAAAGCTAGCCAAAATGCGATGTGTTTATGCATACAACTAACGCCTCCTGACTACAAGAAATATTCTTGCTGTCAGGAGGTTTTCCTGCTGATATAAGCCAATTGAAAAATATACTATTTTCCTAGCTCGTCCTATTTGTGACTTTCTCGCCTGACGCGTCGTATGGTGAAATGAAAGGGGGGATTCGAGATGGCAACTCGTCAAGAACGCTTCTGCGCTCTAGTGCGGAGAGGCATTCTGCATCAGCAGAGCACAGTGCGCGGCTTTCGGGCTTTGGCAACGCTCTCTCCTAACATGGACGCAGCCGCCCTCATGCTCGCACTAGCCGGCAACGCACGCACCTCGCTGCGGGCCTTGCGCAGGATGGAAAACCTGCATTGTTTGCTGCGGAATAACACCATGCTCTAGTTCACGGCCACACGGGGAGGCAACTGCCTCCCCCCTGCATTTTGAATAGAGGATTATCTCACTGCGTGTCGAAATAGACATGACTAGCACGGATAAGGGGTTAAGTATGCGCAGAGTACCTATCACTTCCCTCAAACCTGGCATGTGCGTGGCGCGTCCGGTTTACGGCAGCGCCGGACAAGCTTTGCTGCAGCGCAATGTGATGTTGACACACCGCTACATATCGCAACTTCGGAGTCTAGGAGTGCCGTTTCTCTACATTGAAGACAGCCTCATGGACGGTTTTCGCGTGGAAGACGTCATCACCGACGAGACGCGCGCCGGCGCCGTGCACAGAGTGCGCAACTTAGTAGCTGCAATGGAGACGCCAAACCCACTTTCTTACGTGTTAATGCGCTCTAAGGAAGTGGCGCGCACGGTGGACACCATTGTCGAGGAACTGCTGCGCCAACGCGAGCTTATGGTCAACCTGACCGACATACGCCTAGAGGACGATTATCTTTTCGGCCACTCCGTGAATGTATGTGTGCTGGCACTGATTACCGGCATTAGCTGCGGGCTGACCAAAGAGCAGTTAAGCCACCTCGGGATTGGGGCCATAATGCTTGATGTCGGTATGAGTGTAGTCCCACAAACTATTCTGCGCAAACCTGCCTTGCTCACCCCACAGGAGTTTGAGGCCGTCAAGACGCATACCACGGCAGGTTATGAGATACTGGAAGCCCTGCCGCAAGCCAGAGATGTAGCCCACGAGCACCACGAGCGCTACGACGGTTCAGGCTACCCATACGGAAAAAAGGGCAGCCAAATTCAGCTGCACGCACAAATAGTATCTATCTGCGACGTTTACGACGCGGTAACGGCAGCGAGAGTACACCGCCCCGCCTTCCCACCGCATGAAGCGTTAGAGCTAATCGCTGGTTCCGGCAACCAAAGCTTCTCGCTCGACCTAATCGCCAAGTTTCTCGAAAACGTGGCTGCCTATCCTACGGGTTCCATCGTCAAGTTTTCGGATAACCGCGTCGGCATTGTCGTAGACACGCCCAAAGGGTTCTATAAGTACCCACGCGTCAGAATGCTCTATGACGAACAAGGGCAGCCCTACCGCGTGCCGCAGGAAGTAAACACGTCGGAACATCCTACGCTAGTCGTAAGCCGCATCTTGTCGGAAGCAGAGTTTTCTCTCTACCGCCGCGCACTTATTGACTGAGGCGAGTTAAGGCATAAGGCATTTAGCGCGGCTATTCTTGCGCCGTGGTCGCGTCGCGCCCGCTCGGCGCCGACAATGGCCACGGCTTCTGCGCACGCTTCCTCCATCTCGCCGTTTATAATTATGTAATCGTAGTGCTGCGCGTAACACAGCTGCTCTATGGCGTTGTTTACGCGATTAGCCAAATTAGCTTCGGTGCTGCGCTTTTGTATGCGCTCTACCATCTCGTCAAGCGAGGGTGGCGCAACGAAGATGCTAACTAAGCGTTTCGCTAGATTCTTGTACTTAAACATGCCTTTATAGTCTAACTCCATCAAGCGGTCGGGCCCGGCATTTGGATCGAAGCTTGGGGAACCATAGTAATGGTCCTGATAGACTTGTTCCCATTCGGCAATCTCTCCGGCCTGAACTTTCTCTAAGAAACGTGCTTGGGGAACAAAGTTATAGTCAAAGCCGTGCTCCTCGTTGGCCCGCGGTGCACGCGTCGTAAATGTAGCAATTTTTATGATGTCAGAGTAGCGTTTAACAATTGCCCGCATAATCGTCCCCTTACCTGACCCTGACGGGCCCGTCACCACAAAAAGTATTGATTCCTGCATCGCTCGTCCCCCCGCACTTAGTGGAGACATTATAACACACCCGGCTCTAAGGGTTAACAGAAGGCCCCCGTAGGGGCCTAAATCTAATCCCGCGCCACTGCGTCTAAGGCTCCAAGAACTAGATGCGCGAGTCCAAAGCCAACCGCACCGTCCCGCAGGGGGCCTTTCTTCATAAAGAGCGCTGCGCCCGCCACTGTTGCGCCTAGTCCGGCCACAATTAAACCTGTCGTCCTGTGGTTCATTTTTGCCCGCAATCTCATATTGCTCACCTCCCGTTTTAGCTTACCCCACTTCGGTTGCCGTCTCTCAAGTGCTGTGTTAAGATAAGGCAAACTTTTGCTAGGAGTGGACGACTGTGGTCAACGCGCTAGATGTGCTAAGAGAAAGAGGTTTTGTCAGACAAGCGACGCACGACGAGCCGCTGCGCAGTCTTTTGTCTGCCGGGCAGGCGACTGTCTATGTGGGGCTTGACCCGACGGCTGACAGCCTGCACGCCGGGCACGCAGTGTCGCTTATGGCGCTAGCACACCTAGCTCGCGCCGGTCACCGCCCTATCGTGCTGTTGGGCGGTGGCACCGCCATGATTGGCGACCCGAGCGGCAAGACGGAAATGCGCAACATGCTGACCCTAAAGCAAATTGCGGGAAATGTCGCCGGCATCCAGAGCCAGGTAAAGCGCTTCTTTAGTACAATAACTTCCGAAGCCATAGTCCTCGACAACGGCGATTGGCTGCGCGAGTGCAACTACATAGAGTTTCTGCGTGATGTCGGGGTGCATTTTTCCGTAAATCGCATGCTTACAGCTGAGTGTTATAAGGGCAGAATGGAGAAAGGCCTTAGTTTTATTGAGTTTAACTACATGTTGCTGCAGGCCTATGACTTCCTACACCTTTATAGGCACTACGGGTGTCGCCTACAAATCGGCGGGGACGACCAATGGTCAAATATCTTAGCGGGTGCCGACCTTATCCGCCGCGTAGAGCAAGTTGAGGCTTATGGCATTACGTGGCCGCTTGTGACTACCGCGAGCGGGAGCAAAATGGGTAAGACAGAAGCCGGTGCGGTATGGCTAGACCCCGCGCGCACCACGCCTTTCGATTTCTACCAGTACTGGCGCAACACCCACGATGCCGACGTTAAGAAATCACTCGCTATGTTTACCTTCCTGCCGCTAGCTGAGGTCGACAGACTAGGAGTGCTAACAGGGCGCGAGCTAAACGTCGCCAAGGAAGTGCTAGCTCTCGAGGTGACGCGCCTAGTGCACGGTGAGGCTGCTGCCTTAGAAGCTGAGAAAGCCGCGCGGGCACTGTTTAGTGGCGGTGAAAACGCCGGAGGTATACCTACGGTGCTACTCGCTCGCTCCCTTCTCGTCCCGAGCCTTGCCGTAGTCGACCTCTTGGTCCTAAGCGGCATCATGTCCAGCAAAGGCGAAGTCAAGCGCCTTATCCAAGGGGGCGGCCTCTACATTAACGAAGTACGGGTCGACTCGCCAGACCAAACCGTCGGCCTAGAGGATTTGCGCGACGGTGTAATCGTTGTACGCCGCGGGAAGAAGCAGTTTACGCATATAAAGATTGAATAGCTAAGAGCAAGAAGAGGCTTGTCCCAAAGGACAGGCCTCTTTTCTCAGCTCACAGCTTACCGCTTATGGCTTACGGCTCGTAGCAACAGCCGCCGCCTTATGGTAGTAGGCGGTTAAACAACACGCGGTACTTAATACGGTAAATATCGGTATTATCGATAGTGCCGCTAAGCATATCCGAGTGCAGGCCAAACGCGCGCGCTACAATGCTGCCGGAGTGGTCGGCACGCATAGACCAAGTTACGGCAAAGGGCCAACGGCGGCCGTTGCGATCCGGTGCGGAGAGGAAAGGCGGCGTGCCGGTGCCGTCGCGTCCATCGAGGAACTCGGTGTAATAGACTTGTCCGGCGCGGTCACGTAGCACCTGCGTGGCCAATACGTTGCCGGCGGCATCGACGGGGGGATTACCCATAATGCTAAAGCCGCTGGCCTCGCTGTCAGCAGCCGTGATAATGAGCGTGTTAAGCTGGGTTCTGGCAAAAGCTAGCGCTACGCCGATGCCATCGTCTGCTCGCTTCGTCGCCTCGATGGTGCCGCGCGCGTTAAGTGAGAAGTTAGCTAGGTTATCTGTGCCTTCTTCTTCGGCTACCAAGTAGAAGCCCTTGGTCTGGTTGCGGGAAAGCAGCCTTATGGCCACGTCCATCATCTGCGCGAAGGTGGGAGCGTTCGGGTCAAAGTCTGGGAGGTTCTCGGCGCGCAACTGCTCTTCTGTGTATGTATAGCGCGGGTTGGCCTCTTCGTTGTTGTCATTGTAGGTGTCATGCGCGGCAAACAACCCAAGTACGCGTGTCGTGTCAGCCGGGAGGTTAAGCAGCTCTTGACGCGTGTAGATAACACGGTAGCCGCGCGCAATTGCTTCGTCAATCAGGTTGACTCCATCTGTCCTGCGACCGCGTACGCCGTGGCGTCCTACAACGGTATTAGGTAAGAACCACACTTCGCCGCCGCCAAAGATAACGTCAATGGCCTGGCCCTCGGGACGTACGATTAACTGATGCGCGATGCCGAGGTGGTCGTTGCGGTTAGGCACACTTGCGCCCCACACGGCGGAACCGGGCTCCGTGATTGTGCCGGTATTAATCATGCCCACGGAGAAGCCAGCTAGCTTTGCTTCTTCGAGGATGGTGTGGGGTTGGCCCGAGCGGGCTGTGAGTTGCACGTTCTGTTGATCCATGCCAAACGAGCCGTCCCAGGCTTTAATGCCGTAAGCATGCGTTACCGCACCTGAGTTTGAAGTACCCGTTAAGTTATCTAGCATATGTCCCTTGTACACGGCAGTAGCCGGCAGCCTATCCCAGTGGGTTTCGCCGTCGGGGCCATAATGGAGCATTCTCGCCGCGGCAAAGAACGTAGGTGACGTGCCGTCGGGATGAATAAAGATGACGTTGCGCGGGCCATTGTCGGTGAAAATCGCCACATGCCTCGTCTCGCTGTTGTAGCTTACACGCACGCCAAGCTGGGCCCCAAAGAGCTGCAGAGGCACGGCAAGGCGACCGCCCACAATTTGCGGTGCCGCATCGAGCGCTAATGCCCGTCCGTTAACGAAGGCAGTCGCGTCGTCGAGCCGTACCCTAATGCTTTGACCGGCGCGCTCGGCCACTGCTGTATTGGTGCTGTCAATCCATTGCAGGCTAAACCCAAGTGCTTCACTGACTAGGCGGAAGGGCACCATAACCGAGTCGCCCAGCCTGACGAGTGGTGTCGCAAGGGCAAAATTGCGTCCATCTAACGACATGCTAATAGTCTGTGGCGCGGGGGGAGAGGCCAGGAGTGGAGTTGTCGCGAGCAGAATAAGGCCCACAACGGCAATTAAGATGCGACTGACAGTCTTGTTGGCTTTCACTATCGTTCCTCCATTACTATAATTTTGGTAGGGACTTGCCATAGCGATTATATCACACGCCCAAATTATCGTGCATAATCGATATTGCTTCTGCATTAAGCCACCATTAGAGAAACGTTAAACTGCGCTAAGTCACGAACTAAGCGTTGACACTGGGGCACAATGGTAGTAGTATTGTGGTGATATCACTATGATATCGAGATCGCAGAGGAGGTTCGTACCATGTCTAAGCCTAAGGAGCTAGTCCGCCTGGCTCCCCAAACGGAAGTCTTGCCGTCGTCCTTGCCCGGCATGCCTGTACTTATACTCAACATCGCCTTTATGCTCGTCGCCGTGACAATGGTGGTGTATGCGGCAATCTGGTTCGAAGCCGGCATAAACCGCACCCCGGCTATCGTCTTCCTGGTAATGGGTTTGTTTTACTTGCTCGTCAAGGGACCAATTATCTTCATCGGCTTGAAAATCGTTCGCCCCAATGAAGCCTTGGTCTTGACCCTCTTTGGCAAGTACCACGGCACGCTCAAGCACGAAGGATTCTATTTCGTAAATCCCTTCGTCTCGGCCGTCAATCCTACGGCAGGGGTTGCACTTACCACCGGAGTCGTAGCGGGCAAAATGGAAAAGGGCGTAGTCTCACCTTTTCAGAACAGAGCCATCTCGCTTAAAGCGATTACGCTAAACAACGACAAGCAGAAGATAAATGACAAGCTAGGCAACCCCATTATCATTGGTGTAATGGTGGTTTGGAAAGTCGTTAACACCGCTAAGGCCGTCTTTAATGTAGAGAACTACCAAGAATATCTTTCCATTCAGTGTGACGCGGCACTGCGCAATATCGTGCGCAACTACCCTTACGACCTACCGAATGAAGACAGCGAGATGTCGCTGCGCGGCAGCAGCCAAGAGGTGGCGGAAAAGCTGCGCCTAGAACTACAAGACAAGGTTGAAGTAGCCGGTCTCGAGGTGCTTGAAACTCGCATTACGCATCTCTCCTACGCGCCGGAAGTTGCCGCCGCCATGCTGCAAAGGCAGCAAGCCGCAGCCCTTATCGACGCCCGCCAACTTATTGTGCAAGGCGCGGTAGACATTGTGGAGATGGCCCTAGCCAAACTCAATGAAAACGACATGATTAGGCTCGATGAAGAGCGCAAGGCTGCCATGGTCAGCAATCTGTTGGTAGTTCTGTGTGGCAATCGGGATGTGCAGCCCGTAGTTAACAGCGGATCTCTTTACTAGGAGCGGCACAGATGCCATGAGTGAGAAGGAAGCCGGTAAGAAACAGCTGCTGCTCCGTCTGTCGCCCGCGCTGTGGAAAGAGCTAGCAGCTTGGGCGGAAGATGACTTTCGCTCTATTAACGGCCAAATCGAGTACCTGCTACACGAGTGTGTACGCAAAAGAAAAGAGGGCCGCCCGAAAGGCTAGGCCCGTACAAATCACAAATCACAAATCACAAATCACAGCTCACAGCTCAAACTATATTCGACAAAGCCTAGCTCCTCGCCAAAGAGGTTTAAGGTAAGGTCGCGCTGTTTGCGAAACCCTTGCTGGCGGTAAAACTGCACCGCTTTATCATCGTCGCGTTCGACGAGCGCCCACCACTTCGTGTTTGGGTAACTGCTTAGCGCCGCCGACAGCAGGAGCTTGCCTAACCCCTGTCTCTGGTAGTTGGGCAATACATAAAGCCTGGCTATCTCTAATCCCGTGCCGTCTAGCATGGGCACTACCTGCACAAAGCCTAACACCAGCTCGTCCTCTGCGGCAACCCATACCCCGCCCGGCCGTACGACCAAGGCCTTGCTTAGCGCTTCGTAGTTATAGAATTCATCAAGGAACATGCTGCGCGTTTTGGGGCGCATAATCTCGCGGTAGGTGTGTTCCCACGCCACCCGCGCCACCATTTGAATGCTAGGAATATCCGACATCTCGGCTAGTCTAATCACGGCCTGCTCCCCCTACCCTAGTTCCTTTATGCGTACAGTATTCACGACCAAGGGCAAAATCCCTGCTGTTATCACTAACCCAACAGGAAATGAGGAGGTCTGCTAATGATCGCTGTTTCGGGGATGACTCTCACCTACCCTAGCGGCAAGGGGGTATTTGACCTTAGTTTCGCCGTGCCCAAGGGAGTAGTTACCGGTTACCTAGGGCCGAACGGAGCCGGCAAAACCACTACTATCCGCGCGCTGCTCGGTTTTATGCGGCCAAACAGCGGCAGTTGCTCCATCTTAGGCCTTGACTGCCAGCGAAGTGCTCCCGCCATACAAAAGAAACTCGGCTATATCCCGGGCGAAATCGCTTTTCCTGTGGGGATGGATGGCGACGAGTTCCTTTCCTTTATGAACGATATGCGCGGAAGCAGAGACTTGGGGCTACAAGCCAAGTTGCTAGACATGTTCGAGCTTTCGCCAAAGGGCAGAATCCGCAAATTCTCTAAGGGTACTAAGCAAAAGCTCGCGATAGTAGCTGCCTTTATGCATGACCCAGAGGTGCTTATTCTGGACGAACCCACTAGCGGCCTCGACCCGCTGATGCAAAACCGCTTTGTCGAGCTCGTACTTAGCGAAAAAGCTAGAGGCAAGACCATACTTATGTCTAGCCATAACTTTGAGGAGGTTGAGAAGACCTGCGACAGCGTACTTATTATTAAAAACGGGAGAATCATTAGACAAGCTAGCGTGGAGCAGCTGCGCAGCACGCAGCGGCGGGTGTTTTCTCTTGCTACGAGCGACAACGCTGCGCTCTCGGAAAGGCTTGGCCGCGAGGGATACGGCTTGCGGAGGGAATCCGACGGCACGCTCACTGTCTTTGTCGCCGGCGGGCGCATAGATAATTTCCTAAAGACTGCGTCCCAGTTCACTGTGCTCGGTTTTAGCGAAAAACACCAGTCGCTTGAAGATATCTTTATCGAGTACTATGGCAAGGAGGCGAAGTAGCATGATACCCGCCCTGTTCCAGAAGACGCTAAAGCAAAACTGGGTGCTGCTCCTTATCTTCTTCGGCGTTTTGGTCATGTACATGAGTTCCATGTTGGCGATGTACGACCCTGCCAATATGGAGGGGCTAATGCTTATGATCGAAGCATTCCCAGAAGCATTGAGTGCCGCCATGGGCTTTGACGCCATACCGCTAGATCTGACGGGATACCTCGCTAGCTGGCTCTACGGCATGCTGATGATTGGCTTCCCACTTGTTTACAGCATAATCCTCGGCAATCGCTTGGTAGCCGCAATGGTGGACAGTGGGTCCTTTGCCTTCCTGTTATCTACCCCACATTCGCGTCGCAAGCTCATTATTACGCAAGGCGTGTACGCCGTCTCGTCCATGCTCATTCTGTTTACCGCCGTCTTTGTGGTCGGCATGCTCAGCGCACAGGCGCTTTTCCCGGGCGAACTTGACATAGCAGGGTTCCTCAGGCTTAACGTCACTACTATGCTCGTCAACACCGTCGTGTTGATGATTTCGTTCTTCTTCTCGTGTGTCTTTAATGAGTCGCGGCTGGCACTCGCCTTTGGCTCAGGCGTTCCGATTACCTTCCTGTTAATGAAAATGCTAAGCGAATCTGCCCCTGGCCTAGGATTCTTGGCTAGAGCTTCAATCTTCGGCTTTTACGATCCTTTAAAAGTTGCAGCAGGAGAACCGGTGTTAGTCACTAATGTTATCTATATCGGCCTTGTTGCCGCGTTGTTTGCTGCCGGAACGGCTGTATTTTGCAGGAAAAGGCTGCCTTTGTAGGCAGGCAGGGAGAAGGGGAGGCAGTTTTGTGCTGACAATTACAGGCGTGTCCAAGTCTTATAGCGGCGTTGGTGTAAAAGCAGTCGACAAACTAGACCTAGAAGTGAGGCCGGGTGAAATCTTTGGGTTTCTCGGGCCTAACGGGGCAGGCAAAACTACCACCATTAAGATGGTGGTTGGGCTCCTTAGACAGGACGCAGGACAAATTGTAGTTAACAGCCACGACACACGGCGCGAACCGCTTGCGGCTAAAGCTAGCATCGGCTATGTCCCCGATAACCCCGACCTCTACGAAAAGCTGCGGGCTATCGAGTACATTAACTTTGTCGCCGATGTCTACGGTGTGGAGACTTCGGTAAGACAACGGCGCCTGCTTAAGCTCGCGCGAATGTTTGAGATTCACGACGCCATGAGCGACCTTATCGGCTCTTTCTCGCACGGCATGAAGCAAAAGCTTGCCTTAACAGCTGCCCTGATTCATGAACCTCCCCTGCTTATTCTAGATGAACCCATGGTCGGGCTTGACCCGCGCTCTGCCCACCTGTTTAAGGAACTGATGAATGAGCACTGCAGCCAGGGGAAGACCGTGTTCTTCTCTACCCACATTCTTGACGTCGCAGAGCGGCTGTGCCACCGTGTGGGGATCCTCCGACAAGGGAGCCTCATCGCCTGCGGTACGATGGAAGACTTGCGCCGCTCCGCCACTGCGCAGTCTAGCCTGGAGAGCATCTTCTTGGGGCTGACCGAAAAATGAAGAGCTTTTGGCGTCTACTTAAAGTAACACTGCTTAACCACTTTCACATCTCCGTCATGCAGGAAACTTACTTCGAGAAGCGGGAACGACAGTGGGAGCCGCTTGTATTTGGACTCGCGGTAATTGTCGGCGGGGGAAGCTTCGGCAGCATGCTCTTTTTCGCCGCGCGTTCGCTACTTGCCGTACTGCCTCTGGCCTTCTCCGACCTCGTCCTGCTTTTGGCTATACTCGCCACACAGCTCTTGATGCTTGGCTTTGGTCTGGCCAGCTTAATCTCGCTGTTTTACTTCTCGACAGACCTCTCGGTGCTAGTGCCTCTGCCCCTTAGGGAATGGACAATTCTCGCGGCGAAGTTTGTCGTGGCTTCGATTACGGAGTACTTGCTGCCTATCGTCATCTTGCTACCGGTGCTTATCGCCTACAATCGGCATGTGCCGCTGGGCGTCCTTGGCATACTGTCCGCACTGCTGGTGTTTGTCTTGCTGCCGGCCATTCCTCTATCGCTCGCCGGGATTGCCACACTCACCCTTATGCGTGGCGTCGGCCGCCGCCACCGCGACATACTGGTGGTAGTGGCGAGCTTAGTTTTGGTTGTGGGGATGCTGGCACTACAATACTTTATTCAGTCCATGGCCATGGGTAGTCTCGACATCGGCGCTGTACTAGAGGGCCGCATCGACTTGGTGGCGGCTCTTGGGAGCAGATTTCCGCCTAGCGTGTGGGCGACGCGCGCCATTGCCGGGGCGGGAAACCCTATTGGCTTGGCGAATCTAATGTATCTCACCTTTGCTTCGCTTGCGTCTGTGGGCGCCTTCTTGCTGGTGGGGCAAAGGGTGTTCTACCGCGGCCTAGTAGGAGGAGAAGAGAGATTACGGCAGCGAACCAGACTTGACGGCAAATCGCTCGCGCAGGTAGTGCGCACCCCTTCCTTAACCGCGCTAGTCTTACGCGAAATCAGGTTGTTTATGCGCATGCCTATCTGGGTGCTAAACGGCTTCTTGGCGGTAGTGATAGTACCCCTCATGTCGTTGTTCCCCGCCCTTACCGGAAACGGAGGATTACGCCAGTTGACAGCGCTCCTGGCGGAGAACCCGCAAGGCGAAACTATCCTGATGCTTGCCATAGCAGCCTTTGTGACCGCCATGTCGTCTATGAACACGGTCGCTTGCACTGCCGTCTCTCGCGAGGGCAAGTACTTGTGGATCTCTAAATCTATCCCGGTTATGCCGGTTACCCAAGTAAAAGCAAAGCTAATCTTTGCACTGTTATGCACGGCGTTAACGGGTATATTGCTTGCAGTCTTTTTTGCGGTGCTGTTCTCGCCTAGCGTCTCGACCCTCTTGGTCGCGGTCGCGCTCGGGTTTGTGGCGAGCATTGCGCCGCAAGCGTTAGGCCTCGCCTTTGACATCTGGCGACCCTTCCTTAAGTGGACTACCCCGCAGCACGCCGTAAAGAACAACTTAAACGCGCTTACCGCGCTTCTCGCTTGCGTACCCCTTGGGGTTGTAAGCTACTATCTCTACCTTTGGCTACACGAGCCTTTGGGCACGCTGTTTGTACCTGCGCTGTTGGTGCTCCACCTCGTCGCGGCAACTGCTAGCGTCAGCTTCACCTTGCGTAAAGCGGCCGAGTACTACGACCGGCTAGAAGTGACCGCGTAGCCGCATGACGGCCACACATACCTACGTTCACCGCGTGACGCAGGGCGGCGCAAGCATCGGCAGCATACTGAGAAGTGAGCTCGCCATGTCGCGGCAAGTGCTAATCCGGCTTAAGCGCAGCGGCGAAGTGCTGCTAAACGATGAGCCCGCTTACCTCAAGGCCTTGGCTCGAGTCGGCGACGTTTTGACGGTCACGTTGCGCGAAGAAAAAACGCCTACCGTTGACGCCGAGGACATACCATTAGATATAGCCTTCGAAGACGACTACCTGACGGTCGTCAACAAACCGCCCGGGCTGGTAGTGCACCCAACCAAAGGGTACATGACGGGTACACTGGCCCATGCGCTGGCCTTTCACTGGCAGGTGCAGGGACTGCCACAGGTCTTTCGCCCCGTCCACCGCTTAGACAGGGATACATCAGGGCTCGTAGTCATTGCCAAGAACCCGCATGTGCAGGCTGTGCTGACGAATCAGCAGCAGAGCGGCGAGTGGGAGAAGCATTACCTTGCGGTCGTCAAAGGTGAGCTCGCCTCGTCTGCCGGGAGAATTGACGCGCCCATTGCGCGTGTCGGTAACGGCAGCCGCGCACGCGTGGTCGCCGCGGAGGGTCGCGCTGCGCTTACCCTCTGGCAAAGGCTAGAGGTCTTGTCGGGTGCTAGTCTGGTTAGAGCGCAACTAGTCACAGGTCGCACACATCAGATTCGCGTGCATTTCGCCCACATCGGTCACCCCTTGATCGGCGACGATGTCTACGGCGAACCGTCGCCTTTGATCGCTCGTCAAGCCTTGCACGCCAGCGAAATCGCGTTCACTCACCCCATAACGCGTCAGCGCATGAGCTTGACGGCGCCGCTGCCTAGGGACGTGGTCGAACTGCTGGAGAAGTTGGGGGCTGCCCGAGTGTGAGTGGGAGTGTGTTTCGCACTTTGCACTTCGCACTTTGCACTTTGCACTTCGTGGAAGGCACCCCTGCTATGCTTACGGCTTACGGCTTACAGCCCAAAGCGGACGGCGGAAGACGGAAAGCGACTCTTCGTTTCACGATTCACGATTCACGATTCATGTTTGCCCCTCAACGCTCACCGCTCACAGCCGGCGGCTGGCGCCTGGCGGCCGGTAGCCCTCTCCCCAAGCCACAAGCGACACACGACAAGCGACCCACGTCGTGGTATACTATACCTAACTCCCGCTGACAGGAAAGAGGAGAGCTGCGTAGCACTCAAGAAATCATGGAGGGGACATTGGTGAATCTCGCGAAGGTGTCCGCAAACGGGCAGATTACTGTGCCTATCGAAATACGCCGTAAACTCATGTTGAAGGAAGGGGACAAAGTGCTCTTTATTCAGCGCGAAAACGGCGAAATCGTCATCAACAATGCTTCGGCCACGGCGATTTTGCGTGCCCAAAAGGCCTTTGAAGGTGTGGCAGAGTCAATGGGCGTAGAAGATGAAAATGACGTACAGAACCTTATCAACGAGGTCCGCTATGGGAATACTCCTCGTCAATGAAAGTTCTTACTGACACAAATATTCTTGTTTCAGCATTGCTGTGGCCCCACTCGAAGCCGGCCACTGCCTTGCTTCACGCTGCACGTTATCACGAGCTAGTGCTATGCGACCGCAATATCTCTGAGCTCCGCACAGTCCTAGCGCGTAAAGCGCCACACATATTGGCAGATGTAGACGTCTTCCTGGCTGAGCTTTCCTATGAATTGGTGCCTGCTCCAGAAAACCCACAAAAGCTGATAAGGCATCCTAAAGACCAGCCGATTTTAGATGCGGCTATAGTTGGGGAGGTCGACATCATCATTAGCGGAGATAGGCATTTTTTGGAGCTGAGTATGGAGCGTCCGTGCGTCATGACTGCCGCACAATACTTGACAATGGTGTCCACCGAAAACGGATAACGTCTTGTCAGGGCAGTAACGGTACCCCCGTCCCCCCAAGCCACAAGCGACAAGCGACACACGTCGTGGTATACTATACCTAACTCCCGCTGACAATAGAAAGGAGGGCCGTTTCGTGGGTAAGGAAAAGGTCGTCAAGAAAGAAACCAAGAAGCCCAAGCAAGATAAGCCCAAGAAGGAAAAAAAGGTGTACTAGTTTTTTGACCAAGGCTTGCCTTGGTCATCTTCACATATGGAGGAGTGATGCTTGTGTTTGGGTCACGCGCCTTCCGCGCTGCCGTGTGGATACTGCTGGTATTTCTCATTATCTTGGTGGGGAGCGAAATTTCCTTTATCTTTACGCCGCTCGTGCTGGTAGCAAGAGCTCTTTTTTGGCCTATTATCTTAGCCGGGTTGCTCTACTACTGGTTTTGTCCCGTGGTGGACTGGCTGACCTCGCGCAAGCTCTCGCGCACCGTGGCCATTCTCTTCGTCTATGTCCTAGTCGCCACCCTGCTCGGTTTATTAGCCACCTCACTTATTCCGCTACTACGCGAACAGCTGGCCAGTCTCATCGGCAACGCGCCGCTGCTGGCTGAATCGCTGCGCGTGCGCCTCCTGGCCCTTGAGGAGCACGAGTGGATTGCCCGCCTGTTTGCTTATGGCGAGGTCACGCTAGAAGACTTAGTCGAAGAAGTGACTGCTGTAGTCAACGACGCGCTCCTTTCCATCGGCAGGCAGATTACGCCGCTCATTGAACTTACCACCAGCGTTGTCACTACACTCTTGCTTATCCCTTTTCTCTTGTTTTATATGCTCCTCGACGGTCACCGCCTACCCGATGCGCTGGTGAGCTGGCTGCCGCGCCGTCACCGCAACGAGGCAAAATCCGTGCTTTACGGCATGGATAAAGCGCTCAGCACCTACATCCAAGGCCAGGCCTTAGTGAGTCTAAGTGTAGGGGTGCTGGCGCTTATCGGCTACATGCTTATTGGGCTGGATTATCCGCTTATCCTCTCCATTATAACTACCGTCACTAACGTCGTGCCTTTTGTCGGTCCCATTATAGGCACCTTGCCGGCGCTGGTTGTAGGCATCATTCACTCACCCGGCATGGCCTGGCGAGCCCTACTGGTGATGATCGTCGTGCAACAACTAGAAGGGCTGCTCATTTCGCCGCGCATTATGGGCAGGCGGTTCGCGAGCCACCCCGTTATCATCATCCTGGTAATCCTCGCGGCCGGAAAGCTCGCCGGGGTGCTCGGCATTTTGCTCGCCATCCCCGCTTACGCTGTGCTGCGCGTAGTTCTAAGTCACTCCTACATGCTCGTGCGTCTGTTCCGCGAGCCGGTGAAGCCGAGCTAGGCCCCTAGTGCACCAATTACATAGACCCCGCCAAATTGGGACACTTGCCTATATTCAGCAGTTAATCCTGTCTGAAGACAGGCTTCTGTTGCTTCCTCGGCTACCCAGTAATACTCATCTTCATCCCATTCATGATCACACAGCCGATGCGCCAGGCTATGATCCTCTACCGTCGCGAACGAAATATCACCAATGACTATGTATCCGTCTGGAGTGAGATATTGTTCCCTTAGCCGCTCCAGTAAGGCTATCTTGGCGGGCGTATCAAACTCGTGGAACACATATGCTGATACAATCCTGTCATAGCGCCTATTCAACTCACTAGGCCAATCTCCCAGAACATCAGCCTGAACTGGAATAACTTGAGGTAGATTGACTTGTGCTAGAGCAAGCATTTCTGCGGAAAAGTCCACGCCCCAAATTTCACATCCCGAGTTCACCAGCCGCTTGGTTAAGTTGCCTGTGCCTATGCCCAACTCCAAGATGCGCATGCCTGGCTGAACGGCAGCTAGCCGAGCAACCTCATCTAGCACTAGCTCATAACCATCAAATGGGAAATCAACCTCTTGCACCGAAGCATCATATGTATCCGCCCAATCGTCGAAAAGACCAACCCTACTAGCTTTATTCACGCCAAGACTCCTTGAATATGGCCACGATGGTCGTTGCTCCTCTCGGTCAGTTAGTATTTGACCTCCTATGACACAGTTCGCGTAGCCGAGAAATCGCTCTGCTACACAACGCCCCCGAAAGTCCGCTCACTATGGTAAGGCTTTCTAGTAGCGCTTTATCCGATAGCTCAGTTTGTGGCTGGTCCTTTTGGTCGCATTGCCCGTATACAAGAAATCGCTTTGCCAGACAACGCCCACACGAGCTCAGCTGCGGCAAAAACGACCGCACCAACACCAAGGATCATTAATAGCTCATGCCAAGGAACGGCCGCCTCGATTAAACTCCTCTCTACAGCTAAACCCATCACAACGACTGCCACCCCAAACGAGGAGCCAAGCCTTGCTCCTTTTCTCCTAGTCTCAAATCTCTTGGCATCGCTCGCGTCTAGCCCCGTGCCCCGACGTAACAGATGATCCCTTATGATAACGACTGCTAACAAGAGGATAGCCCCAGCACCTATCGCCATGAGCAACATCTGCCATATTTCTAACTCCATGGGCCCCGTACCGATTGCCATTGATGAAGTCCCCCCCTGAAAAACTCACCCCTGTAAATGCGGAGCTCTTACCTTAGCATACGCTTTGCGACATAACGCCTCGAGTAGCTCGGTTGCCGTGAATGCAACAGAGTTCGCGCCAAGCACCATTATTAGCTCGTGCCAAGGAACAGCCGTCTCGAACACGTCGCGCTCAATAACGATGAGTGTCACAATAACAGCCGCCCATACAGAGACGCCGGACCTCGGTGGTGATTTGCAGGTCTCCTCTCGCTTCTCATGCCACTTAACAGTGCTTATATACTCCCGCATCCCACCACAGTCACGGATGGCCTTCAACTGAGTTCGGGCAAAGCGTACCAGACCCTTTGCATGCCAAGCGAATATAACCACAATAGTCGCTGCTCCTATCAGCAAGAACAAGCCCTGCCACGCGAGCTCTGCCTCCATGCGTCCTATGTTGATATGCAAGAGCATGACGCCCACTCCTTCCACTGAATTTCCACGTGTCTACCGCAATTCTATTCGCTATTAACTGAAATGTCTACTATTTTTTGCGTTAGGCCAGTGCGCGGTGGAGGCCTTCGCTGTGCACTTTATGAATTTGCACAAACACGCAAATTCACCGGCACTTCGCACCTGGGCAGGGAGCCTCGGTGCCACTTTGACCTATTCCCTTGCACCTTCCTCCCACGCCTACGCTCAGAGCTCAAACTGCTCACTAGAAAGGCCCCACCAGTGGGGCCCTGAGATGCTTATGCCTTTGAAATGGGTGCCCTTAGCTTCGCAAGTGCCTTGCGGCACAACGCCCATATCAGCTCAGTTACAGTGAATGCCACCGCGCCAACACCAAGGATCATTAATAGCTCATGCCAAGGAACGGCTGCCTCGACTAAATCCTTTGCGATAGCTATAGCCATCACAATGCCTGCCACCCAACATGAGGTGCCAATCCTTGCCCCCCTTCTCATTATCTCGAATTTCTTGGCAGCGCCTACGTCTTGCCCAGCACCCCGGCACAACAGATCCCTTATGATCATGACTACCAACAGGAGGATAGCCCCAGCACCTATCGCCATTAGCAACATCTGCCATAATTCTAACTCCATGGGCCCCGTACCAATTGCCATTGATGAAGTCACCCCCTAAAACTCGGCCTCGTACTTATGGCACAGTGATCAGTCCAGTATGCGGGCACACATGCACAACGGCATACTCTAGCAAGATCTGTTCGGTATGGAATGTCCATATTATATTAGGGCAAATGTTGCCATATTGGTCGATGTACCAGTGCGCGGTACCCCATAAAATAGTTAGCACCGCAGCTGCCTGCCAATTATGCATACCTATGTGAGCAAGCAACATCCACTGCGTGGATTGCCATAATACTGCCCCAAAGACGACAATCAGAAACCCAGCATGAGCACCCTCCAACTCCGGGGTCATAGTTATGACCTCCTTGGGAGTTCCAGTGAGCAGACTAACCGCTGTTACTCCGCTGGTAGCGCTGCTTACGCTTACTTCATTTCCTGATTGCATTCCACCCCTTTGCACTGCGACTACATCCCGTACTTGACGGGCGGGATCAAGAACCACCAACACCGTAGGCATATCCGGGTTATTAGTGTTAAACGCTACGATGTCAACTTCGCCTCGGTGTGCAACACGTGGATCCATCAACATTGTACCCTGACGGCTGAGCGAATCCCTAACAGCCAGGTATGTACTGTTCTCGATCAGAGACGCTATAAGGCACTCGGCCGCACCTACGGCTGACTCAGCGCTGGCAACAGGAACCATTACAGCATTTGCTACCATCACTAACGACAGGACGACAACCAAAAACGCTTTCATTCACTCGCAACCCCCTTATCAATATTAGCTATATTTTACACATCCCCCCCCCCAGACCGTCAAGTGCATTTTAACATATTTTTTGTTGTGTTCTGATAATTAACCTGGCTAATAACTTAATCCATGGGCTTAATTCCTTAGTTGGCAAAACTAATCCATTGCTCCCCCCACACTACACCTGCATCCCCCGCCCCAGCGCAAAGAAGTAGATGTACCGCTCGGCGACTGGGCGTTTGAAGAGAGACTCGACGGCGCGGGCGTAGAGCTCAATTTGCGGGCGGTAGCGCTCGCCTGCGGCTTGCGCTGTGTCCTCTGTGACGCGGTCGGACTTGTAATCAACCAGAATCAGAGCATCGCCTTCGCTAAATAGGCAGTCAATTACTCCCTGCACGTAGACGAATTCGTCGCGCACGTTAGGGTGCACTTCTTGCGCGGGGACCCGCCAACTAAAGGGAAGCTCGCGCCAGACGCGCGGCGACGCCAAGAGCCTTCGGCCCAAATCCCCGGCAAAAAACGCGGCGATCGGCAGGTGCGAGAAGCTTTCGGCTTCTCTTGGCGTGAGCAGGTGCTTGGCTACCATAGTGGCTTTTAGGGCTACAAAGTAGTCCTCCGTAAGCTCTGCGCTAAGGTCGACGTGCTGCAAAAGCATATGCATGGCTGTGCCGATTTCGGCGGCAGTCAGCGCGCCTGGCTCCTGCACGAGCTGCTGGCGGCTGCGGCGAAACGCGGCGACCGCAGGTGCGGTGTGGGCTTCTTCTTCTTGCTCTTCCGCGAGGCGACGGCGCTTAAGCTCGGATACCGAGGTCTTCACGGCCACGCGGGTGCTCTCCGTGTGAGGATAGCGATAGCCTAAACGGCGCGCAACCTCGGCGCTGTATGGACCGTCTGGCAGTTCGCCCAACTGCGTCACAGCAGCGAGGAACGCCGACGGCGTGTCTACTTGGCTGCTGGCGAGAACGAGCGGCGCCGTCTCGCTCAGCCGGGCAAAAGCTACCTCGGGGGCGTGCGAGAACACGGCCGGCCCGAGCCAATCCCAGTAGTTGCCCGCACCCTCCATAAGATGCGCAGCGACTAGCCTAGGCCCGCTCTGGCCAAACTGCCGCCACTCTGCGATTTTTTCGTCACGCTTGTTTATTGCGCCCACTAAATACAGCATTTCGCGCGCGCGGGTAAGTGCCACATAGAGCACTCGCAGTTCCTCGGATAAGCTCTCGCGCCGCAGCACGTCGCTTAAGTATCGGTGCACGAGCGTCGGATAGACAGAGCGCGCCTCTACGTCTACGACTTTAGGCCCGATACCGGTCTCTTTGTGTACCAGCACCTGCCCGGAGAGGTCGCGCAAGTTAAACTTATTACCCAAGCCCGCCACAAAGACTACCGGGAACTCAAGTCCCTTGCTCTTATGCACGCTCATAATCCGGACGACGTCGTCGTTTTCGCCGCAAGTATTGGGCTTGCCGAGGTCGCCTTCTTGTTCTTCCAAGCGCTCGATAAACCGCAGGAAACGGAACAGGCCTTTGTAGGCAGTAGTCTCAAACTGGTGCGCGCGGTCGAGTAACGCCCGCAGGTTCGCTTGGCGCTGTCTGCCGCCCGGCAGGGTGCCGACATAGAGATAATAGCCCGTTTCGCGGTATATCTGCCCGATTAGCTCCGGCAGGCCGCCGCGCCGCGCCATATCGCGCCAATTCTCAAGCCTCGTTAAGAACAACTGCAGTTTGGCGTGGTGGGGCGCACTGGCGACGACTGCATCCCAGTAGCTCCCACTCTGCGCTAGGCGAATCTCTGCTAATTCGCTTGCGTCGAGCCCCACAAGCGGCGAGCGCAATACGGCCGCCAGGGGTATGTCTTGGCGCGGGTTGTCGATAAGCTTAAGCAGGCTGCGGCAGACATGCACCTCCGTCGCGCGGAAATACCCTCCCACTGCATCGGTATAGGAAGGGATATTGTGTTCGGCAAAGACATCGACAAAAACGTCGGCGCGGCCGGCGGTAGCCCTCTGGAGCACCACTATGTCGCGGTAGCGCACCGGGCGATACGCCTGCGCGCTATTGTCCCAGACAGAGACGCACGCTCCTTCCACGAGGCGAGCTATTTCCTGTGCCACGACGCGCGCCTCGCGGGTGTTAGCGTCAAGGTCGGCTAGTGCCGTGTCGGACTCTTTGCGCTCGAGCAAACAGACGGCAACTTCGGTCGGGGCGAGGTTTTCTCCCGCCGGATATTTGGCCCCCGCCACTAACGCTGCGCGCGCGTCGTAGTCGACTTCACCAATCGAGCTCGCGGACATCAGCTGCCTGAAGATGAAGTTTATGGCGGCAATAACGGCCGGACGGCTGCGAAAATTGTCGGCGAGGTATAAGCACTGTCCCCGCGCAGGCGTCGCAAACTCGCGCTCCTTGGCGCGGAACAGGTTTGGGTCGGCTAGGCGAAAGCGATAGATGCTTTGTTTGACGTCCCCCACCATAACCATGTTGTTTTCGGCCGCCACGGCACGAAGAATTGTCTCTTGCACGGCGTTAATGTCTTGGTACTCGTCTACTAACACCTCGACGAAGCGAGCTCGCAACTCGCCCGCCGCACCTGAGTCCTCGCTGGCGTCCGTGAGAATGGCTAAGGCTAGGTGCTCAAGGTCGCTAAAGTCGACGATGCCCTTAGCTTGCTTAGCCGCCCGGTAACGTGCCAGAAAATCAAGCGCTAGCTCGGTCAGCATGGCTACCTGCGGCTCTGCTAGCTTTAGGCTGGCTACGACCTCGTCCTCGCTCGGCGCGAGGTAGCCCCCGGCTAAGTCCTTAATGGCCTCTTTGGCAGCGTTACGCGCGTTTTGGCAAGCATCTTTGTCAGGCGCGTCGTAACCGCGCTTCGATGGCAACCGCCCAAAAGCCATATTCAGGATGCCTTCACGCATGTTATTCCAAGTGGTGAAGTCGGCTGCAATTAGACTTTCCAAGGCGGCTAGTTCAGAGCTAATTACTGCGCAGTAGTGCGTCGGGCCGACCTCGGCAATGGCGAGGGCACTTTCGAGGTGGTCGCGGGCAACGGCGAGTTTGCCGCGCACTTGCCGCAGCACACCGTCAAACCAGGGCTTCTGCAGGACGTCGGCCATATCATTAACGGCCACGGCGGCACTAGCGTCCTTTAGCCACTGCTCCGGCTTAGGTTGGCTGAGGGCAAAGTCGGCAAGTTCAAAGATTATTTTCTGTAGGCCCTCGTCGCTGTTACGGCCGCCAAACCCCTCGACCAAAGCGACAAAAGCGCTGTCAAGCGTCGTATAGCTTTCTTCGAGTAACGTTTCCAAGACGTCAACCTGCATTAGTGCGCACTCCGTGGCGTCGGCGACGCGAAAGGCCGGGTCAAGCCCTACGAGATAAAACTTTTGCCTGAGAATTTCCAGGCAAAACGAATGCAATGTAGTTATCGTTGCTCTACCTAACAGCGTGATTTGCCGCCGCAGGCGGTCGTTGTCGGGTTGTTTGGCTAGTTCCTGCTGCAGCGCACCTGCCACGCGCTCGCGCATTTCGGCTGCTGCGGCGTTTGTGAACGTAACAACCAGTAGCCGGTCGACATCAACCGGGTTGTTTTGGTCGAGAATGCGCCGGATAATGCGCTCTACCAGCACGGCTGTTTTGCCGGCACCGGCACCCGCCGACAACAGGAGATTGCACCCGCGCAGGTCGATGGCTGCGCGCTGTGCTAAGGTCCAGTTAGACATTGCCGCTACCCCCTTTCTCGCACACTAAGTTCCACACCGTCGCTTCGTCGTGCTTCTCTAAGCGGCGATATTGGCTGTCGGGATGTAGCGTGTCAAACTGGCAGACAGGCAAGAACTCGCAGTAGGTGCAGGCAGTGTCTTTGTCCAAGCGAAAAGGGGCGACGGCTGCCCTACCCGCCATAATCTCCTCCCCCGCTTCCGCGAGGCTTTGCCTAAGGTGACAGAGCATGCTTTCTAGCTGTGCTTCCGTCCACAAGCCGCTGCCGCTCAGTTCACCTTTAGCCGACAACTTTACCGGGATTATCTCGGAACGGTCGGCTATGGTATTGTCTAACAAACTGACGACGGTTTGGTCCGCTACTACCATGCCCTCTAAGCGAAATTTGCGTTGGCTCTCCGCTTCGGCCTCTGCCGGCGCGAGCGGGCCCGGCAGGGTTAACACCGGGTCTTGCACGCGAAAGTAGACGGCCGCAGCCGGGCGTGCCGCTTGGTTAAACAACTGCGGGGCGTAGCGAAGCACGACGTCAAGGTACGTCAACAGCTGTGTCTTCAGCCCATAATAGACTTCAAGCGGTGTCAATTTGTTGGCGCCGGACTTGTAGTCCACCACCATCGCATAGACTTTCTCTTCCGCGGTAGCTGCATCTACTCGGTCGATGCGTCCGGATAGCTCCATTTCTGTGCCGTCTTGCAGCGTAATTTTGACTGCCGGCAGACTTGCGCCGTCTTGCCCGAAAGCTAGCTCCACGGCCACGGGGCGGAACTTGCCCCGCTTAGCGTGCTCGCCCATTGCGCGCGCCGAGCGCTCCACGACGCGCTGCAGCCGCTCTGTAAGATACTTGTGCCTAGCGCTGCTAGCGAGAATGCCCATTTGCGGGACCAATCCCGCCACGATTCCCTGGGATATACTGCGGCAATCCTCGCGGGTAACTTCTGCCCAGTCGAGGCGTTTTTCCTGCATGTGCCCGACAAAGCGGTCAAGCGCGAGGTGAAAGAAGTTGCCGATGTCGACGGCGGCAAGCTTATACAGCGGCCTCTCGCGTAGCCGCAAGCCATAGCAGGCGAAGTGGGCAAAGGGACAGGCCCTAAACCTTTCCAGCCGCGATACACTGCCGCGCAACACCCCGCCGTAAAGGCGCCTTACTAGCTGGCGCGGCAAATCCTGGACGCTGACGCGGTGGCGCAACCCGCGCGCTAATGTCTCGACGAGTGCGTGCGAGCGCGTGTCGGCTCGCAGGCAGTTGTACACGTCTGACCACACCTGCGAGACTTCGCCGCCAAGGCGCATCTTGCGTAGTTCTGCGGCCAAATATCCTGCCGCACTGACCGGATGGGCCAGATAGTTTAGCGCTTCGCTCGCGGCTAGCGGTGCCTCCGCGCCGGCGAATTTTAGCTTCACTGCGGGGAAGAGCTGCTGTAGGCGGCGCATCACCGAGGAAGGGCGGAGCGCCGTCCCATCCTCGTTGGCCTGCGCATAAGAGAGAAAGAGCCTTGCGGCGGCGCGCGTAAGCCCGACATAGGCGAGAAACTCTTCTTCAAAGAGCTGGCGCTGGGCGGACTGCCCGAGCACAATCGCGCATGAGTGGTGCAGCAGGGCGCGCTCCTCGTCGGTAAGGAGGCCGGGTGAGCCTTGCCGCGCCGGCAATACGCCGTCGTTGACGCCAAGAAGAAAGCTTGCGCGCGTGGCGATGCTGCGGGAGCGGCCTAGCTCTAAAACTAGCACTTGGTCGAGGCAAGGCGGGATAAGCCCGAGCCTAACTCCCTCGAGGCCCGACTCCACCACGCGCGCGAAATCTTCTAGCGGCAACTGCTCTTGGCCGAGTGTGGCTACGAGTTCTGCTAGGAGCTGATCTACCGCTTGCCACACCTGGCTGTGCACGCGTGCGCTTTCTATGTCGCCGCTAGAGCGCAGTGAAAGCGCCCACTGCGTCAGTCGATCTTCGACCGCTAGGGCACTTAAGAAGGAGATTAGAGCTTCGGCGTAGTGCCGCACCTGTGTCCCGTTCTTGAGCTTATCTGCTAGTGGTGCGAAATGCGCGGCCACCTCGCGCCGAGCCGAATTGAGCTCTGCTAAGCTCTCCTCGCTTACGTGTTGCAGGCTGTGCCAGTCGGCTTCGCCAGTCCAACACGCGCCGCGGGCCCCAATCGCTAGGGCGAAGTTGTCGAGGCGGTCCACGACATCGCGCGCGAGCGGCCACAGGTCGGTCTTCAGACAGCGTAGGGTCGGCTCATAGGGGAAGCCGAGGAGAGCGGCCTCTAAAGCTGAGGTGAGCAGGTCAAACAGCGGGTGGTGCGGCACGGCGCGCTTTTGGTCTAGGAAGAAGGGTATGTCGTAGACTGAGAACACCTCGGTGAGTAAGGGCTCATACAGCGACAAGTCGCGGGCGGCGACGGAAATGTCGCGGTAGCGCAGCTTCTGCTCCCGGCAGAGGGCGATAATCTCGCGCGCCACAAACTCGACCTCGGCCCGGCGCGTCTCGGCCGCGGTAAAGGATATTTCGGGTGCCGCTCCCTCCCACGGTTTAGCTGTAATGTCGAAGTAGTTCGCTTCGAGGTAAGCTAACGGGGTGACATCGCCCTGTACTTCGGGCGGATAGAGCGGCTGCACGGTTACCTGGGCACCTTGGCGGAGAGCGAGTTGTCGACACTGTCGCGCCGTCTCCCACGGCGAGAAGAAGGGGTGGCTTTGGTCAAGGCTGGCATCTAAGAGCGAAGGATGTAAGGTGAGGGCAAGCGAAGCCTGCATAAAGCGAAACAAGTGGCGGAGCACACTGGCCTCTTGCGGTGTAAAGCTGGTAAATCCGTCTATGTAGAGCCGCGCTCCGCGTAAAGGTGCGAAACTGCTGACGTGGTCGGCTAGCCAGGCCAGGCGGTCGTCGCTGTCGAGGGACACTTGGCCGTACTTTTCTGTCAGGGCGCTGTACAACAAGTGCAGGTCGTGCAGCTTGTTGCTTAGCGCCGCCGGAAGATTAAGGCTTAGGGCAACGGATAGCGCCTCCGGCGTAATGCGATAGCGCTTTAGTTCGGAGACAAGCTCCACCACTTTGCCGGCGAACATGGGCCCACGCGCGGCGCGCCCAAACAGACGCAAGCTGCTCTTGTTCTCCTCTATGACTTTGCGCATAAGCATTAGTCTGCCAAGGTCGCCAATCGGAGTAAGCGCCGCGCCGGCCACCTCGTTCATGACGATGTGCGCCAGGCGCTGAAAGCTCACGACGCGTACGCGCATCAGGCCCCCTAGCTTATCGCACAGCGCTCTTTCCACCTGAAAGGTCGCTTGCTCGGGCACTAGGACCCAAAGCGGCGCGCCCAATGGGTCGGCTGCTACCTCAGCCGCAATTTCGTTCTCGATAAAGGCGCTCTTGCCGCTGCCGGCGCGGCCAAGGATAAGGCGCAAGGACATGGGGGACCTCCTTCTTTGGATTGTCTCTTGTGGCTTGTGTCGCTTGTCGCTTGTGGAGAGGTCTGCCGACCGCCGGCGGTGAGCGGTGAGCGGTGGGCGGTGGGTAATCATGAATCAGGAATCATGAATCATGAACCGTGAACTAGGGAGTGGACCGGGAAAATGTCAGCTATCAGAGCTCAGCTATCAGCTATCAGTAGGAGGGTGGAAAGGTACAAGGTAAAAGGTCAAAGGGGAACCGGCTTTCCACGGAAGCACGAAGCACGGCCAAATCGCTCTGCCTTGAGTTTTATAGCGCATTAGGGTAAAGTATTTTCGAAAGATTTTCTAGATGGTGGGTGAGCTTATGGAACTTTCCGCAGTAATAATGCCAGCGCAAGAGGGAGGCTATGTGGCCTTTAACCCCGAGACGGGCACAACCACTCAAGGCGAAACTATAGAGGAAGCCTTGGCCAACCTGCGCGAGGCGACTGAGCTCTATCTCGAAGAGTTCCCCCTCGCTGTCTCCCCCGAAACGTTTATGGACGCACGCAACTTAGGTCGCGTCTAGTATGGACCCCCGCGCGCACTTAGAAGCGCAGGGGTTTTGTCCACTAGCTGCGCCAACACGACACCGCTCTACTGAGCACTTATTCGCCCTCCCCCACCCGCATTCCTCTTGGACAACTGTCCGAATACTGACAGCTGGCATATGCTGTAGCAGTCAGTTTGGGGGTGGTCGGATTGTACATTTATACCGCACAAGAGGGCGATACGCTAGCCTCTATCGCCGAGCAGTTTCGGTCCTCTGTCGATCTAATCCGGGCAGCTAACCCGCAGTTGGCGGAGCCGCTAGAGGTTGGCCGGCATTTGCTGGTGCCGGCAGTTGGGCCGATTCGGGTGCGCGTGCAGCCGGGAGACAGCCTTTGGGTTTTTGCCGAGCGTTATGACTTACCAGTAGAGGTCATAGCCGCGGCCAACAGCTTGAGCCCGCCCTACACCATTTTCCCAGGGCAGGCGCTCGTCATTCCCGCGCTATTGCCTAGAGCGCAAGGCTCGCTCGTTTGGCTTTCGACACGCAGGGGTCGACCGGACCTCTTTGTGCGAAGCCCCGGGGATCCCCGCGCGCGGCGCATCACGTTCAGATTGGCGCTTGAATCCTCCGTCCCGCGCTGGTCGCCTGACGGCCGCTTGGTGGCCTTCCTAGGCCGAGGCAACGCTTTGTGGACTACGGACGTGCAGACGCTTAGGTCTGATCGCCTGATCGAAAACCTGCAGATCTACACGGACTTCGACTGGTCGCCGGACAGCACCACCATTGCCTTTAGTCGCCGGGAGGTTGTGCCCTTTATTATTACGATTAACGTCCACACGGGGCACACGAACTTTATTACCGAAGGCACTTGGCCAAATTACCTGCCAGACGGCAAGCGCATTGTCTTCGTGCGCACCGAGAACGGTCAAAGCCAGCTCTACGCCATAAACATTGACGGTACCGACAAGCGACAAATAACGCATCTCACGGAGCCTGGCGAGATTCACTCTTTGGTGGTTTCTCCCGATGGCACGAAGGGCGCGTACGCCTTTCCGGCGGTAAGTGCAGCGGGGGTATACATCGTGGATCTCGCTACGGGTGCAGTAACCAAGACGCCACCCGGTCCGCTCGGCCATGACTTTAATCCAGCTTGGTCGCCAGACAGTCAGCATCTTGCCTATAACGCCTCTACTGATGCCGGGCCGATGGGGCTGCGCGGTATCGTGCGCGTGGTGAATCGTGAGGGCGCAGAAGAGCACGACCTCACCGACACCGCTTGTTTTGCCGGGCGGCTGGTGTTTAGCCCGGACTCACGCAGCATTGCCTACAGCAACTGCCTAGCTATCGCGCCTCAGCTCACCGTCGTCAGTCCACACACGCGGCCAATCCAAATCACCGCGCGCGGCAGCAACGAGAACCCTGATTGGGGAGGCTAGAGGCAATTGCCGTCAGTTTCTGCATATGCTACACTTATGGCAACTACAACGCCGCAGCCACTTATCTGCGACCAGACGGTATAGGGGGTATGAAGCATGAGGTCTTTCACCGCAGTAATAGAGAAGTGCTCCGACACGGGCCTTTATGTGGGCTACGTTCCAGGGTTTGCAGGCGCACACTCACAAGCCGATACGCTTGAGGAGTTAAACAAGAACCTTAGAGAAGTAATTGAAATGCTACTGGAAGACGGGGGAAAACGGTCGCCGCACGACTGTACCATTTCACCCGGGGAGAGATGTTTCACCTATCTTACTTCGTCAAATAGCTAAAGATATTGGGGTGTCCGTAGCCAGATTCATGCGCTGACACCTCCCCGTTTACGGTCTTCCGCCGATTTTGCGGGCGAAGCTTCGCACGCAATCGTGCCTAAAAATCGGTATGCGATGCAGGGTTAGCAGGCCTTGCGCTGGAGCGGCTCTCCCCTGTCTCACCGTGACGGCAATGCGCAATCCCGCTTGCTCTACAGCCTTCACCACACGTTCATCGTAGAAGCCCATGGGGTAACAGAAAGCGATGACCTCCACGCCGAACGTAGTTTCGAGCTCTTCATTGAAATGTGCGACCTCGTGTACTAGCTCGTGGTCATCTTTAGCGCGCAAGTCTCTGTGGGAGCGGCTATGATTCCCTAGTTCAAACCCATCCTCAACTAGGGAGGCCACCTGCTCCTTGGTCATGTAGAGGTAATCATCTATGTAGTCTGTCACGAACAGCGTCCCCCTGAAGCCGTACTCACGCATGATGGGCCAAGCGTGCCGGTAGACGCCCGCGTATCCGTCATCAAAAGTTATGACTACGGGGCGCGGCGGCAAGGAGTAGCCGCGCGAAAAATGATTGTACAGGTCTTGTAGTGAAATCGTGGTGAAGCCATTCTCCTGCAGGTACTGCATCTGCGCTCTAAACACGGAAGGCTCCACAAACATCTGTGCGTCTCCACCCCAGACGGGGCCTACCTCGTGATAGATTAGTATCGGTATGCCTTGGGGCTCCGCGCTAAACCCGTACGCAAGAACCGCTAACGCAAGGCAGCCTGCTATCACAAGCACTTTATGGATACGTTTCAAAGGCGACCCTTCCTTCCTTCAGCACGCCGACCAAAGTCTTCTCTTTCATTTTCGACAATTTTCGGCGCAATCCTGCTATAGTGTCGATGTCGCACTCCTCCGTCCCTAACTCTCACTCCTCCGTTCCCCTCTCTTGCCTCTCGCCCTTGTATCTTGTATTCTGTATCGTGTATTACATGCAACAAGGCAAGGAGCTAGAGACGATGGAGAATAACTCGCTCGCCTATTTGGGGATTACGGGTTTAGCCGCACTGCACTACAACCTGACCGTGCCGGAGCTGGTGGAGCATGCACTAAAACGCGGCGAAGGCATGCTGACCGCCACAGGCGCACTGGCTGTTTACACCGGCAAGTATACCGGCCGCTCCCCTAACGACAGGTTTATCGTCGACGATGCGGCTGTTCGCGCCGAAATTGACTGGGGCAAAGTGAATAAGCCGTTCTGTCCGAGACGCTTTGACGCTTTGTACGACAAAGTGACGTCTCACTTTGTGGGCAAGGCGGCTTTTGTCTGCGATGGGTTTGTCGGAGCGGCAGGCGACTCGCGCCTATGCGTTAGGGTGGTTAACTCACTGAGCTACCACAACTTGTTTGCCAAGCAGATCTTCCGTCGCCCGAGTGAGCATGAACTGGCAGACTTCAAACCTGAGTTCACTGTTATCTCCGCGCCCGAGTTTAAGGCTAACCCTAGTGAGGACGGCACCAACTCGGAGGCTTTTGTTATCATTAGTTTTGCGCGGCGCGTAATTCTAGTCGGCGGCACCGAGTACGCCGGTGAAATTAAGAAATCCGCATTCTCCGTGATGAACTACCTGTTGCCTAAGCGTGGCATTCTCCCAATGCACTGTGCGGCCAATCAAGGCGTGTATGGCGACGTAGCCCTCTTTTTTGGCTTGTCCGGCACGGGCAAAACCACGCTCTCCGCTGATCCGGACCGCACTTTGATTGGTGACGATGAACACGGCTGGTGCGATGCCGGTGTGTTCAACTTTGAAGGTGGCTGTTATGCCAAGACGATCAAACTATCGCCCGAACACGAACCGCAGATCTATAACGCGCTCAGGTTCGGCGCCCTGTTAGAGAACGTAGTTGTTGCGGACGACACTCGCCTGCCAAACTATGATAGTCAGGCCATAACCGAAAACACGCGCGCCTGCTACCCGGTGGAGTTTATTCCTAACGCCTCGCGTTCCGGTGTGGGTGGCATTCCCGAAAACATTATCTTCCTTACGGCGGACGCCTTTGGCGTCATGCCTCCCATAGCCAAACTCACACCCGCACAAGCCATGTATCACTTTGTTTCCGGCTACACGAGTAAGCTGGCCGGTACCGAGCGCGGCGTAACAGAGCCGGAGGCCACTTTCTCCGCCTGCTTTGGCGACCCATTCTTGCCTTTGCCTGTTGGCGTTTATGCTGAGCTTTTGGGCAAACGCATCGCCGAAAGTAAAGCGCGAGTATACCTCGTTAACACCGGTTGGGTGGGTGGGCCATATGGCGTGGGCAGGCGCATCTCTATCGCCTACACGCGGGCGATCATCACTGCGGTGCTAAACGGCGACCTAGAGAGGTGCAGCTACAGGGAAGACCCACTGTTCCACGGGTTTGTGCCGGAGGATGTTCCCGGCATCCCAAAAGAACTTATGCGCCCACGTGATGCGTGGGCCGACAAAGCTGCCTACGACCGCACCGCACAAAACCTAGCTCAGCGTTTCGCCGATAACTTCACAGCCAAGACGGGCCAACCATCTAATTGAGTTGCGCCTCCTGCATGTACTTACCTTGAAGGTCATGCCAGACTATAGTATGATAAGCTTAGTTACTGCTGATTGGAGGTAATTGCCATGCTATGCCCTGTCTGCCCGAACGTCGAGCTTAAGATGTCTGAACGCAAAGGTGTGGAAATAGACTACTGCCCTAAGTGCCGCGGTGTTTGGCTTGACCGGGGGGAACTCGATAAGATTATCGAGCTATCCGGGCCGGAGCGCATGGAGCGCGGCGAGCGTCAGGAACGCAATGAGCGCCAAGAGCGCGGCGAACCTCGCTCGGAACGCTTCGATGACGACAGGCGCGACCCTCGCCGCCGCAAGTCACTGCTTGGCGACCTGTTTGACTTCTAAGATAACCACCCCGTAGGCTCTCCTACGGGGTGGTTTCTTTACGTGCTACTTCATGTGTAGCATACGCCCAATAATGACTATGGCTTGGGCCCGTGTAGTTTGCTGCTGCGGCAGGAAGTTGCCCGCCGTGTCGCCAGCCATGAGGCCTAAGGCGTGCACTACGGCTACCGAGCCTTGGTACTCAGGTGCCACTTGGGCAAAGTCCCTAAACGGAGTCGCCCAAATGCCCCTTAAGGCGGCCGTTTGGCCATGTCCCTGTTGGCGAGCTAGGTAATAGGCCATCAACTCGCGGGTAAGAGGTAGATTGAGGTCGACTTTTTCGGCCTCGGGCTGCTCTAGTATGCCGCTTTGCACGGCAAACGAGCGAGTCATAGTCGTAAAGTCGCCGCTCATGCCGGAGGCATCCGCCAAAACACGCAGGAACTCGCCCACGGTTATGACTGCGTCAGGCTTAAACGCCGGGCCCGGCAGCCGCAGGAGTCCGAGACCTACCAGCTGAGCTATATCGCGTTCTGCCCAATGGCCGGCAATGTCTGTGTAAACGGGCTTAACAACCGGCTTTATCTCTTCGCCTGTATGGTCGATATTCTTACCGGTGAAGGCATCAAAGGAATACGAAGGCAAGGCCTTGGGTCTAAACACCAGCCTTACTACCGGTCCGGGCACGGGCTCGGGCCTTGGTATAGGCATAGGCATAGGCATGGGCGAAGACGCCTTTGCCTCGGCGGTTACGTCGTCTGCCTGATGGTCAAGCACATACTCGAGGTGAAGACCGTGCTCCCGTAGGAACAAGGCCGTCATTTGCGCAGGAGTAAGCGCGCCTGCCGGAGAGGGGAACTTGCCTTCATACCAGTTGGAGTGAAAGCTCGTCACGCGCCGGTCGTGGCGCACTGTCACGCCAAGTTGGTCGGTTGCCACCGGAATGTTATTGACGTAGCGGCGGAATGTAAACCAATGGGGCTCCACGCCCCCTGAGCCGCTTACTTCAAGCCTTACATTCGGGAACTTGTCGGCGGCCCATTGTTGCAGAAAAGCCTGCGCGAGTTGCTGCGCCTCCGCAGCCGTAAGACTTGGCTTGGGCTCGGCTTTCTCGTCATCGGAGTAGTGGAAGCTAATGAGCGCACCTGTTTTGGCGTCTAGCGTCACCTGCGCCCAAACTTGCACGTCTCTATCGTGCTGAGAGAAGTGCAGCTGCCACAGGCGCATTTCACCGTCTCCCCGCACGTACAGCTGGCTACTCGTCAGCGGCACCGTGGGCGGGAGCGCAGTTATTTCCCGCGCAATAATTTCGGCCCGCTCAAGCGGCAATAAGCCGGCCACGAACTCAATTTCCTTTAGCTCCGCGGGAGTAAGTCCTTGCCGGGCATCTTGTTGTGCCATGCCTTCGACTATGGCTCGCGGCGGGAAAGCCCCATGCCACCCGATGCGCGTCACCTTGCCGGTGAAAGCGTCAATGGCCAACGAGGAGCCATCCTCAAGCACAAAAGCCAGAAATGGCTCACTCTCTTTATCTTGCATGGGGCGCCACCACTGCACGCGCTGATAGACAAGCTTAAGCCCAACCTGCCCAAACACGCGCTCAAGTTCTGCCTGCGAAATGACACCTGTCGCCGGGGGGAAGGTGTAGTCTTCCCAGGCTAGGTCGTACATCTGCACCGCGCCGGTGTCGGCATTAACAGCAATACGCACGGAGTTTGGGGCGAATGGGATGCCGTTTACAAACTGGATGTAGCTTAGCGTGTAGAAGTGCGGCCAGTGACGCCTGCCGATTCTTATCGCCGGTTCGTCTACGTGGTGCAGGCGCATGGTGCCAAACTGCGTGGGAGCCAAGCGCTGTGCAAACTCGCGCGCGACTCTCTCCGCATGCGCACGGTCAAACTGCGGTATGGCGGTAAGGCTCGGCGGCGTCGTGCGGGGAGTTGACGGCTCGTGCCGGAAAGAGACTACCAGTCTCCGGCTGATATCCACGCTCACCCACAGGCTAGACGGGTTATGGCCTGCCGGGTCGGTATTTGCGCCCGACCAATGTAGGCTAAAGACTGCCCTATCGCCGCGCGTATCGAGGCCCGAGCGGAAGTTGCGGAAGTTGTCGGTCTCCGGGAAAAACTGCTTGGCAAGCTGTACGGCCGCCGTCAGCCTCTCATCCACCCGCGCCGCCGCAGGCAAAGCAGAGGTGAGACACACGATGGCTACCAGCACCAGAACGAAAATGCGTTTCACAAGACCCCTCCTAAAACATTGTTCCGCTTTTAGACGCAGGTAGGGGAAAAATGTTCCACGCATTGTGTTCAACTCACGAAATCAAAGAAGCGCAGGCAAGCCAAAAAGTCGTCGGACATAAAGCGCACCGTCCGCTCGTTCACGCGCTCTGCCCCTGGATACCACTGTGCGCGGTAGGCTTTGTCTTCTTTGGTGAACTCAATCTCTACCGTGTAGCCCTGAGCCAAGACAAAGGGGGTGCACTTGGCGCGCTCGCGCACGGCCTGCTCGACCCCGGCACGAATCAACTCGCGCGCTTTTGCGGGGTGCAGGTTAACTGATGCCGACCCTACCGCTTCCTTCACGGCTACGGTATAGACATTGGGGAACAGACTCTGGCAGTGTTCGCACACCGCTTTGTCGCCCGACACAAAGACTACCGGCACACCGTAGTATCCCGCGATAAGGGCATTCCACCCCGCCTCGGACAAGGACATGCCGTTAACTCGCAAGTCGCTAATCGCGAGGCTCATGGTGTGCTTAAGGATGGCATGCGGTGCGTTGGCTTTGGCGTGGTTGCCGATGAAGACTGCTGCGGCAAACGAGCTGTCGATGCACTCCATCATGCCAAAAACGCCCCCTGACCAGTTGCTGATTAAGAGCGCCGCCGGGTGAAGCTCCTCCGGCAGGAGGTTACAGGCAGAATCATGCGCGTCGCGCACCACGACCTGCGTAGCCCCGGCGGCAAGCGCACCTTCTATGGCGGCGTTTGTTTCACGAATCATCAATTGTCGGAAGTGCTCATACCTAGGCTTCCCGACCTCTACGTCTTCAAAGCGCGTTACACCGGTAACGCCTTCCATGTCTACGGATATATAGATCTTGAGTTCATTGCTCACAGTATCACTCCCCTGGGGTAATGTTGGCACTTGGCACTTGGCACTTGGCACTGCGCACTTAGCACTTCGTGGAATGAGGGGCGCTGGCTCCTAGCTCCTGGCTGCTGGTAGAAGGCGAAGCTTACGGCGGAGAGCCGAAAGCGGAAAGCGGAAAGCCCTGACCGGGCCCGCTCCCTAGTTCACGATTCCTGATTCATGATTCACGATTGCTCTCCGCTCACCACTCACCGCTCACAGCTCAAAGCTCACAGCTCACTCACTTTGTCGCCAAAAAGCGGCCAAACTCCTTATCCATTTTGCTGATGTGTTGGGCGAGCCAGTCTACAACGACCTTGTTGACAGCGATAATAAACGGCAAAGTCGGGCCTTGTTCTTCTAAGGTGAACTTGAGCTCCCCCGCAGCCCTCATAAACTCCGCATGTTTGGCGCGGTGCTCGGCGTAGCCCGGAAACCCGTGTTGCTTTTGCAGTCTCTCCTCGGTGGCAAAATGCTCGACCACATACTCCTGCAGAAAATTAACCAACTCTCGTACCGACTCTTTGCCCTTTCCCTGATTACACGCCTCAAGCAGTTGATTAAGCCGCCGGAAAAGCTCTTGGTGTTGTTGGTCAATCTCTGGAACCCCGACAGATAGTGATTCATGCCATTTTATTGCCATAGGGCACCTCCTCTTCTCTCTAGGCAATTCTCCGTCGCTAGGCGCAAGTCCTGCCCCAGCTAAACACACTGGCAGAAACTGCTGCGCAGGAAAACGGCGCCGCGCGTAGTATAATTGTACTGGGGGCAACTCTCCCGAGAGAGGATAGTTTTAATGCAGAAATTTTTCCACCTGCCCGCGCTGTACGTCTACCTGTTGGCTGCGGTGCTACTTGTCACGTCGGTGTTTCACGCCGCGGCCTTCGTCAGGCAAGGGCTCTACCTCCTGCTTGACCTAAACGACAACGTGCGGCCCGCCAAATTCTCAACCGATATAGTCACCTTTACGCCCGCCGCCGAGGAATTCCTAAACGACTTAACGGCAGAGCAGGCAAGGCGAACTACTACAGCAGGCTTAATTCGCAGCCTGATTCTGCTCGTTGTCTCGCTTGGCAGCTTCGCTTGGTTCTGGAAACGAACGGGGCGCTCCCAGCAGCTCGAGATGGAGCCGACTGTCCGCAATTTCTACTTTTTCCTGGTCAGCGGCATCTCCTTCCTAATTTTGTTCTACTCCCTCTCGGCCGGTATCGCTACCCTAGTGGAGCAAGCGGTGAACGTGGAGTGGTCCTACTTCCACTACGACATGCACCGCTTCCATGGCCCTAGACCAGAGGGGCAGCAAACACCGCGCACCGTCGATGTAGACGAAGTCAGGCGCAATCTCGAGACACAGCGCAAAGAGGCAGAGGCCCATCAGTCGTCCCGCAATAGGCAAGTAGTCGACCAGCTTACGGTTTCGCTTGTGGCTCTGCCGGTGTTTTGGCTACACGATCGCCGCTTCGGGTTTTAATGGCTCGACCGCTTCACTTACTTCTCCTAACCCCGGTAGTGATATGGTCTACCGTCTTTCCGCTTTCAAAACTGGTGCTGGAGCATATCCCACCCACCTCGCTTGCCGCACTGCGCTTTAGCATCGGAGCGCTGTGCCTGTTAGGTTATGCCATCTATGCTTTCGGCTGGCCTGCAGTCTATGGGTCTTTCTGTCGTCGTTACAGGACTTATGTGCTGCTTGGATTTGTGGGGATCTTCAGCAATAATCTGTTACAAAACTTAGGCTTAGCGCGTACGGCAGCCGGCAGTGCCAGCCTGCTCAGTACTATTGACCCGCTCTTTACAGTCGTGCTCTCACTTTTGTTTCTGGGAGAGAAGCTCAGCAAGCACAAAGCTGTCGGGCTCGTGTTCGCTTTTGTGGGTGTCTACCTCGTTACGACCGACGGACGCGGCATTACCGATTGGGGAAATAGCGTCGGCAACCTGCTGATTGTAGCAGCAGCCATGGGCTTTAGCATCTATACTGTATTGAGTAAACAAGTTCTCCACCACGAAGAGCCCCCCATCGTAGTGGCATGGTCCACCAGTGTGGGGGCTGTTCTCCTGTGTGCCGCAAGTCTAGTCTTAGACCGCCATGTAAACTGGGGAGACCTATCGGTCTCCCACAAGCTAATCACTTTCTATCTCTCTGTCGTTCCAACATCCGTATCCGTCGTGGTTTACTTCTACTTGTTGCAGCGAGTGCAAGCCTCGCAGGCCGCCACCTCGCTCTTTCTCATCCCGGTTTTCGCCATTATCTGGGCTGTTGTGCTCCTTGGCGAGAACGTAACGCCCGCCATGTTAGTTGGGGGTGGGCTAATTATCTCCGGCGTATGGCTAGCGATTTACGAACATAGGCAAGTGCCGCCCCAAGCTGCATGTTAGTGCCCACGACCTATACCTTACCTTTTTGCTTTCAGGAATGCCCCGAGTTCTTTATCGGTCTTACTAATATGAGCGGTCAGCCAGTTAACCACTGTCGTGTTAACCTCAATGACAAAAGGTAGCGTGGGCCCGTGCTCCTCAAGCTTAGCATTCAACATGCGTACGTTGCGCAAGAAATCGCTATGTAGCTGTCTGTGTTGCTCGTACTGTGGGTACCCTGCGGCTTTCTGCAGTTTCTCTTCGTCGCTGAAGTGCTCTAAGCCATACTCCTCAAGAAAGGCAATCATTGGGCGTACTGCTTCCTTTCCCTTGCCTTTATTGCAGGCCTCGAGCAGATTGTTCATCCGCTCAAACAGCTCCTTGTGTTGTTCGTCAATTTGGGCTACACCGACGGCTAGGGTATCGTTCCATTTAACCGGCATGTTCGCATCCCCCTACTTCATAGTTAGAAATCGAGCTTCATGACTTTAGCTCTGATATTTTTAAGAGCGTTAATGTCAGCTGCCAAGCATGTCACGTCTTCGTCGGTTCCCGACACGTGTAGGATGATTAGGCCGTCCTCACGGCAATTGTCTACCTCATGTAGCCCTAGCCTTGTTCTAATGATGCAACCGTGCTTCGTCAGCACCTCCTGAAACTTCGGTGCATCATCAGTGCGCTGAGAAATCAAAACGGCGATTACTGCGCTTAACATGCTCTACCTCCTTCCTCTGCGATAAGGTATATTTCTGCGCAAGGCTAACTGTCTCCTGCTAGTTTCCATCCGCGCGCAGGACTCGGATAACCCATAAGCGAATAGACTTAAGAAACATCAGCGAAGCGAGGGAACGGCATGCGTTTTGCACGCGACATTGTCTTGGGATTAGTGATTGGAATCGCTGGGATAACGCCGGGGCTAAGTGGCGGAGCTCTGGCGGCGGCCATGGGCATATACGAACCGATTATCCGCGCGCTGAGTTCGCTTTCGCGAAGCTTCCGCAAGAACGCACTTTTTCTCTTGCCTTTAGCCTGTGGCGGGCTGGTAGGCGTGCTGGCCTTCTCCCGCATTATGGAATGGCTGATGCTCGCTTATCCCAGCCAAGTTAAACTCCTGTTTCTCGGCCTTGTAGCAGGGAGCCTGCCTGCCCTTATCCGCGAGGCCAACAGCACCGGGTTTCGCTTGCGCTACGTGTTGGCGACGATTACTGCGCTCACAGTTATGTACCGCGGAGCCGAGCTGTTGGCGTGGCCGCGCGTGACGGACGGGGCGTTCTCCGCTCTGCACTACACTTACTTTGGCTTCATATATGCCATAGGGTCGATTATCCCTGGGATTAGTTCCTCCTTTGTCCTTATCCATATCGGGTCGTATGACGACCTCCTGCGCGCAATCGCTACCGTCGACATCCCCGTGCTAGTCCCGGCCGGGCTTGGCTTTGGCTTAGGGATAGTGCTCCTTGTGCGCGCCGTCGAACAGGTATTTGCGCGCTACCACGGGCTGGCTTATTACTCTATCCTCGGCTTCTTGCTAGGTTCGGCCCTGCTCATATGGCCAGATATCACACTCGGTTGGATGCTTTTTCTCGATGCGGGCGTCTTCGTTGCCGGCATCATGCTAAGCGCTCTGCTGCTAAAATTCTGCGCGCGTGCCTGAGGACGGGGGAGGACGCCAGTGTTCGCAGCGCATAACGGGCTCGGGAGGAGGTACTGGATGAAACGTCTAATTGTCTCTGTGATTGGAGTCCTGCTCGGGATAGCGTTGTTTCAATACTGGAACCCGGTGATGGTCGACCGCACTTACCAGGGTTGGCTATACACCCACGACGGCGCAGTCGATCAAGCTGCCGAGATACGACTGCAGGGATACCTGCACAGAAGCCTTATCTCTCACCACCGTTACACAGGCTCAATTATAGTCAATGGCGTTCGCATAGGCACAATAGGCAGCTCTGCCGGCAATATGGCCATGCGCTGGCATTGGATTCGGGAGCGCTGGCGCGGGCAGAGTAGCCCCACTCTTGTCGGGATAGTCAATGCCGATCACTTGATCCAGCTTAAGGGCGGATTCTATTTGGCCAGCGATCTAAGTGCTCTCTCCGGGTGGCTGCAGCAAGTAGAGGGCCTCTTCCCTGAGCATAACGTGAACTTCGCGGCCCCGGCAACCAGTCGCGAAGACAGCATCGCAATCGAAAGACGACTGCTTGGGGGGCAATAATTTAGTGTCTATTGCTTTGCGAGGATGCCCTGACATCTTGAAGGAAAGCACGAGAGCATGTGGGTCATGAACACAAGGGACGGTTCTTCAATACAGGAAGAACCGTCCCTTTTGTTTTTCTTTTGTTCTTTCTAGTAGGCTCGGGCTAGCCAGAGAGTGGTCGAGGCCGGTGCGCCGCAGGTTATGCAGTGGGTCTTGGTCGTCGGGGGGTCGAAGGGGATGTTGCGCGAGGTGAACTTCGTTTCTTCCTTGATGGCGGACTCGCACGACTCTTTGCCGCACCAGCCGGCCAGCACCCAGCCGGCTAGCTCGCCTGATGCCTCTTTGGCGGAGATATGGTTCGTGAGGTCGGCCAGTGACTCAATGTGCGTGTGGCTGTTAGCAGAGCGGAAGGCAAGCGCACGCTGGTACATGTTAAGCTGAATCTCGTCAAGCAGCATCTTGACGCGTGCCACGATGTTCTCTAGGCTGGCCGTTGTCTTTTCGCCGGTGTCACGCCGCACGAGAACACACTGGTTGCTGTCGACATCGCGCGGGCCAAGCTCAAGGCGCAGCGGCACACCGCGCATTTCCCACTCGTTAAACTTAAACCCGGGCGTTGCGTCGCTGATATCGCTCTTTACGCGTACCCCCGCCTGTCTAAGTGCCGTAAACACTCCGTCGAATTTTTCCATAACCTTTTCGCGGAGCTTGGGCGGCCCAATCGGAATCATGACTACTTGGGTTGGGGCTAGGCGCGGCGGCAGCGCAACGCCTTTTTCGTCGCCGTGCACCATCACCAGCGCGCCAATCAGGCGGGTGGAGACCCCCCACGAGGTCGTATGGACTAGCTTAAGCTGGTTGTCCCTGTCCAGAAACTTAATGTCAAACCCTGCGGCGAAGTTCTGCCCTAGATAGTGCGAAGTGCCTGCTTGCAGCGCTTTGCCGTCTTTCATCATGCCTTCAATCGAGTAAGTGTCGACTGCACCGGCGAAACGCTCGGACGGCGTTTTTTGCCCTTTGACCATAGGTACAGCCATTTCCTGCTCGGCAAACTCGGCATAGATGTCGAGCATGCGCATGGTTTCCTCGCGTGCTTCGCTTTCATCGGCATGAGCGGTGTGGCCTTCCTGCCATAAGAACTCCGACGTACGCAAGAACGGCAGGGTGCGCTTTTCCCAGCGAAAGACGTTGGCCCACTGGTTCAGGAGCACCGGCAGGTCGCGGTAGCTCTGAATCCACTTGCTGTACATATGCCCGATAATGGTCTCGGATGTAGGACGCAGTGCTAGGCGCTCCTCTAGCTTCTCGCCGCCGGCCTCTGTCACCCAAGGGAGCTCGGGGTTAAAGCCTTCGACGTGCTCCTTCTCTTTTTGCATAAAGCTCTCTGGGATAAGCATGGGAAAGTAGGCGTTCCTGTGCCCGGTGGCCTTAAACCGCGCGTCGAGCCCTGCTTGGATGCGCTCCCAGAGCTCGTACCCTTCGGGACGAAAGACGATGCAGCCGCGCACGGGCGCGTAGTCCATGAGTTCAGCTCTCTGTATAGCTTCAAGATACCACGCGGAGAAGTCCTCGCTCTGGGAGGTTAGTTTGCGTTGTTCGGACATGGTAGTCACTCCTTTATTTTGGTGTAGCTTGTTGCTTGTCCCTTGTCCCTTGTCGCTTGTCGCTTGGGGAGAGGCCGCCGGCCGCCAGGGAACCTGTCTAGAAACTTGACGAATTAGTCTCCAAAAGAAGGAGTTGCATCTATAAATGGCGAATATTAATGCAAGCTACTTCTTTGGAGGTGCACTATGATACGTAAGGGTCGGGAGTTTGCGCAATTAGACATGTTCGATGGGGACATGGTTTTCGAAGAGATGATTCCGCCAAACCATTGGGCGCGGGCCTTTAGGTCTTTCTTTGCTAACCTTCTCCCAAAAGACTTTTTTGATGGCATGTACCACGAGCGGTTGGGCCGCCCCGCGAACGATCCTGTTATCCTCACTGCTGCCCTGGCTCTGCAGGAGTACCTACACCTCTCAGATCGCGAACTGGAAAGACGCGTTCGCTACAACCTAGAGATTAAGTTTGCCTTGGGGCTCCCAGCCTTTCATAAGGGCTTTGATCATAGCGTTTTTGACGCCCATCGGAACAGGCTGCGCAAACACGGTAAAGACAAGGAGCTATTCGCCTTGGTTCTTAGACACATGGTTGATTCGGGCTTGGTCAAGAGTAGTGAGACCATGTTCGTAGACGCAACACACATTGAGCCTGCAATCACCATCGTCAGTCCGGTGGCCCTCACTAGGCGCGCTATCTCTAACGTTGTTCGCGCACTAGATAAATCTGAGCAAGTTTCTCATCAAGAGCTGCGAGACATCGGGCTTGGGGATTACTTACAGCACATCACCAGACAAGAAAAGGCAGGGCGCTTTGATGAGGGCAAGCTTAGCGAGGTGAAGCGTGCGGAAGTGCTGCGGGAAGTATACAGACAGGCAACAACCTTGCTCGAACTCGTAGAGGGTGCGGCCATCGGAGACGCTGCAGAAGAAGTCGCCGTGTTGCGTACCGTCCTTAGCCAGAGCCTAAAGAAGACCGAGGGTGGCGTAGAAACTCTGAAGCGCCATGAAAGCCAAGATAGGATAGTTTCTGTAGCAGACCCAGAAGCGAGATATGGGCGGAAGAGTAAGCTAAAAACCTTCAATGGCTACAAAGCACACATTGCGGTAACTAAGCAGGGGGTCATCACCGCCACCACCGTAAGTCCCGGCAACGTTGCAGATGGCAATGAGCTTCCAGCAATTTCAGAACAGCTAGCAGAGAACGAGCTTAAGCCAAAAATCATGGGCACAGATAGCGCTTACGGTTGGGGTGAGAACCAGGAGTTTGCCAAGACCAATGGGTTTGATCTTTATGCAAAACCGACCAATTTCAAGCCCCTGCCAGAGGGATTTACGTATGACTCAGACAAGAAGACCATAGTTTGTCCCAATGGGGTTCACGGTAAGCCGGGCAAGGAAGTGAACAACAAGACGCACTACTCCTTTCTGGTTGAAAACTGCAGAGGTTGTGAAAGGTTCTCCACCTGTCGTGGCAAGGACCAACGAAAACGCATCGAGATCAGCAGATTCTACTCGTTAAACGAGGCAGCGCACAACAGATGTAGTACAGAAGAGTACAAGGTCGTAATGAAGGATCGTTACGTGGTGGAGCGTGCTTTCTACGGAATCGCTGTTGCCTCCGGAATGCGCAAGTTACGACGCTGGGGCAAACGCAATGTCGAGTACACACTAAACCTTATCTCGGCCATTACGAACATTCTATGCCACCTACGGCGCGCCAGGGCTGAAGTGTTGCCGAGAATGGTCTAGGGTATCTTTGTCTCATTTTGCAGAACGGGGGCACGAAACCCCGCTAGAGGGGGGGTGAGTGGTAGACTTACTCCCTACAACAGGCTCAAATTTCAGCTACCATCCACCTATTGGAAAAGCACGGCTAAACGGTGGGCTGCCGCCCCTTTCAAAGGCCTTTTCTCAGACAGGCTCGCCAGCCGCCAGCCGCCAGCTTTGGGCGGGGAACGGTTTAATCCGGATTAGGTTTGATTAGCATGATGGCGCTGATTAAGCAAGAAGTGACGGCAGCCACCCTGTCCCGCACTATCCAAAAAATCCGCCCCATCCCGCAGAATTCTTCCCGTACCTCATGCTGCTCAGCACGGAGCACGGAGCTTCTTGAAAGCAAAAAACTCGCCCCATGCAAGGGACGAGTAAGCTCGCGGTACCACCCTGATTGACTACGCAGCGCGCAGTCCACTCAAGCCCGATAACGGTGGGTCCGGTGCGGCTCATCGCCGCCAGCTCCGGGGTGGGTGCCAGGCGCCTCGTTAGCTTGCACCAACCGCTAACTCTCTGCTTGCCTGCCTGGTTTGGCCCCATCAAAGCTTTGAGCTATCTTAGCATGTGCGAGGGGAGGAGTCAACTGCGTGGAACGAGATGTGGAGAGGGTAGCTGGCGGCTGGCGGCTGGTGGCCCACTCTTCAATCCACATAAACCTGCATGGCACGCTCTGCACAGGTGACGAAAACCCCATCGCCGACGGCGAAGAATTCTTTGCACGTGGCCGCAGTGAGCATGGTTCCGTCTGCGAGCTCGACACTATAAGTCGTCTGTCGGCCGGCGAAAACTCTGCCTGTAATTCGACCATTTGTCGGGCAGGTGCCTCGTGCTAAGTCTACATGTTCATAGCGCAACATGCCGATGGCCCGTCTGCCGTTACCTGTGGAATGCTTGTTTGGGAAGGCGCCGAGTGTGCAGACAAATTTGCCGTCTAGAATGGTGCCCGGCAGAAAGTTGCAGTCCCCGAGAAATGTCGCTACTTTCCGGCTGATGGGCCGCGCGTATAGACTTTCCGGTGTGTCGACTTGCTCCAAACGACCGTCAAGTAGCACGGCTACGCGCTCGGCCATAGCAAACGCCTCTTCTTTGTCATGTGTGACCAAAACGCAGGTGAGCTTAAGCTCGCGCTGTAGGGCGACGACAAACTCGCGCATGCTGAGCCGCAGGTTAACGTCTAAGTTCGAAAAAGGTTCGTCTAAGAGCAGTACGCGAGGTTGCAGCACACAGGCACGAGCCAGGGCAATCCGCTGTTTTTCTCCGCCGGAAAGCTCGTGCGGCAAGCTATTCCTGCGCTGCGGCAGCCGCACCACTTCCAAGATTTCGCCGACCTTCTTGTCGATGACTCCCCTGCTCTCGCCCCGCGCACGCAGCCCAAAGGCGACGTTCTCTTTCACTGTTAAGTGCGGGAACAGGCAGTGGTCCTGAAACACGATTACAGCCTGCCGATGCCTCGCCGGCAATAAGGTAACATCGCAGTCGTCAAAGAGCACCTGCCCGGCGCTTGGCATCTCAAGTCCCGCGATAAGCTTTAGCAAGGTAGACTTGCCGCTTCCGGAAGGCCCGAGTAGAGCTACCAGAGAACCGTTGTCTATGCATAACGCTAAGTTATCTAGGACCAACTTGGCGTCATATGACTTTGTGATTCCCACCAGATTTATCTTAGACATCGCGCACTCCTCTTGTCACGGGTTAAGGAAGTATGTCTCGCGGTAGTATCGGCGCACCAAGGCCTGCAGTAAAATCAGGGCTACCAGTGCCGTAAGGATGAAAACGAGACTATAGACCGAGGCAACATGCAGCTCGCCTCCCTGCACATGCGGTACCAGGAGCAGGGGGACAGTCAGGAGCCGGCCACCGCCAATCATAAAGGTCGTAATGTACTGCGAGAACGAGATGATGAAGCTCATGGTCGCTGCAGCCACCATCCCAGGCATTACCAAGGGCAAAGTAATTGCGGAGAACACCAACCAAGGGCCTGCGCCCAGCATCGCCGCTTGCTCCTCGTGGCGCTCGCCCGTGAGCTCGAAAACATGCATCAGGATTCTAAAGGCGTACGGCACCGCGAAGACGGTGTGCACGATGACTACGCCGAGCATAGTCCCGGCGAGACTGGCTCTAATCATAACGTAGTGCAGACCCATGGTAACGGTCGCCGCCGGCACCATCACCGGCAGTAAGGCTAAGAGCTTAAGCGCCTCTTTGCCCCGAAAACTGTAAAGCCCGGCTGCCTTTGCGGCTGGGAACACCAACAGCAGTGTCAACGCTGTTGAGCACAGGGCCATTGCCAAACTGGTCCTAACTGCCTCCGCTAGGCGGGGAGTGAAGAGGAGTCGCGCGATGTGGTCCACGGTAAAGACGGAGGGCAGGAGACGCGGGAAAGGCCACTGCGCACTGCAGGCGAGCACCACCAAAGAAGCGAGCGGCAGGGCCGACGCAACTGCAGCTGTCCACGCGACAAGGTACATCAACCGGCGTCTCCTGCTCATACCCCGTCCCCGCTACCGAGCCGGTAATGTGCCAGCAGGCGTTCCGCACGGCTGTATACTAACGCTAGTATAAGTGAAATCCCGGTGATCAGGACATTGATGACCATAGCGCGTGCCTGCGCTGTCGGGTCAATGTTAATGTGGAGGAGATAGGCCTCCACAGGCAGAGTGCGCCAAGCCGGAGTTCCCAGCAGGAAAGGAACCTCAAAGGCACCGAAAGCAAAGGCAAAGGTGATCAATGTAGTCGCCATAAGAGTCGGCCAGAGCAGCGGCAGGTAAATCCAGGCGGCCACTTGCCACGCATTCGCCCCTAAATTAGCCGCGACCTCGCCAAACCTGTGGCTGATACCCCGCAGCGCATCTGTGCACAGCAGTGCCACAAAGGGGATCTGCTTGTACAGATAAACCAGCATGATGCCGATGGCGAAGTGGTCAAAGACTAGGAGAGGAAACTGATTGGGGTTATCGATTAGTCCCGCCCACCAAGCCAGACGGGCTAAAACGCCCGTCTGGGCGAACAGGTGGAACACGATTACTGTCACCACCAGATGCGGCATAATGACCGGCAGTTGCAGTGTGCGGCGCACCGCCTCTTTACCCGCCTGAACATTAAGCAGGGCGAATGCCAGGGCCGCTCCAATTACATTAGAAAAGAGCGTGGCAACAGCCGCCACGCCTAAAGTTGCTGTAAGTGAATGCGTAAAGTCCCTGTTCGCCAGCACCGCCCGCAAGTGCTCCCAAGTCAGCCCGCTAATGGCATGCCCGAGGCTTAGGCCAAGCGTCAGCAACATGAAGATCACCAGCGGTGCGATGTACAGATAAGGCTGTTTTCTGCCGTTCACTTAGCGCTGTAAGACCTCTTCGCGCCAGAGCTCCTCGATGATGGCTACTTTGCGCGCGTGTACTTCCGGCAGACGCTTGCTTAACAGCTCGTCCATCGACAATACCCCTTGCCCAATGTTCGTCCCGGCAACTGTGGCACGTTCGGCGTCGCTTAAGCGGACTAAGTCTAGCACGGGGAGGTCGCCCCAGTTTGCCACGTTAAGCTTCTCTGCCTGCATCGCCACACTGATGAGGTGGTTAATCAGGACGAAGGCAGCATCCTTATTCGGAGAGTTAAAGGGAATGGCGACGTAGTGGGTGTTACCGATGTTGCCCTCGTCAAAAACGAAGGTCCGCAGGCTCGCAGGCGCCTGATTTTGAGCTATAAGCTGCCCAGCCTTAAGCGGAGTGTAGCTCATGCTCCAGAGGAGTTGCCCCTCAAGAAACATCCGGTCTAGCGCGGCGACATCCGCCGGGTACGTCCTCCCCTGCTCCCAAAGATATGGCTCTAGCTGGTTCAGGAAGTCTAACGCAGGCTGAATCACGGTGCGAATCGCTGCCTTATCGACAGGGGCGCTGTTGATGGCCTCGAAGCCGACTATCTCGTAGATAACGTTGCGCACAAAGGCAGAGCCGGTGAAGTCCGGCGGTGCGGGATAGCTAAGGCGCCCTGGGTTCGCGCGGGCCAGCTCCAGCAGCTTTTGTGCACTTGTTGGAAACTCGGCAAGGCGTGCGCTATCGGCCATGAAGACGAGCTGCGCTCTCCCGAGCGGCACAGACATGCCCTCGACGGCTACCCCAAAGTCGTAATTTGTATCGTGCGCGTCAGGGTTAATGTGGCGCGCGAAGTTTGCGATGCGCGTGTTAAAGGGGCCATACAAGAGTCCCTGCGTTTTTGCGGTATAGAAGTTTTCGCCGTTAATCCAGATTACATCCATATCGCCGCGCACTTGATTGGCTTGGCGTTCAGTAGTGAGCTTGCGCAATATCTCATCGATGTTCATAGGGACACGCCGCAAGGTTACGCCGTACTCAGCTAGGAGTGTGGGGGCTACCACATTGTCGAACCAATTGTTAACCGCAGAACTGCCGCCCCAACCGTAGAAAGTTACTGTCTTGCCACGGGCACTGCGCAGGGCCGCTTCAAACGTAGCCGGACCGGCCGTCGGTTCCGGCCTCGCTGCACACCCGACGGTTAACGCGAGTAAGGCAACGACCAAGATGCCAATAGTTAAGTGCTTCATCATTTGCGCAAACTAACCTCCTAGTATTAGTGATACGGCTTCCGCAACAACTTTACCGCCTCTGCAAAGCGTTGCCCGGCAGTAAACACAATTGCCCCTGCCATTAAGAGCAGCATCTCCACGCGCCAGGGGTGCAAGAGCACGATTAGGCTCAGTGCAATAAAGGCTTCCGTTCGCTCCATAAGCCCCGGCTGATAGTAAAAGGACTTGTTCCCCATCTTCTCTGCCAAGGCACCTACCGTTAAGAACACCGTCATCGACAAGATGATACTGGCGAATACCAGTGCCGTTGGGACAGCGTAGACGGGAGATCTGTACATTACCGCGAGGAGCACCATTATCTCTACGACACGGTCAAAAACAATGTCTAACAGGGTACCAAAGGCGGAGCTGGTGTCGCTGGCGCGAGCCATGGAGCCATCTAGCACATCAAACAAGCCGGAGAGCCACAAGAGACCCACCCCAAGCCCCAGGTACCCAAGGGCAACGGCTAAAGCCGCTGCCCCTCCGAGTGCTAATGCTACCACTGTGGCGCCTACAGGGCTAAGCCCGCATCTTAGCAGTGCCCGCGCTGCAAGGTCTAAGCAGGGTTGAACAAAGCGCCTCGCTTTGCTGTCTAGCATGTTTTAGCTCAAATACTTAGCGGAGCTCGCCGCGATTGTCTGTCCACACCTCGGTATGGGCGCGCACTTGGTTGCGCACGATGTCCGGCACTTGATTGGCACTCGCCTCTGAACCGGCAAAGCTCCAGTCAATCCAAGAGCCGTCATAGTTATAGACTTCAAGCCCCAGGACGTCGCGCAGTATAATCTGAGTGTGCGAAGACCGCACTCCGGACTGGCAGAACACGATTACCTTGCGGCCGCGGATAGCTTCGCTGTAAGCTGCTGCTATTTCCTCGCGCGTTCTTAGCGTGCGGTCGGCGGCATTGGCGGCGACCCATTCGATATGTACGCTGCCGGTAAGCCTACCGGTGCCAAAGGCGCCACGGGAGGAAGCCGAAGGCCGGCCGTTAAACTCATCTGCGCTACGTGTGTCGATTACCACCCACTCGTTTGGATTCTGCAACGCGGTAATCACATCGCCTAGGCGAGCGTTGCCACGCATAGCATCAAAATCTGGTGCCCGGTAAGTCGTCTGCACAGGCTGCTCTGCCAAACGGGCAAAGGAACCCGTGGGGAAGTTTGCGGCTTGCCAAGCATTGAGGCCGCCGTCAAGTAAGCGCACATCGCGGTGCCCAAGTTGCCTAATTTGCCACATAAAGCGCGCCGCGTCATGCATAGCGTCAAGCGCGTAGACCACAATCATGGACTGCGGAGTTGCTCCGGCGCGAGACAGCAGATTCTCCATTGTCTCCCGTGACAGCGCCATGCCGCTGACGGACTGAGCTACAGCGAGAGCCGAACCCGTTCCGGAATAGTCACCGCGCCATACAGTGAAACTGCCGGCAATCGGCGAGCGGGCGGCGTGCAGCGGGATAATGGCCAAAGTTGGGTTAATCACGCCGATTACAACAAGGTTTGGCTCATTGCGGTCCATAAGCTGTTTTAGCTCGGCGGGTGAGATAAAGGCGTCTTGGTTGGCATAGGCCGCTAACTTGTCGCTCTGTGCGTTGCCGGCTATCCTTACCCTACGGAGAGCAACGGGCCTTACGACAATCACAGTCTGCGTAGCCTCATCCCAGCGCACATCAGCGCCGAGGTTTTCGGCTACAAAACGAAGCGGCACCAAAGTACGGCCGCTTACAACCGTCGGAGCGACGTCAAGACGCACCGTGCGGCCGTTAACTGTCGCATCCTGGCGGTTCAACACCAGCGAAATTGTCGTGGCTCCGAGTTGACCGGTTACGGTAGACGTAGCTTCCTGCCAACCTACGGTCGCACCGAAGGCCTCGAACAAAGCGCGAAACGGCACCAACACACGGCCGTTGCGGATTATTGGGGCAACTTGTAGGGTCATCGGTTCGCCGTCGATTAGGATGCGGATGGTCGAGGCTTCTGTGGCTAGCGGCCCGACATGGATGAGGCTACCCACCACTAAAGTCAGTGCAACGACCAGAACGATTAGTTTCTTCACCGGATCTCCTCCTATATCTCCTGTTTTAGCTAGCAACTTGCTAGCGAATCGCAATGCCTTTCTTCTTGGCTATGTATTTGGGAATCAAGGAAACGCCAAACAGCACCAATCCAGCCACGGCAAACTGCAGCAGCAACCCGGCGCTTACACCTTGCGCAACAATTTCACCCGCCATATAGGCATAGATAAAAGCTCCCGGGGCCATGGTTACTAGGGAGACAAGTGCGAATGTCGGCAGACTGATGGCCGTTAATCCATAGGCGTAGTTCTGTATGTTGTAGGGGAACACGGGCACGAGGCGTGTCAGAATCAAAAAGCTGGTACCGTTTTCGCGCACGCCGTCTTCGATGCGCTTAAAAAGCGGGTTTTGCCCAAATTTGGCGACGATAGTGTCGCGCGCCGCGTATCTTGCGATAAGAAAAGCTACGCAAGCCCCAATAGTGGCCGAGATGAGCGCGAGCACCCCTCCGACAATGGAGCCAAACGTTATCCCGGCGACAATCGTGACTGCTGATGCCGGTAGCATAAATACGGCAACGGCTATGTACAGCAGAACATAGACAAGGTAGCCGACTGCACCTAGTTCTTGGAACCACTGCTGTAGACCCTCTATATCTCGCAGCTCTTCAATCAGACCGAAGCGATTGGCTAAGAATATGACGGCCACCACGGCTAATAACGCCAACACCAACTTTACAGGACTACCCTTAGCGTTGTTTGTCTGCATTCGCTCACTCTCACTTTCATCGAATCGTACGACAGCGCGATGTGTCCCGACTTTACACCTTACCACCTACTTTATGACGCGCGCTATAACCCCCTTTGACTTGTATCTGTTAACCCACGCCTTAACCGGGCTTGCCAAGACGTTCTCAGGCGGCTGCGAGTTCTTAGTCACCACCGGCCCAAAGATTAGGTCAAGAATGTGCCACGCCTTGCCGCCCCCCATCAGCATGGAGGATCTGCAGGCGGCGCAGTAAACCACGATATGTTCCGTAGGCATTTCTTTAACGCGCCTATCCATAACCTTTTTGGCCAGCCCGGGGTTGACCGGCACAATCATGCCGCCAAAGCCACAGCAGCGAGCCTCTCCACGTGTGCGCTCCGGTTCTACGGTTTTGTAACCTAGCTCCCGTAAAATCCACCTAATGCCATCGTGAATGGCGCTGTGGTCGCGTACGGGACAGGAATCGTGGATAGAGAATACCACGTCGCTACCTGCCGCCTTACCGCGAACTTCTGTGGGCAAACCAATTTCAGGAATCCTTTCCCATAGCGAAGTTGTAGAGAAGGCATCTGACTCTCTCAGCATATTATAGCAGTTTTGGCAGGCTACAAGCATTTCGTCAATCTTGCAGTCCTTTATATCTGCAACTAGGCTGCCAAAGCGTTCCCTTAATAGTTCGACTTGACCAAGGGACTTTGTCGGCTTACCGCAACACTTCTGCACGACAGATAACTCCGGGTAGACACCGCGCAGATAGCTAATGGTCTTTTCGATATTCTCAGGGCTATAGGAAGGTAGCGAGCAACCCGGCATAAACCCATGTCGCGTGGCCACTCTTACTCACGCCCCTTTCTCTTAATAGTAAAGACACGCGAGAACGAGAGCTTTTGGTGAATGTCGATGGCCCCGTGTCCCTTCATAGGCGACTTCCCTTTGTTAGCGCGCACAAAGTCCTTGCGCATCGACATAAAGGCATCGGCTAGCTTAAACTCCTTGGGACAGACCAACGTACACTGGTTACACAAGTTGCAGGAATAAGGAATTAAAGCGTCAACTTCCTGTTTGGCTAAAAACACCCCGAACAATTCGCCCGGACAGCCGGTAAACTCATTTAGCATCAGGCATTCCTGCATGCACTCTTTGCACTCACACTCGAGGCAACGCGAAGCTTCTTGCTTTGCCGTTTCATCGTCAAAGCCTAAGTCGCACTCCAAGAAATTGGTGCGTCGCTGTGCGGCATCAGTCATCCTAGTGTGATGCCGCGCCTTGTCTTCGGTTCCTGCCGGTACCGGCACATCATACTCGGTCTTGTAGCTTCGCTCTAGCTTAAAGTTCCTGCCCTCGACTAGGGACTGTCCGCGCAAAAAGCGGTCTACCGACAAGGCGGCCTTTCTCCCAAGCGCCATGGCCTCAACGGCTATTGTGCTGCCGGCTGCGTCTCCGGCTACAAAGACGCCCTTTAAGTCCGAGGCCAAGCTGTCGGGGTCAACTAGGTAGCGTCCGCCTGCCTTCTGCGGCAGCTTACCAGACGCAATGTCCTCGACCCGCTGACCGATGGCATAAACTATGGTGTCACAATCTACCGAGCGTGTCTCGTCGCCGAGAACCGGGTTAAACTTACCCGTGTCGTCGTTTAGGGCTAGGCAGTTCTTTAGCCGTACGCTTGCCGGGCGGCCATTCGCTTGCACTATCTCCTCGACACACCAGCCAAAGTTAAACTGCACGCCTTCCTGATGCGCCGCTTCCTGCTCGTGGGGGCTTGCGGGTAGGTCACACTCGTTTTCTAGGCAGACGATGCGCACCTGCTGCGCACCGGCGCGGAGTGCGGACCGAGCGCAGTCCATAGCTACATCGCCGCCACCTACTACTAGGACATTTTGTCCCATCATCGCGCACTTTTCCGTAAAGGAAATTTCACGCAGAAACTCCACGGCATTAGTAACGCCCATGTTTCCGCCGCCATTTACGCGCGCCACTACTCCCTGGTGGGCGCCGTGGGCTAAGACCACCGCGTCATACTGCGCGCGCAGCGCGTCTAGCGTAATGTCCTTGCCGATTTCTACGCCTAGCTTGAACTCAATGCCCAAGCGGTCCAAATATGTATACTCAAACTCCAGTAGCTTGTGTGGCAGACGGTAGGCTGGAATACCGACGCGCAGCATACCGCCGCGCACAGGCAGTTTTTCGTAAACAGTGACCTTGTGCCCGGCTTTACGCAAATCTATGGCGGCCTGGGCACCGGCAGGACCGCTTCCCACGACGGCTACCCGCTTGCCGGAATCCTCGGGAACACTCACATCCCACAGATCTTCACGGTCCGCCTTATCCGCAGCGTAGCGTTTTAACGCGGCTATAGCCAAAGGCTGTTTGTATTCCGTCTCGCGGCGGCACTCCTTTTCGCAGGGGTGCGCACAAATGCGGCCTAAAGCTCCCGGGAGAAACAGCTTTTCGCGGATGGTTCGCACGGCGTCGTCAAACTGGCCTTCGCGAACTTGTCGTATGTACAACTGCGCATTGGTATGCATCGGACACTCTGCCGCACAGAACGGCGCTTCTAACCCTTGGCAATCATCGGCAATTTCCTTGGCTAAGGCATAGACTTTTTCCGCAAACTGAACTGCCATGTACTACCTCCTGTCTGCATGTGAAACTCATAAATTGCTTTGTTACAAATCTCACATTATTAACTTAGTATATTTTACCCCCATAGGTATGGAACTGTCAACCGCTCACAGCTCAAAGCTCATCGCTCTTCTTGCAGGTTAACCCTCGCCTAGTGGCGAACTAGTCTTTACGAGCACACGTGGAGGGATAACATGACGATAGCACAATCGATTCTCGAAGCAGTAGGCAACACGCCGCTAGTGAAGTTAAACCGCATCACGGCGGGACTAGAACGTACTATACTAGTCAAAGTAGAGAGCCAAAACCCGGGCGGGAGCATCAAGACGCGTACGGCGCTAAGCATGATTGAGGACGCGGAGCGGCGTGGTGTGCTTAAGCCCGACTCGGTAATTGTCGAGTTTACAAGCGGCAACCAAGGCATTGGGCTTGCGCTAGTAGCGGCGGTTAAGGGGTACCGCTGTACGATTGTAATGCCTGCGTGCATGAGCGAGGAACGCCGCCGCATTATGGCGAGCTTCGGCGCGGAAATAATCCTTACACCCGTGGGCAAGGACATTACGGAGACGTTTAGCTTTGCCGAGGCCAAAGTGCGTGAGCTGCTAGCGCAAGACACACGCTATGTGTTGGCCGGGCAGTTTGTTAACCCCGCTAACCCCGGCATTCACCACGTGCAGACGGCGGGAGAGATTATCCGGCAGCTCGGCGGCATTGCGCCGCAGGCTTTTGTGGCGGCAATCGGCACCGGCGGCACGATTACCGGCGCCGGCCAACGGCTTAAGACAGAATACCCGAGCATTAAAGTCGTAGCCGTAGAGCCTACACAAGCCGCTATTCTCTCAGGCGGCGTAATTGCCAGCCACAAACAGCAAGGAATCGGCGATGGTTTTATCCCGGAAATCCTCGATACGGCAGTGTATGACGAAGTAGTCGTCGTTAGCTGCGAAGACGCCTACGCCATGACGCGCCGCTTAGCCCGCGAAGAAGGGCTCTTCGTGGGCATCTCCTCGGGCACTAACGTATGCGCGTCGCTGGCTGTTGCCAAACGCCTGCCCCCTGGTAGCGTCGTTGTGACCATTTTGCCTGACTCCGGCGAGCGCTACCTAAGCACCGTGGACTTGTTCTAGCCGCTATCCCCTCTCCCACAACGCCACCAATGTCGGGTGCTGCGCGAGAGCCTCGCGTCCTTTCTCTGTTACGTCATAAACGCCGCCGCCGCAACGGGTGAAGTAGCCCGAGTAATTGCGGTGTAGAATCGACCACGTGTTGTCCCCGGTGCCCAATGTGCGAAGACCCTTAGCTGACAGCGGGCCGTGTTGCGCCAAGAGAAACGCGATGCGCAAGGCGTTTTCGCGGTAGCTGGTCATAAGCTTACGTCTGGTGGAGCCGCCTACGTTAAGGTCGAGGCTGCGATTTGCAGCCTCTTCTTTTAATGCTTGGCGAGCTTTGCTCTTGCGTTTTGACGGTGATGGTTCGGGGGACAGAACTGCTTCTACGCTCGGAGGGGTAGACTTAAAACCTACCAAAAGCAGGCCTAGCTCAAGCCGCCGCAAGAGATGGAGAACACCACGCCAGCGGGCGGTTCTGCCGACGTACCGCGGGCGCGGTACGGCAATGTACACTTTGTCTGCCACCTGCTGTCGCCGCGTTGCCTGCACCAATACGTCTAGGTTTAGCGTAAGCTTTAGCTCTACGGCGACTATCTCCGCGTCGCGCACGGCCACCAAGTCGCAATGCTTAACTTCCGCGCGCACCGTGTAGCCAAGCCCACCGAAATAGGCGGCTACCGGCGCCGAAAGGCTCGTCTCAGTCAGCTTTTCTCCCATGTCTATGCCTCCTCCTGCAAAGAAAGGGGCAAACTCACACTTTGTGAATCTGCCCCATTGCGGGTCGTTTGTCGCTGGTCGTTTGTCGCTTGCGGTTTGTGGCTATGCCTTGGCGGGCTTCTTCTTGCCGTTCCCCTTGAGGTGTGAGCCGAAGAAGTCCTTGGTTAAGGCTACTACTGTGCCGCTTAGGAGCAGTAAGCCAATTAAGTTGGGAATGGCCATGAGACCGTTTAGGGTATCGGCGATATCCCACACCTGCGTCAGCGCTCCCATAGAACCTACGACAATAAATGGGAGATAGACATAGCGGAACATCTTACCGGCTTGGCTGCCTAGCACATACTCGGTGCACTTTTCGCCATACCACGACCAGCCGATAACGGTAGAGAAGGCGAAGAGCGTAATACCGATGGCCACAATGTACTGCCCGATGCCGGGTAAGCCTGCCTCAAAGGCCGCGATAGTCAGGGCGGAGCCGCGTGCACCTGTCTGCCATACGCCGGTAACCATAATGGCAAAGCCGGTCAAGGTGCAGATAACGATGGTATCGATAAACACTTCAAAAATACCCCACAAGCCTTGGCGTACGGGGTGGTCGGTCTTAGCTGCGGCGTGTGCCATAGGAGCGCTACCCAAACCAGCTTCATTACTGAATACGCCGCGCGCGATACCGTAGCGAATAGCGCTACGCACAGCGGCACCGGCGAAGCCACCGACGGCAGCCGCCGGGGTAAAGGCATAGGTGAGCACTGTGCCGATGGCGGCAGGCAGTTCACCGATGTTCGTTAGTACGATAATCGTTGCGCCTAGAATATAGAAGATAGCCATAATTGGTACGAGCTTCTCGGTGAATGAGCCAATGCGCTTAATGCCGCCGATGATGACCAAGCCTGTAACTACCAGCATAACGATGCCGGTAACGAGCTTGGGGACGTTAAATGACGTGTAGAGAGCGGCAGCCACGGAGTTCGCCTGCACCATGTTGCCGATGCCAAACGAAGCCAAGGCGCCAAAGCCGGCAAACAAGAGAGCCAGCCACTTCATGTTGAGGCCCTTAGTGATATAGTACATGGGACCGCCTGCCCAAGTGCCGTCGTCGGTCTTCTCGCGGTACTTGATGGCTAGGACGACTTCCGAGAACTTAGTGACCATGCCAAAGAAACCGGAAACCCACATCCAGAACAACGCGCCCGGACCGCCCGCGGCGATAGCGGTGGCCACGCCAGCGATGTTACCTACGCCGACGGTTGCCGCCACAGCGGTAGACAGCGCCTGGAAGGGTGTAATTTCGGTCGCGGAGGTCTCCTGTTTCTCGAACACCTTCATAATAGTATTTTTAAGTGCAAAGCCGATATGCGTTACTTGGAGGAAGTTCACCTTAAGCGTCAGGTAGATGCCTGTTCCGACAATCAACACTAGAATCGGAGGTCCCCATACGATGCCGTTCAGCCAGTTGTTAAACGCCATTAGTTGTTCCACGTTGCCTCTCCTTTCACTTGTTGAAACTGTCGACTTCTGCGCGCCGCTACTTCAGTTCCTGCATGAATCACCCCCGCTTTCGGTATTGGACAAACTATAAGGACACCTCTAGTATACCCATCCTGTCTGAAAGTTGCAACTTGCCAGTCTGGTTAGGTGGTTACCTGCTTCTTAACAGACGCTTCAACTTCGTGGCCGTTAACTTCCAACATGCGCGTGAACGCATCTGCGAGCGGCTCGCTAGTTATGTGCGTCGCAAGAACTTCATCCTGCACATACGCACACCATTTGTCGACCGCAGCAGTGACGTTAAGGTCGCCGCTAAGCGACAGCACGATTTTGTCGTCTACCTCAAAACCTGCGTCCTTGCGCATGGCCTGCAGCTTGCTCACTAACTCGCGCACTAAGCCTTCTTCGACTAGTTCCGGCGTAAGCGTAAGGTCCATAATCACGGTTAGGCCGGCTAAGGATTCGGCTTGGAACCCTGCGCGCTCCTGCGCGCGGATATCTAATTCCGTTTGCTCTAGCCTCACCGGCTGACCATCTAGCAAGACCTCTAGGGGCCTGCCTTGCGTCACCGCCTCAGCTAAGACAACCTGGTCAACGCCTGCAAGCAGCTTAGCAAGCCTTTGCACATTCTGGCCGAAACGCGGGCCAAGCAAACGGAAGTTTGGTTTTACGCTGTAGGTTACAAAGCGAGTCGTATCCTCTGCCGCAGACACTGCCTTGACGTTAAGTTCATCTTGAACAAGGGCTAAGATTTCGCCCCTAAGCGGCGCTACACCCGGCTTAACGAAATAAAGCTTCCCTACCGGTTGGCGCACCTTTACATTGGCGTGGCTCCGCACCGCGCGCCCAAGCGAGACGATATCGCGCGCGAGCGACATTTCTGCTACTAACACGGCATCGATCATCGTTTCGTCAGCTACGGGGTAGCTCTGCATATGAACACTGGCGGGCGCCTCGTGGTCTACAGTGACAACTAGGTTCTGGTAAAGCTCTTCACTGACAAACGGGGTAAAGGGCGCCATTAGCTTGGTCAATGTCACTAGCGTCTCGTAAAGAGTGAGATAGGCGGCGGCCTTGTCCGCATCCATCGCGCCTTTCCAGAAGCGGCGGCGGTTGCGGCGCACGTACCAGTTGCTTAGCTCATCCACAAACTCGTCGATAGCACGCGTAGCGGTCATGCTGTTAAAGACATCTAAGCCTGCGCGCACTTCCTTGATTGTGTTGTTGAGCTTGGCCAAAAGCCAGCGGTCAATAAGCGGGCGTTCGTAAGCAGGAATGTCTGCGTCTTTGGGGTCGAAGCCGTCAATATTGGCGTAGAGCACAAAGAAGGAGTAGACGTTCCAAAGCGTACCTAAGACGCGCCTTTGGTGCTCCTGCATGGCCTCCATAGAGAAGCGCTTGGTGTACCAGGGCGGGTTGACCGTATAGATAAACCACCTGAGGCCATCCGCCCCGACAACCTTAAAGGCGTCCCAAGGGTCAAAGCGGTTACCGCGCGACTTGCTCATCTTCTTGCCGTGTTCATCTAAGCCCATTTCGGTCGAAACGACGTTAAGATATGGCGAGCGCCCAAAAGTGAACGTAGAGATGGCGAGCAAGGTATAGAACCAGCCGCGCGTTTGGTCGATGCCTTCGCAGATATAGTCCGCGGGGAAGCTCTCTTCGAACAGCGTTTGGTTCTCGAAGGGATAGTGCCACTGCGCAAAGGGCATGCTGCCGGAGTCGTACCAGCAGTCGAGCACTTCGCCGACACGCTTCATTTGCCCGCCGCACTTCGCGCACGAAAGAAGCACATCGTCGATGTAGGGCCTGTGTAAGTCCAGCTCATCCGGTAAGTTAAGCGCGAGGCTGCGCAGCTCCTCGAGGCTCCCGACGCAGTGGTCGTAGCCGCACTCACAGCGCCAAATAGGCAACGGGGTGCCCCAATAACGCTCGCGACTGATGGCCCAGTCCACGATGTTCTCAAGGAAGTTGCCGAAGCGCCCGGCTCGCAGATGCTCGGGGAACCAGTTGATGGTGTTGTTATTGGCGAGCATTTGCTCTTTAAGCGCGGTCATGCGGATAAACCACGAGCTTCTGGCGTAGTAAAGGAGCGGAGTGTCGCAGCGCCAGCAGAAGGGATAGTTGTGGGTGCAACGCCCGGCATCATAAAGCAGGCCTTGTTCCTCAAGGTACTTAATGATATGGGGGTCGGCGTCCTTAACAAATAGCCCCTGCCATTCGCCGACGTCGCCGGTAAAGCGGCCGGACGCGTCAACCGGATTTACTGTCGGCAAATTAAGCTGGCTCGCCAAGCGGCTGTCATCTTCGCCAAATGCGGGTGCGGCGTGGACAATGCCTGTACCGTCGGTGGTAGTAACGAAATCGCCGGCTACCACATAGTGCACTTCGTAGCCCTTTAAGCTTGGCAAGGCGTAAGGAGGACGGTACTTAGTGCCGACAAGCTCCTTGCCGGAAAAAGTCTCTACGACCTCGTACTCTCCTTGCAGCACTGCCAGACAATTCTTTGCTAAAATGAGCTCTTCGCCGCGGTGCTTTACCAGTACATATTCAATGTCGGCCCCCACTACTAACATAACGTTACTTGGCAGTGTCCACGGAGTAGTAGTCCAGACGAGGAACGACCTTCCCGCGACGTCTGCCAGCGGAAAGCGCACAAAAACCGAAGGGTCTTCAACTTCTTCGTAGCCTTGTGCTACTTCATGGCTCGAGAGCGACGTGCCACAGCGCGAGCAATACGGCAGCACCTTAAACCCTTGATAGAGTAGCCCCTTATCCCACGCTTGGCGCAGCGACCACCACACCGACTCGATGTACTCATTTTTGTACGTGACATAGGGGTTATCCATATCCAACCAAAAACCTAGGCGCTCGGTAAGCTTTTGCCACTCCTGTTCGTACTTAAACACGCTGGCGCGACACGCCTCAATAAAGGCCGTGACGCCATAGGCCTCGATATCGGGCTTACCTTTGATGCCTAGCTCTTTCTCGACTTCAAGCTCTACCGGCAGACCGTGTGTATCCCACCCTGCTTTGCGGCGCACTAAGTAGCCGTCCATAGTCTTGTAGCGAGGAATAAGATCCTTCATAGAGCGGGCCATGGCGTGCCCGATATGCGGCAAACCGTTAGCCGTAGGCGGCCCCTCGTAGAACACATAACGCGGGCTGTCTTCGCGCCTGGCCTGAGTCTTTTCAAACACTTTTTCCTGCCGCCAAAACTCGAGGATGCTCTCTTCCATCGCCGGAAAATCTACTTTGCTCGGTACTTTCTTAAACATGGGGGACCTCCTTTGTGGGGGTGTTGCTTGTCGCTTGTCGCTTGTGGCTTGGGGAGTGCCACCGCCCGCCAGCCGCCAGGCTTGAGGCGTGAGGCTTGAGGCGTGAGGGGAGCGGACTGTGTGCCGTAAGCCGTCAGCCCGTTGCGAGAGCGCTCTACTGGGCACTGAGCACGGAGCACGGAGCACGCGCAAAAAACCCCCGCTCCATAAGGAACGAGGGTTGCCCGCGGTACCATCCTTGTTGGCCCCATACGAGGCCCAACTCTATGCGTTAACGCCGCCAACGGAACCTTCTTAGAGGTGATATCCGCACGACGCCCACCGCCGGGTCGCACCTACCCCCGGCTCTCTGTGGCGGCAATCAATCGCGCAGCAGGTCCTCATCACAGAAGTTGCATCAAAACTTTGCCTCATCATAGCATGTGGCAGTGGGATGTGCAAGCCGCATGTTGTGAGCTGTGAGCCGTGGGAAATCATGAATCGCGAATCATGAATCATGTACTGCAGACACGGGGGTGGCCTTCGGCTGTGAGCCGTGAGCCGTAAGTTGCCCGCCACGACACCACTCTACTGGGCACTAGGCACTGGGCACTGAGCACGGAGCACGGAGCACGAAGCACGGAGCACGAAGCACGCGCCCTCGCCTCGCTCCCCTACTGCGTCTGATACCAGCCTTTTTTCTGCATGAACTGGAAGATAGCAAAGGCGTGGTCTTGCTCTTCTTTCTGGATGTGGTTCAGGGTCTGCCGCAGCTGCTGATTGCTTGACTCAAAGACGGCGCTGTCGTACATGTCGGAAACTGCCTTCTCAGTAGTCAGCAGGTCGTTACAGATTTGCTCTTCGGAGAGGCCGCCCTGGCCGGTGTACTGGGTATGGCTCGCCACCATGGTCGTCGCATCGGTGTTCCCTGTACTGCCCATACCGCTCAAGCGTTGCGTCATCGAACCACCCTGACCGGCGCGCGTTGAACCGCCGCCTGTGGTCGTCTGTTGCGCCTGCGTTGTCTGCGAAGTCATGTCCGGAATGCGACCCTGGAGTATTTGCTGCACGGTGTGAAGGTGATTGGTTTCCTGTTGCCCGGCGCGCTTAAAGATCTGCTTTAGTTCCGGGTCGGAAACTGCCTCGGTGTAGTGGTTGTACTTGGCGATACACAGCTCTTCGTGATGTTTGGCGTCGGTGAGATACATGCGCTCTTTTTGTGTCAACTGCAAGCTAGGTCCCTCCTTGTTTTTGCTACAAGAGAAGTGTGCCCGAAGGACCTCTGCATTATGATAAGTCACGCAAGTCACAATCCCAAAATGGCGTCAGCAAGCTGTGCGGGAGTTAGGCTGTAAGCGCGGTATTGCTGTTTGAGCAAACGACTCTGCTCGTAGTAGGCTAGGCAGCTGTCCTGCAAGCGCGAAAAGTAGGACTCTATCTCTTGCTCGTTGCCAAGTGAGCGCAGCCATCTTGCCCACATCGGCGGGCGCTCCGGTATAGTCGCAAGTATGTTCTTAAGAAGTGACTCCGGCGGGTGATGCAATAGTATTAGCCTTGCCCCAAGTTCGCACAGAGCAGCGTCAATGTCCAAAAAAGGCGCAAAATCGCCGACCTGTGCCGCATGGGTTAGATGAAAACGCTCAATAATCACTAGCGGTTCGACGGCGCGGTTGCCCCTAAAGCGCGAGCCTGCATAGCGCTTATGCAGTTGGCGAGCTAGGCCTAAGTGTTCTGTAAGCAGCGCCTGTCTATCTAAAACACTAGGCGAGGTCAGCTCTAAGACGCGCTCCGTATAGTGCTCGGAAAGCATTACTTTAGTCGGCCGCTCTTGCCAAAAGGGAGTTTCCTCTATAGCTTTAACGAGGAGAGTCTTGCCGGTGGCCACTACGCCCTCGATTATAACAACGGCCATCTCTACTTAGTGCTCTGCGCCGACAGACGACAGCCGCGCGGCAGCGAGCACGAGTGCGACGAAAAACCCTGTAGCTACGGCAATGCCGATGTATTCCGCCACTGTACGGCTAAGCACGAAGCCGGAAAAACCCCCGCAGGCAAAGCCTAAATGTTTGGCGAAAATGTAGCCCGCCTGCCGCCACTTGTTATGGGCAAAGGCCAGTCCCATGTCGGTGAGGTCGCCGGTAAAATGCGTAGTGCGCCCGAGCGCCGTCTGGCTGGTTACCGAGTTCTGCAAACCCATAGCTAAAGCTAAGAGATAAGCCATCAGGTAACGCACAGGGAAGTACAGGTCTTTGGGCGTAGCTGTTACCCGTGAGACGTAGAGCAACAAGCAGACACAGGCCAGTGGAATCACGGGAACCAATAGACTCCGCGTAAGACCGAGGCGTGGCAATAGCTTGCCGCCCAAAAAGGTTCCCATAACAAAGATGTAGACTATCCCTACGACCAAAAGGCCATGCGCGGGGTTAGTCACTAAATCCCGTATCATGTTATTGACGCGTCCGGTCAGATGCGACACTCTGTCAAAGACAATGGCATTCGTGGCAATGCCGTTAATTGTCCCGGCCGTGAGCGACATTAACGTGCCGATGGTCACTAGATACGTGTAGTTGGCGAGAATTCCCCATGAGCTAACCTGTGCGTTCTGCTGCATACACATCCTCCTAAGGCCGCAAATGCGGCTAGCGAAGGATTCGCCATTAAGACGAGGAATCCTGCAAATGCAGCGTGTCTCCGAGCCGAATGCCGAGACGTGCAACTTCCCCGACACTTAGCTCTAACGCGTGGTGAGCCTGCGGGTTGTGCCCGGTAAAACGCCAAGGCGCTAAGTGCAAGACTACCCCCACCACGCGAAAATCTGCATCGAGAAAGACTACGTCGAGTGGAAAGCGCATAAAGCAGGTGTGTACGCTGCGGCAAGGCGTAAGTAAGAGCCCCCCGAGCGGGGCCATGCCGGCGCGAAACATAAGCCCAACGAGACGCGCTAAGAAAGTACCAGCTCGCTTGACGGTAAGGTGGTGCGTCGTCGGTCCCTGCGCTCGCGCCATAACTCTCACATCCCGGTTAGCCCGGCAAGCATCTGCAGGAGTGCCGGGCCGAGTAGCACAATAAACAGAGTGGGGAAAATAAAGAAGACGAGCGGGAAAAGCATTTTTATGGGCGCTTTGAGGGCCATTTCCTCGGCACGCTGTCTCCGCCTCTGCCTAAGACTCTCCGACTGCAACTTCAGAACTTTGCTGATGCTGACACCGAGCTGGTCGGCCTGAATAATGGTGCTGACAAACGCGCGCAGCTCCTCTACGCCGGTCCTATCTGCTAGAGCCTTAAGCGCATCGCGGCGGGCGACACCCATTTTTATCTCGTGCAGAACTTGCCCTAGCTCAGACGGCAGCGGGCCCTTCATCTTTTCGGTGACTTTCATAAGTGCGCTGTCAAACCCTAGGCCTGCGTTTACGCTGACCGTCAACAGATCTAAGACATCCGGCAAGGCGCGCACGATACGCGTGTGCCGCTCTGCCTGACGTTGCCTGAGCACGAGCTCCGGCAGGCCGGCACTCACTACCCCCCCTGCGAAACTCGCGGCTAGCACGGTTAGCGTAGACTCTGCACGCAGCCAGGCCACGAACGCAAAGAGGCATGCTCCGCAGGCGCCTGCCACCATGTACCACCCCGCGAACTGCTCCGCCGTAATCTCAAGCCCGGCAGCGCGCACCCGTCTAGCCAGCGCAGTTCGCAGCGCCTGCGGCGCCCATGACTGCAGCATCTTCCCCACCGCCTGTAGAAGGGGCGCTACAATGCGCTCGTAGAGCGGCCGTTGCAGCGGCGAGGCTTCGCCTTCCTGTACACGCTCTAACCTAAGCTCCGTCACTGCCAGGAGACGCCTTTCCACACGCAAGCGTGCCTGAAACAAGTAGCTTAGGGCGAGCAGGCCCACGGCGAAGATAAGTAACGCAACTAAGAGCGATAGCTGTAAGGCCATAGTCTCACTCCTACACGTCAATGCGAATAATACGGCTGATGACGACCATGCCAATAACCTGCGAGACTATCCCCATAGCAAGCATCATTAGCCCGAGCGGTTCCGTCCACAGCAAACGCACATAACTAGGGTTGATAACGCTAAACATGCCAAACAGCCCAAAAGGCAGCATGGCAATAACAATGCCCGACAGCCTGCCCTGCGCCGTCAACGTTCGCACTTGAGCCTTCATGCGCTGTCGCTCGCGAATCGTGCTGGCTATGTTGTCGAGAACGCCGGCGAGGTCGCCGCCGACCTGCCGCTGAATAAGCACGGCGGTGGCCACGAGGTCCATATCGCCGCTCGGCAGGCGCGTCACTAGACTTTGCCAAGCGTCGTCCATATTTACGCCGAGGCTTATTTCGCGCAAGGTGCGCCGCATTTCGGTACTGATCGGCGGCGCGAGGTCTCGCCCCGCCAGCTCCATGGCCTGCATCAGGCTGTTGCCCGCGCGCATAGCGTTAGCGGCAAAGGCTAAGAAGTCCCCTAGTTGCTCTTCCGCGGCGCGCAAGCGCTTGCTAAGGTGCATCTGCAACATATAGCCCGGCACCAAATAGCCAATAATTCCCCCGAGCAACCCGCCTAGCGCTCCCGCGAGCGCTACTCCTAACGCTAGCCCCAAACACGTGCTTAAGCCAATTGCCCCGGCCATCTCTTCGCCGCGCAAGGGAATGCCCGCCCGCTCAAGTATGGGCGCGTAGCGCAGCGCCAGTTGCCGCAACGCGAAGCGCGTCAAAAAAATGCGCGACATAAGTGCCCTACCGCGAGGCTTGCTCATGCCTGGCCTTTCGGTGCGTCCCTCAAGGCTGTAGCCGCGCAGACGCAGACTTACGCGGTGGCGTCGGTTGTGCCAAACACGCACCGCCGCCACTAAGATGAGCCCGAGGACAGCCGATACCAACAAAGCAATAAACGCAGTCACACTTATCCCCCCCGCGGCAAAAACAAGTCTGCCGGCAACCCGATGCCCGACTCCAGCAGTTTCTTGGCGAAATTGGGCCTGATCCCGGTAGGCTTAAACTCACCCGCGACGCGACCCGCGGCGTCTTTACCGTCCTGTGTATAGAGGAAAATGTCCTGCAGGGTAATGATATCTCCTTCCATGCCCACTACCTCGCAGATATGAGTAACCTTGCGGCTGCCGTCGCGAAAGCGGCTTTGCTGTACGATTACGTCTATGGCCGAGGCTATCTGTTCGCGAATGGCGCGCACGGGCAAATCCATCCCCGCCATTAAGACCATAGTCTCTAAGCGCGACAGCATATCGCGCGGGGTGTTAGCATGCCCGGTCGTAAGCGAGCCGTCGTGCCCTGTGTTCATAGCCTGCAGCATGTCTAGTGCTTCGCCGCCTCGCACTTCGCCAATAACCACGCGGTTTGGGCGCATGCGCAGGGAGTTACGCACTAAGTCCCTGATGCTGACCGCGCCTTTGCCCTCAATATTTGGCGGCCGCGCCTCCAAAGTCACGACATGTTCCTGCTTTAGCTGTAGCTCCGCGGCATCTTCAATTGTCACGATGCGCTCATCCGGGGGAATAAAGGACGAAAGGCAGTTTAGCGTCGTGGTCTTGCCGCTGCCAGTGCCGCCCGATACTACGATGTTAAGCCGGCCTAAGACGCAAGCCTCAAGAAACTTGGCCATGCTTGGACTAAGCGTGCCAAAGCCAATCAACGAATCGATTGTCAGGGGGTCGCGGCTAAATTTGCGAATGGTTAACGCAGGCCCCCGCAAAGCTAACGGCGGGATGATGGCGTTAACGCGCGAGCCGTCTGGGAGTCGCGCATCGACCATCGGCGAGCTCTCGTCGATGCGTCGCCCGAGCGGAGCCACGATTTTTTCGATGACCTGAATAACGTGCGCATCGTCGCGAAAGGCGACGTCGCAAGCTTCGAGCCTTCCCTTGCGCTCCACGAAGACCTGCCGCGCGCTGTTGACCATTATTTCGCTGACCTCGTCATCATTGAGCAGTGCGGTAATGGGGCCAAACCCGGTGATTTCGTCGGTAAGCCTTTGTACGATGCGCAAACGGTCTTGCCGGCTCATCACTAGCCCGCTTTCGCCCAAACACCGCTCGGTGATTTCGGCAATACTCGCCTTGAGCTCAATCTCTTGCTCTGCATCACGCAGGAGCTCCGGCTTGACCTCACGCACAATCGCCTGATGAATGGTCGTAAGCAAAGCGCGCTCAGGGTCGTTAGGCAGGACGGCGACGCCCCGTTTGCCACCGGTTTGAGCCGTCGGTCGCTCGGCACCGCTCTCTAGACGCTTTAACAGTGACATTACTTCGCTTGGCGGCGCCGCCAGAGGCTAACCGCTTCCTCCCCTCGCTGTTTTGGCGCGATGTGCTCATTGACGAGTTCGCGATAGCGCTTTGCTAATTTGCTGTCCGGTTGGTCTAGCGCAATCGGCGTACCGCGATTAGCAGAGAGCATGGCGGGGATATCGTCGTGGTGAATGTAGAAGTCTACTTTGCGCGAAAGCGCGGCCTCGAGGTCGCCAAAGCGAATGCCGTAGTCGTACCCCGCCTGATTAAGAATAAGGAAGACCTTTTCCCGGCTGTAGCCTAGTCGTTGCATAAGCTCTAAGGAGATTTTCATGTTCTTTAGCGAGGCCATATCCATGTTGCCTAAGAGCAGGACTTTGTCGGCTGCATCTAAGGTCGCTAGCGCGGTGTCGGCAAACGAAGCGGCCATATCCACGATTACATAATCAAAGAGGGTACGACACACGGCCAAGATACGCACAATGTGGTCCGGCACCACATACTCCGCGTATTCCGGGCTGATAGGCGCAGGGAGAACCTTTACGCCGGAGGGATGCTGCATAAAATAGGGCTCCATTACCTTGGCCTCGAGGGTGCTCTCGCTGACGAGGTCGCTTAGCGTGCGGCGCGGCACTAACCCGAGAAACACACATACGTCGCCAAATTGCAGAGACAAGTCTACGACACACACTTTGGCCTTGCGTTCCGTGGCCAACACCGCTGCCAAATTGACAGCCAGCGTGGTCTTACCTACCCCTCCTTTGGGACTAAACACAGCTATAACCTGACCGTCCGGTTTGCTGCCATGCCCAACGGGGACCTTGGCGCGGCGTACGCTCTCCCGTTCCCAAGCCTTTTGAATGCAGTCCGCTAACTCGTCTGCGCCAAACGGCTTGACTAGATAATCCTTGGCACCGGCGATCATGGCTCTGCGCAAATACTCCGTTTCCCCCTGCACAGACATGACGATAACGATCGTATCGGGGTAAGTTGATGTGATGCGCGCCGTGGCCGTAATTCCATCAATACCAGGCATATTGACATCCATAAGTACAATTTGCGGCGAAAGCTGTCCTATCTTCTTTATGGCATCCTCAGCGTTAGCAGCCTCGCCTACTACATCTACACCAAGTGTTAACCCAAGCAACCGCCGCACATTATGGCGGGTGTCGGGCGCATCATCGACAATGAGCACCGTAAGCCCTGTGTGCTTCATCATCGCGGACCTGCCACCGTGCGAGAGTTCGCACCGTTAGTTGTGATGTGGCGGTTATCTGTAACCGGGCGCAGCAAGAGCCTAATACTCCCGTGGTCTTCGGCCCACACTAGGCGCTCGGCTTGCTCGGGTGTTACGGCTAGCGTTATAGTCTTGGCGTCAGCGGGGGCTGGCGCGCCGTGTCGCGTTTCGCTGCCGATGGCCACGACCAGAATGTTCTGCAGCATAATCACGGATTGGTGCTCGCCCTGCGGTGTAGCGGGCTCGTAAGACACCGTTACATCGACCGAGTCGCCGGGGCGCACCAGATACGCCACGGCTATGCGCTCATTGATGTGCACGCTCAGCGCGCGATAGCCTGCGGCAATTTCAAATGCTAGGCCGCTGTCTTGGCCGCTGCCGTGCAAGCGTGCGAGCAACACCTGTTCGCCGGCAATAATTGGCGCAGTCGTTACGCGCCCGATTACGTTGCCGAGACTGTCTGTTGCAGATAGGTGGCGGCTGCCTCTTGGCACCCGCACCACCGTAACCATCGGCCCACGCACGGTAGTGCGCGCCGGTATGTTAACCGTGGCCACAACCACTTCTTCCGTATGTTCGACTAGCGCTTTTCTTTCCAACCCGGCAAAAAAGTAATACACCCCCAGCCCTGCGGCTAACGCCAGGACTAAGGCCAAAAGCAATAGCTTCTTGCTTGTGCTATCCATGTTGAACCTCCTTTCGAAGAAGGAACGGGGAGTGTCGATGAGGGACGGCAGGGTGTGCGAAAACCTGGCGACCCCTTGCTGATAGAAACCAGCGGGCGACAAAGGTATTGTAGGGACGTGCGTTTCGCACGTCCGCGGACGTGCCATAGGCACGTCCCTACACCCGAGGCAGGCTTTTCGCACAGTCTGCCTGTTCTTACCTTATGAGGTTAAATGTCCTTGCCCCGTATGAGCCGGCTGTACCGGCCTCGCCCTCGACGACAAACTGCACGAAACGCCCGCGGATAAAGCTTTGGTTGCCACTGCGCGGCAAGCCTTCAATGAAAAACCCGGCGAATCCGAGGACTTCCACCTCTTTGTCGTCGGGTGGAGTAACCACCGGAACAAGCAGCAATCTAGGGCAATTGGGCACAAATCTGGTGAAAGTGCAGCTCGGCACGTGGGTACACATGGCTAGGCGGTCGCGGATAGCCTGTTCTGTCGGCCCGGACATATTGCCCTTCTTAAGCGGCACTTCGTCGCCTACCCTCAGCACACCTTCCCACCCATACGTTAAGTCATCGCGATATTCCGAGGCGCCCCCACCTCGCACACCAAGGTCTAGCGCCCCGTACCAACCTTGCTCCCCGCTGCCCCCACCTACCTTAAGGTCGTAGACTTGCCCAAAGACAAAGTCGCGCCAAACTACGCCTAGAGGCGCGGCTCCGCGCAGTGCCGAAACCGACTGCGCCGCAGCTGCGGCAGACGCGCTAACTTCGGCCTGGGGGCGATTTAAGACACGAGCCAAGCCTAGATTCACCGTGCGGCGTGCATTGACCGCCACCGACTGCGTGGCTAAGTCCACCGTTACCGTGAACTCGCTGGCGCTGAGCCCATTTTCCACGGCCACGGCTGTCGCCAGTGCGATGGCTGCGGTCGCTCCTTGACTCGGCAGCACGCGTGCACCTGCGAGTGCGGCGACATCGGCCGCGCTCTGCAGGCGTGCCTGCGTGTGGTACAACATGCCACCGTCTATTACTACTGCGCCAAAGCCAAGGGCCGCGACCATTGCCCCAAGCACAATTACGGCCACCCCGCCGCGTTCTCGCTCTTTTTTCATTCGCGCCTTGTCACCGCCCTTGCTATGACTACATAGGGATTTGGGAAAAACGGCTGGATAAGCGGCGTAATAATCTGCAGGGAATAGGTAACTGTAACTTCTATGGAAGTGCCGGCTTGACGCGCCGAAAAGGCAGGAGTCACCGTAACTGCTATCTGTCCCGGCGGTAACGGAGATGCCGCGTTTCTCGCCACGCTTATGATTTCCGCGTCTGTGCGCCCAAGGCTTGCCTCGCGTGCGGCTTGGCGCGAAGCTGACGTAACCGCCAAGTGCCCGTGAAAGACGCGCCCGAAGTCCACTATGCCCATAAGCACCAACAGCAGAATCGGCAACACGAGAGCCAGTTCTACTAGCGCTTGGCCTCTCTCGTTTTGTCTGCGCATAGGACCTCCTTTTGTGGGTGTCGCTTGCGGATTGTCGCTTGTCCCTTGTCGCTTGTCGCTTGGGGAGGAGCAATCATGAATCGTGAATCGTGAATCGTGAATCATGAACTACGACTGCGGGAATGGCTTTCAGTTTGAAAAAAGCGCCCTACTTGTGTGCCGCAAGTAGGGCTAAGTGTGGTGAGGGGGTGTGTGAGGTGCTGTTAACATTAAGGAGTGGGAGGGTTAAGTCGTGCAACAATGTACTCGAAGAAAGCAGCAATCTCGCCCCCGAGCGTTGTTAAGACTACTATCACGACCACGGCAATCAGTGCAATGATTAGCCCATACTCCACCATGCCTTGTCCGGATTGGTCGCGAAACATCTTCATTAGTCTGTTCACTTGTATCCCTCCTTTCTGTGAGTTGTGAGTTGTGATCTGTGAGTTGTGAGCCCTGCGTTCCACGAAGTGCTAAGTGCCAAGTGCGAAGTGCTAATTGCTAAGTAACTTCCTGCCCCTAGTCTACACCCCGTCCACGCAACACACATGAGGCTCTAGTCCTGTCTTAAGTCCCTAGGAGTACTGGCTTTGTGAAGGTCACAGCAGTACTCGGGTACTATATGGTTTTCCGCTCCGACAGCAAAAAAGCCCCTTCTGTGAAGGTGCTTGCGGGAATTATGCCACAAAGAGGCATCACAAGAAATTTATACTTGAATCACACCGAGCTATTAGCTACAATTGTAGAAGAGGTGTGATTTGGAGGGAGGGGAAATATCATGAAGAAGTTGCATGTCATTCTGCTGGGGGTTCTAATGCTGGTTTTGGCCGGGTGCGCCAGAGCGACTCCACATGTTTTTGACGGCACCAAAGTCGGTGAGGGAACCATGATTGCCGGAATGAGAGTAGTGCGAAACGAAACGCATGCGGAAGAAGGGCTTAGTTCGTCCCTTATTCAGTTTTCTGGTCGGGCGACCATCAGTGGCACCTATGCGGTTGTAGAGTATGATGAATTGTGGCGTCGGGTGCAGTTTACGGTGGGCGATGAGTCACTTAGCAGAATCCCCAGACTAGAAAACGACCCCCGCACCGTCTGGTTCGTGTTTAATAACCAAGATGATGCACAAAAGGCATTTGGCGCAGAAGTAAGATCCGGCAAGGCCACAGTGGTCATCGACAACTATCGGATCCACCTCGCACAAACAGATACCTTTAACACCGCTGACCTGGTGCGGGTTGTACGGATGGGTCAGTAGGTAAGCTGCTCCACTAGGAGCCCCCGTCCCTACTGAATTTTCGTTAATCCGAGCTTGACGCCCTCGATTACTGCCTGCGTGCGGTCTGCGACGTCTAGCTTGCGCATGATGCTGGTGATATGGTTCTTGACAGTCTGCTCGCTGATAAACGCCGCCTTAGCGATGGCGGCGTTGTTCAGGCCGCGCGCCATTAAGTCAAGAATTTCTGTCTCGCGTGCCGTCAACACGGAACTAGGTGCGGCAGCCAAAGGCGCGTGCAAACGGTGCAGCTCCTGCACGAGCTTCCCCGTTAACCCGGGAGCCACGATTGAACCACCGCGCGCGACCGTGCGCATGGCCTCCATAAGTGTGGCAGGCTCTACATCTTTAAGCAAATATCCGGCGGCGCCGGCCTTAAGCACCTCTAGGAGATACTCGCGGTCGTCATGAATAGAGAGCACGAGTACCCGAACGTCTGGATACTCGGAGCGAATGCGTTTGGTGGCCTCGACGCCGTTAAGTTCGGGCATGTTAATGTCCATCAGCACCAGGTCGCACGTGAGCCGCGTTAATAACCCCAGCGCTTGCTCACCGGTAGCCGCTTCCCCCACAACCTCAAAGCCGCCGTCGAGCTCTAGGATGCGCCTTAGCCCCTCGCGAAACAGCTTATGGTCGTCGGCGATTATCACTCTAAGCACCGTTTTCTCCTCCTTCGCCTAGGGGCAGGCGCACCTTTATAGTTGCTCCTCGCCCCGGCGCGGACTCAATCTCGCAAGTCCCCTCGAGCAGTTCCACGCGCTCCCGCATACTGAGCAGGCCGTAGTGCTCGCCGCGCTCTGTCAGTGCGTCAGCTACGGCGAAACCTCGCCCGTCATCGGTTACCGTTATGCCCAAGGCGTCCTTAGCGAACTCAATTCTTACTTCGGCCCTTGCAGCTTTAGCGTGCTTCTGCACGTTGTTTAACGCCTCCTGCACGATGCGAAAGCCCGCTACCTCCACTGCGGAAGGCATCCGTCGGTCTAAACCCTGCACAGTTAATTCGACTGACAGGCCCCTTTGTTCTTTTAGGTCGCTAAGATAGCGCTTGAGTGCGGGCACTAGCCCTAAGTCGTCTAGCGCCATGGGCCGCAGGTCAAAGATTACTTTGCGGATATCTTTTAGGCTGCCGCGCACTACCTCTTTGAGTGAGCGCAACTCGCCTCGAACTTGAGACAAGTCGGCTTCGAGCAGCCGCTCGCAAATTTCCGCCCGCAGCATTACGTTAGCTAGCATTTGCGCCGGGCCGTCATGCATGTCCCGCGCTAGCCTGCGCCTCTCTTCTTCCTGCGCGCGAATAATGCGTAGGCCTAGCCACTGGCGCTGCTGCATGGTATCGAGCTGTCCGCTTAGTTCCTTTAGGTTGCCGCGCAGAACCTCCGTCGCCACACCTACCTGCGCTACTAGTTGCTCGGCCTTCTTTACGGTATCCTCTAGGTTGCGCAGTGCTCTTTCAATGTTGTCGCGCTGCAGGCGCAAGGACTTTTCGTGCTCCTGCAGCACCACAAGTTCTAGCTGGCTGGCTTGCGCGTTTTCGTAGGCGCGCTTGATGTCAGCTTCCGTATGGTACTTAAAGTCGCGGCTGACCTCCATCAGGCGAATGCGCTTAAGCCTAGCTTCTTTCTCTTTGGCGTCTACTTGCTGTATGCACTTAGTAACCTGCTCACGGATGTCTCGCAATTGGCTTTCTAGGCGCGCGTATTCATTGCGTGCGCCGTCGGCGATTTCGAAAATGCGGTTTCGGCTTCCCTCAATCAGCGATACTGTTTCCGTGACGATTTTGTCCAGAAGCTTAATATCTACCACTACAAGCGCCACTACCTTCCTAGTGTTAGAGGGATGTTCCACAAGAGACGTGCATAGTCCTGCTGTAAGCCTGCTAAACCACACTCACCGTAGCTTCAAGGCCGACTGCTCGCAGCTTACGTCCTTGTCCGAGCGGCTCGGCGACCACACCCGTCCCGGAATAGGCAATGACGAAGGCGATGTCTATAGGGTCATATTGCTCGTCGTTAAAGACGATAGGTGTGTCTTGGCCGACTACGTGCACGGTCCACTGCCACCGCCCGGTGCCTCGCCCCACCCTGTTCATGGCACGCGTAAGCGTCTCGATGCCGGCGACGTAGACGAGAAACGGCAGCTCGCCGGGAATAGGCACCGCCTGCGCTTTAATCGTCACATGTTTCTGTCGGTCGAGGTCTCTTACCGTCAGAGTAAGGTCGACGAGTCCGTGCGGCACGTGATTCTGCTGTCCGTACGTCCCTGCACCGCGGTCTTGGAGTATGGTTCCCACTATGTTCCCGAGCACCCCTACCTTAGCGGGGACAAGCCCGTGCGTTGTCTCGATTATCTCGGCCGTGGTCATGGGGTATTGCGTGGCCCCGGCGTAGAGCAAGGGGTGTCCGAAGGCGAAGACTTCTTTGTTTCTTACGAGCGTCGTTGTACCGATAAAGCCAAACTGCAGGTCCCCGGTAAGGAGCGCGGCACCGATAGGCGAGCCTGCGCAGAGCGAAGCATTGCTCTGCGACGGGCAACGTAGCGGGGCTGCGCCATAAATCTTGGTGGCGTACCTACCTTCCAGCTCGGCCACGACGCGGGTGGCGCTAAACCCAGCACAGGCAACCACAAGGGGGTAACGCTGACAGACCGTCAACTCCTTGGCGTCGACGGCGCCTAAAGGTGTGGACGGCTCATCCTTGACCGCTAGCATGGCGGCTAACGGCGTGATGCCGACCAAGCGGTTGTCTCCGCCGAAGACCGCAGAGATTGCGCCGATTAGCTTCCCTCCCACCCACACGGGGCTTCCGCTAGCACCCGCCGGAACCCCGGTGATGCGGTCGATGTCCCTGCCGAAAGCGCGAGCCACAATCAGGTCTGCGCCTCCGACTCCGCCCGCGGGGAGGTTGCCAAGTATGCGCACCCAAAAGCGACTCTTGCGCGGGCTCCGGAGCACGGTAAGGGAACACCCAGTTCTTCTCACATCATCGCCGCCTCTTTATGTACTCTCTGCAGAGTATGAGGCGAAGCGAAAAAGGGTTAAGCGAGAGCTAGAGAAAGAGCTTGTAGTATTCCTCGCCCCAGTAACGCTTAATAAAGGCGTCGCGGCCGGAGCGCAAGCGGTCATCCTTATAATCCGTGGGATTGCGCTTGTAGAAATCCTGGTGATAGTCCTCCGCCAGGTAAAATGTTTGGGCCGGAAGAATCTCGGTGACGATTGGGTGCGCAAATCTGCCTGACTCCTCTAAGGCGCGCTTAGACGCCACTGCGGCCTCCCATTGCGCCTCCGTGGTATAGAAAATGGCCGTACGGTAGGAGGGGCCGCGGTCGTGGAACTGGCCACTTGGATCTGTCGGGTCAATCTGCATCCAAAACGCTTGCAAGAGCTTCGCGTAGCTGATTTCCTCGGGGTTATACTTAATCCGGACGACTTCGTAGTGTCCTGAGGTCTGGGACTTTACGTCTGCGTAAGTGGGGTTGACGACGTGCCCGCCGATGTACCCTGAACGCACCTCGTAAACTCCTTCTAATACGTCGAAAGGACTAACCATGCACCAAAAGCATCCGCCCGCAAATATGGCTTCTTCATACTGCTTCACTTCGAGACCTCCTGTTATTGAGGATTTACCGATTCACTCCGGATTGTTGGGATACGTTGGAGATAGGGTGGATAAGGGGTAAGGCTAGAAGTAATCTAGGAAAGCACTTGGGCGGATGCGAAATGTCGACTTAAACTGCGACAGCGCGGTCTCGTTGCCGGTGATCAAGCCGCTCTCGTAGAGAAAATCGCACGACACAACCCCAAGTAGCGCGGCCGCCAGTGTGCGGATGTCCATACTTACTCCGCCTTGACCACGCGCTTCCCTCTCCACTAAATGAGCTACTACCGGGGCAAACTCTACTCGCCCGCCCGCCAGGTAATACAAACCGCTGTTCCACTCCGCTAGGTCGTCGGCCACGCCAATAACCAGCCGCGGACTATTGTCGGTCTTGGGGTACTTCTCAAGAAATTCCTTGGCCAGAATCACGCGCGCCATAAAGTCGGCTACAACCTCGATGTGCACTTCGGGGTTACTAAACAGGAATGACATCTCATCATGCAGAACAAGTGAGATGATGACCTTGTCCACCATGGAGTCATGATTCGCGACAAAGTTCCACAACCCGCGGCGACTTTCTTCGTCGAGATACACGAACTCCTCTACGTACATGGTCTTGTCCTTGATGTTGTACAACAGGTAGCCCCTAGCCTCCCCCTGCAGAGTGCGATAAAGCGCGGCGGTTGTACCGCCAAACAGCGTGTCCTTCCACCACTTGTCTCTTCTCGCCAAAGGGCCGCTAAACTTCTGGCAATAAGCGTGGTAGACTGCACTTAGTGCGGAGAGCATCGGCTCGGGGGCCCCGCGCTTAATAGTCCCTTTGATGCCGCTGTAGCCTGTCAGGTCGCGCGCCAGCACGGTGACATTCTTGTAGCTAGACATCATTTCGTAGCCGTACTTGCGGTAGAAACTTACGTCAAACGGGTGCAAGTAGCTTAAGACTTGACCGTCTGCCTTCATCCGGAGAATAGCCTTTTCCATTAGGCTATTCACTAGGCCCTTGCGGCGATGCTCCGGGTACGTAGCAACACTGGCGATGCCGCCCATGGGGAACTCCCGTCCGGCGACTATTACGTGATGCGGAATAATGTGTGTCTTCGCAACCATTTCTCCGTCTAGAAACACGCCTAGGATGAAATGGTCTTCCATAAAGTTCGCCCGCTGCTTGCGCCGCTCGCCTTCAAGCTGATACCTAAAGGCATATTCGGAGAGCTTTATCGCCTCGTCGATTTCCTCCGGCAGAACCCGCCTTATCTCGTACATGATGCACCTCCTGAGTTGAGTGTCTGCTATATTGTACCACAATGGGGGTGGGGCTTGTGGCTTGTCGCTTGTCGCTTGGGGAGTGGCCGCCGGCCGCCAGCTCTGAGCGGTGAGCTGTGAGCAGTGAGCGGTGAGCAGAAAGGGGAACCGATTTCTCCCTGTAAGCTGTAAGCCGTATGCCGTACGCTACGAAGCACGAAGCACGAAGCACGAAGCACGCTCCCC
>Ga0208611_10051_pt1 | contig 55267 bp, 55 predicted proteins | sample Subbio2Mar_QV11C_FD_184821 | JGI IMG/M metagenome (GOLD analysis project Ga0208611, IMG submission 184821) | Serpentinite rock and fluid subsurface biosphere microbial communities from McLaughlin Reserve, California, USA - CR12Mar_QV11C (SPAdes) | ecosystem: Environmental > Terrestrial > Deep...
CGCCGACGCTAAAAAGCCGTGCTACAATCGCAAGCTTGCAACCGACCTCAGGCGCGTAGCTCAGCTGGTTAGAGCACCACCTTGACATGGTGGGGGTCGTTGGTTCGAGTCCAATCGCGCCTACCAATTACAGATATGAAGAAGCCTCAAAGCGCCTAGCTTTGGGGCTTTTTTCTTTTCCGATCAGGAAGTTGCACTGTGTTAGTGTCTAGTGCTGTCTAGCCGCGCAAAGCAACATCTAGGCTTTTCTGTGGGTATGCATGTGGGTACACTGCGGGTTCATCGAGTCCGTACCCTCACGCGCTGTACCCACATGCTCAACGACATCAAAATCCGCTCGGCTAAGCCCCAAGAGAAGCCGTACAAGCTCACAGACGAAAAAGGTCTGGCTCTGCTGGTCAACCCGTCCGGCTCCAAGCTCTGGAGACTGCGCTTTCGCGCGTCTGGTGTCGAAAAAATGCTGGGGCTGGGCGCATACCCTGAAGTCAGCCTCAAGGATGCCCGAGAAAAACGCGACGACATGCGCAAGCAGCTGGCTGCCGGGCAAGACCCGTCTGTACAGCGGCGGATCGAAAAAGTCGCACAAGCGGATACCTTCGAGGCGCTGGCGCTGGAGTGGTTTCAAAAGCACGGCCCCGGCTGGGCACCAAAGCACGCTGAAAAAGTCTGGTCGAGAATGAGCCGCGACGTGCTGCCCTGGCTGGGCCAGCGGCCGGTAGCGGACATCACGCCGCCCGAGGTGCTGGCCGTTGCGCGCCGGATTGAAGCGCGCGGCGTGCTGGAGACTGCGCACAGAGCTATGGCCGGCGTCGGCCAAGTCATGCGCTACGCGGTGGCCACGGGGCGAGCAACCATTGATCCCACGGCCAGCCTGCGCGGTGCGCTGCCCCCGATACGCACCAAAAAACACATGGCCGCACCCTCCGACGCGAAGGAAGTCGGAGCCATCCTGCGTGCCCTTGGCGGATTCAAGGGTACGCTCCAGGTTGCGTGCGCGATGCGGCTGCTGCCCTTGATCTTTTGCAGACCCGGCGAGCTGCGCAACATGCGCTGGAGCGAAGTGGATTTTGAAAAAGCCGAGTGGAAGTTCATCGCCAGCAAAACCAAAGTCGAGCACCTCGTGCCACTGTCCAGGCAGGCGGTGGCGATGCTGCAAGACCTTTACCCGCTGACTGGCCGTGGCGAGTATGCGTTTGCCGGCAGACCAGGCAGGCCCATCAGCGATGCCGCGATCAACGCTGCACTAAGACGCATGGGATTCGATACACAAAACGAAATCACCGGCCACGGCTGGCGGGCGGTGGCTAGGACCTTGCTGGCCGAGAATCTGGGTTTTCGGCCCGAGGTCATCGAGCATCAACTGGCCCACGCTGTGCCCGATGCGCTGGGGCGAGCGTACAACCGGACGAAGTTTTTGGATGAGCGGCGGAAGATGATGCAGGTTTGGGCCGATTATTTGGATGGGTTGGCGATGTCCGCGCCGGCCTGATGGCCGCCGCTGGCGGTCAAGTGCGGACCGACATATTTGCCGCCTGGAGCCACAAAACCCGCTCCAGTCCCGCCAGCGCCAGCGTCATCGCCTCAACGTGCCGCCCCTGCAGCTCTGCCAGATGGGCGGCAGCCAAAGCGTCGGCACATCTTTTAGCCCGCGCCCAAAACAGCAGCGGCTGCCCTAGGGAAGCCGCTTGCATTTCGCGCCTTGCGCACCAGTCGGCCAAATCCAGGCAGGCGTGCGCCGCCTGGTCGTCGCCACGCACCATCTCAAACCGCTCCAGCAGCCGCTGCAGAGTGTGGTCTGGCTCTTCGTTGATCCGCGCCGCGAGAGCCTCAAGCAGCCTTTGCCGGGCCATCACCAGCGTTGACTCGGTGAGCAAACGAACCTCGCCGGGGGTCATGCTAGTCCCCTGCGGCGGGTTTTGCGGGGCTTTTTCGTCTCAGGTGTGGCGCTGGTTGCTGCTTCGGTCTCAACTGCGCGGGCTTTGGCTTGCTGGATCACGGCCTGCGCCAGCACCAAATCACCCTCCCCGGTAGGCTCCCCGACAGACTCGGCGTTGCCATCGCTGAACGCCAGGGACTCGCACGCATCAATGAAACTCAGCACACCGCGCGCATCCACGACGCAGCGACCACGGGTCAGGGCCACGTACATCAAACGCATTTCGTCCTGCCTTAGCTCTTTTTTCGGGATGCGCCAGTCATCCTCGATTTTGACCACATCCCACTCCCGGCCCTTGGCCTTGTGCACGGTTGAGATAACCGGCCCAGTCGATGAGCGACTTTCGGACGCCCGCTCCAAACGGCCAATCACATCATCAACCCCCCTACGACCCACCAGATCGAGCAGCGGCCTCAAGTCGGAGCCGTCGGGTGTCGCAGCGTAGTCGCACAGCGCGGTGTACGTGGGGAAAAGCGCGAAAGCCCCGGTGGATCCGCGTCCATCCATCAGGTTTGAGAGCGACTTAACAGTGCCCAAGAACTCCCTGGCTCCCACCAGTTGCGCTTGGTCAAGCTCGCAAAAAATCGTGATGGCCTTGGCGTTGGTGCGGCACAGGATCGCCTCGCTGCCATCCACGCCGCGCCCGCTGCCCTCGCCGATGAGTAAGTGGGTTTCGCCCAGGCACCGAAGCATGCGATTTGCCTGGTCAGCGATGCCCTGAGCGAAGCGATAGCTGCGCGTCAAGTAGAGCCGCTCATCAGACCGAATCCGCTGCAGCGCATCAACCGCGCCGCGCCAAGCGTAGATCTGTTGATTCTGGTCGCCCACGAAAACGATTCGACGGTCGCGCTGGTTTTCGAGAATCTGGAGAAAAACCCCGCTCGCGTCCTGAGCTTCGTCGAAGAAGATCACGTCGGTTTTGATTTGACCCTGCGCGAGAGCCCAGAGCTTGAGATAAGTGTCGTGAGTGATCGGCCAGTCGCTTTTGCGGTCGCGCATCTGGCCCCAGAGCCTTTGTGCGGATTTGAAAACCGTCTCTTTGATTTCTTGATCGTAATCAAGCGACGACGGGCATTCATCAAAAACTGTACGCCATGATGGCACATGCTTTTTAGCCAAATCAAGGTCGGCGCTGTTGCAGTATCGAGAAACCGTAGCCAAAGCAGCCGCGCCCATCTGCGCCGCAGTGAGAACAAAGTCGCCAAATTCAAGCTCAGCCAGAGCAGCTTTGATCCCCAGTTTTTGAGCAACAAAGGCCCCGCCAAGCCGCATCTCCAGTCGCTTGCGATCCGGCTGCATCGCTCGATAGGCCAGTGAATGCATGGTCGAGACTGTGACGTTTGACGGCATTTTGGCCTGCGCGTCGTCTGCAATGGCCCGGTTAAAAGCTATGTATTGCATCCGCTGCGCCGGCTCGGCTTCGGCAAGCATTTTTAGGGTTGTCGTTTTGCCCGTCCCGGCTAGGGCATTGACGGCAATCGAGCCGTCGTGACCCAAAAACGCATCGATGATCGCTTGCTGCTCAGCGTTCGGTTTCATTTCTACCCCTTTCGGATCCAGTCCATTTACCCGCCAGCCTAGGCTTGAGTCGCAGTCGTGCGATTGCGGCTCTTTGCCGCGATCATCGCCCAGACGATACACACAATCCAAGCCGGGAGGAACAGCAGGGATGCCATGCCGAAGGTGATCAGCGACAGGCCAAAGATGGCCAGGTACACCACCAGCATGATCACGCCGCCCGCGATCGTGCTGTACAGCATCCCCAGCGGGCCGAAAAAGAGGGAGAGGAGGAATGCGACCAGCAGGGATTTCTCCTGAACCTGAAAAACGTTGATGGTGGTTGCGGGTTTTGTGTTTGGGGTTTGGTTGCTCATGATAGGATTCTCCGGTTGGTTGTTTCAAAAACTTTCAAAAACGACTGCGCTCTAGGCTCAAGCAAACCTGCCGCCGCCACCTGATTCCAGCCGAGACTCACGCTCCGCGCGAGCAAGCGCACCGCGCGAGTGTTTTTCATCAGCCGCCAAATGGCGCTGCGATCCATCCGCCCAGGCTTTGCGATAAACACCGTTTGCGTACAAATTCCTGCCCTTGATTCTGATTTTAGAGCCGTCCATCAATTCAATCGCAAACGTGTGCTGCTGTTTGTCACGGCCGTAGCTGTCGGCCACGATTCTCCCCTGCACCAATTCAAAGCCAGCAAATTTCGCGCTGCGAAAACTGCCGGAAAAGGTGGCGCGCTCGAAGCTCACCTCATCACCAATCACACAATCGCCGGTGGTGTTGATTGTGTAGATGCTGTCGCCGGCATATGTTGATTTTTCAAAAGCCATGATTCTCTCCAGTTGTGCCCCGGCACCGCGCCGGGCATGAGTTGATTTCAGCGATTAAACAAACAGCGTAACAGCCAGCCAGGCCAGCAGCGGCGACCCGATAAGCCATGCAGCGTAGGCTACCGAATCAGGGATTTCGGTGCTCAGAATGTCAAAAAGTTCGCTCATTTCAATTTCCTTTATAGGGTTTGGACTGCGATTCATGAATGCACCTGCTGCATCCATGTGTGTATGATACCGCAATAGCCAAAACAATTCAATCCCTCCAGCGTTCCCATTAGCCCCTCTTTGCCCCTAATGCAACCCGCCGCGAATGCGGCGCCTGCGCAAGCGATTGAAGCCCGAAGGGGCGAGACCGAAGGGCTCGATGGCAAAGCCACGAAAGCGCGGTGCCGTTTACGGCATGCGTCCTGCGAATCGAGTTGACAATTCAATTGGAGAAAGTCCCGCAACTAATATACTAAAAACCAATCAATCTCCCGCACCAGACGAAGTGGTGCCAAAACGCTGATCCATCCAGCCCTTGATTTGCGAAGTTTTCCAGCCAATCCGCCTAACGCCGACTTTCGCCGCTTGCGGAAAGGTGCCCCTGGACATCAAAGCATAAATCGTGGCCCTGCTCATGCCGGTTATCTGAACGACGTCGCTCATGCTTAAAATCCAGTCCTGGCATTCCTGCCGGAACGGTTGTGTGTGCTCGCGCCGGGCAAAGCTGCCCGAGCTTCTGGTTTGATTCGCTTCGTTCACATAATCACCTTTTGTTTCAACACCGCATCATCAAAAAAAGCCTTCAATCGCACATGCGGATTGGAATATGTTTTCCCGGCCTCATATGCGTTGGCTGCAATCTCTTGAATGTATGCGGCATCGCTAATCAATATCAACCGTTCGCGCAACAGGATATCTCTCGCGTACGAATCCTCAGTTTCATGATAAAGCGAAAATCGAACACCACTCATGTAGTATTCCAACCAAACCCAAGTCGGTGCATGCAAGCACTTGCGTTGCAGCGAGTGAGCTTCCCGAATTGCTTCCATAGGCCGTAGACGGTCAATGCAATCATGCATGATTAGGGCTCCTTATCAAAACTCAATTACCGCCGCCGGTGTCCGGCGGGGTGCAATCCAAAAATGGAACAGTCCCGGCAACAACCGGATTCTTCATGCGCGCATCGCGAAGGACGGCCGACTCGATGAAGCGCTGGCGATCAAATACGCGGGTGCTGCGCCCGAGGCGGGCCAGCCGTTCGTTCGCTCTCTGAATTGTGGCCTCACGCGCATCCGCCTGCGCTTCGATCTCCGGGGTCAGTGCGCCCCAGGTTGCGTGAAGGATCGTGCCCTGGGCGAAACCCGAGATCACTGCGCAGCGCAAGCCCCGGTAATTACCATAATCATCCGTTGCTGGCTCAGGGATGCAAAAGTCGAATTGGAATGAAGACGGAAGTGCGTTGAGAATGCGGTACTCACCCGCAAACGGCATCCGGCTGTAAATCCATTGCCCGTGTGGATTCAGGAATGCCAGATCATCGCCGCGCTCGGCAACCAAGGCGACAAAGCCGGGGAGCCCGACATCAGCGGCAGGGATGCTGAGAGTCGTGGAGCCGACGGCAACGTAAGCGGCGTTGCAAGTAAAGGTTGAGGTTGCAACGGACGGCGATTGAGCGATGGCGAACTGGCTGAGGGCGAGCGCGGCCAAGACGGCTGCTGCCGTGGCTGATGCGCGGAGGGGCTTGCTGGGCATGATGGTTCCTTGAAAAGTGAGGTGCTTACAAGTTAAGAGCAAAAGGGTTGCCAGCAGTGGCGGCGACACGTCTTCGCTGGCCGACAAGGGCCGCGTTGCGGCGGCTGAGGGGGCGAGAGGAGGTGGGCTGCATGGGGTGTGCTGCATCCCACTGGCTCGGCCAGCGCAGATCGATTGCCGGGGTGTCGGGGCGCAGCCCTGACTTGTGAGCCACGCGAACAATCGCTCGGGGTTTTGGGGTTGAGCGCCGCAGGCGTGAAACCACAAAAGACCAGCCTACCTTGCACTCCGATCTGTGACAGGTTTATTCCCGCCGGGCGGGCTGACGTATGGTGCCTATACGCTGTAAGAAACGTGCTAAGTCTGACGTAAATACAGTGACAAGTAAGTGCTTGCTCGGTGTGTCCGTAGCGCTTGCGCGGTGCAAAGGAATTGCACACGTAGTGCTTGCTCGGTATGTACGTAGCGCTTGCTCGGTGCAAAGGAATTGCACACGTAGTGATTGCTCGGTGTGTACGTAGCGCTTGCTCGGTGCAAAGGAATTGCACACGTAGTGCTTGCTCGGTGTGTACGTAGCGCTTGCTCGGTGTGTCCGTAGCGATCGTTTGCATTAAAACAACAGCGACTTGACACCATCTTGGCATCATGCTAACATCGGGCGCAGGCAACTTAAGGAGCTTTTATGCAGGACGAAGCCGACAAGGGCAGCAAGGGCAGCAAAGTGCAAGCCCTGCTCGACGATCTGGATCGCATGCGCCAGGCGGGCTGGAGGTGGCGTGAAATGAGCGGCTGGGTGCGCGAGCGCATCGGCGACCCAGCGATGAGCGGCGCTGCCATCAGACAGCTTGCCTCAAGAGCGCGGCGCCGCCAGCGCCGCGAGGGTCTTCAAAAGTAAGGAGTGATTTGCAATGAATATGACTTTTCATGATCTCGTCTCAACACCTGTAATCACTCAAACACGTGTTGACCAGATGGTACGTTTGCTGCCGGAGTTTGAAATTGGTATAAAAAACGGACATAGCCTGCAAAAGCTGTGCGAGGCGCTAAGCGTCGAGGCAGATGGGCCGTTTTGCGGCAGCAAGCCGAAAAACATCATGTCCCTCTACTACCGCGCCAAACGAAAAGCGGGGAACGACTAAAGAAGGGTTGGGGTTGCCATGACTTTTGATGAATTCGTTCGGACGCCGGTACAAGCGCCAGAAAAAATCTCGAAAATGAAGGAACTCCTTCCGCGTTTCGAGATTGGGGTAAGCAACGATCATTCCATTGCTTCAATGTGCCGGTGGTTGAGCGAAAATTCGGATGATTTTCGGGGCATGCAGCCGGAGAAAATCTATCGCCTGTACCTTCAAGTCAGAAAAGCCTTCGCCAAGCGGTCAAAAGTCGCAAAGCCTGCTGCCGCGCCCGCCCAGTTAGCGCCCGCGCCCGCGCCTATGCCGCCGTTGCCGGCCAAAGCCGACGTTCCGCCGCAGTCCGTCGTGCAAAAGGCCCCGCCCCCAGCCCAGCCGCCTAGCAATATGTCAACCTCCGTCCAGGTCTCAGATTATCGAAAAGCAGGTGAGGAGGCGAAGGAGAGGTTGAAGGCCCTGGGCGAAGAGGCTGCCGACTGGGCTGAGCCGCAGGGGTTTTTCTTGAGCCGCCAGGATAATGACGCGATGTCGGAATGGATGCGCTTAGAGCCGGGCCGCATGGAAATGATTACAGATTTAGTGCGCGCGGCATTGCGCGGCATCGAATCAGCTAAAGCCGGTGATCCGGAGTATCCGGATTGGTTGATCTGCAATAGCTACCTGGGCAAGGGTTATAACCCCCGGGCACAGCGGATCAAAAGGCTGGCGAGCAGAGAACGCGCCGAAGCGCAAAAATCCCCAGCACTGAAAATTTTTTCGTGAGATTAGCAGCCCGCCGAAACCCCGCGCCCGGCCCGCGAAGCGGCGGTCTTGTTCGCCGCCGCCGAGAAACGCAACCCGCCGCGAATGCGGCGCCTGCGCAAGCGATTGGAACCCGAAGGGCCGAGACCGCTTGCGGGCTCGGGGGCGAAGCCCTGAAAGCGCGGTGCCGTTTACGGCATGCGCCCTGCGAATCGAGTTGATAAATCAATTGGATATCGGCTACCAAGAAACACACGCAATCAATATACCAAAAACCTGCCACACCTCAAAATCGAAGCAAATCCAAGCCCAGATCAAGACCGCGAAGAAGACGACTTGCGGCCACCAGATGACTTCACAGCACGGGGCTTGCCAGCCGCTCGTGCCCCAGACTTGGCACTGGCAGCAGCCGGCCTCGAAACCGCTCTCGAAGCCGCTGGCAGCGACACCCGCGCTTGTGCGCAGTGCTCAAGCTGTGCCTCCACGAAACCGACAACTGCAGACTCGAACCGCCTGGCATCCAAAGTGCCAGCAGCGACGTTACCAAGCTGATCCTCCCAACGCGCAGTAGTAACCGGATCTGTTAGAGGCCCCTGCACAGCCGCCACCAACGCCCGCCCTTGCGCAGTGCTCACAATCTGCTTGCCCTTGCGCTCAACCCATACCCGCCGGAACAGCGTCTCCAGAATGTTCGCCCGCGTCGCCTCAGTCCCAATTCCCGAGGTCTCCTTGAGTTTAGATTTGGCTGCTGCATCTGTAACAAACCGATGCACATGTGACATCGCTTCAATCAGCGTGCCCTCTGTAAACCGCGACGGCGGCTTGGTCTTCAGGGCCTTGACCTCAGCCTCCTGACACGTAACCGAATCGCCCTCGCGCATGGCAGGCAGAATGCGTCCGCCCTCGGCATCCTCATCGTCAGCGTCTTTGCCATAAAGCACCGTCCAGCCGGGATCCGACACCTGGCGGCCTGTGGCAACAAAAGCCTCACCGGCAAGCGCTGCCGTGACGGTCACGGCGGTATAGGATTCGGGCGGCATGAACAGAGCCACGGCAGAGCGAGCGATCATGTCGAAGAGTTGAGCCTGCGCACCAGTCAACCCACGCGCATCCTTGCCAGTAGGCACGATAGCCGTGTGCGCGGTGACTTTTTTATCATCGAACGCCGCATGCTTGCGCGACGACACCTCCACCCCATACTGCCCGGCCAGCCGCTGCACAGCCTCAAAAACACCCGGCACCTGATCCTCGCCCAGATACTGGCAGTCGGTGCGCGGGTAGGTGGTGTACTGCCCCTCATACAGCCCCTGCGCCAGATCCAACACCTCTTTAGCACCCAGACCCAGCTTCGCGCTGGCGGCCTTTTGGAGCGCGGAGAGCGAAAAGGGCAGTGGAGCCTGGCGGGTCTTTTTCTCGGCCTTGTAGCCCTCAATCCGCCCCGACGTGCGCGCCTTTGAAGCCACCGCCTCAGCCACAGACCGATCAACCAGCCGGCCCTCAGAGTCAAAACCGGAACCGTCAGTCGATTGGGGTTTCCAGCGCGCAACAAATGACCCGCCGGAATGCCGCAAAGTCGCATGTACTTCAAAAAAGTCACACGGCCGAAAAGAGTCAATCTCGGTGTCCCGCTGGACGATCAAAGCCAGCGTCGGCGTCTGCACACGCCCGATGGATACCAGCGTGCCGGCCTTCAGCGTCCAAGCGCGACTGAGGTTCATGCCGACCAGCCAATCTGCCTTTGCACGCGCAGAGGCTGAGTCTGAGAGCGGCTTGTACTCAGCGTTTGGCCGCATGCGGGCAAATGCCTCGCGGATCGCCTCCGGCGTCAGCGACTGCAACCACACGCGCTGAACCGGCCCACGGTACTGCAATTCCTCCAAGATCTCATCAATCAGCAACTGGCCTTCCCGGTCAGGATCCCCGGCATTGACAACTAGGCTGGCCTGGCGCAACAGATCGCGGATTTTTCCGATTTGTTCCTTGGCCTCGGATTTGGGCAACCTCACCCACGTGGACGGCACGATGGGCAGGTCTTCAGCCCGCCAGACCTTCCGCCCCTTGGCAGTCAAAGGCACGTCGCTGGGCAGGTACTCATCGGGCTCAGCGAGCTCGTACATGTGCCCAAAGGCGTTGGTAACGGTGTAGTCCCTCCCGACGGCATCCCGGATAGCGCGCGCGAGAGAGGGTTTTTCAGCAATGACGATCTTCATCACAGTATTGCGCGTGAGACCCCGGTCTTTAGGCCGGGGAGGTAGAGCGCGGGATGCGAAGCATCCCTTTGCTTTGGCGGCGCACCTGTCGCGTCCGTTTTTGCCGCCAGTTGATAACCGTATCCATCACCGCGCTGCACGATCGTGCAATGGCGATGGGATACGCCCTGAATCAAACCCTGCCGGGTTTGAATGTTAAAGCTGCCCGATGCCCTGACAGCCACTCGCCCGGTGTAGCTTCCCGCCTTCTTGCCTTTGGGGACTTCGGCTCTCACCATGTCACCAGTCTGAAAGCCGTGAATGCTTTTAGAGCGGGTCAGATGGCCGCGCACACAGCCATATTTGTCCAGCCGGGTGCGCTGGTAACTGCCGCGCCCCATGGCCTTGAGGCGCAAAGTAGGCTTGTTCCAGCCGGTAATCGAGTTCACATGGCCGACACAGGCGGCATCAAGCGCATGGGTTTTGGGTATCACTAGCGCCGTTCGATTGAATTTGGTTCTGCCGCCAGACGCGGTTTCAACCGCCAACCCTGTCGTTTTAAGGGCATCTACCAAGGCCCAACGGGTTGAATTCACTGCTGCAGCATCCTTGAGAGGGCGCTTGGCTTGGGCCTGAATGCGCTTGAGCAGTTCTGGCTTCCCGGCTAGATACACCTCAACTGGCAACGCTGCTTTTTTCTGGTTGCAGCACTGGCACGCCAGCGTCAGATTGCTGATGCGGTCTGAGCCGTTTTTCGACTTCGGCTGGATATGCTCGATCTGCAGGGGCACACCCTTGGCACCACAGTAGGCGCAAGCGCGGCCCCACTTTTCCAGCAGGTACTCACGGACTTCGTAGCCCGCCAAGGTGCCCTGCTGGTACTGCGTGCCTTCGATTTCCGGGCTTTCCAAAGCCTGCATATCAAAGCGAACCAGTTCGCTACTGATGCTTGACACCGGCGCGAGGCGCCGCAGGCGACGAACCCAAGCCAGCGTTGTATCGACACGGTGTTGCAGGCTGGGCGCCAGCCAACCCGGCTTTTTATTGCCCCGGTTTAAGAACCGTGGCGCTCGGTAGCGCAAGTGACTGCGCCGCAGTCTGCGATGCCCGCGCCGCGCCGTAAGTGCTTGGCTGATCTGCTTGCCCCGATGTACCAGATCAAACAGGTTGAGGACGGCCACCGCGCCCCTCTGGGATTCGCGCACCAGCGCAACGCCGGTGGTTTGACTGCCCGGATCAATCTTGACGCGCAGCGCCTGAAACTCGCAATCCTTGATCTGGCGATCAACGATGCGAATCGTAAACGGCACAACCTTGTGAACGCGCGCCCGACCGCGCTCCAGCAGCAGCCTAGCGCGCTTTTCGGTGCAGGGCATCAAGGGCCTGCCACCTCTATCTAAAACAAAAACTGCCATTTCAACTCCTTCTGCCCTTACGGGCCTTGTGACGTTGGCCTTTCGGCCAATCTCCCCTCGGCAATGTCAGCAACCGGCTCCAGCGCTTGCGCGCTGCGATCAAGACCTTCGGACCTTTACCTTTGTCCAGCATGATCAAGACCTTGCAGAGCAGCGAACTGAGGAAGCATTCGCTGGTGCGTCTAAACGACCTGTTACTAACGTAGCGGATTGGCTACCGCTTTGCCTGCTTCAACCTGGCTTTTTGGATTGCTCCTCAAGCTCCACCCTTCAGGGTGGGGTGGTTGACAAAGTGACTCCTTCCCCTAAAGAGGGAAGGGGTTGCCAAGATCGCCGCCGCCGCATAGCCCGCACCCGGCCCGCGAAGCGGCGGTCAAGGGAGCAAAGACGCGATGCCAGCGCCCGGCAAGAGAGCGCACGAAATCCAGCCCGGCCTGCTGCTGGCAACCCCTGCCCTCTTTAAGAGTGCGGGCCACGCGGTGAGGCCCCGAGCAAAGGAAGCAATCATGAGCGTATTGGTGTTTTTCTCACACGGTGAAAAAGGCGGCGTCGGCAAAACGGCGGTGGCCAGCGCGGCCATTGATCTGCTGCTGGCCAGCGGCAGGCGCGTCGCGGTGGTGGAGGGTGACGTGGACAACGGCGATGTGGCCAAGCGATACGAAGGCAAGAGCAATGTGACACGGGTCAAAAAAGTGCGCTTGAGTGACCCGAGCGAATACCAGCGGGCGGTCAATGACCTGGTGACATTCGTGGCCGAGATTATCGAAACCGCCGAGGCCGATGCGGTGGTGGTCAACATGCCGGCCAACGCTTCAACGACTGTCGATAAAGACATCGCCGTCCTATCGGATGCCGTAGCAGATCTGGGTGCGTTGATCACTGTTGCAATTTCGAGCGGCAACACTGATCAGTCGATCAAGCGCACCGTCGGCATTGTCAGCGACGGCATTGGCAATCTGGGAGCCTCAGTCGTGCTGGCACCCGAATTTCTGAAGGACGAGAACTTGGTCAGCAAACTGTCTGAGCGCGGGCTGGAGCAGGTTGAGCTCTATCCGCGCCTGAGCCCCGACACCATGCAGATCATCCTCGACTATCCCGAGTCCACCATGGGCAGCCTGACTCATGCGGATGGCCCGATCAAGTCGCCGATCCAGCGCATGCGGATCGCGCAGTACCTGCGCCAGGCGCGTGACGTGCTGAAGCCGGTGATGGGTGGGCTGGTGGACCCGGATGTTTTTGGCTCGAAACGTTAACTTGGAGAACTTGAAATGAGCGACGATTTGAATAAATTGGAAGCGGAAAGCGGCAAAGAAAAAGCCAAGCCACCTGCTGGCAAGCAAGTGCCGCCAGGCGAGGCGGGGCCGTCCGAGAAGCAGCCTCCCGCTGCGCAGCCGCAGCCCCACAGGGGCGAAAGCAAGCTTGAAAAAGGCCAAAGCCTGAAAGGCTGGGCGCTGCATCATATTTCCGATCCCGATCTAAAGGAGCGCGTGAGCGAAACGTCCGGTGATGACCAGACGTGGATTATTTATGCGCTCATTGCCGATGCGGCAAAAACACGTGAAGGCGCATCAATTGCGCACCTGCGCAACCTGTTCAGTGACGGCACTGTTGAGGGCTTTATTGACAAGCACTTGGAGCAGAGGTTCGCTCCGCTCGGCAAAAACCTCCATGCGATCGACAAAAACCTGACGGTGCTGCGGGCAGGACGGGAAGAGGACGAAAACGCGATGGATCGGCTTGCTGTAGATCTGGCGCAAAAGATCAGGGCTGATGTCAAAAAGGCGTTTACCACAATAGGCCAAGAGCTTGAGCAAAATGTGGATAAGGTCGTCGCTCAACAAAAAATGGCGAGACAAGAGACTGCTGAGCTTTTTGAGCGCAGTGAGCGCGGCGGCAAGCCGCAACAGATCAACCACGACAAAATCGCCGAACTGGTCAGTGACCAGGTGACCAAAAAGGTCTCGCAGGGCTTCGTCATCATCTCCGCCATCGCAGTGATGGTGGGCATCGCCTTCGGTGCTATGGCCGGGGTCAATTTCAGCCGGGGCTTCTCGCAGACGGACATCCAAAACCTCGTCAAGATGACGGCGCAGGAAACAGCAGAGCAGATGCGCAGCCAGCCACCCGGCCAAGCTCCGCGCCGGTGAAGCGGCGGCGGCGGTGGCGGTGGTGGCGGTGGCGGTGGTGGCGGTGGTGGCCGCACCTGCAGTGCTCAATGCAGTGGTGGTGGTGGCTGCACCTGCAGTGGTCAATGCAGTGGTGGTGGTGGCTGCACCTGCATTGCTCAATGCGGTGGTGGTGGTGGCCGCACTTGCAGTGGTCAATGCGGCGGCGGTGGCCAGTCGAGCGCGAAAGCCAGTTTGAGATCGGTAAAGGCAATGCAAAACGTACCATGCAGTACATAGTACGCGTAATGTGTACTGTGTGGTACACCGGTACCCGAGAACCATTGAACCAATAGCTCCTGCCGGCTTGCACTTTGTCACAAAAAAGTTTAAGGGGTAGTGCTTAAATTTGACAACTGTTGAGTATTGAACTACAATGTCAAGCATGTGCACAGCGATCACATCCAGCGCTCAAAAACGACTTAGCAAGTCGCTGAGCGTGAGAGTGTGCGCTGAGATCTGGCAGGGTACGAAAGCAGTGGCGGCTATGCAGGCAGCGATCCTGCTTGCTGCGACTCTAATTGCTCTCGTCTTGCAAGCGGTTGCTCAGACGCTCGCGCAGCAGTTGATCGTCGTCTGCATGTTCACCGCTTCGGCACTGTTTTGCATCATCAAGATGCTCAACAGCATCAAGCACAGCAGCGCCTTCCGCTCGAAGCTCGGTAAAGCCGATCTGCTGACCGCGCAAGCGCTGCATTTGATGTCAAAAAGTGACGACGGCATAAAAGTCGTCAATCTCGCCACTCTGTCACTCTCCAACCTCGTGCGCACGCTCACCGCGCACTCTCTCGACGCAGCAAGCGAGTCACGAATCGCATCTGCTGATCGAGCACGCGCATCTATCTTGATGCGCGTCTGCATAGCTACTACACACTCATCTAGCTCACTGCGCCAGCCCGCGACGGCCTGAGCGCGATCCCCCCTGCCTTTTTCGGCATGGCTCGCGCATCGGTTGATCGCGCGCCAGGCCAGTCGCACCTGTTTTTCCCTCTTTCACTTCTTTCACCTGCGAGCCGCTGCCGTAACTCAATTCCGGAGCGAGCAATGACACACGTTAATTTTAAACTGCTGGATGCAGTCAAGTGGCTCAAAGAGCTGATGAACGAGAAAGCCGTTTCAGCGGGACGGCAGGCGCAAATACTCGAAGCAATTAAAGTCGGCGCAGCAATTGTGGTTGCCGGCTCGGCTAAAGAAGGCGGCCTGGTCGCTGCGTTGCGAGTGATCACTGACGAAGTCGGAAGGGGCTACGAGACAGTAGTCAATTTGATTGCGGCGCACGTCGCTGAAAAGATTGCTGGCGGAAAAGAGCAAGAAGTACCAGCAACCGGCAAAACCTTGGCGTGTCATGTCGCTAAAGAAATCAATCCCGACTACCGAGTGCAAACAGAAAGTTTGTGCTTTGAAAATCCAACACACGAAAATGCATCTGAGCGCGAGCCGGTCTACGCCTTCGATGACGACTGGCACCACGGCAGTCATCTGCAAATCACACAAAACGCAGTAACGGGTCTGCGCAATGCGTGTATGCGAGTAAATGGTTTTGGTGACATCGCCGCGCAAAACCGCACACTGCTGAGCATTGTCCGGATGTCGATCACTGTTTTCAAAGCCCGTGCAACTGGAATTGATGCAAACAAAACTTACAAGTGCATTGAAGCAGACGTCAAGAAATCAGCCCCGGCGATAGATAAATCCGCGCCGCTGCTGGCTGCATTTGCAGAACTGTATCTCAAAACCTCGAAGCACAACAAGTGGCCCAAACGTTGGTCTGAATTGAGCGACAATAAGCGCACGATTTTGAGCTTCGTCCTGGCGTTTGGCGATGCAGGGGAAATTGATTACTTGCTTACTTTGCGCGAAGAAGTGGCATATGAAGTAATTCATTTGCTCGGCAATCAATGCCGGACTTGGCTGGAAAACAAAGACCGCAGATCTCAACTTCCATCGCTCAATCAGGCGATTGAGCGATCGCGGGCGATAAATTGCGCCGCAAACCGTGCAATCGAGAACGCCAAACAGATTCAACTATTTGTTGAATCTACAGAATGTGCAATCGAGAATGCCGCACAGCTTCAACTTTTTGTTGGAGCTTGAAATGAACGCATTTACTGATAAGAACTGCAGCGCGAACGACGGCCAGCGACAAGAGTATGCGATGGGCAGCGGCAACATTGACATTGCGCAAGCATTTGAAGAAACCCCGCCGCCACTGGATTTCGTACTGCCGGGTTTGCTGGCTGGCACAGTCGGAGCAATAGTTTCACCTGGCGGGGCTGGCAAGTCCATGCTTGCCTTGGAATTGATGGTGCTCGTGTCCACTGGACACGATATAAGCGGGTTTAACTGCGGGGTGACTCACTACACTGGTAAAGTTGCATTTCTGGCAGCAGAAGACCCCGCTCTAGCGATTCGCCACCGGCTCCACGCGCTCGGCCGGCACCTTAACCCAGCATTGCGAGAACAGGTCGCGTATGAGTGTCGTATTGAGTCACTGCTGGGTGCAAAAATCGATATAAATAGCCCCGAATGGCTAACTCTCGTGCAGGCAGTGGCTACCGGCAAACGGCTGCTGGTCTTAGATACACTGCGGCGTTTTCACGGCGCAGATGAAAACGACAGCGGGCAAATGGCGCAGCTAATCGGCGCCCTAGGGGGTGTTGCAGAGCGGTCTGGATGCGCAATTGTATTTTTGCACCATGTGAGCAAATCAGCAGCATTGAATGGTGTAGGCGATATGCAGCAAGCAGGTCGCGGGTCGTCAGTGCTAGTGGATAACATCCGCTGGCAAGCTTTTTTAGTGGGATGCTCGAAAGAGGATGCCAAAAAACTCGAAATCGATGAGTCAATGCGACATTCATTTGTCCGGGCCGGCGTGAGTAAGCAAAATTACGCAAAGCGCGCTGATGAGATGTGGCTACGCAGGACCGAGGGCGGGGTACTAGTGCCGGCCGAATTTGCTACCAGCTCGGTGACTGCAAAAAAGACGAAGAAGAGCAAAGACAAGGTGAATGACGATGAAGACTTCTGAAAACTCAACACCCTTGCCCACTTCAACGACGCACGCTATCCGGCTGTGTCTTTTCCAAGCGACAAGACGGCCGCAGGTGCTCAAGAGAGAGACTATTTTGACACCATGGGGCAAAATCAAAATATCAGGCAAGCTCGGACAGCAGCACGCCGACGTGTTGGAGGCGATCTGCTACGAGCGTGAAAAAAAAGGGAGCACAGAGGATGGCCGAATCAAACTGCTGGTAGATCCTGCTCGCGTGCGCAGGAGGGCGAATCAAGTGTCCGGGAGCTCTTTCGATCACGTGCTAGAGGAGCTGCAGCAAGCCGTGATACAAATTATTGAGCCCACGAAGTTAGCATGTTCAGGACACTTGATTGATCACATCGACAAAGCTCTGCGCTCCGACGGCACCCATATCGTGCGCGACAACCCGCTGGGTGGCCAGCGTCACTTGTGGCGTGTTGAAATCGGGAAAGCCTTTTGCAAGCTTGTTTCGGGCGACATTTGGCTCGGCTACGATCCTGCGCGGCTGGCGCGGCTGGATCACGGCATCAGCCAGGCCGTGGCCCGCCATGTCTTGAGTCACCGCGCTCAGCCGGTGGGCGGCTGGCACGTGGACACGCTCATTGAGGCTGTGACCGCCGGGGCTGTGCGCGCTGGATCTACCGCGATCCGCGACCGCCGGCGCGAACTGCATCGGGATGCGCCAGCGCTGCTCGATTCCGGCATCCTGATCGCACTGGCATGTCCGCTCATGACCGAGGCTGCCAGGTGCACCAGACTATCCCAATGCTTTTCGATCAAAGCGACGTCGACATTGGCTTCGCACACCGCAGCGATTTCTGCGGGCACTTTGGTGCCGCGTGGCACAAAGAGGTGGCGCTGTTTGAGTTCCTTCAACCGCGGGCAAAGATCAAAACCAAGCAAACGGGCATGTGACATGGCAAAGTCGGTGTAGCCATGGGTATCCACAGCAAGCTGGCTGGTCTCCAGCTTTTCTTGGCGGATGACACCTTCAATGGCCACGCCCGCCTGGCGCTCATTGAGCACAAAGGGCTGCGCATGGAAGATGCCCCACCGGTCTTTTACATGGGAGTAGATTCCAATGGAAGGTGTGTTGCGCCGAGGATCAAGCCGGGCTTGCCACACCCGTTTGGTGGTCTCCATGCTCATCATGTCAGAAGATGCCAAATCGGACCGCCCCCAGGTGGCGGCAATCGGGTGTCGCTGCATGAATTCCAGCACAGCCTGGCAGGCCTGGCTCAGACGCCGTTCGTCCCGCGCCCAGCGCATGGCCTGGCGAATGCTGGTGGCAGACAATTGCGGAATCATGCGCGCGCATTCGACCGCAGTCAGACTGGTGCCGTGGGCCATGATGCCGGCATAGACCATCAGCAGCTCGTCGGTAGAGCGCGGCTCACGTCCGAGCATGATCCAGCTAAAGCGCACCTGGGCGTCAACGGCCAGAATCACTTCCGGCAATTGAACCTCACCGATGCGGTGATCCAAAGCCGCGCGCAGCTTGGTCACTTCTGGGTCTTCGTCCTCTGCGGGCAATGGCGACAAATGGAGTTCATCATCCACGCGCAGTACGCCACTGCGGGCTGCAGCGGCCACCGCATCGACACCGGCAGTTACTCTGGCCAGCAAAGGCTTCAAGAAAGTGGCAGCCTTGCTGGGTAACGATAGACGGGCATAGTGTTTCTTGGACTCTGCCTGCCAACGCTCGTCCGTGAAGAACAAGCGCGCACGACCCCGAAAGCTCAGGCTGTGCTCAATCCAGACCGAGCCATTGCGCACCGCGCGGCGCAGGGCAAACAGGGTGGCCACCTCCAACGCCTGAAACGCCCGTTCCCGGTCTGGGCTGGAGATCGAAACCTGCCAGATCATTCCCAGACTTGGTGCCACCACTTCAACTGGCAGCTTTCTGGATCCTTTGAGATATAAAGCTTGCAGCTTGGCAAGGTACTCGATGGCAGGATGCTCGCCGGTGGCCTGCCAGGGCAGCTTTGCAATGGCGACGAGCAACGACCGCACGGGGCGAATTCCATCAATCAATCCCTCGCGGACCAGGGAGGCCCTGCTCGGTGGTTTGCGTTTCTGGGTTTCGGTGATCAAGGCTTCAAGACGGGCACGCAACTCAGCATCTGGCACCGCACCTTGCGCGCTCAAGGCAACAAGTTCGCCGAGCAGCGTTTTGTACATTGCGGCCCAATTGACGGTAGCGGGGACATCGGCGGCAGCCTGACGCCACAGATCGGCGATCCGGCGCTGCACCATAAGGATCAACTGGTCTGTGGTGGTGAACAGGCAATACCGAAGAAAGCATGCGACCTCCACGGTGCGCGCTGGCTCTTTGATCTTGGCTCCGGCTGAGGGCGGCCTGGAGACAAGTCGGCGCGCGTAGCGGCGCAAGATGAGATCGGGGATGTCTGCCAGGTGCTTATGAACGTCCAGCGTGTAAAGCAGGTCGATGCGCTCCAGTACCTCGCTGATTTGGCGGGTTGAGTGTTTCGCCGGTGCAGCCCATAGCCAACTCTGCTGGGTTTGTCCATCTGGGCGCAGCTCTGAAACTGAGGCTCGCCAGCGATCAAGTGTTGCTGGATCAACGCTGGCGGCGATGGCGGTGCCTGTTTCAACTTCAAGCTGGGCAAGTGCCGCCGCAATCAGTGTCCGAATTGCCCGCTCGTGCACGATCACCAGCTTGTTCTTGTACAGCCATTGACGCGCCCGCACGAGTAGCTGATCGCGGTCGGCGCAGCGCGCCACTTCGTCGCGCAGTTCACGTACCAGTGAGCGGCGCTGGTGCTCGCTCATCCACTGGAATCCAAGGACCGTGCAGGCTACTTGTTGGTGATCGAATAGCGTGCGCCCGCGTTCATACATGGCTCTCAGCGAGGCGACTTCTGGTGCTGCAATGCCAAGCTCGTTGCCAAGGTGGCGCCACAAGGCTACTGGAATTACCCGAAAGGCACCGAGCAAACGCCCACTCATGCGCAGGAAACCAATATGGAGCGCCAGACCAAGCTTGTGGGAATCACCTCGGCGTGCATTGATTGCGTCGCGCTCGGCACCATCGAAGGTGAAAAATGCCTTCATCTCGAAGTCGCTGATATCGCGGGGGAGCCCACGCATCCCCAAAAACGTTGTGTGCCAACCCTGCATCGTGAACCTCAAAAGTGGGAGGCCACCATACCCGTTTACAAAGCGAACAGGAAAGTCAATGAAATCAACGGTCTACCCAGACCACCCCCGCGCCAGTGCTAGCTTTGCGTACCGTCACTTATTGCACTGAAAACGAGGAGACCCCAAAGATCCGAGTTGGGGCACGGTGAGAGGTGAACCTGTCAGGCCCATGACCACGGTGAGGGGGGCATTGATCTCCCGGACGAGCGCTTCGATGGTCTTGGGGTCGGAAGCCCCCGGCACAAAGAGGCAATCCGCACCCGCCTCTCGGTACGCATTGCATCGCTCGACGGCCTCTGCAAAAACATTGCTCGCACCAGTCAGGTAGACATCGGATCGGGCCGTCAGAACAAAAGGAACTCCCGACGCGTCCGCGGCGCGTCTTGCTGCCCGAACGCGCGCGACAGCGTGCTCTCTGTCGAACAGGGCTTGCGCAGGATTGCCGCTGTAGTCCTCGATGTTCGCGCCCACCACACCAGCACGAATCGCAGCCGCGATGGTTTCTCCAACCTCTTCAGGGCTCGCACCGTAGCCCGACTGGAGATCGGCGGAGACAGGAAGTGGACTTGCCGCAGCAATGGACCCCACGCGATCCAGCATGGTCTCCCTGCTCACAGCAGCTTCTTGATCAGGGAATCCCAGCGAGAAAGCCACGCCTGCACTCGTAGTGGCGATAGCGGGAAAGCCGCAGGACGCGAGCATCAGCGCACTACCAACGTCCCAAGCGTTGGGCATCAGAAAGATGGCCTCGGCAGTGTGCAATTGCTGGAACCGTAGACCCCGTTGGATTTGGCTCATTATGGCCATCCTAGTCGCCGAAGTTGGTGGCGGGTACTTCAGTCGGTATCGTGCGTATGGGCAATCTCGCCCAGACACCGCATCAACTTGTCGTAAAGCGTGCGCCCTGTTGTCGGGGGAGGTATGCCACACACCCATGTACTTCCTGCCGTTTTTGCGATTTGGTAGAGCGCCTCACTTTTCGACCATAACCAGCGCATGCACAGATTCGTCGGTGTCGAAAAACGGCTCACGTTGCTTGCGTGGTTGCTTTAGGCAGCGCGTTCGAATCTCCTCGGGACGATTCAAGACAGGTTTACCGGGCAAACGCTCCGCAACTCCTATGTGGCCGTGTCAACCGCGCGTTGTTCCGGATCTGTTCACCTACTCGCCAAAACGGAGTAGATAGCTACCCCCAGATTCTGAGAGTGAAGTGGTGCAAGGCGATGTCTTCAACAAAGACGATTTGTACGAGGCATTAAGCAAGCACAGAGTGGGAATAGCGATCAATTCCAACGATCCTTCAACCCCGTCACCCGGTTGAACACCACTTTCCCGCCCACCCCGTGGTCCGCACGGTCGGCCACGAAGTAGCCGTGGCGCTCAAACTGGAATTTCTGGTCTGGCTTCGCTGCAGCCAGTGAAGGCTCCACAACCGCCGTCACCACCTTCAGGCTGTCGGGGTTCAGCGCGTCCAGGAAGTTCTTGCCGCCCGCGTCGGGTTGCGGGTCGGTGAACAGGCGGTCGTACAGGCGCACTTCGGCGCTCACCCCGTCGGCGTTGCCCACCCAGGTGATGGCGGCTTTGGCCTTGACGCTGTCGGCGCCGGGGGTGCCGCTCTTGGTGCCGGGGATGACCTTGGCGTGCACTTCGGTCACTTTGCCTTCGGCGTCTTTGGCGCAACCCGTGCATTCGATGACGTAGCCGCCTTTGAGGCGCACCACGTTGCCTGGGAACAGGCGCTTGTAGCCCTTGGGCGGCACTTCTTCAAAGTCTTCGCGTTCGATCCACACGTCCTTGCCGATCTTGAAGACGCGGTCAGGCGGCGGCGTCTGGCCTTCGGCAATGGTGCTGTGGGGCAGGGCGGGCTGGGTGCAGTCTTCGGTGTAGCCGTCAGAGCCGAACACTTCGGCCCAGTTGGTGAGCACCAGCTTGACGGGGTCAAGCACGGCCATGCCGCGGTGGGCCTTGTTTTCCAGGTCTTCGCGCAGGCAGCCGTCGAGCGTGCTGTAGTCGATCCAGGAGTCGCTCTTGGTCACGCCGATGCGTTCGGCAAACAGCTGGATGGCCTCGGGCGTGTAGCCGCGGCGGCGCAGGCCGACGATGGTGGGCATGCGCGGGTCGTCCCAGCCGCTGACTTTCTTCTCGTTCACCAGCTGCGCCAGCTTGCGCTTGCTGGTGATCACGTAGGTCAGGTTCAGGCGCGCAAATTCGTACTGCCGCGGCGGTGGGGCCTTGAGCAGGCCGCCTTCGCACAAACGCTCCAGCAACCAGTCGTAGAACGGGCGCTGGTCTTCAAATTCCAGCGTGGCGATGCTGTGGGTGATCTGCTCCAGCGCGTCCTCGATGGGGTGCGCGAAGGTGTACATGGGGTAGATGCACCAGGCGTCGCCCGTGTTGTGGTGCGTGGCGCGGCGGATGCGGTAGATGGCCGGGTCGCGCAGGTTGATGTTGGGCGAGGCCATGTCGATCTTGGCGCGCAGCACGGCGGCGCCGTCGGCCAGTTTGCCGTCGCGCATCTCGCGGAAGCGGGCCAGGTTCTCTTCCGGGCTGCGGCTGCGGAAGGGGCTGTCCACGCCGGGCTTGCCGAAGTCGCCGCGGTTGATGCGCATGTCTTCGGCTGTCTGCTCGTCCACATAGGCGTGGCCGGCGGTGATAAGGTATTCGGCCGCGCGGTACATGAAGTCGAAGTAGTTCGACGCGTAGTACAGGTGGCTTTCCTGCTTGCCGTTGAAGTTGGATTCCCAGTTGAAACCCAGCCACTGCACCGCGTCGAGGATGGAGTCCACGTACTCCTTTTCTTCCTTCTCGGGGTTGGTGTCGTCAAAGCGCATGTGGCAGACGCCGCCGTAGTCGCGCGCCAGGCCGAAGTTCAGGCAGATGCTCTTGGCGTGGCCCACGTGCAGGTAGCCGTTGGGTTCGGGCGGGAAGCGGGTGCGGATCTTGGCCGGGTCGGGCTGGCCGGCGTCGTGGAAGGCGGCATCACCCGGGCCGCCGCCCCATTGGCGCTGGGCGTAGGTGCCGGTGGCGAGGTCTTTTTCAATGACCTGGCGCAGGAAGTTTGACGTCCTGAGCGCCTGGCCCTCAATTTCTGCGGGAGCTTGGTGGTGTCGAGAGATGCTGGACGAAAGGGACGGGGGGGGCATGCAGTCATTCTAAGGAGAGGCGGAAGCTCCAAGATAATCAAGGTCTAACCCACAACAGGTGTCACGCGCTTGAACCAAAGCACTCCCTTGCCGAACGCCTCTCTGCTGAACCAGCTGTTACGGTTCACCCCCACGGCGCGCATGTTTTTCTCGGGAAATCTCTGTACCCTGACGCAGGGATCCGAGGCTGACGGCCTCAAGCAGGGGACGATGCACCTGCTGAGTCGCGGCGAGCTGCAACTGACGCGCAAGGGCTTTGCGCCGCTGAACGTGCGGGCGCCCAGCGTGCTGTTGCTTCCCCGCGCGTTGGAGCACTGGGTTCAGGGCTCAGGGCCGCAGGGGGTGGACCTGATGTGCGCCACCCTCAGTGAATTGGCGCCGCCGCTGGACATGATCTTGCCGGACGTCACGGTGATTGACTTGACCGCCACGTCATCGCTGCAGCGACCGGTAGAGCTGCTGTTCGAGGAGGCCGAGGCACGTGCTTTTGGTTATCGGGCAGCGATCGACCGCCTGCTGCAATACACCTTCGTGGTGCTTGTGCGTCACCTGATTGATCGGCAACTGCTGTCCGGCGGTGTGCTGGAGGCCATGGTCGACAGCCGTCTGGGTGTGGTGCTGTCCATGCTGCACGAATCGCCAGAGCACGACTGGACGCTTGACAGCATGGCGGAGCTGGCGCACCTGTCCCGGTCTGCCTTTGCCCTGCGCTTTGTCCAGGTGGTGGGCATACCGCCGTTGACCTACTTGACCCACTGGCGCATGGCGGTTGCCCGCAACCTACTCGCGCAAGGGCAGGCAGTGAAGGCGGTGGCCTCTCAGGTGGGCTACGGTAATGCCACCGCATTCGCGCGAGCGTTTCAACGGGCCTCGGGGCAATCGCCCAGCGCTTGGCAGATGGAGCATCTGAGTCAGCCGTAGGTCCATCGCGCCCTGGTTCTGGACGATCGGTGGCGTGATGCGGACGCCGAATGCCGTTGTGCTGTGCCGAACGGACCCGACTTCAGGTTCAATGCCTTGAGGCAGAACTTTGAAGGAGATCACGATGAACCCGAGCGAAAAAGCAGTCCTGGCCGGCGGTTGTTTCTGGGGCATGCAGGACCTGGTGCGCAAGCTGCCTGGCGTGTTGCGCACCCGTGTGGGCTACAGCGGCGGCGATGTGCCCAACGCCACCTACCGCAACCACGGCACCCACGCCGAGGCGTTGGAGGTGGAGTTCGACCCCACGCAGACGAGCTTTCGCGACCTGCTGGAGTTCTTCTTCCAGATCCACGATCCGAGCACCCCGGGGCGCCAGGGCAATGACCGCGGCAGTTCCTACCGGTCGGCCATTTTCTACACCTCGGACGAGCAGCTGGCCACGGCGCAGCAGACCATTGCCGATGTGAATGCCTCGGGTTTGTGGCCGGGCAAGGTGGTCACCGAGCTCGCGCCCGCGGGGCCGTTCTGGGAGGCCGAGCCCGAGCATCAGGACTACCTGGTCAAGCACCCCAACGGCTACACCTGCCACTACCCCCGTGCGGGCTGGAAGCTGCCGCGACGCGAGATCGGCTGACGGCCAACGCTCAAGAACGGTGGGGGTCGGCGCGCCAGTGGGCGGGCCGACCCGGTGTGTCTGTTTTTTTCCTGAGGAGATGGTGATGCAATCCCGGTGCATTCAACAGGCGCCCGAGCTGCGGGTGCCGTGGTGGATCGACGGCGAAGGGCGCAGCATGGCACCGCTGAAGCTGTCCGATCTGGGCGACGGGTTCAAAGTGATCTTCTGCTTCCAGCACTGGTGTCCGGGCTGCCACAGCCATGGCTTTCCGACCCTGCAGAAGCTGATCAAGGCGTTGGGCGATCGCGGCTTCGCGTTTGCCGCGGTGCAGACCGTGTTCGAGGGCGCCGAGTCCAACACCTTCGAGCGCCTGCGCGAGACGCAGTTGCGCTACGGCTTGAACATTCCGTTCGGACACGACCCTGCGATCGGACGCGCGTCGTCGCTCATGGCGGACTACGGGACGCGCGGCACGCCGTGGTTTTTGGTGATCGATCCGCTGGACGAGGTGCTCTACAGCGACTTCGAGCTCGACGAGCGGCAGCTGATCGGGGCGTTCGGCGCTTCGAACGATGGTCTCAAGGCGGCCTGAAGTCATGCGTGCGTCCACACCAAAGGCCGTGTCGGAGCCGAAGACGCCGGGGACGGGCCCGGCGTTTCGGCTGCCGTTTGACAACAGCTTCTTCCGGGACATGCAGGGGTTCTATGTGCCTTGGAAGCCCGAGCCGTCCCCGGCCCCGGCCTGGGTGCAGTTCAACGACGCCCTGGCGCTGGAGCTGGGGCTGGAGCCGGCGACGCTGAAGTCTGCGACCGGTCTGGCGTGGCTGTCCGGCGTGGAAATGCCGGCTGAGGCGGCGCCGCTGGCGCAGGCCTACGCGGGACACCAGTTCGGCCAGTTCTCGCCACACTTGGGGGATGGCCGCGCCTTGCTGCTCGGGGAACTCATCGACACGGCAGGACAGCGTCGGGACCTGGCCCTCAAGGGGTCGGGCCGTACGCCGTTTTCGCGCCGTGGCGATGGCAAGGCGGCACTGGGCCCGGCGCTGCGCGAGTACCTCATGGGCGAGGCCATGCACGCGTTGGGCATTCCCACGACGCGTGCGCTGGCGGTGATCCGGACCGGTGAGCGGGTGAACCGCGAGGGCTCGCCCCCCGGGGCGATCTTGGTGCGCGTGGCGGCCAGCCACTTGCGGGTGGGCACTTTTGAGTTCTTCGCGGCGCGGGAGGAGGAGGTGATGCTTCGGCGGCTGCTCGACTATGCCGTGGCGCGGCATGACCCCGCCCTCGCCAAGCTTTCCGACAAGCCCATTCCGATGCTGGAGGCCGTCTGTGAGCGGCAGGCGCAGCTGATTGCACGCTGGATGGGCGTGGGCTTCATCCACGGGGTGATGAACACCGACAACATGAGCATTTCGGGCGAGACCATCGACTATGGTCCGTGTGCGTTCATGGAGGGTTTCGATCCGGCCACGGTGTTCAGCTCGATCGACCGTCAGGGGCGATATGCCTACGGCCAGCAGCCGGCCATGGCGCAATGGAACCTGGCCCGTCTGGCCGAAGCGTTGCTGCCGGTTCTGGACGCCCGCGATATCGACGTCGTGGAACGGGTGGAACAGGTGGTGGCCGGGTTTGCCGTGCGCTTTGACCGGCATTGGACCGGGCAGCTGCGCGCCAAGCTGGGCTTGGCCGCTGAAGAGCCGGACGACCGCGCCCTGGCGGACGACTTCCTGCAGCTGCTGCAGCGGGAAAAGGTGGACTTCACGCTGGCGTTCCGCCTCCTGTCCGACGCCATCACGGGGCCGGATGCCGCACTGCACGACCTGTTCGGACGGGAGCGCCCGGCGCTCTCGGACTGGCTGGCGCGCTGGCGCCAGCGCATGGCCCGGGAGGGAAGGACCTTGCAGGACTGCGCCGCAACGGCGTGGTCGGTCAATCCCTTCGTGATCCCGCGCAATCACCAGGTGGAGGCGGCGCTGTCGAGTGCCGTGGACGAGGCCGACCTCGGTCCGTTCGAGCGCCTGCTGGCGGTGCTGGGGCGGCCGTACGAGACGGTGGAGTCCGCGCGGCCATTCACGCTGCCGGCCTCGCCCGAAGTGGCCGCAGCCCACCGCACCTTCTGCGGCACCTGATTGGGGTACCCAACGATTTCTGAAAGGAGACTTCGCATGACCACAACGAAACAGGAACCCGGTGTCCTTGGCGAAGCGGCCGCTCCCCTGGGTGTGACCCGGTGGGTGGACGCGTCGGGCCAGGCGCTGGAACACTTCGACCTGGACCGCATGCCCGGCCGGTTCAAGCTCATCTTCTGTTTTCAGGACGCCTGCCCGGGGTGCCATGCGACCGGCTTTCCGGCGCTTGCCCGGGTGGTCGACGCGTTTCGGGGGAGCGACTTCGTCGGGTTCGCCGCAGTCCAGACCGTGTTCGAGGACTTCGGTTCGAACACCTGGGAGCGCATGCTGGCCAATCACTCCCGCTACGCGCTGGGCATTCCCTTCGGGCACGACGCCGGTGACGAACAGGACGGCGCGGGTTCGGAGCTGATGCGCCGCTACCGCAACGGCGGCACACCCTGGTTCATCCTGATCGATCCCGATGGCAGAGTGGTCTACAACCATTTCCGAATCGACGCCGACAAGCTCGTCACCTTTCTCAAGCGGCTGGAAAACGAACCGGCGGCACCGGAGCCTGGGCCCGACATGTTGACTTGGAAAGGAGTGATTCAACTGGTGGAAACGGGCAACCCGACGCCACCGCGCCGAGTTGAGCGCAGCGAAGCCGAGTGGGCCCAACAGCTGACGCCCGAGCAGTTCCGAATCACGCGGCTCAAGGGCACCGAACGGGCGCACAGCTCCTCGATGTGTACGCTGTTTTCGCCCGGGATCTACCGGTGCGTGTGCTGCGGCACTGAACTATTCGATGCGTCGACCAAATATGACAGCCGCAGCGGCTGGCCCAGCTTCACGCAGGCCATTGCCCCGGGTCTGGTGGGCTATCACGGAGACAACAGCCACGGCATGGTGCGGGTGGAGACGACGTGCAACGTCTGCGACGCCCACCTGGGTCACGTGTTTCCCGACGGACCCAAGCCCAGCGGTCTGCGCTACTGCATCAACGCCCTGGCACTGGAGAAAGCATGAGCAGCGAAAAGGTAGGCTTCGCTGGCAGCAGCCAGGGTCTGCTGGTGGGTGTCTTGGAACGCCCGGACCATGCACCGTTACAAGCCCTGGCGGTGTTTGCCCACTGCTTTACCTGCGGAAAGAACTCTCTCGCCGCGACCCGCATCAGCCGGGCGCTGGCTCAGCAGGGCATCGCCACGCTGCGCTTTGATTTCACCGGTCTGGGCGAGAGCGAAGGCGACTTCGGGCGCGGTGGCTTTTCGTCCAGCGTGGCGGACATTGTGGCGGCGGTGCACTGGATGCAGAGCACGATCGGCATGCCTGCACTGTTGGTCGGACACAGCCTGGGGGGGACGGCGGCCATCGCGGCGGCTGCCCGCCTCGACGGCATACGGGCGGTTTGCACGCTGGGCGCACCCGCGACGGCCGACCATGTGCTTCGTCACTTCGGTCCGACCAAGTCCGAAGAGGATGGGCAGATCCAGGTCGACCTGGGCGGCCGGGCGTTCAGGATCGCGCCGGCCTTCATTGAAGAGCTCCAGGCCCAAGCCCACGAGAACCCGGTCAAGGGGCTTCGCGCGGCCTTGCTGGTTATGCACGCGCCAAGTGACGCGGTGGTGGACATCGGCGAGGCACAGGACCTGTTCAAGGCGGCCAGACATCCTAAGAGTTTCATCAGCCTGGACGATGCGGACCATCTGCTCACGCGCCCGGCCGATGCGCAGTATGCGGCTGACCTGATTGGCGCCTGGGCCTCGCGGTTTCTGCCGATGCGAGCCGAGCGAAACGATGCGCCGTCGGACCTTCGTGCGGGCGAGGTGTGGGTGGGGGAGCACGATCACGCCTTCTGGCGATCGATGCGAGCAGGTCCGCACCACCTCGACGCCGATGAGCCCAAGGAAGTGGGTGGTGGCGAACGCGGGCCCGATCCTTATGAACTTCTGCTGATGTCGCTGGGCGCCTGCACGTCCATGACATTGCGCCAGTACGCCAAGCGAAAAGGCTATGCGCTCAAGGATGTCCAGGTCAGGTTGCGTCATGAGCGCGCGCACGCGACCGATTGCCAGGAGTGCGGGGATCGCTCGGGACAGGTTGACCACGTCACGCGGCAGCTCCTGCTGAGCGGACCGTTGAGTGAAAGCCAGCGACAGGACCTGTTGCGCATCGCCGATCGTTGCCCCGTGCATCGAACGCTGGAGAACCATCCGGTGATCACCACCACACTGATTCGGGACTGATCCCAACCACACACAAACGAAGGAGACGGAGCATGAGAGCCATCTGGAAAGGCACCACCATCGCTGAGAGCGATGACATCGTGGAAGTTGAAGGCAACGCCTATTTCCCACACGACGCGTTGCGCCCGGAACATTTCAAACCAAGCGATACGCACACCACCTGTCCATGGAAGGGGCGGGCCAGCTACTACGACGTCGTGGTCGGCGAAGACGTGAACGCTGACGCGGCGTGGTACTACCCGTCGCCCAAGGCTGGTGCGGAGGCGGTGACCGGCAGGGTGGCGTTCTGGCGCGGTGTCGAGGTGCGGCCATGAGCGGGGAACAGAGGTTCGACGCGATCGTGATCGGAGCCGGTCAGGCCGGTCCCTTTCTGGGCGCGACACTCGTTGCCCGGGGTATGAAGGTGGCGCTCATCGAGGAGCGTGACCTGGGTGGTACCTGTGTCAATCGGGGCTGCACCCCAACCAAGACCCTACGCAAGTCGGCTCGTGTGGCTCACATGGCGCGCCGGGCCAGCGAATTCGGTGTGCAAACCGGGTCGGTCCAGGTCAACTTCAGGGCAGCGATGGAGCGCATGCAACGCCGGGTGGAGGAGGCTCGCTCTGGCCTGCAGGCCTGGCTGGGCCAGTTGGAAGGACTCACCATCATCAAGGCGCGCGGTCGCCTGGCGGGCCGTGAAGGCGAACAGTTCGTGGTGCTGGCCGGCGAGCATCAGCTGGTGGCGCCCAAGGTGGTGCTGAACACCGGCACACGTCCCTTTGTTCCGCCGGTGCCTGGGCTGGACGAGCTGCCGTTCCTGGACAACGAACGGCTGTTGGCGCTGCGTGAATTACCGTCCAGGCTGGTGATCATCGGCGGTGGATACATCAGCCTGGAGATGGCTCAGATCTTTCGGCGGCTGGGAAGTGAGGTTGCCATTCTGGAAACAGGGCCCCGCCTCACGGCCCGCGAGGACGAGGACATTGCAGCCGCTGTGACCGGAATGCTGACAGCGGAAGGCATCGAAGTGAACACCGGCGTGCGCATTGAGCGGGTCGGCAAGGCGGACAACGACGCTGGCGTGCGGGTGCAGTTGGCTGGTGGCCGCAGCGTGGATGGCAGCCACCTGCTGGTGGCCACCGGGCGAATACCGAACACCGACTGTCTGGGCCTGGAAACGGTGGGCCTGGAGGTCAGTGCGCGAGGCTACCTGGTCACCAACGACCGGCTCGAAACCGCGGTTCCCGGCATCTGGGCGCTGGGTGACATCAATCAGCGCGGGGCCTTTACCCATACCAGCTACCACGATCAGGACATCGTGGCGGAGAACCTGGCCGGAGGGCAACGCAGCGCCGCCGCGCGCGTCGGCATTTATGCCATGTTTACCGATCCTCCGCTGGCCCACGTCGGTCTTTATGAGGCCGACGCGCGAAAACTCGTGACCGAAGGGCGACGCATTTCCCAGGCGGTTCACGCCATGAAGGACGTCAGTCGCGCGAAGGAAGAAGGCGAAACCGTGGGCAAGATCAAGCTCCTCATCGATGAGGACAGTGGTCATTTCCTCGGAGCGACCATGCTCGGGATCCAGTCGGACGAGATCATTCAGGCGATCGGTCTGGTGATGGCCAGTGGCGGCACCTGGAAGTTGGTCCGGGATGCATTGCCCGTTCACCCGACGGTCACCGAGTTCCTGCCCACCATCATTGATCGACGCAAGCCCTTGACCGCAAGTTCTGGGTGAGCCGGAGGACCCACACCATGCCCATCAACCGCTCATTCAGCGGCCGCAATCGCGATGTCCACAACCACGGCGGTCGACTTCCGCCAGGACAGTCCCTGACGGAAGGTTTTCCCGTGCTGACTGCGGGCCCCACCCCAAAAGCCTTGGCGCTTGGCGATTGGCGCTTGACCTTGAAGGTCGGTGTGCGGCCGGTTCGCGTTTGGACCTGGAGCGAATTCCAGGCCCTGCCCCAGACCGAGCAGGTGGTCGATATCCATTGCGTTACCACCTGGTCGAAATTCGACACCCGCTGGCGCGGTGTGACGTTGGACACCTTGTTGCAGGCGGCCGGACTGGAAGCGCCCACGCCTTGGGTGTTGGCGCATTCTCAGGACGGCTACTCCACCAACGTGCCGTTGGCCGATCTGACACAAGGGCGCGCAATGATCGCAACGCACTACGACGACCGACCGCTCGCGCCCGAGCACGGGGGACCGGCACGCCTGTTGGTGCCGCATCTCTACTTCTGGAAGTCGGCCAAGTGGGTCAATGCGCTGCAGTTCAACGAGCGCGACGAGGCCGGGTTCTGGGAACTGCGGGGCTATCACATGCGAGGCGACCCTTTCAAGGAAGAGCGCTATGGATGAGGCTGTTGGTCAACACCGGCTGAGCTGGCAGACCGCACGCATCGATGCGTTGCAGGCACTGACTCCACGCGTCATGCGGGTGGTGCTGCGTCCTGACAGATGGGTTCGCCCGAGGCCGGGCCAGCATTTGGATGTCCGACTGACAGCGGAAGACGGCTATCAGGCACAACGGAGCTATTCACTCCTCTCACCTCCTCAACGTACCGGGCTCTATGAGCTTGGCATTGAGCGTTTGGACGATGGCGAAGTATCCACCTGGTTTCACGACAAGGCCCAGCACGGCGAAACGATTGAAGTCCTCGGACCGGTTGGAGGTCATTTTGTGCTTGACGAGTCGAACACACGACCAGCCTTGCTGATTGGGGGAGGATCTGGCGTCGTTCCCCTTTTGTCCATGGCAGCGCAACGCGTGGGTGCATACAGCCAAGCGCATACAACGCTGTTGGTTGCCGCACGCCATCTTGACGAAGTGTTGCTCTGGCCCACCCTGCAGCGATGGGAAGCGTTTACGCCGCGGTTTCGCAGCCGACTGGCGCTCTCGCGGGATACCTGTGCCCCGCGCGCACAGGACCACGTTGGCCGCATTGATGGAGCCGATGTTGCTTGGGCATTGCAGCAATTGGGTGATGTGGCGACCGAATCTGCGCAGGTTTTCATCTGCGGGCGTAATGACTTTGTCGAGTCCATCGTTCATATGGTCACCGGGCTAAATGTGCCCGAGGTCTCCATCCGCACCGAGCGCTTCGGAAGTTGACTCTCTTTTTTCTCATCTGCCGTGACACCTGAAGACATCCGCCTAACCCGATACGTCTCTGTCCGTTCGCGCAGCGAACGTCTGTGTGCCCCTCTGAGTGCCGAGGACCATGTTCCCCAACCGGTTTCCGACGTCAGTCCGCCGAAGTGGCACTTGGCCCACACCACGTGGTTCTTCGAGACTTTTGTCCTCGCGAAACAACAGCCGGACTATCGACTGTTCCATCCTCTGTATGGCTACCTGTTCAACAGCTACTACGAATCGGAGGGCGCTCACCTGGCACGCCCGCAGCGAGGGAGCTTGAGTCGCCCGACGGTGGCTGAGGTGATGGCGTATCGCGCGCATGTGGACGAGTCCATGCGCCGTATGCTGAAGGAACCACTGGAGCCCGCGGTCGCGGCCTTGGTAGAGCTGGGCATGCAGCATGAACAACAGCATCAGGAGTTGCTGATCACAGACATCAAGTACATCCTGGGCCACAACCCATTGCATCCGGCGTATGACCCTCTGGGCATCGGTCCCCAAGATGTGACGGCCGAACATGATGGAACCTGCCCACCACTGGACGATTGGCTTAGCGTCGAAGGGCAGACGATTCGCATGGGCCACCAGGGGCCAGGGTTCGCCTTCGACAACGAGTCGCCATCGCATTTGGCGCTCATTCAAGGAGTAGACATCCGTGTGGCGCTAGTCACCAATGATGAATACCTTCAGTTCATGCGCGACGGAGGATATCAGCGCCATTCGCTCTGGCATGCGGAAGGCTGGGACTGGGTGCAAACGCTTAAATTCCGTGCGCCGATGTACTGGCAGCCCGACCCTAACCAGCCTGACGGATGGGGTCATTACACGCTCCAGGGGGTGATGCCGCTGACCAGTCAGGCACCAGTCACGCATGTCAGTTACTACGAGGCACACGCTTTCTGCGATTGGGCGGGGTGGCGATTGCCCACCGAGTTCGAGTGGGAAGCAGCGGCAAGCCGGTTCGACTGGGGGCGTCGATGGGAATGGACGCGCAGTGCCTATCAGCCCTATCCCGGTTTTGCCCGCAGCGAGGGCGCAGTGGGCGAATACAACGGGAAGTTCATGGTGAACCAGCAGGTCTTGCGCGGAGCGTCCTGGGCCACATCGCCGGGCCACGCCCGTTTGACATACCGGAACTTCTTTCACGCTCCGTTGCGTTGGCAGTTCACGGGCATCCGTCCTGTTCGCTCGCGGGAGTCCGCATGACTGATCGGGACAGACTGACGGAGCATGTTCTGCAAGGGTTGACGCGACCACAGAAGGCGCTCTCATCCGCTTGGTTCTACGACGATGAGGGCTCGCGCCTGTTTCAGCAGATCATGGCGCTGCCCGAGTACTACCTCACACGCCTTGAGCACGAGCTGCTGCGCTCACGCGCGGATGAGCTTTCCCGGTGGATAGATCCTCGGTGCAGCCCGATCGATCTGATTGAACTGGGCAGCGGCGACGGGGCCAAAACGCTGTCGCTGTGCCAGGCACTGGCGCAACGTGAAGTGGATTGCATCTACAGGCCTATGGATGTGTCCGCACACGCCCTAGCGGATCTGAGCCGCCGCTTTGACACGTACCTCCCCCGCATGGCCATCGAACCGGTGCTGGGAGACTATTTCGAGCATTGGCCTCAGATTGCCGAAGGGCGACGCCAGGTTGCAATGTTGCTGGGCAGCAATCTGGGCAACCTCGACGAACACGGTGCCGTCAAGCTGCTGCAGCGGGTGCATTCGCATTTGCGCCCGGGTGACCTTGTGCTGCTTGGTCTGGATCTGGTCAAGGACCCGGCCATGTTGCGCGCAGCATACGACGATTCACAGGGCGTGACCGCTGCGTTCAATTTGAATCTGCTGACGCGGTTGAATCGCGAGTTGGGCATGGACTTCGATCTGACGAAATTTCGGCACTACGCCAGCTACTGTCCGCTGGAACACGTGGCCAGAAGCTTTCTGGTGAGCCAAGTTGACCAGGTGGTCCACAGCAGAACCCTTGACCGAGGGTTTGTATTCCATGCCGGGGAGACCATCTATACAGAGCAATCCCAGAAATACTCCCTGGCTTCAATCGAACACCTCGCACGCCGAAGCGGGTTTGACAACACCTGCACCCTGACCGACCCCCGAGGCTGGTACGCCATCACCGTCTGGCACCGGCTACCGTTCACCCCAACGCAACAAACGTCGACCTGAAAAAGGAGTCCTAATGAGCAACAAGACCCATCTGCGCCAGACCATGCTGGACCTTGCCGAAGGGCGCCTGCGGTTTGCTGAACAGACCTATGCGCAATACCTGGTCGGTGCGGCGGGCCGCGGAGATGAACCCAGTGAAAGCGATGCGGCGTCGCGGGCCGTCAACAATGCCGCTCTGGCGCAGGCGTTCGAATGCCCCATTCACGATCATCAGGAGGCCCTGGAAGTCTTACGTCAGATCGATTTCGGTCCCCGGGATTCGGTGGAGACAGGCGCCGTGGTTCGCATCGACGGGCGTTGGTTCGTGATTGCGGTTGCTAGCGATGCCTTCCAGTGCGACGGCAACACCTACATGGGAATTTCCACCCAGGCGCCCATCTACGCAGCGATCGCAGATGCCCGAGCCGGTGATGTTGTCAGCTTCCGGCAACGCGAACTGCACATAGAGGAAGTCTTGTGATGCACCTCATTCGAGTCTGAACGATGGGCGGCACGCTGCGCGACTTGGTCCGGCGCTTTCATGGCACAGGTCGACTTGGTGCCATCGTTCTGCGCCCGGATCGCCTCAAGGACGCTGTGTCCGTGCAGGAGGCCAGGGCCGAACCGGGTCTCGGGCTGATTGGCGATCACCGCTCCCTGCGGCTTCGTCAGTCGGATGCGCAACGCCATCGCGAGCTGAGTCTGATCCAGGCTGAGCACCTCAGCTTGCTCGGGGGTCTGGACGGGGCAAGCCCCAATTGCCCCGGAGCGTTTGCGGCGCAACCTCGTGATCTCGGGGATCAACATCGCCGCGATGCATTCACCTTTCCGGGAAGAGCGCTTTGTCTGGCGAATTGGCGGTTCGGTCCGCATTGAAATCACGGGGCCATGTCCTCCTTGTTCACGCATGGAGGACGAGCTCGGTGAAGGCGGTTACGCCGCGCTGCGTGGTCACGGGGGCGCCACGGCACGGATCGTCGTAGGTGGCGTGCTACGGGTTGGAGATACCGTTAACCTTGACGTTGAATCCACCGTGGGCTGAGAGCCATGATCGAAGCAGAGCGTACGCCTGGGTTCCTCCATCTTCTCCAGATGACCGGCGGTGCGTCGTGGTTGCACATGTGCATCCACCACCGCGAGACGGAAGGTTTTCTCTCGAGCGCGACCGGCCTGGACAAGCTGATCGCCGCAGCGATGGTCTCTGAAGATACCCGGTCGCGGTTGCGCGTCCACGGGCAGGGTGTGATGGTTCTGCTCAAAGCGATGCATCTGAGAGCTGATGGAGTGGGGCATCCAGAGGACATGGTGTCCATGCGAATCTGGATTGATGAGCGTCGGGTTATCACGACCCGCGAGGAGGATGTGGATCCCATCCTCGAACTTGCAGAAGACATCTCTCAGGGGCGCGGCCCTGCAACGCCAGGTGACTTCCTTTGCGATCTCATCGAAGAGCACCTCGCGGAAGTTTCCGAGCAGGTCGAGATGCTGGAGGATGGGGTGGATCTGATCGGCGGCCTTCTGGTTCAGCACCAGACGGAAGCGGCATGCCCGAGCATGGCCAATACCCAGACCGCGATCTCTGGCTTTCTTCGTCATCTTGGCCCCCAGCGAGCCGTTCTTCAAACGTTGACAACTCTCGTCGTCCCGCCGCTGAATATAAATCACCGAGGCCGACTGGAGGAGCACCTGAACCAGCTGTTGCGGTTGCTCGAAACGCTGGAGAATTTGCGTGACCGTATCGATATCCTCAGTGACCAGGCAAACCGCATTCAGGAGCGACAGCTGAATCAAAGCTCTTATGTTTTTGCCGTGGTATCCACAATCTTCTTGCCCTTGAACTTTGTCACTGGCCTGTTTGGCGCCAATCTTCTGGGACTGCCGTTCGCAGATGCCACCAATGGCTTCTGGGTGTTGGTAGGTCTTTGCTTACTAATGAGTGTTGGGTTGGTAGCGGTCTTTCGCTGGTTCAAATGGCTTTAGTAGACGGTTTGTGGACTGTTTGAGATGTATCTTCGGAGCCGTCCATCAAGGACGGGTGCGCTGTTAGGAAAAACGATACGTGCCCTTAAGAAGTGACTTAGAGGGAGTCCACAAGTGACTTGTTAGGCATCACTGAGTGAGAGGGCGACACGTTTCCTAAGTACAGGCAATAGCTCAGCTTCGAACCAGGGGTTTCGTGCAAGCCATCGATTGTTCCTCGGGCTTGGATGAGGAAGTGGAATGACGCTTGGAAGGTGCATGCGCCAAGACTGAACTACCTCCGTCACCGATGAGCCTGCATTGGGGAGATGGTAGTCTTGAGCAAACTGTCCAATGACTAAGGTGAGTTGGACCGCCCTCAGGTGCTTGAGAAGTTCATTTCGCCATGCTGGAGCGCACTCAGGTCGTGGGGGTAGATCGCCCGAAACGCCAGTTCCGGGAAAGCAGAACCCCATGGGCAAGATGGCGACTCGACGTTCGTCATAGAAGATTTCAGATGAAATCCCAAGCCAAGAACGCAGCCGCTCGCCGCTGGCGTCTTGAAACGGAATGCCTGATTCGTGTACTTTCCGGCCGGGTGCTTGTCCGACGATTAGGACACGTGCGGATGCATGACATTGAAGAACTGGCCGTGGGCCCAGCGGGAGATTTGTGGAACATATCTTGCAGGCTCTGACTTCTCGGAGTAAAGCCTCAAGTGAATCCTTGGTGCTGGTGTTCAGCCTAATTGATGGGATGGATTCCCCCTTTTGTGTACGCAAACTTGGCGTTCTGGTTTTCATGGGCATGTGAGATTCCCCCGGGAAGATCTCGAAGGATCAAAACTAGAGGTCGGGCTGCTTCCCAAGGCTCAGAGGAGAGCGAATAGAGGTCATTGAGAAGTCCGGATTCAGCGAGTGCAACTCTCCGATGCGCTGCAGTTGTTGATCAGCCGGCGCAGTGAATGCACCTACAAACCGATGACCTCTGTTTCAAGTGGCTGGGTGAGGCGAGCAAACCCGAGCTTTAAGCCTTGCTGCTTCTTCTCGGTCGAAATGACGTAGAGCGAGAAAGTTTTGCGAACTACCTCGGAGGTCGTTGTCGCAGCGTCAATGGCAATGGCGGTCCAGCGTTTATCGATCTCAGCGGGGATGATCAACTGCTTACGCACGTGTATTGGTGTCGACATTGCTGGTTCCCCTCATTTCCATGGGTTGTCGTGCGCCCGCGCCATGCACGGAAGACCGCATTCTCATTCTGCACGAGTGTGTGTTCTGCGTGTGCCCATTCTTCGAGTTGAGAAGACGAGCATGGTCCGTGTGAAAACCAGACTGGGCACCTGAAGCGCTAAGGAAGGTCTGCACAACCCCGGTACCGCTGGCCCGATGTGAGACATTGACGGCATGAAACAACTGAGCCTGGGCGAGAGCGGATTCGAGCGCAAGACCAAGAGGACGCGCAAGCGCGAGTTCCTGGACGAGATGAACCTGGTGGTGCCGTGGGCCGAGCTGGTGTCGTTGATCGCGCCACATGCACCGGCCCCTGGCGCCAAGGGCGGACGCCCACCGTTTGCCGTGGAGACCATGCTGCGCATTCATTTCATCCAGCAGTGGTTCAACCTCTCGGACCCGGCGATGGAAGAGGCGCTGTACGACATGGCGCTGTTCCGTGAGTTCGTGGGTCTGGATGCCGGCGAAGACAACCTGCCCGACGAGAGCACCATTCTTCGGTTTCGCCACCTGCTCGAAACCCACAACCTGAGCTTGCAGATCCTGGCCACCGTCAACGCCACGCTGGCGGCCAAGGGCCTGCTCCTCAAGAGCGGCACGGTGGTCGATGCCACGCTGATCGCCGCGCCGAGTTCGACCAAGAACAGCAGCGGCGAACGAGACCCCGAGATGTACCAGACCAAGAAGGGCAACCAGTGGCACTTCGGGATGAAGGCCCACATTGGTGTCGATGCGGATTCGGGCCTGGTGCATACGGTGGTGGGCACAGCGGCCAACGTCAACGACGTGACGCAGGCGCATGCGTTGGTGCACGGAGCGGAAACCGATGTCTTCGCCGACTCGGGTTACCAGGGCGTTGGCAAGCGGGAAGAGACGCAAGAGATCAACGTCAACTGGCACGTAGCCATGCGGGCGGGCAAGCGCAAGGTGCTGGACAAGAGCACACCGATGGGCGCCATCCTGGACCAGCTGGAGCGTGCCAAAGCGCGCATACGGGCCAAGGTCGAACACCCGTTCCGGGTGATCAAGCGCCAGTTCGGGCATGTGAAGGTGCGCTATCGAGGACTGGCCAAAAACACGGCGCAATTGCACACGCTGTTTGCGCTGTCCAACCTGTGGATGGTGCGCCGCACGTTGCTGCTGGAGATGCGAGGATGAGTGCGTCCAAATGCGGCCAGAGGGTCGTCAATCGGGGCCGAATCAGCCTTCAAACCACCCTTCAAAGCCCGAAATCAACGCTATGCGAAATCGAGTGCATCAACTCGCGCTGTGGCGGGTGTTGTGCAGACCTTACCTAGCTCAGGTCCCAGGCATCGATGGTCAAGAGCGCATCGGAAGGGCAGCTTTGAATGTTGTCCAAACGGAGATTGGGCGTTCCCATCCAGCCGGGAGGGGTGGCGTACTCCTCTCCTTCGTCCACTCCGAACGTCCAGATCCCATCATCAACAGGCTTCACGCCATCACCTTGAATCAGTGGCAGCACGTCGGCCGCCATGGCGGTGTAGCGGTTGGGGTACCCACCGTTCTTTAGCTGGGTAGCCTTGCCTTCTTTCCGCAAGGTCTCTATCCAGTCCAGCCCGCCGATCCCCGCCTCCCATGTGGCCAAGAGGAAGGGGGCGGTTGCCTCATGCCCGATAAGGCGGTCCACCCGTTCGGGCGGCACATTCAAGACGCTAAACAACCAGCCCAGCATGACTTTTTCCTCCACTTCGGTTCAGATTTTGCAATGGTCGATCTCGACACCCGCTGCGCATTTGCCGGGTGGCCTGCAAGGAGCGCTGCTGCGCAGCACGGTCAGGAATCCACGCGAACCGACCGGAGTTCGAGCTCCGCGCGGCGGTAGAAGTACTGGCGCGCTCCGTTGATGGTCGGTCCACACACCGGCGACGCCGCAAGCTCCGCCAATAGGGCGCGAGGCGAGCGGCGTGCCTCACGGGCCAAACTGGCCAGTGAGACGTAGGTTGTCTGGAAGCGTTCGATATCACGCGAGGACACCCGCAGACCGAGTGAAACCGAATTGGCCGAGCGCAGCAACCCAAGGTGCACCAGGTCGTAGGCCACTTGCTGCTTGATACCCAGCGCCCTCGCAGCAGCGTCCACCGAAAAATCCTTCCGTGCTTCGCTTCGATGCTTGAGAAGCCATTCTTTCGCAATGGCCACATTCAACATCGCCTCCCCGATGGGAACTGGGCGTTGGCCATCGCCTTCGGCATGCAGGCGCCCATCAGCGACGGCGGCGATCAAGGCACAGCCTTCGTGCTCCCGAAGCCGCCAGTACTTCAGGATGTCGCGAACGGGGATGCTTTTGCTGCCGCCAGGTGCCGGGTGCGTTTGAACATAAAACCGGTCGATTTCTCCTTTGGGGATCAGCCATGCTGCTGCGCCCTTGTTGAGCTGTCTGGACACCAAGGGGGCCAAGAAGCCGCCTACGATGAGTTCCCTCACCCTGTGCTTGGGCAGCGAGAGCATCAGCGCTGTCTTTTCCAGTGACAGCGCACCGTCCGTAGCGCTTTTGATACCTTGCAGCGCAGACAGATGAATCGACCGCGCGTGACGACCCGAGGTCAGCTCCGCTGAATTGCTGGGCACCAATTCAGCTTGCACCATGTGGCGCACCACAGAAGGCGGAACACGCGCCGCCTTGGCCATCTGAGGCAGGCTCAGTCGTGGGTGGCCGTTGGCCGTCTCTGGTCGCATGCGTCTGTTGCGCCTGCAGATCAGTCCCCACCAGTGGTCGTGCAGGTAGTCTTCAAATGCATCGCGCAGGAACCGAAATTCGGCACCCTGCAGGGCGTCGTACAACACGCGGTACAACGGATCAAACGTCCTGCGAACACTTGGGCTCTCAGGTGCATCTGCTCGGAGCTTATCAATTCTCGTGTGAAGATTGGTGGGCCAATTTGCCAACAGACACGCAGCGCCAGTCACCAGGCCTCTGGCCACGTCGAGTCGATGCACGTCCAAAGTCTGGCCAGGATGCGATGGCCTGGTGTTTGCCTGAAAAGGACCGAGATACCGAACAAGCCGATGTATTTGGGGCGTGCGCAATGACGATAGACATTCCAGTCCCTCTGCACCCAACTCGCCACACAAGAGGAGCGTCAAGGCCAGCACATCTCCCTCGACTTGCTCGACATCGGATTCCACTAGGCTCGCCCCGCAGGGGCACTCACCTTCGAATTGCACAACATCGCTCCAGCTGAGGTTCGCTCCGCACCGAGAACACTTTTCCTTCAACCAAGTTCCATGCTTTGGGCAAGTGCAGACCAGCTTGAGGGTCCATTGTCCGGGTAGTACACCTCCCACTTGAAGGCACCGGGGGCACCAGCGTCCGTGGGTTGAATTGAAGTCCGAATGGGCAAGTCCGAGCGGAATGTCAGGGTGGCCCCAATGAGCCGGCAAGGATCCGAACAGGCGTGCTCGTTCTTCGTTGCTCAACCGCAACCGGACGCACAGTTCATCAAACGCGCCTTGCGGCCGAAAGCGAAGTGATGAGAAGAGCTGGCCAACAGAACCGAACCCGTTGGCGTCCGCTACTCTCTTCAAGTACCCAAGAGTGCTTTCGCCGGGACCAGGCCGCGGTCGAATTGACAACCTGGGATATGCATCAAGATGCATGCCTCGACCCTTTGAGTTCGGTTCTCTCTCTTCGCTCGAAGTCGCTCGACGTGATCCCTTGTTGCGCCAGTTCGAACAGGAAGTTCAAAAAGCCCGCTGCTGCTCCTGTGCGGTTTCCCGTGAGGGCGCTGACTTGCACACCTACAATCTGATGAGGTGCAAATTTCTCCTTCGATCCGGTGGCAGCCTCTTCCCTGGAAAGAAGGCTTAACCAGGCAGTCAATTCAGCGAGGCGCTCGCTTCGCTCAGCTCCGTTCAACCGAGGGTTGAAGAGTATCGATTCCTGTCCTGGTATCCCCGCATGGTGTTCGAGCCGGGCGCATTCAAGTGCACGGAAGATGGGGCCACTCATCGGATTGCGGTCAGCGCTGAGTTCAGTCATCAGCCGCTCTACGCCACTCCACCGATCGGCGTTGCGCAGATCAACCAGGGTCGCGCTCGATCCCTTGAAGAGCCATCGAAGTGTTTGTCTGGCCTTGCGATTGATGGTGTGCGAAGACCCCATCAACAATGACTTCTCCCATGAGCCTGGAACCATGCGCGCACCGCGTCGCCGTACCATGGGCCATGATCTCGGGATATCAGGGTGGACTGGGTCGGTCAGTGCCCTTCGCAGCTTCAGTAGCCAACCAAGCATTTCGTAGACATCCCGTGTTCGGTATGCTGTTGTGATCGGTGTAGCGCCGAAGCTGGCCGACTTGACCGATGAAGGTGCCAGCGCGTCAGAAGCAGCACACAAAACCCTGCTGAAGCGGACTTCGAGATGCGGCGCATCCTGAGCCAAACCCTCCGCAATCCTTGCTCCGCAATTGCATCGCCAACCCTGTTTCAAGGTGGGCCAACTCCACGTGCTACCGCACGAATGGCATCTGGTCGTCAGCAGACAGCCATGTACAGCACAGGCGGACACAAGTGGGAGATCCCAGCAAACGAGGTGACACTCGCATTGGGCCATGCACAGAACACAGAACCTCGGTCGCCTTGACCATGCATACCACCTTGGTGCTAGCTGCCTTGACCAGGGGTCGAGGATGGAGTTTTCTCGTTCGTGGAGTGGCTTCAGTAGCTCGAACCCCATGAGCTGACTCAATGGGTTGTTCGGTTGCAAAACGCGATAGTCGCGGATCTCCAGCAGTGCGGATCGTGTGCTCTTTGGCAGAAGGTGTCCATTGGTGGGGTAAACCCGCCAGCACCACCCGCCCACGCTTTCGCCATCGCGCAGGACGGGACGGATGGGGAACGACGCAGGGACGACAGGTTCGTTCATTTCGACCTCCGCTTTCCTGTGCTGCTCGCCACTTGAAATGGCTCACCGCCGCGATCCAGACGTCGGCACTCGAAGTCGGGATTGAACGGGTTGAGTTTTCCGACACCCTCCCACCAGATTTCGTTGGTGAACGACCTCTCCAGCATGGATGCGTCTATAGCATCCAGATCTTGTTCCAGTGCAGAGCGCAGCGCAGCGAACAGCAACTTCTTGATGTAGGCCACCCGACCATCGCTGGCGTAGTACAGCCGTACACCCATTTCTTGAGGCCCGTATGGATGTGGCAAGACTGGGATGTCGATCAGCGAGGTTAGCGAAAGGAACAGCTGCAGACACTCGGTCTCTATGTTGTCGGTATCGCTTTGACCGACCGCCAGCCGGCGACGACTGGAAAAGCGTCGGCGCAATTGGTCGTTGACCTGCAGCACGTTCTCCAGACGAGGAAGTCCCAACAAGACAGTAGGTACCCCCAGCTCGTCAATCAAGTGCTTGAGCCAGTCGCCCACCATGTAGTGGGTCTTGGTGTCGCCGCGATCTTGAAGGTGCTGGGCTTCATCGAACAACAGCATCTCCACGCCGCAACCCCGGCAAAGGGTGACCACCCTGTGGGTCTTCTGCGAGACCGTCCCTACGCCTGCGTAGGGGTCTCCGAGAGCCTCAAGCATGATGCTGGCAATACTGGCGATGGATGCTGCAGGCGGAATGGCCGTGATCAAGAGTTCGAGCACATCGCGATCGGGCAGCACTCGGAGAGGGTGTTGGTGCGCCAACCATCGACACAGGCTGCTTTTCCCCGTGCCCGCTTCGCCAGTAACCAGCATGTGTGTTGCCACCCCGGCCTCACGATACATCTGCAGATTTGCCTCGATGGCGCTCATCGCCGCAACGAATGGCGCGAAGGGGATGTACTGCTCATCGAAGCTCTTGAGTCGTGCGAAGACGTCAGCTGTTGCCATCGTGTCCTCGCTTATCAGGGCTCATCCGAAAGGCCGTGAGAATCACGGGCAGCTCAGTGGGATCCGAAGGCGTTTTGATTTCCGGATTAGCGGCCAGGATCGGGTGACGCACTAGTGCATCTGCCTTTCGCTCTGCTTGTGATGAAGTGCCGTTCGGCTTGCTGCTGCTGAAGCCGCGCAGATGGGCGGAGCGTTGCCGAGCTTTCTGTTTTCGGCTGACCATCAGCTCTTCCACCGCCTTCGTCATATCGTTTCGAGCGCGTTGAAGCGCTACGCGGTCTTCAACCTTGGCACCCTCCTCTCGCAGCAACTGACGGATCAGGCTGTTTTGCTGCTTCGTCATCCCGCGCGCATAGTCCAGGTCAAGCGCTTCGACAGCTTTGGGATCGGAATCCTCCGGGCCCCACACAAAGACGCACCCCAAGTCCTCCGGGTCGAACACCACTCGAATTTCCACTCCCTCCCCGAATCTCCGCAGGATGGGTGCGAGGATGTCGCAGTTGTACCGAATCCCATTGAGTTCAAAACCGTCCCTGCGGAGCTTTCGGGATGCGCTTTGGCCAATCCGCTGCTGAAGGACAGCCAAGTCAGGGGGGAGCTGCGGTTCATGCGCGGTCAAGCCCTCATGCCAGCGATGCCAAGGGGTTGTGCCGATCCCTTTGTGCCTGCTTTGTGCGTATACATCGACGACCCATTTTTCGAAGAGATGTTTGAACTCTGCAAGTGTCATCAATGCGAACTTCTGAGGGTCGTAGTCACCCCGCTGATGAAAGCGTGCGAAGCTGACTCCCGGCAACTGGTGCGTGAAGTGATAGTTGATGGTTTTGAGGTATCGCTCAATGATTCCCTTAAAACGCGGTTGGCGCTTCGGGCAAAACTCGAGACGAAAGCCGAGATCGAAGGCGAGGCCTTCAAGATCGATGCCATGAAACTCCAATCCGTTGTCCGCCACCACAGTCTCCGGAAGGCCATAGGTCGGCCAGCGGTGCTCGACGGCCAAGTCCTTGATAGCGATTTCCGTTGGCGTCTTCGGCAAGATGCCGTGTCGCAAGGCACCAATTACGGCCGCTGCAGAAGGGCTTCCGAAGCTCAAGTTGTACCCCCATGGCATTCGACTGAAGGATTCAATGGCCATGGTTAGAGTCGGCCTACCCAAGGGCAGCCAGGTGCGCTCGTCCACGAGAAACAAGTCCAGTGGCGTGTGATCGATCTCGATCCGCTCTAAGATGCGCGTGGTCTTGACGCCGGCCTTGCCAACCCGAAAACGCCGATCCGCGCTGGCCTTGCCCTCCTTGAGCGCGGTCATCTCGTAGAGGTCGGCTCTGGCCAACATTCGATACACGGTGCGCTCACTTGGCGGCACAAACGGCGTGGCCGATAGCGAATGCAGGTTCTCAGTTTCGATCTTTGCCAGCAAGCGCGAGTAGATGCCCTTGCCCGTTGCTAGTGGCGAGGTTTTGTACGCCTCTGCTGTTGCCTCTGACAAGAGCTCATGTACCCGCGTGCTTTGGCGAGCCCATTTTGGGCCACGCAGGTCGTACCTGGGAACAAGGGCACGCGAATCATTCGCCAATGTGTATCGTCTGTGCCAGCGGTAAACTGAGGTCACGCTGGGTGGCGTTGGATCGCCGTTTTTTTCTGCGACCTGTTCGATGATGGGCGCAAGGTACTCAGGTGTGAACACCGGCTTGCCCTCTGCGCAGATCGCCTCCAAGTAGCAGCGACGGCGTTTGGCCTCCTCTTGCACTTTCACCGAGAGTTGTTCCAGAGGTCTGGAGTAGGTCGGTATCGCCTTGTGTGACCGTTCCCCTGTGGTCGACGCGGAGATCAAACCTTGTGCAAAGTCATCCAGCAGTTGCTGCCGCTGCACGAGGGATAGTGCACCGCCGTTGATGGACTCCAACAGGACTTCTCCATTGGGCTGCAACCTTTCGATGCGAAATGTCCCGCCTCGCCACTCAAAAACCATGTTCTTGCGCAAGCCAAAACCAGCCATCGTCTGCCTCCGTTGTGTGAGTCAATAAGGTCTCTGGGGTGAGGGGTGCATCGAGGCGACAGCGGAGCAACCCCGTCATGAGCAAGCTGTACGGATCTGCTCCGTGTGCCGCTAGCAGATGGGTCGCACGAGACAGGGTCACTGGAAGGTCCGTCGCGAATCGACTCAGGGCAGATTGCGCCAATGCGACTGACAGGCGAGCGCGCATCGCTTGATGGCAAATAGCTCGCACGTTGCGCTGCCTGGGCTCCTCTCTCAACACTTCATCCGTCAGGACGACGAATGCCTGACCGCTGCGCTTGAGGTGCGCAGCCACGCATTGCAGCTTGTGCCGAATGTCTTCCCTCGCAAGAAAAGCGGCCGGCTTCACCTCCACCCAGATGTTCGCGCCGCTTTGCAGAGTCACCTCCAGATCGGGTGTGTATCTGCGCACGCGGCCTCCATCGGGGTAGGTGATCGTGGTCGGCTGCTCCCGATACCTGAGCACGTGAGGTGAGGCCTCCAGAAGGTAGATGGCGTCGAGTTCGAGCAAGCCCTCGTGGTGTACCAGGCGCCCGTTTTTTCTGCTGGGAAACTTGCCCCGCATGATTCCGCCGGAAGGGCTGATCACCTGCCGCGCGCGACGGTGGTTGTCGCCCACGGGCGTTCGCCCGTTCCAATGACCGCTCCACAGATTTGTGGCCATGGGTGTTCTCCTGGCCATGGCGGGCAGCACTGTGCCCTCCGCCATGGCAATGACAGTTGGATATGACTGTTTTTGGGCGTAGCTACCCCCACACCGGGCTATCTCCGCCGATGAAAACAGTGGTCTGGGGAGGGGTGCGGTCTTGACGCTGGGAGATGCGTCCGCGATACTGAAGGTGCTATCCGAGGTATCGACAGATGCTTCACCCAAACGGGGCAAGCCGCAAGGTTTGTCCCGTTTTTTTACATAGGTGCCTCCATGTTGGTTCGGCGCTTCAGACGGCGCACTGGTTCGCGGGATTCGTGCATGGTGCCGCGCAACGCAAGCACCTCGCGGATCATTCGTACTTGTGCGGGTGTGAGGCGCTCGACTTCCTCCCGCAGATCACTGAGCAGCCAGTAGATGTCGGCCGGGGCATCGGGCTCAATGACAAGCTTGCGTTGCGACGCCTGGGCTGCGGCACGCAGGGCTTCTTGTTCTTCTTCGTTCAGTGGCATTGCAGCTGCCAACCGTTCCAGGAACTCATCGGTGGGCGGCCCCTTCAACCCAACTTCGAGTGCGGATATGTAGCTTTGCACGTAGCCGATGAGCTTGGCCAATTCCACCTGGCGCAGGCCATGTCTAACTCGGATGGAGTGCAAGGTTTCAGAAAACGGGCTCATGATAGGCCGAAATTCTGGACCTTATTTCAAATTATGTAAATAGAAAAGTCTTTATAGATCAGCCGGGTGGGTGTCTCGGATGATGGTTTGAGTTTTTGTTCAATTACTCAAATGAGTATTTGTTAAATTGAGTATTGGTTCGCTTGTCGATGATCTTTGAATTACGGTGATTGTGGCGTTTCTTTTGCTGTTGAGAGATGAAAACAAGAGGCGCTTTTGAGATGCTCTGGCAAGTGGAGTGCACTGTTTGCCTTTGCTTGAGAAGATCTGTCAGGCAGGGACGGGCAGGTGGATCGCTATGAGCGGGCCAGGTCAGTACCTGCGGCGATGACCTGAAAGGTCATCCACACCAATACAAGGTCACCCTTCGCGTTGACATAGGTTCGTGCAAATGACACTCGAGAGTCGTTCCCCGTGGAGTACAAAGGGTTGAGGGTCGGGTGCCTGCGCAGTGGGCATCGCAGACATTGGGGCAGATTTCTTCAGCCGATCCGCTATCGACTCATCAAGGATGGTCTGCCAGCGAATGGCAGGTGGGCAGCGGTTGCTGCCGATGGAAGGTCGTCCACGGGAGGCTGCAGTGGGGCCCAAAGCAGACGTTGTCATTAAGCTTGGACCGCGCGGACGCTGCAGTCCATTGCGGCCATGGCAGTTGAGTGCCCAGCACTAACGAACAGGAATAGCACTGCACTCAATGCTTGTTGTGCCCACCAAATGGTCGTACTCGGTGCACAGGCTATGGTGTTTGTCTCGACTACTCTGGACCTGCTCAAGCAACCCTATTGAGCAACCACATGGCGGCAGAGTTCTCTCACCAAGGGGAAGCGGTCACTGGTCAGTGAGCCGCGCACCGCAGTCCGACGGATTGATGGAAGACGGCACGACCCAAGCGCATGATCCTTGTAGATGCTGGCATTGGTCTGACGCCGTATTGTGTTGCCACCTTGGGCAGAGGAGAACCGCTTGCTGCTAGTCCCCGCCTGCCCAGGGCGGCCAGACATTTGCAGAGCGCGTCAGATGCAGCAGAGTCAAGACAGCACCATATTGCTCGGCATGGATCTTCATTTCGCGAACCGACGCATCGGCGCTGGCATGCGGAAACCATATCGAAGCTGGAATCTGCGTGCCCGCCCGGTCGTCCTTAATCTCAGCGTTCGCGGCGAGTGAGCCGTCTGGTACAGGGATGACGTTGCTGCGCGTGCGGAAGAACGCGCCAGCTTTGCTCGCAGGTTCGCTCGACCACGCCCAGTTCATGAAACCGTCCCTGGACATCACCAGGACCGCCTTCTCGTCCGTGTACTGCAGCCATTTCAGAATCGCCGCAGTCAAAGACACCCCGTAACGATCGGCGCAGTGGCCCAGCAAGTCCAGATCGACAGCGGTAGTGACCTGCTTGCGATAGTCGTCAAGTGGCATTAACAAGTAAGAAGCGAACAGATCTGCTTGCCCCTCAATGTCCTTGTCATCCTGCGACCAGTTCACCATGTCGGCGTCGCTGCACTGGAACGACTCCCGGGCCTGTCGATGCAGGATGTAATGCCCAAGCTCGTGCGCCTGCGTAAAACGCACACGCCCTGGTGAAGTGACAGCTTCGTTGTACAGCAGCAGCCACTCCTTTCGTCCATCACCAGGGAATAAAGCACCGTCAAACCCCTTGATGTTGGCCGCTTGCACCTGGGTGATCGGATCGCTCCAGCCAAAGATGCGCGCTGTCTCTATCGCTAGGGACGGTACATCTACTGGAAAACGATCCACCCCATGCGCAGCGCTGAACACCTCGGCCAATTTCGCCAGCCGATTGGCTGCGCGTTGCGGTGTCCAGACCTCCGTCATCACGGGCTCTTCTTGAAGGTATCCAGAATCTTGCGGAGTTGCTCTTTCGCGTCCGGCTCAAGCTTTTGGTAGCCGCGAAAAAAAGCCTCGTCCAGATGGCGCTCTTCCGGTGCGCGAACGTCCTCTTCAAGGAAATAGGCAGCCGCGACGCCGAGCGCGTCCGCCAGAGCCGTGAGCTTCTCAGCCGACGGCCGCTGCGATTCCCGGTTCTCAAGTTCCCAAAGGTAGCTTTTGCTGAGCCCTGCCAGCTCAGCCAGCTTATCAAGCGTCAGCCCACGCTGCTTGCGCAGTTCGCGCAGCTTCTCGCCGAGACGTGTTGCCATGGTCCGTCTCCTGTCCAAGTGTGATGGATGGAGAGTATCACGATCCCGAACTTTTTATTTGACATCCGAGAAAACAGGCGTAACATCCGCTCATGTTCACGATTCCGAACTTTTTATCATGACTCGCTGACCCGAGCCGCTGCGCCAAAAGGAGCCATTCAGATGTCCCGTACCCATATCGACCATCGCGACCTCGTGCGGTTCGCTGAAGACAAGGTCAACCTGCCCAAAGACACGGCCGACGAATACCGCGCCCAGGCGCGACGGTTGCGCGAGAAGTTGGAGGGCTACCTGTCCGAGAACCCTGACTTCTCGCTGAGGCGGATCCAACTGTCCGGGAGCTTGGCAAAGGGCACGGCCTTGCGGTCGTTGAATGACATCGACATGGCCGTCTACGTCAGCGGCTCAGACGCACCGCACGACACACAGGCACTTCTGGACTATCTGGCCGAGCGGCTGCGCAAGGCGTTCCCCAACTTCAGCTCGGACCAGGTCAAGCCGCAGACCTACTCGGTCACGGTGTCGTTTCGCGGAACCGGGCTGGATGTCGACGTGGTGCCTGTCCTGTACGCCGGCCTGCCCGACTGGCGCGGTGACCTGATCAGCCAGGAAGATGGCTCGTTCTTGGAAACCAGCATCCCACTGCATCTTGACTTCGCCAAGAAGCGCAAGCAGGCCCAGCCGAATCACTTCGCGCAGGTCGTGCGTCTGGTGAAGTTCTGGGCTCGGCGCATGAAGCAGGAGCGTGACGGCTTCCGATTCAAGTCGTTCATGATTGAGATGATCCTGGCCAAGCTGAGCGACGACGGCGCGGATTTCTCGGACTACCCCGAAGCTCTGCAGTCGTTCTTCACCTACGTGGCGAAGTCCGGCCTCCGCGAGCGCATCGTGTTTGAGGACCACTACAAGGCGTCGAGCGTTGCCAAGCTCGACGACCCGGTCCAGATCATCGACCCGATCAACGCAAGCAACAACGTCGCGCGGCTTTACACCGCCGAGAACGCCGACGCCATCGTGGACGCCGCTCTGGACGCAGGCGATGCCATCGATTCCGCCCTAGCAGCACCGAACAAGGATCTGACGGTTTACTACTGGCAAAAAGTCTTCGGCCCGTCTTTCCAAGGTTGAACATCATGAGCTACAGCTTCACCGCAACCGAAACCAAGACCTTCACGCTGACGCACGCGCGGCACCTCGCAGCCAAGGTGGCGGCAGACCTCAAGCGCTTGCAGCGCCTGTATGGGCACATCACCGATGAGCGGATCGGCGAGTTCGAGGGCGAGGTCACCGAGCTGCTGCGTCTGGGTTACTTGGGCACTGTTACCTACGGCTTCCAGCGCAACGACCTCTGGATCGAACCGACCTTGAGGTACACGGCCAGCGAACTGGCTAACGGCGGTGCGGACGACGATCCCGGACGTGTGCCGCCTGGCAAAGACGTCAGCGGCGCGCAGTTCCACAGCTACTTGACGTATAGCGCGGCATGGGACGCCTTGACCGCGGATCAACGTGCGGCGGTCAAGGGCCAGTTGCCGTTGCAACGCGTTAGCGGACCGCAGTCTGCCGTCAGCAACGGCTACTTTGCCGACGACAAGACCTATGCGTCCGGTGGCCGCTCGCTCGGCCGCGCCAGCGTGAGGAGCTATTGATGAGCCACCAATCCAATCTCCAAGGCCTGTTCGAGCGCCCGACGACATTGCCCGACCCCGACGCCCAAGGCCGCCTCGCGCGCCTGGTAGGCATGGACGACAAAATCAAGCTACTGGCGAACGTGCTGGGCGTGCTGATCAATCCGGCGGGGCTGCGGAAATGGCAGGACAAGCACCATGCTGATGCCGGCGCTCTGCTCGATGCCGTGATCCGTCGCCCGCCGCTGGTGGTTCTCTCGGGCGATGTGGGCTCGGGCAAGACGGAACTGGCGGAGACCATCGGTGACAAGGTCGCGCGCCAAGAGAACATCGACATCACGCTGTTGCCGTTGAGCCTTTCGTCGCGCGGCCAAGGCCGCGTCGGCGAGATGACCCAACTGGTCTCTTCTGCATTCGAGCACGCGTTCCACGAGGCCAGCAAATTCAAGTCGGCCAAGGGTGCTGCGCGCGGAGGCGTCATCCTGCTGGTCGATGAGGCTGACGCCTTGGCGCAGTCGCGTGAATCCGATCAGATGCACCATGAAGACCGAGCCGGCGTCAATGCCTTCATCCGCGGCATCGATCGCTTCGCGAATGGAGGGCTTCCTGCCGTGGTGCTGATGTGCACCAATCGCTTGAATGCGCTGGATCCAGCCGTGCGTCGCCGTGCGGCCGACATCCTGGTGTTTGAGCGTCCCAGTGCCGAGCAACGGCACGAAGTGCTGTCGCGTCGTTTGGGAAGTGCCGGATTCGGCAAGGCTGATCTGCAAGAGCTAGTAGCGGCAACGGGCGAGCAGCCCAAGCGCCCCTACGGATTCACGTACTCGGACATCACGCAGCGGCTGCTGCCGGCCATCGTGCTGGACGCCTACCCGGACGGCCCCATCAAGCCCTCGCGCGCCGTTGAGCTGGCTCGGTCGATCCTGCCGACGCCGCCGTTTCGCGATTCGTGAATCCAATAGGCTATACGCGGACCGTCCATCCGAACTGACAAAGGATCAACATGACCCAAGCCGTTGCCGTCCGCAGAGACGGGGATGCCTTCCAGGCCAGAATCTTTTGGCGCAAGGCCGCTTGCCTGCTGGACCCAAAGAGCCCGGTAACGCAGGTGGGATTCGAGTCGGGGCCGAAAGGTTTTGACGATGTGTGGGTGGCCTATGCCCCCGACCGTGCACCAAGCGACCATGAGGGTCGGCCGATCTTGCGGGAACACATCCAGTGCAAGTGGCATGTCTCAGTCAACGACTTCGGCCATGCTGACTTGGTTGAGCCGGAGTGGATCAACGCGAACAAGTTCTCGCTGCTGCAGCGTGCCCGTGCCGCGCAAGTAGCGCATGCACCCGACGGAATCGGGGTTCGGTTCAAGCTGCTCACTAACTGGCGCATCTCTCAGTCCGACCCGCTGCGCGGCTACATCAATCAGAAGTCGAAGACGCTGCGCTTGAAGGACTTGTTCGACGGATCAACGGACCGCTCTGTGGCCGGCAAGGTCAGAAAGCTCTGGCGTGAACACCTGGGCATTGACGATCAGGAACTCATGCTGTTGGCGCGGACGCTGTCGCTGGACACGGATTCCACGTCACTTGAGGATCATCGGGACAACTTGGACCTGCTGTTTGAGAACCGTGGTTTGCGCCGCATCCCCGTAAGCGAGAGCAGCTTCGTGTACGACGACATCGCATTTCAGTGGCTTGCACAAGGCAGACTTGACTTCAACCAGCAAACGTTTCGCGAAGCCTGCAAGCGTGAGGGGTTGTTGGATGGTGACGGTCGAGCCCATGTAGTGTTCGGCGTGAAATCATTCGAGCACCCCTTCGATCGGCTGGAAGATCGTTGCACGGTAGTGCTTGATCTCATCCCGAACTTTGATGAGCGAGCCATCCGCGACCAAGCCGACTGGACAACAACGCTCTATCCCAAGCTCAAGGGCTTTCTGCAGACTGCGGCCACTGACAACCAACATCTCCGACTGATTCTTGACGCGCATGTCACGCTGGCCTTTGCTGCAGGATCGGTACTGAACATCAAGTCCGGTCGCAATATCGAGATCGAGCAAAGAACCATTCATAGAAATGTCTGGCACTCGAACGACAAGCCGCGCGATCCATCTTGGCCAGGATGGCAGTTTGATGTGGAGCCCATGATCGAATCCAACGGAGACATGGCTGTCGCCGTGTGCCTCACTCACGACGTGGTCCTGGCCGTGAAGGCACACGTCGCAGCTTCGCTGCCCCAAGTGGGCTCCTTGCTGATCGCGCGCCCTACATGCGGCGCCGGTGCGAAATCTGTCATCTGCGGCCAGCATGCGTTCGATCTAGCGGAGGCGCTGGCACTGCAGATCAACCAGCAGCGGCACACAAGCAGGCCTCCGTTGCATCTCTTCATCGCGGCGCCCAATGCTTTCACGTTTTTCCTGGGACAGCGACAGCCTGGTCTCGGCAAGGCCACGCTGTACGAATACGACTTCGAAGGCGCGAATGGCGGGGGTTATCGGTCGTCTTTGACGCTGCCCATCTGATATGCGTATGGGTCAAGGCTCCGATGGCCTCGTGGCACAAGCCTGATCATTGAGGCTGGAGCTTCTTACGGGGAGACAAAGAAGCAACCAACTGGCTTAGAAGTATCAAGCGTTGCTGCACAGTAGCATCTTCTTTCGCTAAGACACGCCGCCGTGTGGTCGCGACCGTTTGAATACAGGAGACTCCGTGCTTCAGATCGCTACTGGGAAGCTATTCGTCCGAGCAGTTCAGCGCGAGAACCTGCTCCGCGGCGTGTTCTACACGAATGCCGTATTTCATGGCGAAGAAGTGATCGGCACCGTCATTGGACGACTCTTGCCTTCATCGAGCACATCGTTGCGACCACAAGCTGTGATGTATGAGTTCACCGAACGCATTGAGGCTGAAGAGCAGGGGCCAGGCGTCCTGGTCTCTTCCGGCGTCGACCCGTATCTTCGAGAGTTAGCAGTCGTTGCGGCCTTCGCGTTAGACTGCGTGTGCACGCCAGATGTCGATCTTTGCCGACGGCTGACCAGTGGCCAACGTGGCCTATCGACGCGAGTTGCGCCGAACAATCTAGTGCGTCGTTTCTTCGACGCGGAGGTTTGGTGCAAGCCGGGCGATCTGCAGTTTTTCATCGATTTCACGGCCAAGCTGATAGGGCTGCCGCGATCGACTTTTCGCGGGGTGATGCGAGCCCTGCGAACGTACGTTAACGGCATGTATCGCATAGCCGACGACCTGGAACTGGCCTACACCCTGTTGGTTGCATCAGTGGAGTCCCTTGCCCAGGACTTCGATGGTCATCGAAATAACTGGGAGTCCCTCGACGAGCGTAAGAGGACTGCGATGGACAGCGCTCTCGCCGGCGCTGATGCAGAGCTCGCCCATCGTGTCAGGGAGGCACTTTTGAGTGTCGAGCACGTCGCACTGGCGCGCAGATTTCGAGAGTTCGTCGCCGAACACACAGGGCCACAGTACTTTAGGCCGACTGGAAGCTCGGATGGTCTGGCGCTCGGACGATCAGATCTGAAAGAAGCTCTCGGCCTGGCGTATCAATCTCGCTCGAAGTATGTGCATCAGCTTATGCGTCTGCCGCACGGCGTTACGCTGGGCCACCGTCATAGCGAGATATCCATTGAGGACCGCTCGACGCACCTCACCCTCCAGGGGCTCGCTCGCCTGATGCGAAACGCCATCATCGAGTTTGTCTCAAGGCAACCTGTCGTAGACCGAGAGCCCTATGACTACAGGCTTGAGCGCGAAGGTGTGATCCAAGTACGGATGGCTCCACAGTACTGGGTTGGGCGGGCAGAGGGCAACATCCAGTTCGCGGGACGAGACAAGCTGGAAGGCTTTCTCGAGCAATTGGCCTCCTTCTTATTGAAGGATTCGGATGCTGTCGTTACAGATCTCCGCCCCGTTATCGCAGTGGCAACGGAGTTCATCCCATCGCTGGAGCGTCGCCTTCGACTGCCTTACCTGGCGCTAATCGTGGTGTTTAACGCGTATGTGTCGCCGCAGGAGCAGGCCCCTGTTTCGTCAGAGGTCTGTGCGCTGATTACGCAGGAGCTTGGGGAAGTCAGCTCGGAAGCTCTGGTGGCTCACCTCCTCCTTGGCCAGGAGTTGCCGTGGTCAGTCGATGAACATGCTCAGGCGGTTCAGCACTACTTGCGGCGTCGCAGTGCCAAGAACGGCATGCGCTTTTCCCGACTTTTCGAGGCAGCGCTGATTCTCGAACTAGCAGAGCGGTGTCGCGCGACAGGAGATATGACTCGCTGTCGGGAGAGCGTTGCGCTTGCCGTCGAAAACCATCCTGGTCACCCTCGGCTCCAGGAATTCGAACAGAAGTTGGATGTGCTGTTCCCCATCCGTTGGCGTGATTTGCTTCTGCCGCCGCCAGAGCAGACCCAGGCAGTGAAGGAGCAGGCATGAACTACTACGTATCGTCGAAGGCAGGCTATTCACAAATCATGGTTCGCCTTGCGCGGTGCCATTGAACCTGGCTGGCGCTATCCGTGCAAATCGAATGGCCGGTGTCAAACTCAGCAGTCGCTTACACCGTCCGCCGCCAATGACTCAGATCAGCCTTTCACGGTCATCCAATCGCTGGGCACGTAACCTGCTGCAGCACCTTCGCAACGACCGATCTGGAAACAAAGGGGAACAAGAGGGCACTTGTGGACCTGTAGGTCCGTCAAGGCCACCCCAACAGGATTTCCAGCGGCCCAGCTTGTGCCGGCTCATGAGGAGAGCTGGGGGACGCAACCGGGTTTTTGCAATAACTCAGTCAGTAGTTTTTCACTAACTTGGCAAAGTTTTCACTTTCCCTGTCACCCGACAACCGCTCAAACGTCGATATTCGCCGCGCGCAGCGCGTTGTGCTCGATGAAGGCGCGCCGCGGCTCGACTTCGTCGCCCATGAGGGTGCTAAAGACGCGGTCGGCCTCGATC
>Ga0208611_10054_pt1 | contig 48924 bp, 47 predicted proteins | sample Subbio2Mar_QV11C_FD_184821 | JGI IMG/M metagenome (GOLD analysis project Ga0208611, IMG submission 184821) | Serpentinite rock and fluid subsurface biosphere microbial communities from McLaughlin Reserve, California, USA - CR12Mar_QV11C (SPAdes) | ecosystem: Environmental > Terrestrial > Deep...
CCACGGTGATGGTCTCGGGCACGTGCACCTCGAGCACCTTGGCTTCAGACTGGGCCGGCTCGTAACCGTGCGAGCGCTCGTCGCGGCCACCGCGGCCACCACGGCCCCCTTTGGCGTTGGAGCGCCATGCGGTGCCGCTGGAACGCACGGCGCTGGTGTTGCTACCTCGGCCTTTGACTTCTTTTTTCTTGGCCGCTTCGTCTTTCCAAGTGGACGACAAGGCTTCGGATCTGACTTCTTTCTTGCCCGCCCCGGCAGCCGCAGTACCCGGCGCGGCCGGTTTGGCGGCACCGGCTTTGGCCGGTGCTGGTGTGCCGGCCGGTTTGTGCAAGGTGCCCTTGATTCCGGGCTTGGCCTCGGCCACGGGGGCCGGCTTGGGCTCTTCGGGTTTTTTGGCCAGCAGCACCTTTTTGGGGGCGGCCATCATGTCGCGGATCGCTTGCGCCTCGGCCAGCGCCTTGCGCCGGCGCTCATCGAGGTCGCTCGCGCGCTGCTCGTCGGCCAGCCGCTGCGCCGACTGGCGCTGCGCCAACTCGGCGGCTTGTTGCGCGGCCTGCTCGGCTGCCTGCTGGACAGCTTGCGCAGCGGCCTGCTGCGCTGCAGCGGCCTGCTCGGCCACCGCCGCGCCGGGCTGGTTGGCTGCAGACACAGCCGCCGCTTCGGTCGGCACGGGCTTGGACAGCTTGACCGAGCGCTGGCGGCTTTGCTGCACCTCCATGTCGGCGCGGGCGCGCTGCTGCACCAACTGCTGCTGGCGCTCTTGGTCGAGGGTGGCAGAGCGCTCTTGCGTCTCGCGCGCCTCGCGCTCCTCGCTTTGTTGCCGCGCTTGGCGCTGCTGCGCCAGCTCTTCTTCTTGGAGCCGAATCTGCTCGGCCTGCTGGCGCGCTTGCTCTTCGCGCCGCTCGAGCTCGGCCTGCTGCGCTTGCTGCGCGCGGGCTTCGGCGGCCTCGGCTTCGGCGGCGGCTGCAACAGCGGCGGCCTCGGCGGCTGCGACCGCGCCCTCGGCAGAGCCAGGGCCGGCGAGCGGCTCGTCGTCGCGGCGCACGAAGGTGCGTTTTTTACGCACCTCGACCTGGATCGTGCGCGCGCGCCCGGAGGCATCGGCCTGCTTGATCTCGCTGGTCGATTTTTTGGTGAGGGTGATTTTGTTGCGCTCGGTGCTGGCCGTGCCGTGGCTGGCCTGCAAAAAGCTCAGCAGCCGTTGCTTGTCGGACTCTGCCAACGCATCGCTGCCGGACAGCTTGCGCACCCCGGCCGCAGCCAACTGCTCCAGCACGACGTGGGTGGGCCGGTTCAATTCAGCGGCAAATTCTGCGACGGTGTTGCTTGACATGTGTACGATTCTCCGTGTCGCCGCTCGGTTCAGGACTGCGAGGGTTGCGAGGATTGCTCGGGGGCCTGATCGGCGACAAACCAGTGTTGGCGCGCGCGCAGGATCAGCGCGGTCGCTTCGTCGGCACTGAGCCCGGTGATTTCGATCAATTCGTCGCTGGCCAGATCGGCCAGTTCGTCGAGGGTGTGGATGCCGGCTGCGGCCAATTGGGCCAGCAACTCGGGGTTGAGGCCCTCGAGGTCGCGCAGTTCGCGCACCGCGTCTTCCACGCTCTCTTCTTTGGCGATGGCCAGCGTGAGCAAAGCCGCCTTGGCGCGGGCGCGCAGCTCGGTCACGGTGTCTTCGTCGAAGGCCTCGATCTCCAGCATCTCTTGCAGCGGCACGTAGGCCACCTCTTCGAGGCTGGTAAAGCCCTCGCCGATCAGGATGTCGGCCATCTCTTGATCGACGTCGAGCTTGCTCATGAACAGCGTGCGGATGGCGTCGGTCTCTTGCGCCTGCTTGGCCGACGATTCGTCGGCGGTCATGATGTTGATCTTCCAGCCCGTCAGGTCGGCGGCCAAGCGCACGTTCTGGCCACCGCGGCCGATGGCGATCGCCAGGTTTTCCTCATCGACCACCACGTCCATGGCGTGGCGCTCTTCATCGACGACGATCGACTGCACGTTGGCCGGCGCCAGCGCGCCGATCACAAACTGCGCCGGGTCTTCGCTCCAGAGCACGATATCGACGCGCTCACCGGCCAGCTCGTTGGTCACGGCGTTGACGCGCGAGCCGCGCATACCGACGCAGGTGCCGATCGGGTCGATGCGCTTGTCGTAGGATTTGACGGCGATCTTGGCGCGCGAACCGGGGTCGCGGGCGCAGGATTTGATCTCGAGCAAGCCCTGTTCGATCTCGGGCACCTCTTGGCGAAAGAGCTCGATCATGAACTCGGGGGCGGCGCGCGACAGCAGGATCGGGGCGCCGCGCAGGCTCAAGTCCACTTCCATGATCATGGCGCGCACGCGGTCGGCGCTGCGCAGGTTTTCTTTGGGGATCATTTCGGAGCGCTTGAGCCGCCCCTCGACGCGCCCGCTCTCCACGATCAGGTCGCCCTTGTCGAGCCGCTTGACGGAGCCGACAAAGATCTTGTCGCCACGGCTCATGAAGTCGTTGAGCAGCATCTCGCGCTCGGCGTCGCGGATGCGCTGCAAGATCACTTGCTTGGCGGCCATGGCGCCGATGCGCCCGATCGGCACCGATTCGATCGGCACCTCAATGTACTCGCCCACCTGGATGCCGGGGTGTTCGTCGGCCACGTCGGAGAGCATTTCTTCGGCGTCCGGGTTTTGCAGGCCGGCCTCGTCGGGCACCACCAGCCAGCGGCGGTAGGTGTCGTAGGCGCCGGTGTCGGGGTTGACGCTGACACGAATGTCCACCTCACCCTTGTAGAACTTTTTGGTGGCCGAGGCCAGCGCGAACTCGACTGCGCTCAGGACCACGCTGCGTTCGACGTTTTTTTCGCGTGAAATGGCGTCGATGAGCATCAACATTTCGCGGTTCATTTGGGGTCTGCCTTTCCAGTATGGCTGCCACCTGCTTCGGCGGTGGGTGCGGCCGGCGCGGTTGCGCTGCGGCCCTTGAAGTTGACGATCGGTGCCAGCCGCGCCTCGCGCAGCTCGGACAACTCGAAACCAAGCACCTGCAAGGGCAGGGGCTGGGATTTTTTGCTTGGGCGCTGGCCCGGTTTGCGCACCGGCTCCTCGCGCCAGACGATCTGCCAGTGGCTGGCAGGCACGGCACCGGGCTCGGGGGCGGATTCGGGGGCTGATTCGGGCGCGGCCTCGGGAGCCGTTGCGCGCTCGAGCGTGCCGCGAAATTTTTTGCGGCTGGCGGCCACGGCCACCCCACCCGCAGCCACCGCCGCGCCGATGGGTTGCTTGAGCGTGACGTCGATCACCGAACCCACAAAGCGCTCAAAATCGGCGGCGTGGCGCAGCGGCCGGTCGATGCCGGGCGAGCCCACTTCGAGCCGCTTGTAGTCCACCGCCTCGACTTCGAGCAGCAGTTGCAACTGGCGCGTCACGCGCTCGCAGTCTTCGACCGTGATGGCGCGCTCCGGGCTGCTGGCCGCAACCCACGGCCAGTCGATGGTGACGCGCAGCAGGCCACCGGCGGATCGTTCCAGATCCACCAAATCGAAACCCATACCAGTGACGGTCTGTTCTACGGTGTGCTGCCAGCTCATGCGTTTTAGGTGTGCCCCAGCTGCCACAGGGCGGCTGGATAGCGAGGTTGCCAAAAGATTGCGGTAAAAATTGCGGTGGCCTTTGGTCTTTGTTGCGCTGCCTTGCGGCTTGCGACCGAGCCAAAAAAAAAGGGCCGGTAAAAACCCGCCCAATCGGTCGTGAAGCCTTGCATTGTAGCACCCGAGGCTGGCCAAAGCAAATATTTTTGTGCATCCTGCCTGCAACGGCGCTGGTGGGCCTTACAATTCGAGGCTTAGTCGGAGCGTAGCGCAGCCTGGTAGCGCATCTGCTTTGGGAGCAGAGGGTCGCGAGTTCGAATCCCGCCGCTCCGACCATTCTTTGATGGAAAACGCCGCCCGGTGCATGCGCTGGGCGGGTTTTTTTATGCGGTCACCTGCGCCACCGCCCTCATTGCTGCGGCGCCACGCTGCGGCGCCACACGGTTTGGCCTTTGCTGGCCCGGTCCAGCTCGAGCAGCAAGGCCTCGTGGGCTTGCAGTTCGAGCTCATTGGCGCGCAGCAATGGCAGCGCCAGATGGGCCGCCCAATCGTGGGCCGCTGCGGCGTCGGCCTGTGCGCCGGACGCAGCTGCGCCTGCCGCGTGGCTGCTGCCGTTCGGGTGGCCGCTCTGGCTACCGTGCGCGCTGCCCTTCTGGCTGCCATTTTGGCCACCGTTCACGCCCGCAGCCGCAGCGCTGCCCATAGGGCTGCCCATAGGGCTGCCCGCGGCGCCTAGGTCGAGCTCCATCAGCAGCGAATCTTGGCCGCGCGTGAGGCAGATGTACACATCGGCCAGCAGCTCGGCGTCGAGCAGCGCGCCGTGCAGCTTGCGGCCCGAGTTGTCCACCCCGAGCCGCTCGCACAGGGCATCGAGCCCGTTGCGCTTGCCGGGGTAAATCTCCTTGGCCATGAGCAGGGTGTCGATCACGCCGCCGGCCAGCTGGCGCGTGGGGCCGTGGCCTAGGCGCTGCCATTCGGCGTCGAGAAAGCCAAGGTCGAAGGGGGCGTTGTGGATGATCAGCTCGGCCCCGGCGAGGTAGTCGAGCAGATCGGCGGCCACTTCGGCAAATTTGGGTTTATCGGCCAAAAAATCAAGCGTCAGGCCGTGCACGCGCTGCGCTTCGGCGTGGATCTCGCACTCGGGGTTGAGGTAGTAGTGGCGGTTGTTGCCGCTGGGCTTGCGCCCCAGCAGCTCGATGCAGCCGATTTCGATGATGCGGTCGCCGTTGGCGGGCGACAGCCCAGTGGTCTCGGTGTCGAGGACGATTTGGCGCATGGCGGCTTCAGTGGTTTTCGCGCGCGTGGTTGATGGTGTAGCGCGGGATTTCCACCGTCAAGTCTTGGCGCCCGAGCCGCACCTGGCAGCTCAGGCGCGACTGCGGTTGCAGCCCCCAGGCTTTGTCGAGCAGGTCTTCTTCTTCTTCGCTGGCGGGCTCGAGGGTGGCAAAGCCCTGGCGCACGATCACGTGGCAGGTGGTGCAGGCGCAGCTCATGTCACAGGCGTGCTCTATAGCCACGCCGTGGTCGAGCAAGGCTTCGCACAGGGTGCTGCCGCTCAGGCCCTCGATCTGGCGCCCTTCGGGGCAGAGTTCGGGGTGTGGCAAAACGGTGAGGGTCGGCATGGCGAGCGGGGTGGCCTTAAAACGGGTCGAGGTTCAGAACTGGTCGATATTTTGCCCGGCCAGCGCGGTGGCGATGCTGCGGTTCATGCGCCGGGCAGCAAATTCTTCGCAGCCTTGGGCCAGCGCCTCGGTGGCGTCGTCAAGCGCAGCGGCATCGTCTAGCAACCGGATTCGGGCCTGCGCCTGCAACAAGGCCTCGATGGCGGCGCGCTCCTCGGGCTGCAGCAGCGCGCCGTCGGCGGCCAGCGCGCTGCGGGTGGCGGCGGCCATGCGATCGGCCTCCACCTGCGCCTGGCGCAAGGCGCGCGCGCGCATGTCTTGCTCGGCGCTGGCGTTGCCCTCTTGCAGCATGGCGGCGATTTGTTCGTCGCTCAGGCCATACGAGGGTTTGACCTCGATGTGCGCCTCGACGCCGCTGCTTTGCTCGCGCGCGCTCACGCTCAGCAGCCCGTCGGCGTCGAGGTGGAAGGTGACGCGGATGCGCGCCGCCCCGGCCACCATGGGCGGGATGCCGCGCAGCTCGAAGCGCGCCAGGCTGCGGCAGTCTTGCACCAGGTCGCGTTCGCCTTGCAGCACGTGCAGCGCCAGCGCGGTCTGGCCGTCTTGGTAGGTGGTGAAGTCTTGCGCCAGCGCCGCCGGCAGCGGCGTGTTGCGCGGCACGATGCGCTCGACCAGCCCGCCCATGGTCTCGAGGCCGAGCGAGAGCGGCGTCACGTCGAGCAGCAGCCAGCCCTCGCCGCTGTCCGGGTTGCCAGCCAGTTGCTGCGCTTGCAGGGCTGCGCCCAGGGCCACAACCTCGTCGGGGTTGAGATCGGTGAGCGGGGCGCGGCCAAAATACGTGGCCACGGCTTGGCGCAGCGCCGGCATGCGCGTAGCCCCCCCCACCAGCACCACGCCTTGCACCTGCTCGGGCGTGACGCGCGCATCGCGCAGCACGCGCCGCAAGGCGGCCACGGTGCGCTCGGTGAGCGCGGTGGTGGCGGCGTCGAACTCGGCGCGGCTCACCGGGCACTGCAGCGCCTGCCCGTGCAGGGTGGCGGCAAAAGGCAAGGTCTGGGCCGCATCGTCCAGATTGCACAGCGCTTCTTTGAGGCGCCGCGCCTCGGCCAGCAGCGCCGCGCGCTCGGTCAACGGCAGATCGCTGGCGTGGCCGCGGTGGCCGCAGCGCAGCAGCAAGGCGTCGGCAAAGGCGCGGTCGTAGTCGTCGCCGCCCAGGGCCGAGTCGCCGCCGGTGGCCAACACCTCGAACACGCCACGGCTCAGGCGCAGCAGCGACACATCGAAGGTGCCGCCACCGAGGTCAAACACCGCGTACAGCCCCTCGGCCGCTTGGTCGAGCCCGTAAGCCAGCGCCGCAGCGGTGGGTTCGTTGAGCAGCCGCAGCACCTTGAGCCCGGCCAGTTGCGCGGCGTCTTTGGTCGCTTGGCGCTGGGCGTCGTCAAAATAGGCCGGTACGGTGATCACGGCGCCGTAGAGCTCGGCGTCGAAGCTGTCTTCGGCGCGCTGGCGCAAGGTGGCCAAAATCTCGGCGCTCACCTCGACCGGGCTGATGTCGCCGGCCACGGTGCGCACCGCCGCCATGCCCGCGCCATCGACCACGGTGTAGGGCAGGCGCTCCAGCACGCCGCTGGCTTGCAGGTCGGCGCGGGTGCGGCCCATCAGGCGCTTGACCGAGCTGATGGTGTTGGCTGGGTCTTGCGTCTGCGCCTGCAGCGCCTCCCAGCCGATCTGGCGGCTCGGGCTCCGGTGGGGCGCAGCGGCGGGCAGAAAGCGCAGCACGCTGGGCAGAAACACCCGGCCTTGGGCATCGGGCAGGCAGACGCTGTGGCCATGGCGCAGCGCCGCCACCAGCGAGTGCGTGGTGCCTAGGTCAATGCCCACGGCGATGCGCCGCTGGTGCGGGTCCGGCGCTTGACCGGGCTCGGAGATTTGCAACAAAGCCATAAATGGGGTTCAGTAACGGTCTAGGCGCTCGTGCAATTGTTGCTCGAAGCGCTCGATGAACAGCAGCGCGCGCACCTGCTGCGCGGCGGCGCGGGCGTCGTGCTGCACGTCGATGGCGGTTTGCAGGGCCGCCAGCCGCTGCGCCCGCTCGGCCTCGAGTTCGGCTTGCAGCGGGCTCAGGTCAGCGGCGCTGCCGGCTTCGGCCAAGGCCTCGCGCCATTGCATCTGCTGCACCAAGAAAGTGGCCGGCATGGCGGTGTTGTCGTGCGCACCCACGCTCTGCCCCTGCAACTCGCACCAGTAGGCGCCACGCTTGAGCGGGTCTTTGAGGCGCTGGTAGGCTTCGTTGATGCGCACCGACCACTGCAAGGCCAGCCGCTGCGCCGCCGCGCCTTGGGCGGCGTGGCGGTCTGGGTGCGCTAGGCGCTGCATCTGCTTCCAGCGCTGCTCGAGCGCGGCGCGGTCGAGCGCAAAACCCGGCGGCAAGGCAAACAGGGTGTAGTCGTCGGCGCGCAGGCTGATCTCGTCGCCCAGCGCTGCCGCGCCAGAGGCTTCGCCGGCTCCGGCTGGCACCGCCCCGGCCTCCGGCAGCACGCCCACCTGGGCCTCAGACCCGGAACGATTCACCACAGCCGCAGCGGTCGCGTTCGTTGGGGTTGCTGAACTTGAAGCCCTCGTTGAGGCCCTCGCGCACGAAATCGAGCACAGTGCCGTCGAGGTAGGGCAGGCTTTTGGGGTCGATCAGCACCTGCACACCGGCGCTCTCGAACACCACGTCGTCGGGGGCCAGCGCATCGGCGTACTCGAGCTTGTAGGCCAGGCCCGAGCAACCGGTGGTCTTGACGCCCAGCCGTACCCCCACCCCCTTGCCGCGCCGGGCCAGGTATTTGCGCACGTGCTTGGCAGCGGCTTCGGTTACCGTGACGGACATGGACTCAAACCCTCAAAATGGTGGTGTCAGTGGGCCAAGGACGCTGGCTGGGCCGCAGCGGCAGCCGGGGCTGCAGCGGCGTGCTTTTGCCGGTAATCTTCGACCGCCGCCTTGATGGCGTCTTCGGCCAAGATGGAGCAGTGGATTTTCACCGGCGGCAGCGCCAGCTCTTCGGCGATCTGGCTGTTTTTGATCTGTGTCGCCTGATCGAGCGATTTGCCCTTGACCCATTCGGTGATGAGCGAGCTCGAGGCGATGGCCGAGCCGCAGCCGTAGGTTTTGAAGCGCGCGTCCTCGATCAGGCCGGTGGCCGGGTTGACCTTGATCTGCAGCTTCATCACGTCGCCGCAGGCCGGGGCCCCGACCATGCCGGTGCCGACCGTGTCGTCGCCCTTGTCAAAGCCGCCCACATTGCGCGGGTGCTCGTAGTGGTCGATGACCTTGTCGCTGTATGCCATGGTGTACTCCTGTCAAATGAGACGATTTGCCGCGGGATGCTGCTAGTGCGCGGCCCACTGGATGGTGGACAGATCGACGCCGTCCTGGTACATCTCCCACAGTGGTGAGAGCTCGCGCAGCTTGGCCACGTTCTCGCGGATGGTCTGCACGGCGTAGTCGATCTCGGCCTCGGTGGTCCAGCGCCCGATGGTCATGCGCAGGCTGCTGTGGGCCAGTTCGTCGGAGCGGCCCAGGGCGCGCAGCACGTAGCTGGGCTCGAGGCTGGCCGAGGTGCAGGCCGAGCCGCTGGACACCGCCAGCCCCTTGATGCCCATGATCAGCGATTCGCCCTCGACGTAGTTGAAGCTCATGTTCAGATTGTGCGGCACACGCTGGGTCGGGTGGCCGTTGATAAACACCTGCTCGATGCCCGACAAGCCGTTGAGCAGGCGCTGGTGCAAGGCGCGGATGCGCGGCAGCTCGGTTGCCATTTCGGCTTGCGCGATGGCGTAGGCCGCGCCCATGCCCACGATCTGGTGCGTGGGCAAGGTGCCCGAGCGCATGCCGCGCTCGTGCCCGCCGCCGTGCATCTGCGCCTCGATGCGCACGCGCGGTTTGCGCCGCACGTAGAGCGCGCCCACGCCTTTGGGGCCATAGGTTTTGTGCGCCGTCAGGCTCATCAGATCGACCGGCAGCTGCTGCAGGTTCACCTCGACCCGGCCGGTGGCCTGCGCCGCATCCACGTGCAGCAGCACGCCGCGCTCGCGGCACAGGGCGCCGATGGCGGCGATGTCTTGCACCACCCCGATCTCGTTGTTCACGTACATCACCGAGGCCAGCACGGTGTCGGGGCGCAGCGCGGCGGCGAAGGCGTCGAGGTCGAGCAAGCCATCGGGCTGCACGTCGAGGTAGCTGACTTCAAAGCCTTCGCGCTCGAGCTGGCGGCAGGTGTCGAGCACGGCCTTGTGCTCGGTCTTGACGGTGACCAGGTGCCGGCCCTTGTCGCGGTAAAAGTGGGCCGCGCCCTTGAGCGCGAGGTTGTTGGATTCGGTGGCGCCGCTGGTCCAGACGATTTCGCGCGGGTCGGCGCCGATGAGTGCCGCCACCTGCTCGCGCGCCTGCTCCACCGCGCGCTCGGCCTCCCAGCCCCAAGCGTGGCTGCGCGAGGCCGGGTTGCCAAAGTGCTCGTAGAGCCACGGCACCATCAGGTCCACCACCCGTGGGTCGCAGGGGTTGGTGGCGCTGTAGTCGAGGTAGATGGGGAAGTGCGGGGTCATGTTTATTTTCCTGCTGCCGTACCCAGTGCAAAAACCGAGTTGGGGGCGTTGACGCGGATGGGCTTGAGCACCGGCGCGCTCGAAATGGCGCGCTTGAGCGAGGGCGTGGCCTCGATCACCATGCCCTTGGCGAGCTGCTCATCGACCAGTTTTTGCAAGGTAACCGAATCCAGAAAGTCCACCATTTTCGCATTCAGCGCCGCCCACAGCTCGTGCGTCATGCAGCGCTCGCCCTCGCCGTGGCAGTTTTCTTTGCCGGCGCACTGGGTGGCGTCGATCGGTTCATCGACCGAGACGATGATATCGGCCACGGTGATGTCGCTGGCCTTGCGCCCGAGCGTGTAACCGCCCCCAGGGCCGCGGGTGGATTCGACCAGATCGTGCCGGCGCAGCTTGCCAAACAACTGCTCGAGGTACGAAAGCGAAATCTGCTGGCGCTGGCTGATGGCCGCCAGCGTGACGGGGCCACCGGCTTGGCGCAGGGCCAAGTCGATCATGGCGGTGACGGCGAACCGCCCTTTGGTGGTGAGGCGCATGGTGCTTTCCTTGGCGTTTGGTTGAGTACACCCTCTCGTGGCCGGCGATCAGACCTGCAGGTTCAGCGTTCGTCACCCCTTGCGGAGTGTGAGAACCGGTGTGCCCAAAAGCATCAACAACCGCATCGACAACCGATCGTTAACCCGAAGTATACCCAATATCCGAGTCTTTTGCTTGGTCTTGCGATGCGCAAGGGATTGGGGCTAGTTACTCGACCGAGGGCACGGTGTCGCCCGCCTCCGGCGTGAAGGTGCGATGGATTGGAAAGGCAAATTCGATCCCGGTTCCTGGGTGGGCATCGAAAAAACGCACTTGGGCCCCGAGCTTGCCCGCGCGGGCGCGCAGATTGCCCAAACCCCGCTGGGCTTGGGGCTTGGTGTGAGGGCGCTGCATGCCCAAGCCGTCGTCGGTCACCGTCAGGTACACATGCGCTGCGTCGCTGCGCGTGCGCACGCACACGCGTCGCGCTTGGGCGTGTTTGACCACATTGGCAAAAATCTCTTGCATGCAGCGAAACAGGTGCATCACGCCCTGCGCATCGAGGCTGGACAGGGCCGGCACGTCCTGCACCTGCCAATCGAGCTCGATCCCGGCGGCCACCAGCGCCGGCTCGATGCGCTGGCGGAAGGTGCCCAAAATGGTGGCCAGGTCGCCCTCCATGGGCTCGAGCGAATCGAGCATCAGCCGCAGCTCTTCGAGCGCGTGGTGGATCATGGATTCGACCGAGCCCGCGTCCAGCGTGTGTTTCTGGCTGCGCACCATGTTGAGCGTCTGCACCAGTTGGCTGCCTAGGCCATCGTGCATGTCGCGCATCAGGCGCCGGCGCTCACCCTCGATGGCGCGTTGCTGCTCGGAGGCGCGCAACTGGTCGAAAGCCTGGCGCAGCTCGGCTTCGCGCTTGGCCAAAATCCCGGCCAAAGACTGATTCAGCCGATGCACCTCGCGCGTGGACGCGGTGGCGCGCTGCGCCAGCACCCAGCTGAGGGTAAAGAGCAAGGCCAGGCTGCCCAGCGAAGTCCAGCGCAGGTCGGCGTCGCCGGGGAAGTTGAGCTGCACCACCAAAAAATCGCGCACGCCGGTGGCCAGCGTAAAAGACGCCACCAGCAGCACCAAAATCTGATCGGATTCCAGCGCGCCGCGTTGGAGCGACCTGAACAGCAGGCTCAGCAACGACAGCGCCCCGCAGACGGCCATGGCACCGGCCCAGATCCGATACAAATCGTAGTCTTGTGTGTGCAGCGTCCAGGCCAGCCAGAACGGACCCACGCCGATCAAAAACCAGGCCAACCCGTGCACCAGGCGGTCCCGAAAAGCCAGCAGCTCGGCCACGAACAACAAGAAAAACCCCACGTACCACGTGAAGGCCAGGCGGTGCAGATAAAAGTACCAACCAAAGCTCAAGGGCGGCTCGAGCGAAACCGACAGGGCCAAGCGCACCGAATGCGCCAGCGCCGCCACCGCCATGAGCAAGAACAGGCGCTCGTTCAAGGTGCGCCACAGGTGCAGCGAGAGCAAGCCCATCAGCAGCGAGCTGATGAGCATCATCCAAGTGCCTTTGACCTGCCAGACTTCGAGCACCTGGTGGCGCTCGAACAGGCTGCCGTGGTAGCCGATCTGCAACGGCCACAAACCGCTGCGCTCGAGCAACTGGCCCTGCACCTGGATGTGTATCTGGTTTTGCTGTGGCTGCGGCTGCAGCAGCCCCGGGGGCAGGCTCACCAGGTAGGGGAACCAGGCGCTCAGGATGTTGCGCTCGGGCGCAGCGTACCAGCCAACCTGGTAGATCTCGTGGCCGTTGAGCAGCACCCGAAAGCGGGTGCCGACGCGCGGCAACAGCAGCGCCAACCGGGTTTGGGCGGGGTCGTCGTAGTGCAGGGCTGCCGGCCAATCGAGCCGGTAATCCACCCAGCCCGACCAAGCGGCAGGCTGATCGTCCAGAATGTGGGGCAGGCTCACCTGCTGCGGCGGCTGCTGCGGGTGCTGCGGCAGGCTCGCTTGCGCCTCGCGCAAGGTCACGGCGTTTTCGAGCCCCGCCGGCATTGACACGCTGTGCAGCGCCCACAGCAAACCGAGCAGCAGCAGCCCCACCCAGAGGTAATGCGGCACCCGCTTGGCGCTCTGCCCGGGCGGTGGCGGCGCAGGAGGCAAAGCCCTCACAACAAACCCCGATCCTGTGCCGCGCGCACCACTTGCACGCGGGTGTGCACCGCCAGCTTGCGGTACAGGTTTTTGATGTGCGTGCTCACGGTGGCGGTGCCGATGCCGAGCCGGCTGGCGATCTCCTTGTTCACGTAGCCTTGGGCCACCAGCTTGAGCACCTCGGATTCGCGCTCCGACAGCGCCGGGGCCGCAGCGACGCTGTCCGCCACCTGGGCTGGCGCGTTGTTGCGCAACTGCTTGAGCAACAGGCGTGCCAGCAGCGGCGAAATCGGGGCGCCGCCGGCGCAGATCTGTTCGATGGCCTCGATCAGTTCGGCGTCGTTGCAGCCCTTGAGCACGTAGCCGGTGGCCCCCGATTGCAGGGCGTGCACGAGGCGCGACTCGTCCCCGAACACGGTGAACACCAGCAGCTCGGCCTCGGGCTTGGTGAGTGAAAGCAGACGCAGCATGTCTTCGCCGCGGCCATCGGGCAGACCCAGATCAACCAGATAGACATCGGCCAAGCTGTTGGGGGCCATGATGCGAGCGTGGGAGTAGGTGGCGGAATGCCCGACCAAGCGCCAGTCGGGCCGCAGCGCCAAGGCGTGATGGACGAACTGCAACACGGTGCGGTCGTCTTCGATCAGGTAAATGCGCGTGCTGCTGGGCATGCGGCGATTGTGGGCCATGCCGGACCCCCCCACTCCCCAAAACAGGGGAGTGGCTACTGCACGCCGTGCGCGCCCAACACCCGGTCTTTGAGCTGCGCCAGCCGGTCGCGCGCTTGCGCCGCCTGCTCGAACTCGAGCTTGCGCGCGTGCTCGAGCATCAGCTTTTCCAGTCGCTTGAGCTCGCGCGCCAAGTCTTTGGCGCTCATGTCTTCGATCTCGGCCTGCTGCACCCGCGCCAGCTCGGTGCGCTGCGCCTGCTCGCTGGCTTTGTCGCTCTGCACACCGTCGATCAAATCTTTGATGCGCTTGACCACCCCCACCGGCGTGATGCCGTGCACGGCGTTGAAAGCCAGCTGCTTGTGGCGGCGGCGTTCGGTTTCGTCGAGGGCGCGGCGCATCGAGTCGGTGACGCGGTCGGCGTACAGGATCGCCATGCCGTTGAGGTGGCGCGCGGCGCGGCCGATGGTCTGGATCAGGCTGCGCTCGGAGCGCAAAAAGCCCTCTTTATCGGCGTCCAAAATCGCCACCAGGCTCACTTCCGGGATGTCCAGCCCCTCGCGCAGCAGGTTGATGCCCACCAGCACGTCGAACGTGCCCAAGCGCAAGTCGCGGATGATCTCGACCCGCTCCACAGTGTCGATGTCGGAGTGCAGGTAGCGCACGCGCACGCCGTTTTCGCCCAGGTATTCGGTGAGCTGCTCGGCCATGCGCTTGGTGAGCACGGTGATGAGCACGCGCTCACTGCGCTGCACGCGCAGGCGGATTTCTTGCAGCACGTCATCGACCTGATGCGTGGCTGGGCGCACCTCGAGCACGGGGTCCACCAAGCCGGTGGGGCGCACCACCTGCTCGACCACGCTGCTGGCGTGCTGGCGCTCAAAATCAGCGGGGGTGGCCGAAACGAACACGCACTGGCGCATGCGGGCCTGGAACTCGTCGAACTTGAGCGGCCGGTTGTCGAGCGCGCTGGGCAGCCTGAAGCCGTACTCCACCAGCGTCTGCTTGCGCGAGCGGTCGCCGTGGTACATGCCGCCGAGCTGGCCGATCATCACGTGGCTCTCGTCGAGGAACATGAGTGCATCGGGCGGCAGGTAGTCGATCAGGGTCGCGGGCGGCTCGCCCGGCGCCGCGCCCGAGAGGTGGCGCGAGTAGTTTTCAATGCCCTTGCAGTGCCCCACCTCCACCAGCATCTCGAGGTCGAAGCGCGTGCGCTGCTCCAGCCGCTGGGCCTCGACCAGCTTGCCCGCCGCCACCAGCTCGGGCAGGCGCTGCGCCAGCTCGAGCTTGATGGCCTCGACCGCCGCCAACACCTGCTCGCGCGGCGTCACGTAGTGGCTGCTGGGGTAAACCGTAAAGCGCGGGATGCGCTGGCGGATGCGCCCGGTGAGCGGGTCAAACAGTTGCAGCGCTTCGACTTCGTCGTCAAACAGCTCGATGCGCAGCGCCAGCTCCGAGTGCTCGGCCGGAAAGACGTCGATGGTGTCGCCGCGCACCCGAAACAGGCCGCGAGCAAAATCCTGCTCGTTACGCTCATACTGCATGCGCACCAGCTGCGCGATGGCGTCGCGCTGGCCCAAGCGGTCGCCCACGCGCAGCGTCATGATCATGCGGTGGTAGCTCTCGGGCTGGCCGATGCCGTAGATCGCCGACACGCTGGCCACGATCACCACGTCGCGGCGCTCGAGCAGGCTTTTGGTGCACGACAGGCGCATCTGCTCAATGTGCTCGTTGATGGCGCTGTCTTTTTCGATGAACAAGTCGCGCTGCGGCACGTAGGCTTCGGGCTGGTAGTAGTCGTAGTAGCTGACGAAGTACTCGACCGCGTTGTGGGGAAAGAACTCGCGAAACTCGCTATAGAGCTGCGCCGCCAGCGTTTTGTTGGGCGCAAAAACGATCGCCGGCCGGCCCAGCCGCGCAATCACATGGGCCATGGTGTAGGTCTTGCCGGATCCGGTCACGCCCAGCAGGGTCTGATAGACCTCGCCGGCGCGCACGCCCTGCACCAGCTGCTCGATCGCCGCCGGCTGATCCCCCGCCGGCTCAAAGGGCTGAAAGAGCTCGAAGGGCGAGTCGGGGAAGCGCAGGCACTGGCCAGCGGCTGGGGGCGCCGCCGGGCTGAGCTCTAGAGGGGTTTGGGGGACCACCTGGCTAATGCTGCAACTGCAGCCAGTCGTTTTCAATTTCTTCCACCGTGGGCAGGGCGCCCTTCAGGTTGTCGGGCAGGGTTTCGACCAGTGTGTACTCGCTCACGCCCATGGGTTTGTTCATGTCGCGCAGGGCAAACTCAACCTCGATGTTGTTCTTGTCGCGGCACAGCAGCAGGCCAATGGTGGGGTTGTCGTCGCTGCGCTTGAGCAGGCTGTCCACCGCCGACAGGTAAAAGTTGAGCTTGCCCGCGTACTCGGGCATGAACTTGCGGTTTTTCAGCTCCACCACCACGTAGCACTTCAGCGTGACGTGATAGAAAAGTAGGTCGATGTAATAGTCGTTACCCGCCACCTCGAGGTGGTACTGGCGGCCAATGAAGGCAAAGCCCTTGCCCAGCTCCAGCAGAAACTGCGTAATGTGCTGGGTAAGCTGATGCTCCACATCGCGCTCGTTAAATGGCCCGGTCATGGCCATGAAGTCGAATGTGTAGGGGTCTTTCAGCGTTTGCTGGGCCAAGTCGGACTGCGGCACCGGCAGGGTACGGGCAAAGTTGGTGACGGCCTTGCCTGTGCGCTCATACAAGTTGGACTTGAGTTGCAAAGCCAATACGTCGCGGCTCCAGCCCTGTTCCAGCGTTTGCGCGAGGTAAAAGCGGGCTTCGTCTACGCGCTGGCACTTGGTGAAAATCTGGATGTGGTGGCCCCATGGAATCCGAGCCAGCAAGGCTGCCAGCTCGCCGTCTGCGCCACCCCAAGGCGCTGCGCCCATTTTGGCAACAGCCTGTTGCCAAATTGCCGCGTCGCCGTAAAAGCGGAAAAAAGCCCGGCAGTAGCGCAGATTCTTGGCTGAAAAACCGCCGACCTCTGGAAAGGTGTGCCGCAGGTCTTTGCTGAAGGCGTCAATGAAACCGCTGCCCCACTGGGCACTGGTCTCCCGGTCCACGATTTGCGCGCCCAGCTCGTAGTAAAGGGCTATCAACTCGCCGTTGGCGGCCAGCGCCACGTGCATGCGCGCGGCATGAATTTTCTGCTTGATGCGTCCTAGCCACGCCTGGTATTCGGCCAGCGCAGCAGGCTGGACCTTAAAAAGTTGGGTCATGAGAGTGAGCCGGCAGAGATCTCGGAACAATATAAGCTCAATTGCTTAAGCCCTCTTTGGCGCGTGAGTACGCTCTCAAGGTCGGTCGACTGACTGCGCCCGCTCGCGACGCAGTTGATCTAGGTTGCCGCCCTGCCCTTGGGCGACGATGTCGAGCTCGGCACCCAGCACCGCCAGCACGGCCAACAGCTTGCGCGCGCCAAACTCAAGCACCCGCCCACGCTCAAGGCGCGACAGCGATTCTGGCGTTACCCCGGCTTGGGCCGCGACGACGCCTTGCTTCAGGCCCAACAGCTTGCGGCGTGTGGCCACGGCAGCACCGAGTTCTGGCAGGGTTTGCATTTGATTTTTAAATCAAGAAAGCTGTATTTTATGCCTTTTTTTGACGCAAAAGTCAAAAATATCGCCACTCCAGGTGTTCTGTGCGCACACCATGCCGTGCGCTGCTGTGCCGCTGGCGCCTTGGCGGCTTGCCCAAGCTCGGCTACAGTAGGGTTCAACCTTGGCCTGTGCACAGCGCCTAGGCTTGCTCCTTGTGCACCAACCAGCGCAGCCAACACCGTGTCGCCCACAACCCCAAACACCGCTCTAAAAGCCCCGCTACACGCCCCACTGTGCCCGCTGTGCGGCCAAGCCAACGAGTGCGCGGCCTCGGCCAGCGGCAGCTTTGACACCGCGTGCTGGTGCACCGGCGTCAGCTTCAGCCCTGAACTGCTGGCGCAGGTGGCACTGGAGCAACAGCACCGCGCCTGCATCTGCCGCCGGTGTGCTGAGGGCGGCCATGTCAGTCGTGCAGATCAAGAAAAGGCCCTGTAACTCGAGGCCAGACTGAGGTTTTTACACACTTGGGGAAATCTGCAGAATCACCCCACGGCATGACAACCGCAAGGCTCGGGGCGAGCGGCTCCGCACCCGAAACGCGCAAGGCACGTAAAATTTCGATGTGGGGCGGTGCGTGAGAAAAAACCCGTAGCAGAGCTGCATTGAACTCCGCACGGGCCAACAAAATCGAGCGAGAATTTGCGCAATCTGCTGATATTGTTGGTAGGCGCGATTGGACTCGAACCAACGACCCCCACCATGTCAAGGTGGATGGTACGCTGCACTACAACGATCAACTCGTGATTCTACATCATGAGGTGCGCCACTCAGTCTCGCGCCACTCAGTCTCGGCGGTGCCCTGATGACAAGCTACAAGTTAGCAGCATGGTGCCGCAGGTGGTCTTCCACCACCGTGGCGATGAAGTAGTACCCGTGGTCGTAACCATCGTGGCGGCGCAGCTTCAGAGGCTGTGCCGCCGCTGCACACGACTGCTCTAGCAAGTGTGGGTGTAACTGCTCGGCCAAAAACTTATCAGCCATACCCTGGTCCACCAAAATGCCTTGGGGAAACAATGGCGGCAGGCCGCTAGCGTGGCGCTGACGGATCAACTCGGTTGCATCATGGGCAGCCCAATTCGCAGTGTCGGCACCCAGATAACCTGCGAAGGCCTTCTGCCCCCAGGGGCACTGCCTGGGGGCACAGATGGGGGCGAAGGCGCTCAGGCTGCGGAAACGGTCGGGATGCCGATAGGCTAGCGTGAGAGCACCGTGCCCGCCCATGGAGTGGCCCATGAGGCCGAGTCGCCGCGCCGAGATCGGCAAGTGCTCGCCCACCAGCGGCAGCAACTCGTCCATCAGGTAACTTTCCATGCGCCAGTGGGTGGACCACGGCGCCTGGGTCGCGTCCAGGTAGAAGCCGGCCGCCAAACCAAAGTCCCAGCTGTCAGCCTGGCCGGGCACGTCGGTGCCGCGCGGGCTGGTATCGGGCATGATGAGCGCCAGGCCCAACTCGGCGGCCACGCGCTGGGCGCCGGCTTTAACGGTGAAGGTCTCTTCGTTGCAGGTCAGCCCCGCCAGGTACACCACCGCTGGCACCGGGCCCCGCTGGGCCTGGGGCGGCAGGTAGACGGCGAAGCGCATCGGCAGGCCGATGGTGGCCGAGTCATGCTGGTAAAAGCGCTGCACGCCGCCGAAGCAAGCATGCTCGCTGCGCAGCGTGGGGGCAGGCGCTTCGATGGGGGCATGTGCGCCGCAGGGGCTGGTGTCCAGACGGGTCATGGCCAGGCGCTCAGAACTCGACCACGGCGCGGATGGATTCGCCGCGCTTCATCAGGTCGAAGCCTTCGTTGATCTGCTCGAGCTTGAGCTTGTGGGTGATCAGGCTGTCGATGTCGATCTTGCCGTCCATGTACCAGTCCACGATCTTGGGCACGTCGGTCCGGCCGCGCGCACCACCAAAGGCGGAGCCTTCCCACTTGCGACCGGTGACGAGCTGGAACGGACGGGTGGAGATTTCGGCGCCCGCTTCGGCCACGCCGATGATGATGCTGCGGCCCCAGCCTTTGTGGGTGCACTCCAGCGCCTGGCGCATCACCTGGGTGTTGCCGATGCACTCGAACGAGTAATCGGCACCACCATCAGTCAGCTGCACGATGGCGTCCACAATGTTGCCACCCGCCGCCACGATGTCCTTCGGGTTCAGGAAGTGCGTCATGCCGAACTGGCGCGCCATGGCTTCTCGCCCAGGGTTCAGGTCCACACCGATGATCTTGTCGGCGCCCACCATCTTGGCGCCCTGGATGACGTTAAGGCCGATGCCGCCCAGGCCGAACACGACCACGTTGGCGCCCGCTTCCACCTTGGCGGTGAAGATGACCGCGCCAATGCCTGTGGTGACGCCACAGCCGATGTAGCAGACCTTGTCGAAGGGCGCATCCGGGCGGATCTTGGCCAGCGCGATCTCCGGCACCACCGTGTGGTTGGAGAAGGTGCTCGTGCCCATGTAGTGGAAGATGGGATCGCCGTTCAGGCTGAAGCGGCTGGTGGCGTCGGGCATCAGGCCCTTGCCCTGGGTGCCGCGGATGAGCTGGCACAGGTTGGTCTTGCGGCTCAGGCAGAACTTGCACTGGCGGCATTCGGGCGTATAGAGCGGGATGACGTGGTCGCCTTTTTTAAGGGTGGTCACGCCCGGACCCACGTCCACCACCACACCCGCGCCTTCGTGGCCGAGGATGGCGGGGAAGATGCCTTCGGGGTCGGCGCCGCTGAGGGTGTAGTAGTCGGTATGGCAAATGCCGGTCGCCTTTATTTCGACCAGCACTTCGCCAAACTTGGGGCCTTGCAGGTCCACGGTTTCAATGGTCAGGGGTTGGCCGGCCTTCCAGGCCACGGCTGCGCGTGTTTGCATGAGCTATTCCTCGAGAATACGAAACGGTTTGATCTTCTATCCCATTACTGCGACAGGAGTGTTTTGAGTGGAAGATCGGTGTTGACGACTTGTTCGGGTGACGGCGAACGCCCCGCTTCAATCCACTTGCGAGCCACCATGTGGTCCATCGGCGCATTCACCGACTCCACACAGAGCAATTGACCGCCCTCAAAGTGGAATAGCGAGAAGATGCCCGGGTTGCTGCCGTCTCGACGATAGGTCGTGACCTGCAATGGTAACAGACCGACCATTTGCAAACGGAGCCCGCCTTGCTCAGACCAAAACCAGGGAATCGGAGCATAAACGGCCTCCTGCCCCGCCAGCCGGGCAGCCAGAACGCGAGCTTGGTCATTGGCATTCTGGATCGACTCCAGGCGCAACCGCCGCCCAGCCCCAACCGGGAAAGACGTGCAGTCACCGATCGCAAAAATGGTGGGGTCAGACGTTGACATGCCTGCATCCACCACAATGCCGTTATCACACGCCAAACCTGCCTCTTGCGCGAGTTGCACGTCCGGCTCAGCGCCGATCGCGACCAACAGCAAGTCACACGGTATGACCTCGTCAGAGAGGTGTACCGCCACGACACGGCCGCCGTCGCACAGGACAGATTGCACAACGGCTCCCAGGCGGATATCAATACCCTGGGAGGCGTGAACTGAACGAACGTGCTCGGCCAGAGCAGCCGACACAGATCGACCCATCAAGCGCGGAGCCATCTCGATCACAGTGACACGCTTGCCCAGAGTACGGGCTGTGGCCGCAACTTCAAGGCCGATGAAGCCTCCGCCGAGTACCACCACGCTCTCAGCGGATGCCAGCTGTTGACGCAGAGCCATCGCATCGGATGCGGTCCGCAAGGAAAGCGCGTTGCTTGCCCCCCGGTCCAGCAGAGGAAAGCGTCGTGCCTTCGTTCCCGTCGCCAGCACCAACGCTGAATAGGCCAGCTGCTGGCCATCGTCCAGAGCGACTGTCTGCCGGATACATCCTCGATGAATTTGGTGCGGTTGTAGGCCTTGCCCAAGGCATCAGGCACCGCATGAGCCAGCTGGTGCTCGATGACCTCAGGGCGGAACCCGAGCTCTTCTGCCAGCAGGGTACGCGCCACTGCCCGCCAGCCGTGACCGGTGATCTCCTTTTGCGTGTCGTAGCCCATGCGACGTAGGGCTGCATTGATGGCCGCATCACTGATGGGTCGACCCGGCCGACCGGCAAAGACATACTCGCCCTTACCTGTCAGGGGCTCCAGCTCGCGGATCAGCGCCACCGCTTGCGTGGCCAGTGGCACCAGATGATCGACGTTGGTTTTGCTGGCCACAAACTTCCATTCGGCCTTGTCCAGATCAAGTTCAGACCATTTCATCTGTCGTAACTCGCCAGGCCGGCAGAACAACAGCGGCAGCAGCCGCAGAGCGATGCCCACTTGCAGCGTGCCTTTGAAAGCTTCAAAACCTCGCAGGATCTCAGCCACCTGCTTGGAGCTCGTCGGGGCGGCCATGTGTTTTTTGGTCTTGATGGGCGGCAAAGCACCCCTCAAGCTGGCCGTCGGATCCATTTGTGCCCTGCCCGTGGCCACGGCGTACCGCATCACCTGACCAATCGCTGCCACGGCTCGATGAGCGGTCTCCAGGACCCCCTGCCCTCGATGCGGCGTGCAACCGTCAGCACCTCTGGGGCGGTGATGTCAGCGATTGGGCGGGTACCCAGCCAAGGCAGCACATCTTTTTCCATGCGGGCCCAAACCTTTTTGGCGTGCATTGGCACCCACTGGCCGCTGAACTTAGCAAACCACTCGCGGGCGACCGCCTCAAAGGTGTCCGCCTTGACGATCTGTTCGATCCGGCGCTGGACTGCCGGGTCCTGACCATGCGCAAGCTTGCGTCTCATCGCATCACGTCGCTCGCGGGCATCGGCCAGCGTGATGTCTGGGTACACACCCAAGCTGAGCATCTGCTCTTTGCCTTCAAAGCGGTAACGAAATCGCCACAGCTTGGAGCCGTTGGGCATGACGAGCATGACGAGGCCTCGCTCGTCAGCAATCTTGTAGAGCTTGGCCCTGGGTTTGGCAGCGCGGATCTTGGAGTCGGAGAGCATGGTGGGTGTGGGTATCTGAGATGTGGGTAACAGTGACTTGTGCATTCAGTCTACCCACCAACGTTACCCACAGCAAATGCAAAACACCCTGAAACACTATGCGACACTAAACGACAAACAAGAGGTGAAAATCTCTCATAACCCGTTGTCCGGAAATGAAAAAAGCCTCAAAGCTAAACACTTTGAGGCTTCTCGAAACAACGTAATTGGTAGGCGCGATTGGACTCGAAGAATAATCCTAACAAATTGTTTTTAAGATGTATTTCGTAAACCGGTTTTGAGCAGTACCCGCATTTGTACCCTCAAACATTTTTGTGGTGTGATTGCTGCAAAAGGAGATGGTTGCTCGCGATGCCCGCCCAAGTGCGCGGGACTGTGGCCGAGCGGCCCGTCCCTCAAGCTGCTCAACCTCATCGAACGCAAGGGGCTGGAAGCGGTGCTGTGACACGTTGAGCCGGCAGCCGGGCAGCCCCCCACCTTAGACACCGAAAACATTGCTCTCAAGGGCATTGAAAATCGCCATGTTGATGATCGCCGCGCGCGCCTGCCCTGTGCGCTTGGCGGTCTCGTCCACCCGGCGCAGCAGGTCGGGCGCGATCGTCAGGGTGATCTGCCGCTTGTTGCCCTTAGCTATACCCTTCTCATAGACGGCGGGCGCAGCGGGCTTGGCGGCGTCGGGTGCGCCCTGGATGAAGGCATCCTGAGCCGCCGTGGGTGCTGGCGTGACCTTGGGTTTACGCTGAATTGCCATGCTAAATAATCTCCTTACACGATTCTTTGGATGTTAAAAAGCAGTGAAACGAGGTTGTCAATCTCGGCCACTGCTTTTGCGTCACGCGGGGCCATCTCGGAGACGGCCAGCCCCGCACCGCTGGCGTTGCTGAATGCCTTGCGCCGCCGGAGCGGCGTCTTGAGGTAGCCGAACTGCGCGACCTCGGCCACAGCCGCCGCCGCCTCGGCGTTGTCGGCTGAATGCTCGCCGGGATCGGCCTGGTTCATCACAGCGTAGGCGCGCAGGCCGTCGCGCACGCTCCGGGCTTCATCCACCAAAGCTGCCATGTCATCGAGCGCCCACACATCGAAAGAGCGTGGCGCAAATGGCACCAGCAGCACATCCGACAAGACCAGCGCCGCCCGTAGCGCAGTCGAGTCACGGCCGCCCGCGTCGATGATGATGTCCTGCCACTTGTCGCGCTGCTGCTGCACCTGCCCGCGCAGAGTCGGGCCGTCTGGGTACTGCGCGCACGCAATCCCCGGCTGTCGGCCAGCTTCAGCCCGCGCAGCAATCGCCGCCGTCGCCGTGCCCTGCCGATCCCCATCTACCAGCCACACGTCGCGCCCGGCCAGCGCCCGCGTGATGGCGATCTGCAGGGCAAGAGTCGTTTTGCCGACGCCGCCCTTGGTGTTGCCTACAGTAACGATCATTTGCACCTCCAAAGGATATTAAACCACGATGCCGCATCATAGCACCGCTGCACAGCCTTGTCAACATCGTTTACATGTTCTTACGATGTTTTTTTACGCTTCTTTTAACATCCTTTTAACGTTGAAAACACATACGCATCAGCAGCCAGACGGACATTTCTCGGCAACCCTTTGCCTCTTAGCAAAAGGAGTCCAGAAATGCTTGCAGCCGTCATACCTCAACGAAAACGCTACCGCAGCGCCCAGGCGCTCGTTGACTACATTTCAGAGCCCGACGAAGAGCGCGCTCAAAGTCTCTCTCAAGACCTGCCAGCCGACGCCAAAGCGCTGATCGAGTACGCCGCGCGGGCGGGTGTGTCGGAGGGCGGAGTGACGGCGGCGCTCAGGGCTCGCGGCGTTACAGACCCAACCCGCGACCAGAGCGCGATCACCAGCATTTTTGACGCGACGGTGCAGGCCGTCCGGGCCAAGGGCATCGCCGCCGATCACCCCATTTATCACGTCGTCGTGAACTGGCAGCCGGGTGAGACGCCCACAGCCGAGCAAGCGCGGCTGGCCGTTGAGCACACGTTGGCCGGTGTCGGCATGCAGGATGCAGCCGCCGCGTGGGTTATTCACCGCGACAAGGCGCATCACCACGTGCATATCGCCGCGCTCAAGTACGACGTGGACACCCTCAAAGCCCTGGGGCCGCCCAAGCGCGACTTCCTGCTGCTTGACAAGTCCATGCGCGAAATCGAACTTGCCCAGGGTTGGGCACACTCGCCGGGGCCGTATGTGGCCAAAGAGGGCCATGTCGTCAAGGCACCCAAAGCCGAGCGGGCAGAGACAGTCAACCAGCGCCCGGAAGCCAGCGTCGAGAAAGCCAAGGGCCTACCAGGCATCCAAGCCTTCTGCGAGCGGCAAGGCGTCACGCAGGCTTTCAGACAGGCCCAAAGCTGGGACGATCTGCACGCCGTCGCTGCCGCGCACGGCCTGCACGTTGAGCAAAAGCGGGGCGGGCTCGTGCTCAAAGCGCGCGGCATCACCACAGATCATGTGGTCAAGGCGTCGGCGCTGGATAGAGCGCTCGCCGGGCCTGCACTCGAAAAGCGCCTTGGCCCCTTCGTGTCGCCATCACCCAGTGCGCCAGCGGCGCGCCCGGTTGGGCGCAGCTTCAAGGATTTCCAGGAGGCCGCCGCCATCGGCAAAGAGCCCATGGCAGCGGAACAGCCTGGTCGCACGGGCAAGCGCGACCCGGCTAAACGCGAGTCGCAACGCATCGAGCGGCAGGCCGGACGGGAGGGACTCTACGAGTCCTTCCGCGCGCACCAAGCCGCAGCCCCCGGCCAGCGCAAGGAAGCGCTCGCCGGGCTCAAGGAGAGGCACCAAGCCGAGCGCAAGGCTCTCTTTGACGCCCTGCGCTCGGGCCGCAAAGCCCAGATCAGCGAACTCAGCGCCGCACACGGCCAAGAGATCGCTAAGCTCATGGAATCCGGGCTGGAAGCCAAAGCCCGCGCTGCGCTCGATCTTCGGCACAAGGCCGAGCGTGAGGGCGTCAAGGCGCAGTTTTCCGGCAACTGGCGCGAATGGCTCGAAATGCGCGCGCGCATGCACGGCGACCCGGCAGCGATCAGCGCCTTGCGCGGGATCAAGTACCGCGAGGGGCGAAAAAAGAACCAAGGCAAGCCGGGCATCGAGGGCGAGGATTTGAGGCTTGGCGGCCCCATCATGCCAGCCGCTGTAGGCTCAATTGGCGGCGAGGATCGTTGGGGTCTGGACACGGCTCAAATCGAAGTCTCGCGCGACGGTACAGCGGTCATCTACAAAGACCAGGCGGGCATCGAGCGCATGCGCGACGAAGGCCAGCGCATCGCTCTGGCCAGCGCAAAAGACGAAGATGCCATGATCGCGGCACTGACCTTGGCGGCCAAGCGTTACGGCGGCGAGGTGTATATCACCGGCGATGAAGAATTTAGGAAAAGAGCCGCTGAAGAGTGCCAGCGCCGGGGCATCGAGGTGGCGAATCTCGAACTCAAAACCGCGAAGCGCAGCCAGGCCATCGACAGCGGTTTGGATCGTTGAGCGGCTTGGCGTGACAGTCACACGTGCGTGCCGTGACCGATGCGATCGGCTGCGAAGCCGGTGCAGAAGTGCGCGCGCTGGTTGAGTTGCTGCGCAGCGGGCTAGTCGGCAAAACGGCTGCAAAGGAGGCTTGGCAGCAGCGCTCCGCATGGCGTGCCTGGCACGAGCTTGGCCGGCGCAACGGCTGGATCGACGGCAACGCGCGCGTGATCGACCCCGATGATGCGTGACCGTCACGCCCAAAGGCCACTAGCGACCAGGGACTCAAAAAGCGAATCCGGGTGCAACACCGGCTCGCGATAAAACGGCACCCGGATTTTGGGCACGTCAAGATCAGCCCCGACGGCAGCCAAGCTTTTGACCACGAGCTCGGTGCAATACATCCTGTCGTCGTCCGACCAAGCCAGCCGATGATCAAACCGCTTGCCGAGGTGGCTGGCAGCCGCCAGCGCAAACCGCCGCGCCAGCCGCGCATCCTGCATCGACAGCAGCGCCGTGGCAGCCGCCTGGCGCGGGCTGGCGAAGTCGCTCCACGACTCGACGTGCACTCCGCGATCCGGCATGGCATGGACGATCAGCGGGTTGGCCCCGCCGCTCACCGCTACACCGACGTGCGTCCATCGGGCCTCACGCAGCGGCGAGTGGGCAACAATGGCCCGCGTGATCCAGTCTCCCGGCAAACCCAGCCGAAACGCCAAATCGCCAGGCTGTGGATGCCGTGTCGTCCCTGCGGCCGCCCAGGAAGCGGACGGCAGGGCCAGCGCGGCAAGGGCAAAGGTGCGGCGCGACAGCTTCATTTTTGAGCCAGTGAGTAGAGCATCGCGGGGCCAACGCGGGGGCGCGAATCGAGTGTGCTAAGACCCGACAGCAGATCAAGATCAGCCGCATCACACAAGCCGACGGCGATCATTGCATCCAGTGATGACAAGATTTGGTATTCCGACACCAACTCCTTTTCGCGCTCTTGCAAATAGAGCTTGATCGCGATAATTGTTTTTGGGCCGCTTGAAAGGGCCTTCTGGATTTTTTGATCCAAATCAAAAGCGGTTGTAAACATGATCAAAAACGCCGATCCTGCAACACCGTTGCCAAAAACGCCTTGTACTCTTCTTTCGTCGAGCGATCAAATTGGGCGTCTTTGAACAGCACCGCGCTGCCATCACCAGCAGCCACAACCGGCACCAATCCCAGTTCCGATTGAATGCCATATTGATTCAAATCACGGCTGAAAACCAATGGATATGTGGTTTCTTTCGGTGACCTGCCCCCGAAAAAACTAAACTCGGCAATCGTGATGGTCAAGTTTTGACCGTCACGCTGGATGCGCAGAATTGCTTGAATGCGCCCGTTTTGGCGCCGCCGCACCCAGTAGCCAAGCAGTTGCCCGCTTTTATCTTGCGCACACCCGGCCAGTAGCATCGCAACGGCTGCGGGAGCCGCGATCATCAACAAACGCCGTTTCATACAAACTCTCCTTTGAAAATTACACCAGTGATTCACAAACAAACTCGCCGCCCGAGACGCCTTGGACGGCAACGATTTCATCGACCACGCGACCGGGCGCATTGGGTGTGCGCTTGATGCTGATCACGATGTCCACCGCCTCAGCGATCAAGTCCGGGGCCGGCGGCACATTGGCTTCCTGAATCAGTTGGCCTACACGCACCAGCGCCGACCGCGCGTCGTTCGCATGTACGGTGCCGACACCGCCGGGGTGCCCGGTATTCCAGGCTTTGAGCAGCGCCAGCGCCGATTTATCGCGCACCTCGCCCACAACAATCCGATCCGGGCGCATGCGCATCGTGGCGCGCAGCAAACGAGTTTGGTCGGCGTGATCCGACGTGCGCAGGAATACCGCATTCTTTGCAGCGCATTGCAACTCCAGCGTATCCTCAATAATCACGATTCGCGAGTCCGAATCCAGCCGCGCCACGGCATCGAGAATTGCATTTGCCAACGTGGTTTTACCAGTCCCGGTTCCTCCCGAAACCAAGATGTTTTTGCGGGTGCGCACAGCCTCTTCGAGAATGTCTTTGCCCTTGGCACACAGAATGCCCTTGGTCACGTAATCGCACAGCCCAAAAATCAGTTCCGCTTTTTTCCGAATCGCAAAAACCGGCGCGGCAACCACGGGCGGCACCAGTGCCTCCAGACGCGCGCCGCCGAAATCACTGCCGCCGTTGGGCAGTTCGCATTCGAGAATCGGGTTTTCTGGATTGATCACCGCGCCAATCAATGCTGCGGCTGCCTGCACACAAGCCATTGCCTGCACCGCTGGCATTTGCCCAGCCTGCACCATGCCCTCGCCCACCCGGTCAATCCAGACCATGCCATCGGTGTTGAGCATGATTTCGATGATGCGCTTGTCGGCAAAATGCGACATGATCGTAGGCCCCAATGAGCGCTTGAGTGCCTCGATCTGTCGCTGCCGCGCCTCGGCATCGCGGGTGTTAAAAGCGTGGCTCACTTGCCGCCTCCTACCTGGTTTTTTGGCGGATTAAGCAGCAGATCAAATCCGGTAAAGCCGGCAAAACCGGCGAAGCGAACCGCACCAAAATATCGCGAATCCACCGAGTGCGGGTGGTCGCCCTGCACCACAACCGTACCCGGAGCCACTTCCATCGGCACGCCGTAGGTCGGGTGCGGAAAGCGCTCGGCCACGTTGCGCAGGCCCGCATGCACGTGCCGCATGGGATGGATTTTGTACCAGCCGCTGGGCGCGTCAACCCGGATTTCCGTCGGCGTGTAGAGTACCGTGTCGCCGGGAATCGCGATCACGCGTTTGACCAGCGGCGCAGTCCCGTCGGGGCAGTTGCCTACCGGGATGTTGCCGATCGGCAGCGGCCTGCAAAACGACACATAGTCGCCGCGTGTAGCTTGCTCGATGGGGGTGGTTTGGATGATGCGCTGATCGAGCGAGGGCGTGATGTTGACCACAACGCCCGCGGCTTGCAGCAGCAGCGGCGTAGCGACGGCCGTGGCGGCCAACAGCCCGACGGCGATGGTGTGACGGATAGAGATGCGCATGATGATGGGTTCCTCAAAAAAAATGGGTGCTTATGGGTAAAGAGGGAAAGGGTTGCCAGACTCACTTCGCCGGCCCGATCTGCTGCCTGCGCGAGAGCATGGGGTCGGCGTAGTACTTGATTTTTTTGCCATAAATCGGCTTGAAGCCCGCCACAAACACAAGCTCATCGTCGGGCGGTAGGCGCATTGTTTCGTCGGGCGTCAGCAGCGGCCGCTGGGTGACTTGCTCGTTCGAGCTCACGTTGTTCAGCAACACGCTGAGCCTGGAGCCGCTGTAGCTGCGCTGTTCGTGCACCACCGTCGATTGACCAGCCATTTTGCTCAAAATTTCAGCGGTTTCGACTTTGTTTGGTGCAAAAGCGATGCGAATATGGCAATTTGAAATGATGGACTCATCCCGCGTGTAGGCTTTTTGTAGTTGCGACAAATCCTGAGTAATCAGCAGCGCTTTGAGCCCGTAGCCCGCGATAAAAGCCAGCGCCTCTTCAAAAATATCCAATTTGCCCAAGGCCGGGAATTCATCGATGAGCAACAGCAATCGGTGCGCGTATTTGGTTTTGGACGCGCCGGATTTCTCAAACTCCATTTGCTCGGTCAATCGCCGCACCACTTGGTTGATGACCAGCCGCAGCAGGGGTTTCAACCGGTCTTTATCCGAGGGCGGCACCACCAGATACAACGCTGTTTTTTGCTGCATCAGCGATTCGATGGTGAAATCGCTTCGCGACGTATTCTCCGCGACAATGGGATCGCGGTACAAGGCCAGAAACGACAGCGCCGTCGAGAGCACGCCTGACGCTTCGTTTGGGGCTTTATTGAGATAACTCTGCGCCGCTTGCGCAGCCGTGCGCCAACCGATGTCTTCGTGTCCTTTGAGCGATCCGCTTTTGAGCTTAGCAAGGCCACGCTCTTTGATGAACTCGAACACCGCCTTGACGCCAGTTGCCGCTTCGGTTTCGGTTGCGCTGGCCCTCGTTTGCGCGTCAGATTCCGCCGAATCCCGAATCACACCGCCATCTGACAAAATCGCCTGCACAGTCGCCAGCGTTCGCTGCGAAGACTGAATCTCTGACTCCAGCAGCACATAAAGAATGACGCCGGTGAGCAAATCGAACCCAGTTTTGGCCCAATGATCCGAAAGCCCCTTGCCATCTGGATCGACAATGATTGTGGCGATGTTTTGCACGTCTTTGACGATATTGCCGTCCATGCGAATCTCGGCCAGCGGGTTGAAGGACACGCTGCCGGGTTCAGACGGCGAAAATCTCAAGCAGCGCTGGCCCAGCACTTTTTGCCGGTAGCCGCTCGTCAAAGCCCAATTCTCGCCTTTAATGTCATGCACCAGCACCGACTCGTCCCACGACAGCAATGTCGGCACGACGATACCCACGCCTTTGCCCGATCGGGTGGGTGCAAAAACAAGGATGTGCTCAGGCCCTTTGTGCCTCAAATAGACCTGCTGCTTGCTAGTCCGCTTCAGCCAACTCAGTCCGCGCACGCCCGGGAAAATCGGGGCTTTGAAAGGCACCTCAACCGCGCCCAGCATCACGCCTCCACGGTTTTTGTCGCTGGGCAGCAGGCCCGTGGCGGCAATGTCAACAGACGTTGCCCAGCCCGCAGAGCCGTGCAAGTGGTTTTCTTGGCCCTTGATCCTGCGCGATCGGTGCAGAATGAACGCCAGCGCGGCCAGCAGCCCGGCAGCGCCGCCGAACGTCATGATCATGATCGCATTCGAGATCACGTCCCGAACGCCTGCTGATACGTCGGGGCGGAAGAATCGAAAAATCCAAGCAAACAGATCCGTGGGTGCGTACAGCCCGCCCGGCCTGCCATCGTGCGCCCAGAGCGGCTGGCCCAGCACCGGGCTGTAGCCCAGCTTCGAGGCCGTGTACTGGGTGGCAACAATCAGCGCGATCAGCGCGATCGAAAACCAGATAAAAAAAGCGATCCAGTACACGCGGGCCAGATCGGTTTTTTGGCCCGGGATGGTGTAGATGCTTGGTGTGTTGTTGGTCATGGCAACTCCTTTCCTAAAGAGGAAAGGGGTTGCCAGGACTGGCAGCCTCAGCGCTCGACTTCGGCTTCGGCTGTTTTTTGCTTCCGCGCCTTGAGCGGTTGCTCCACCGCTTGCTCAAGCGAGCGCGAGGCATCGAGCATGTAGTCAGTGGCCTTGTCTGCATCCCGGGCCGCCTCGTACAGCACATGTTTGCCGTCCTTGGCTTTGAGCGACTCCACCCAGTGCCCGATGTACGACGCGTGGCTGTCGTCGATGCGATCGACGCCGGTTTCAGCCGCCATGAAAGCCGACGTCATCTCCGCCACCAGCTCTTCGCGTGCGTATTTCGGCCCGCCAAAACCGTCACCGGCCACAATGCCTTCGCGATTGAGCCGTGAGGCATGGCCGGTGGCATGCCCTAGCTCATGCAGCAGGGTGGATCGGAACTCGCGCACGTCCTCGAACTGCTTCGGATCGGGCATCATGATCAGATCAGAAGACGGCCGGTAGAAAGCGCGGTTTTGCTCTTCAAACCGCACCTGCAGGCCCGTGGCTTGCATACCCTTGACGATGTCGCTCATCGATGCGTCCAACTGCACCTCGGTGCGTTTTGGCAACTCGAACGGGCGCGCTTCCAAGTATTTCTCGATCCCCTGGCATTGTGCGATGTTGAACACCGTCGAGTGCTTCGCGTAGAGCACATCCAACTCTCGCTCCGCCCGCGCCCAGCGCATCACGCCCCCGTCAGGCCCGCGCACATCCAGATGATTCGCCGGCACCTCGCGCCGCTCCGCGCCGATCACCGCCACGGGCGTCATGCCGTCAGATCGCACGTCATGCACCTGCACACGCGAGCCGTTGAGCGAGATTTCAACATCACGGCGCTTCCAAAACGGCATCCGCTCCCAGTACTCCACCGGGTAGCCACGGCTGCCTTTTTGCGGGCCTGCTTCCCATGCTCGCAACTGGTTAAAAGTCATGAAGCGCGGATCGTCGTAGCCCTGGCTCTGCATGACGGCCATCAAATGCAACCGGTTGCCGCCCCTGTAGGTTTTGCCCGATTCGCCGTTTTGCGGCAGCATGAGGGGTTTGGGCTCCCCGTCAGTCCAGCCCTTGCGCCACGGCATGACGCCTTGCTCAAGCCTAGCCAAAATGCTGTCTGTCACCTCTTGGCGCACGTCGCGCCGCTCGGGAGCGTCTTTTTTTGGGGACTTGTTAGACATGCTCGTCCTCCAGCCAGACATCAACCTTCGACTCAGGCGACTTGTCGCCCATGGCATCGGCGTCGTCCAGCCCGTGTTTTGCAGCCTCTTGCAGCGTCACCGCCTCGATCCAGTCACCGTCCGTCGTTTCAAGTTCCATCGTTTTCATCATCTGCTCCTTAAAGACCCATACCCACATCTTGCTCACGCGAGCGGGCGCGCTTGCGCAACTGCCGCACCGCCTCGGGTTCGGGTTCGCGCTCAGACTCGGGCTGGCGTTTGTCGTCACGCTGCTGCTCAGACTCGCGCTCTTGAGTGCGCTCCTTGACCTGGGTGAACTCTTTGGCTTTCTCCGACTGCTCCTGCCCCGTCGCATGCGTCTGGCCAGCCGCCAAATCCCCTTGGGCCTGCCGCACGAATTCGTGCGATGTTTTGATTTCCGCGCCAGGCGCAAACACCTGCTTGAGTTCGGGTTGCAGGCGCGAGCGCAGCACGTGATCGTCACGCACCAGAATGACATCCATCCCCGCCGGCGTGATGCTCCCGTCTTCCTTAATCATCTGGCGCTCAACCAGCACCCGGCGATCCTTATCTTCTAGCGAGAGGCCGCCGTCCGGCTTGCTCAAGTCAGCCCGCGCAAAGGCCTGCATGGTCTCGTGTGGCAAGCCGCGCCAAGCCTCCAGCGCTTTAGCCGTCCGATCGCCGGGCAATTTGATATGGATTTGGCTGTCGCCGCCCGCCACAAACTCCGCTCCGCTGGCCTCGATCTGGCTGCCCCATGCTCTTGCCGCGCCGGGATCCACAACCAACATCTGCTCGCCGCGCGCGCGATCCACGCCGGGCTCTCTCACATCGCCGGCAATGCCGCGCTCGACTGATGGCCTGATGGAGGGCATGATTTGGGCCTGCTGCTGGCGTCCTTTTTCCCAGGCTGCCAGAACTTCAGGTTCAGTGTTGCGCAGCTTCAAACCCATGCGCCCGGCGATTTCCGCTGCGCAAACCTTGAAAGCCGTGTCGCCAGTAAGCAACAGACCCTTGTCGGTATCGAACTTTTGTGCCGCCACCCGCAGCGCTGCTTCAATGTCGCGGTTGTCAACGCGCTGCACGTCCAGGCGCTGGCCCACGTCGCGAAACACCGTGGTCATGCCGCGCTTGAAAGAGGTGACGCCCTTACCATCATCAACCAGCGAGAGTTCAGACAGCAGACGCTCAGGCGGCGGGGATTTGCGCAGGCCGTCAATTCCCGCATCATGATCCAGCGCGCTGTGTTCTTGCAGCAGTGTAGCAATCACCGGATCACCAGGTAAGCGCTGGGCCTCTTCTTCGAGGTATTCGCGCCACCGCTTCGGTAGCGTCAGCGACTCATCGAGCTTGCGCGCCAACCCATCTTTTTCGATCAACCGATCTTCGGTTTCTTTTGCGATCTGAAAAGCGATTGTCGATAACGCAACAGGCCCGGAAACGCCCTTGGCAGTCATATCATCCACCATCTCGACACGGCGCTGCTCTTGCGCATGAAACAGTTGCACAGATTTTTCGCGCCACTCCAACTCAAACGCCTCGATAGCCTGATTGCGCGCTTCACGCACCGGCCCAGCGACTTGATTGTAGCGCTCAAAAACCTCAATTCGACGCTGCTGCTCGGCAGTCAGCGCAGGTTGGTTTGATTTCTGCATTTCGATTCCTTAAAAAGTTAAAACATTGGCACGAGAACAATGAAAGGGTGAATGGGTTGCCAGCTATTTGCCGGTACCGTGTTTGACCCCATGAATCCACGGGCGTTCATTTACGAATGTAGCCCAATCCACCTCCTTTTGCCCCTAATCCGCTGCGAAGCGGCCCTAGGGGCCTACCAAAAAAACCCCTCTGCAAAGAGAGGGGAAAGCTCTCGAAAGAGCGAGCGAATGATTCGATAGTCCGGCTAGTCTCTGCCTAGATCCAACCGGATTGATGGAGCGCCGCCGGTGTGACCATCACTTGCCAGCGGACGGCGCTGCCTCCGTGCAAAAGCCGATGATTTATCTCCAACATCGTTAAACCGATCCGAGGCTTTTAACATTGCGCGAGAAAACGAACTCGATGATGCGCGAGCACGAAAATCCTTTTCGGCAGCCTGCTCTTCGTCGCGATAATCCATCGGGCCACGATTGCCGCCGCCACTGCCGCCGCGTCCGCTATCAAACGGGCTGGATCCCAAGCCGTCTTGACCCTGTCCAGCAGAGCCCGGATTTGGGTTGGCAAAGCCAGCACCGCCAGCACCCTGACCGCCAGCGCCTTGGCCGCCAGCGCCTTGACCACCAGCACCCTGACCACCAGCACCCTGACCACCAGCACCCTGACCACCAGCGACTGGGCCGCCAGCACCTTGACCGCCAGCACCTTGACCGCCAGCACCCTGACCTTGACCACCAGCGCCCTGACCACCAGCGCCCTGACCCTGACCACCAGCGCCCTGACCACCAGCGCCCTGACCTTGACCACCAGCGCCCTGACCACCAGCGCCACCACCGCCCGAGCCGCCGATACCGCCCGCTTTGCCAGCAGCGGCACCGGAGGCGCTACCACCGATGCCGCCCGCCGAACTTGCGCCGCCAGCGGCACTACCACCCGCTTTGCCAGCAGCGGCACCAAAAGCGCTGCCGCCGATGCCGCCCGCCGAACCAGCGCCGCCAGCGGCACTTGCAGCCATGCCAGCAATTGCGCCAACAGGCGAGACAGGCGCGGCAATTTTTGCGATCATCCCGAGCGCGCCACCAGCCATCCCGGCAGCCACACCAACTGTGCGTCCGATGCCAGACCCGGCCATGCTGGCCATCGAGCCACCGGCGGCAGCAGCGTTGGTCAAAGACATCGACGCCGCGCCGGATAGGAAGCTGCCCGCCAGGCTTGGGATCATGAAAGATGCGATCGCAAAAATGCCGCCCGTGCCAATCAACGAAAACAACTGCGGCATCCGCATGACATCGTTGTCCGCAGTCAATTGAGCCACAATCTCGTTGCCAAATGTCACGCCGAATCCAGCCAGCAATGCGATCACGATCATCTTCGCGCCGACTGAAATGGCGTAGCCGATGTATTTTTCAGAAAAGTTCATCGTCCAGCGCGATCCCGACATACCCATCATCACCACGCCACCGGACAAAACAAGGAACATTTCAACTTTGACGATGAATAATTGCAGGCCAATAATCACGAATGCCGCGAGGATGGTCAACGCTGCTACGGCGGCTATGATAGAAGTCAACAGACCTCTACCAATCTCCATCAATGAAAATTCCTCCAGCGGTGCCTCAAACACCCTGTTGGCAACATCAATCCCGGTGCTGATGACGCCAGATGGAGTCAGTTGGCCGGGTGCTAAGCCTGAAATGCGTTCGCCCGCGACACCAAAGGAGTCGGAAATCAGGGGTATCCACTCGCCACTAAAAACGATCAGCGTGTAGAAAAACCCAAGCGCCACGACTTTGAGCATGACGCCCGCGATCAGCTCGCTCAACTCCCCCTGCTTGAGTACAAGCTGAATCCCGTGCCAAGCAATTTCAATGACGGCCAATGCAACGAAGATCATCAGCGCAATTTGAATCGCGCGGGTCATCCACTCGCCCGTCATCGCGTCCATCTGGCTGATGATGGTGTCGAGGATACCGGTGGCCAAGGCCGGGGTTGGGGCAAGGAGCAAGATCAGGGGCAGCAGTAGCAGCGCCCCGCTCCGGCATAGTTTGAGTTTTGCTTGCATTTTCGCCTGCCTCTTTGTCTTTGATTAGAATCGCCGACCGGTGTCACGCATAAACTCTCGAAACGCGCGATCCGCTTCTTCTTCTTGCCGGACTTTCGTCGCGATGTAGTTCGACTGCACCTGCTCAGCAGCCACGACAGTAGTGTGCAGGCTCTGGATTTCGTTGACCAGCAACCCGGCGATTTGATTCCCGGCCTGCATCACCTGCATCCGGCCCTGGGCGGTTTGCGAAGCGGCCTGGATTTGAGCAAGGGCGCTCTGGCTGTCTCGCATCCGCGCGGCATTGACCCCCGAAGTTCTCAGCGACTGCGCAATCTGATTTTGCAGACCCGTGCGCCAGCGTTGGATTGCCTGAGCACTGGTGAGCGACTCGATGTGTCGGTACTGCTGCGCGAAGTCTTGGATTGCATTTGCAGACGCATTGGCCGCACTATCAACCGCTCCTATAGTGTCTATGAGATCACCCATCTGCACCAGCACCGAGGGCCACATTTGTTGCGAGAGCCCCTGGGTATGCAGCACCATGTTTTGGTACTGCTGGATGGCCTGCTGCACAGCGGCAACTTGCTCCCCATACAAGGCGATCAATTCGACATTGTTCGCCAACTGCGTCCATTCCGACGCCATGCCGGTCATAGCCCCTCCGCCCGCTTTGGCAACCGGTACGTGCAGCGTCATAACGCCAGCTGCCAGAACAGCAGCAAGTGTTTTCATCGTTTTCATGTTGATTCCTTTCGATAAACAATCTGTGCATGCGCCCGTGCAATCTCGCCGCCCAGCAGCATGAATAGCAGCGCGAAGCCCGGCAGGGCACCGAAATAGACCGCCCAGCTCGCGCCGGTGGCGACGTTGACTGCCAGCAGCGCTACCACTCCCATCAGCGCCACCCCGAGGCATCCGGTGAGGCGTAGACAGAGCCGCTTTTCGTCCGCCCAGCCCCGGCGCGGCGCTTTCCTGAGCCGGTAGGAAAGGGCAATCCCAGCTACGGCTCCAAGGACTGCTCCCGTGCCAAGCGCTGCAGGATGCACGCCGGCCTGGAGTAGCACGCCACCTCCGAGCAAAATCCAGCCAAACATGGCCATTGCGGCCAGGCCGACAAACAGTGTGAGTTGCAATTTGTGATTCATTTCCATGTCTCCTTCTGTTTCCGTGAATCAAGTGTCCGTTTGATGTCGCCCCAAATAACCACTGCCATCAACGTTGCGCCGGGTATCATGCCGAGATAGATCGGCCAGCCCGCGCCGGCGGTGGCGTTGACCATCGATAGCGCAAGCACTCCCAGCAGCGCCACCCCGAGGCATCCGGCCAGGCGCAGCCAAAGCCGCGCAAACCAAAGCCGCTCGTCCGAGCGCAGGTCTGGATACCCGCGAAAATGGTACGGTGCCAAAAACCCTGCGGCGACGACGGCGACGGCGCACAATGTCAGGTAGGGAAAAGAGTACAACCCTTCTTGATTGAGCGATGTGATAATCAGAAAGTGCCACGCCGTGGACACAAACCCCATTAGCAGCCATAGCAACAGGTTTTCGGGTTTTCTAGCCTTCGTCGATTTTCTGATCGAGTCTGATCCGAGACTTCTCAGATCTAATGTTGATGCTGTCATGTCCATCTTGTTTCCTTTCTTGGTTGATTAAATCTTTTTGACGTTGCCGCCTCAATAGGACAGCCACTGCTCAGCCGCCTCGGCCAGTCCGCGCTCGCGCAGCCAAGCCGCCGGCCAGGTGTCGCCATCAACGGATCGCAGTTGATCCATAAGCCGCAGCGAATCTCGATCACCAGCCCCGACAAAAGCCAGTTCTTCCGCCGTTAGTGCCAACTCAAACACGCGGCGGCCTTCGGGGTGCATGTGGAAATACTGGCGCTTAGGCGTCATGTGTGAAATAATTTCAATTTGCCGTGAATTGAGACCAATCTCCTGATACATGGGACGAATGGCTTCGGTTTGGGCTTCGGTGTTTGCCAGCAGAATTTTGGACGGGCAGGACTCGAATACCACATCCGCAATGCCGCTCTTGGACAAATCAGAGAGCGACTGGGTAGCGAAAATCACCGCGACGTTGCTCTTGCGCAGCACTTTCAACCACTCCCGAATTTTGGCCCTAAAAACCGGGTGCCCCAGCATGATCCACGCCTCATCTAAGATCAGCATCGTCGGCGAGCCATCGAAGCGCTCGGAGAGCCGTTGGAAGATGTATGTGAGAACCGGAATTACAACCCGTTCGCCGCGCTGCATCAGGTGCTCCAATTCGAACACTTGGAACCGGTCTGCATCCAAGCCATCTTCCCGTGCATCGAGCAAGTCGCCCGCCGCGCCCCGCAACGTGTAGTATTCCAGCGCAGAACGAATGTCTTGGTCTTGCACCACGGTGAGAAAATCCGTTAGGGTGCGGTGATCTTGCCGGTCAGTTTGATCGGCCAGCTGAACCACCGCGCGAAATATCTCTTTGCGCAGATGCGGCGTCATCGTCAGACCCTGCAACTCGCAGAGCGACTCCAGCCATTCCGCTGCCCATGCGCGCTCCGAATCACTGCCAATCCGCCCCAGCGGGCAAAATGCCAGACCGGACTCTTCCCCGGCAATGTCGTAATGCTGGCCGCCCGCAGCCTGCACCAAAGGCTTCATGCTGTAGCCCTTGTCAAAAGCGAACACCTGCGCGCGCGGGTAGCGGAAGTGCGCCGCTGCCAGCGTTGCCAGCAGAGTCGATTTGCCCGAGCCTGTAGGCCCCACGATTGCCGTGTGGCCCAGATCCCCGGCGTGCAGGCAGAGCCGGTACGGCGTCGCGCCGTCAGTCGCGGTAAGCAGCAAGGGCGGGGAGCTTGTGGGGTAAAAGGGGCACGGATGGGAGACTGCTCCAGACCAGACTTGGGTGAAGGGCAAGTAGTGCGCCAAATTGAGGGTGTGAATCAGCGGCCGGCGCACATTGGCATACGTGTTGCCGGGCATCGAGCCGATGTAGCTTTCCATTGCATTCACATCTTCGATCATCGCGTCAAAACCCGCATCGATAACGCGTTTCCTGATCAATTGCGCCGTTTCGCGAGCGACCTCTGGTTTTTCGTGGGCGACCAAAAGAGTTGAGGTCCAGTAGCCGAAACGCACCAAGCCGCTCGAATTGACTGCTTCGGCTTCGACCGCATCGGTAGCCATGGCGTCGGCATCGAGATTGATGTGAGTCACTTGACCGCCTTGCGAACTGCGCAACAGGTTCATCAGGCTCATGCGCTTTTGCGCCCACTTCGAGCGGTATTTTTTGATTTCCTTATCGGCTTGCCGGGTGCTCATGAAAATAAAGCGATTGCTCCAGCGGTACTCGGCCTGGAGGCGGCCAAGGAAATCGAGAATCCCGGGGTAGGAAGTGGCCGGCATGCCCGTCACCGTTAGCGCGACCACGGTTTTTTGCCCCACGATCGGCTCAAATCCGGGTACCACCTGCCGACGGCCCAGCAGCGCATCCAGATACAGCGGAGTTTCAGGGACAACGAACTTCGTGCGCTGCTCGAACGAGACGCACGCTTGCAGATGAGCCAGCAGCGGCGAGTGAATCGACCCGTCGGGCTGCCCCTCATCGACCAGGCGCTGGATGTTCAAAATCCCGCTCAGGCGATCACGAATCTCGCGCAGCGCGCCACGGAAGGTCTGCAATGCCTTGAGATGCGGCCCGGATGCGTCGCCGCCTTGCACGAACAACGCCTCGGCGCGCGAGGCCGCATCCGGATCCGGGTGCCAGCACACCACCAGCACCGAGCGCGAGTCGTAGCCTGTCGCGTCACCCTCACGCGCGATCATCCGGGCCTCCCCTAGCAGACGCGTGGTGCGGTCAGGCCAAGTGGCCTCGGGCAGCGCAAACGTGCTGCGGGCGCGCATGGTGTCTACGTGCAGCGACCAGCCGTCTGTGAGCAGCAGTGCGGCGTTGATGCGGGCGGCAACAGACATCAACTCCTCACGTGTCGAGGAATCGAGGTCAGGACCGCGAAATACGAATCCAGCCAGCAGCGCCCCGCTTTTGGTGAGCACAATGCCGTTGTCAATTAACCCGGCCCAAGGCAAAAAATCGGGCAGCGCTTTGGCTTTGCTGCGAAATTCGGCGAGTAGCATAATTCACTCCCTTCCTGTTGATGGTTGCGCAAATGGTGTGCCAGCCGACGGAAGAACGGACTTGCGGCTGTATTTCAACGAGCGAATGAACACTTTGCTCAAGCGCGGGTCTTTTTCACCCATGCGCTGCAAAAAGAAGATGCCCACCACCCACATCAAAATGCCACTAATTGCCGCCCACACCTGAAAAAACGACACAATGAAAATCCCGGCGATCATGCCGAGCATCATCACCAGCTCGCGCTCGCCGCCCATGACCAGCATGGGCCGCACGAGAGAGCGGTGCACCGGGGCTTCCCACTGCTGCTGTTCCATTTCCGATCCTCAGAACAGCAAGCCGCCGGCGTTGACCAGGCCCAGCGCGGTCAGGAACTGATTGCCCAGGACGATGATGGCCACACCCAGCACGACGTAGAGCAGGCGCTTGGCCACGTTGCCGAGCTCGTCGCCGCCAAACACCAGGGCCGCGCCGGCCGCCAAAAAGGCCACCACCGAGATCGCAGTGGCGACAGGGCCGGTCAGGTTGTTGCGCAGCGTGGTGACGGCGGTGTCCCACGGCAGCGCCGCGCCCGCGAAGGCAGACGGTGCAGCCAGGGCGGCGCAGGCCGCGACGTAGTAGGCGTGCTTGGCTTTTTTGGCCAAGTAGTGCTGCTGCAGATTTTTGAGCCAGATTTTCATGATGCAGATCCTTTGAAGGGTTGAGGAGAGTTGAAGGTTGTCAAGTAAAGGGGAAGAGGGTTGCCAGCCTTAGCGCTCGATGTCAACCCGCCGCCCTCAAGTAAAGAGGAAAGGGGTTGCCAGAAGCGTCAGCGCTCGATATCCGCAGCAGCCCTGGCCATCTGCCGCGCCTCGATCACGCGCGCGAACCGCTCTTGCACCAGATCCGGCTTTTGTGCGGTACCGATGTAGCGACGGACTCCGTCTGGCCCTTCGCCCGCATACAGATCACGAGCATCGTGACCCACTGGGCGCGACCGGCCCATAAAGGCCACTTCCCCGCCACAAACACGTGCAGCTTCAACGGCTTTAGGTACACCTTGGCTTTGGATCTTGCCCTCGCGTGTCAGGCCGATGTCGTTATCTGCGGCCACGACGATGCCGTGCACCGCATCGAGTTCGCGGTCACTGAGGTATTTCGCCACCAGTGGCAGGTTATTGGACGAGAAACAGGCGATTGCATGGCCAGCGCCGGAGTGATGGATGGCCAGGGCAGTAGCCAAGCCCTCGCACAGCACGATCGGTTTGCTCTTGTCGCGATCCTCAATCCAGCGCTTGAGATCGAAGCGCCCATCGTCGCCTGCCGGCGGCACTGGCCAAGGCAAAAACGCGCCAGTCCCGGTTGAGTTGGCCAGCAACATCTTGTCGTTACCCTCTTTGAGGCTCGAAGTGAGCAGCACCTGGACGCCGATCACTTGCAGTTGCCCGCTCTCGCCCGCGTCGCGCAGCATGGGCACAGCAATAGCGCCCTCATGCCGCCCACCATCCGCCACCAGCAACCCATCAGGCGGCAGTGCGCGATCAGAGGAGATGGAGCCTTTGGTGAGGTGCCGATGATTTTCTGGACACGGCTGCAGATGCTCTTGCATCTGCTTCCAAGTCGCTTGCACCGCTTCAATCTTCGCTGCATCGGACAGCGATGGTTGACTTGATCGAGCCAACAAAACGGCGGGTACGCCTGTTTGCAGACCCAGACCGGCCAAATCACGGGCGGTGGCGAAATGGCACGGCGTTCCGTCCTTGTTCGGCCCGCCTTCGCGCCATGGGCTGCCGAGTTGAATATCGCCACGATGCGACCAGACCTTCGCGATATTACCGCTCGCGACCAAGCGACCGGCGGCGCTGCTGCCTTGGCCGTCGTTGAGATAGACGATGCCACCCGATTCGTATTTAGCCTCCCAGCCGTACCCGGCGAGTGACCTTGTCGCAAGATCGCGCAGATCGGCATCACTGATTTGCGGGGTAGATTGTCGCGATAAATTGGCCTGGGGAGCTTGGCGCACCCGGGCGAAGCAATCCGGTTCCAACGACTCGAATTTTTCGAGACTGATTTGATGGGCGGGAGTCGGCCCACGGCCATTTGTGCCGCCAATTTCTCTTTGCTCAAACGGTGCAGGCAGCCACGGTCGCAGCATTGTGCGATGCCATACCAGTATCCCGCCGTCGCGCTTGATCATCATCCGTCCGCAGCCCCCCACCCGATCACCGGGCAGGGAGAAGGAGAACATGGGCGCACCGGATTTCGATGCCACGGCTGCAATCGTGTTTTCGCTGTCGCCCAGCGCCGACCGCAACGCATGCACGGCGCGCTCGGTATATTCATTGAGTTTGAGTTGATCCAAGGGATATGCTCCTTTTGAAAGATGCGGGAGTGAATCCTCCCCTTGCTGCAAAACCGCCGCTTGCAGCCAACAGCGGCGAACGCTCGGGCGTGATAACCGGAGCGACAGGGGTGGCGGGAATGGCGAGAGCGGCAGACTCCAGGCCGTCAAGCTGCTGCATAAGCCCCGCCGGCAATCCGGCCGGTAGCGTGTGGCTGATCGGCGGCAAGCCCGCGAAGGCAGCAGCAGGGGCTGCAGCTGCACCTGCTGCGCGGCTGAAGGCATGAAGCACCCGCGCCGCATAGCCCGCACCGATAGACGAATCGGGCCGCCCGGTGTTGTACATGCTCAACGCCGGTGCCAGCGCACCGCCGGTTTGGCGCTTTGCCTGAGCCAATATGTCAGCACCGACAGCGACATTGATGCACGGCGCATCGAGCAGCGTTGCTTGGTTGATACCATGCCCAGCCAAACGCGGCAGATGGAAGGAGTTGATCTGCATCAAGCCGAAATCCGTGGTGCCGTTGCGATTCGCGGCATTGATCGCCCTCGGGTTGCCGCCGGATTCGACTTGGATCACGGCATTGACAATACCCGTTGGCAGGCGAAAATGCGCTTCGATTGGCCGCACACAAGCCGGGAAGGCCGCTGCCGCCGCAAGGGTTAGGGCCTCGGCCAGCATCATTGTTGCTCCCTGCTGCCGCCGCGTAAAATGACTTCGTTGTTGCGCACGACTACAACCCAGCCGCTGGGCAACTGCCTTGCGATAAACTGCAAGCGGTTGTCCAGCGATTGAATAGACGGGCTGCCGGCATCAAAGCGCAACAAAACACGATGCGCGGCGTTCGATTCATCAACAAATCGCTTCCCGGCATCTTTGGCGGCAGATTCAATTGCCAGCCGGGCATCGCCAACAAACTCGGTGGTTACGTCCGGCGAGCTCGACGACATGTTAGCGCTGTGGGCAACAGCCAGAGCGATGAGGAAGGCAATGAAAAATCCACTCATGATGCGTCCCCTTTTTTAGTTGCGGTACGGCGGCAAAGAAATGCTGCGATTAACCAGCACGTTGAAGGTATAGCCGGGACGAATCTCAAGCGTGGGCGAGATATTGAGATTGCGCCGCAGCACCTGCTGTGCGGTTTCGTTGAGCGAGTTCGCTGCTGCTGCTGTAGCCTGTTGGGAGCCCGTGGGCGTGTTGTTCTGGTTGGCGTTTTGCGGCTGCGATTGCTGTGCAGCGACGCCGATCGCGCTGATCAGCAACGCATTGCCCCAAGTCCTCCAGAAGTGGGTGTGTACCTGATCGCGCATCCCTGCTGCGCCCTGCCCATCTGTCGCGCCCATACCCTCCAGCGCGATGCGGCGGCCGTTCGGGAAAATCATTTCATCCCACACCACCAGCAACCGGTTTTGGCCGGTTGCGATGTCCGAGTCGTAGCGACCTATCAAGCGCGACCCGGCGGGGATGAGTAGGGTGCGAAAGTCGAATGTGTCGAAAACATCCGAGCGCACTTGAGCCACAATCGCCCCCGGCAAATCGCTGTTGATCGCCGTCAACATCGTCGCCGGAATGATCGAGCCGGCTGCAACCTCGTTGCCGGGCCGCTTGTCGCGCACCGGCTGTTCCAGATACCCAACCGCATGCTCTTGCTCAAGTGCGGCTTGACCGCCCTGAGCCTGGGCCTGAGCTTGGCCCTGAGCCTGAGCCTGACCCCGCGCTTGGCCTTGAGCTTGGGCTTGGGCTTGACCAGGCACCCGGCCTTGCGCTTGCCCTTGGGCTTGAGACAAGGCGGCCAGCAGATCGGGCGGAATCCGGTCTGGGCGGGGCTGGCCGGTGTAGGCGGCGGCGGTGGCGGCACCGGATGCTGCCAAGGCTACCGGCATCGGAGCGGCGGGCCGAGGCTGGCCGGCTGCCGGTGGCGCACCACCAGCGCCCTCTTCTGCCATTTGCGCAATAAATGCCTGCTCTTCTGCCACGTGTCGAGCGCGCAGACGATCAAAATGATGCCGCTCCAGCCACTCCAGATACTGCTGGCGGGGTGTCGGCGGCGCAGTCGTGCCGGGTGTAGGCGGCGCGGCGGGATCGATGGCTTGACTCGGCAACTGCTGAGGTGCGCCTGCTCCCGGCGGCAACGGAGTCGCGGCGGCCAGCAGATCACCCATCTGAGGAGCCTCAACCGTTGATGCTCCCGCGCCTTGGCTCGCATCGCCTGCCCCTGCCGTCACGTCGACGCGTGACGAAAGAGCGACGCCAAGCACCATGCCCGTCACCACAACTGCCACACCGCCCAGCAGCAGCGCGGAGCCGGTTGACGAGAGTTTTTTGGTTTTCGGCGGCGGCGCGTGCAAGGGCAGATCCGCCTGGTCTTTAGGACCAGCGGACACGACGCCCGGCCCATCGACATCGCCGCCGAACGCGCGAGGATCGAACTTGGCGTCCTCAAGCGCCGGGTCTTTTTGATTTTGATCGGTCATTTCGGACTCCAAAAAAGAAAAGATCAGCGGCTGCGCTGGCAATCAACCACCCGCGCCTGGTGCCCGACGTCGAGTGCCAGAGCAATGTGCTCCGGGGTGCCGTCGATGACAATAAATTGGCCCGAGCGGCGGCTGTTGAGCAATTGCATCGATTCGCCGACACGCCGGAACACCGCCGGCAACTCCCGGCCCTCCAATGCCTGCGGCAACTGCACAAAAGTGTGCGTCCTCGTCGCAAAAACCCGCGCCGGCACAAAATCAGCGGCAGCACGAGAATTAGGGCGGCAGGTCATGCTGAAATCGAGCTTCGTGGGATCGAAATCAGCAGCAGGAAGCTCTGCCACCACAGTGCGCTCGCGGTGCTCTGCCGTGCGGCGCTCAGCAGATTCACGTGCCCGGCGCGATTCCTCTTCAGCCGCCTCAAGACGCGCGCGCAAACGCTGCACCTCGCGTGCTTCGGTTTGCTGCTGGCGCTGGATGAACGACGGATCGAAGAACCCGACCATCGGCATGTATTCACGGGCATGAGCTAACAGATGCATGAAATACACCCGGCCCGCATCGGTAGTGATCACCAAATTCGTGCTGATGCCGCCTTGCGTCGGCTTGATCATCACCACTGGCGTGTCACCGGCAGTCGATTGCTCGGCTATCCAGCGCACCGTGTCACCAATGGCCAGCGATGTGATGGTTTCGCCGGCGATCAGGCGAATCGTGCAGATGTGCAGCGGGGAGCATTTGATTGTGGGCCGGGAATACCCGTAGGCGAAGCGAATGTCACCGCCTTGACCAACCAAGGCTTCGGCGGTGCCGGTCTGCTCCCAGCGCTGGACAGCCTCCAGCGCGGCACGATCACGCGGCGACAGTGCAGCAGCGCGGGCGCGCTCAACCGGAGTCGGTGCCGGCACATCGGCGTTGCGCGTGACCCGGATCGTTGAGAGCGTTGGGATGGCAGGTGGCGCGGAGGCGGCTGGGGCAGTGGCTGCTGCTGGGGCAGCGGCTGGGGCAGTGGCGCGCGCTGGCGGCGGCTCAACCTGCACCATCGTGCGCATCTGTGTCTGTGCGGGCTGCGTTGGCGCGGCGGTTGCCGAAGCAGCGCCAGCCACAAATGCGATTGCGATTGCAGCGGCAAGTTTGGTTTGCATGATTTTTCCTCTCAATCCAGACGATGATTAATTAAACAGAGACTTTTTGCCAGTTGATCTGGCGAACAAAGATGCCCAACGGGTTCCAATGGCTGAGCTCGGGATTTGTGGCCAGTTTCTCGTCCACGCCAACGGTAACCAGCGCGCGCCATTGCTCACGTACAGCGCTGGCACCGGGCTCGTTGACCGTTTCCATCCAATCGATTTGCCACGTGTTGGGGCTGACCTGCAAAACCGTCCGAATTTCGATTGCGATCGTCACGCCTTTTTGCTGCGCCGGAATCCGCACGTCGCGCTGAAATGCCGTCATCGTTGGCGCCACATCGCCAGACAGCATTGCGAATGTCCGATCCAGCAGCATCTGCTGGGCTTCAAAATCGCGCAGAAGGCTTCGGCTATTGAAAATAAAGTTCGCGAGTTGAGCCCGGACGACACGTTCGTCCATTTGAGCGCCACGGGCCAGTGCTTGAGGCCGGGCTACTGCAACGGGAGATCCAAGCGAATCAACAGCAATGATGAACGGCTGGATCTTGCTTTGCGAGCCGATCCACACGACGCCCGCCGTGCTCATCGCAGCAAGCGCCAGGGCAATGACCGCTGCGATCTGCCAGTTCCGCGCACGAGTCATGAGATCGCCATAGCGCTCGTCCCACTCTCTGCGGGCGTTGAGGTACGGCGACGCCGCCTTGGTTGATGCCGCCACGGGCTGCGGGGCGGGTGCTGCCTTGGCAGCAGCGGGTTTTTTCGTGAACAGCATGGTTTGGGTACTCCTTTTTTGATGCCGCTTATCTAAAGGGGAAAGGGGTTGCCAGAAGGCGAAGAAGTCGAGCGAGGCGGTGCGCGCTTATCTAAAGGGGAAAGGGGTTGCCAGCAGTAGCAGGCAGTGGCGGCGACACGTCTTTGCTGGCCGACAAGGGCCGCTTTGCGGCAGGTTGAGGGGTGCAAAAAAGGGCCTTGCAGTGATGGGACACCGCAAGGCCGCGAGGGTTAGAAGGTATGAACGAGGCCGGCCGCCACGCCAGAGCTTCGCGAGGCGGCGAAGCCGGAGGTGCGCTGCTCACTTGCGGCGGCGTACAGGTGTGTGCGGGTGCTCAGGTTGTAGGTGGCGCCGATCTGCCAGGCAGTCGATTCGCTGTCCAAACGTGCAGCGCCTTCGGTGCGCTGGGTGCTGCCGCCGGCGAGTGCTACAAACGGCGAGAGATTGCCCACATGGGTGCGCGCCGACAGAATCCACACATTGGCATCACGGGTGAAGTGCTGCCCGTTGCCTCGTTGTCCGGCCTGATCCGAAAACTCCGCCACCGCCGCAAGCTCAAGCGTCGGGCTCACGAAGTAACGCGCCCCCACCGAAAGGGTTTGGGTTTTGAGGGTGTGCTCTTGGCGTGTATCGCTTTGCCCAAACGCTGCATGAAACTCCAGCGCATCACGCCTATAAACCGCCGACACCAGCCCGCCATACGTGCGGGCATCCGCGCGCGCCTCGTTAGATGCGCGTTCGTGCGCTCCCATCACCGCAAACCGCCAATCGCCGATTTCAGGGCTTGAGTAGGAAATGGCGTTGTTGATTTGACGGCCAAACCATGCGCCCGGCTCTCGCGGGCCAGGCAAACTTGTTAAAACCGGCGACAGGTCGCGCAGATCGTGCAGCGGTGTGTACTGCGTACCAATGCGCAGCGTGCCCAGCGCATCGCTTTGCAGGCTCAGATTGGCCAGGCGGGTCTGAGCGTTGCCGTCTGCAGCGATGTCGGCGTTGATGCCGATTTCGTACACGAAGCCGGCGCGCAGACCGCCACCGAGGTCTTCGGTGCCACGAAAGCCAAGGCGGCTGCCGGTGCTGGAGTCCTGTGCGCCAGCCAACGAACTCGCGCTTGCGCGGGCGCCCGTGGCAGCGTCAACCGCCTCGACAGACGACATGCCCAAGTCCATGCGGCCATAGATGTCCACGCTCGATTGAGCCAGGGCTGCGGCGGGTGCAACAGCGGCGATGGCGAGCAGTGCAGCCCGCGCGATGTGCGATTTGAGAGATTTGTCCATTTGCAGTCCTAAAAAAGTTACACGGAAGGCTCACGCCGGGGTTGATGGTTTTTTTGCCCATCAACCCAAAGGGGAGAGGGGTTGCCAGAAGCAGATGGCGGCGCACTTGCCGAAGCGTTGGCCGCCGCCAGAGAAGAGCGGCCGCTACGCGGCAGGAAGAGGGGCAAAAGGAGGCCGTCCGTTTTTGCAGAGTCCGCCAGGGCCGCCAAAGCCCCGTGGGAGGCGCGATCGGCGGCTGGGTGATGGGTGGGTAGCCACAGGCTCCGAAAACTCCGCTAGGGCTTCGTGGGCTTATGCGGGTTTGTGGATGTTTTGAATTTTTCTTTTGCCGCTCCACCGGCCGCGTAAGCGGCCCCTGAATCCTTGGGAGGCACGCCGCCGCATCACGCGGGCTGAGTGCCGCTGATCATGTATCTGCTGACCGCAGGCTTATGCTCCACGCTCCGGGCTTATGCTCCACGCGATCGGGCTTGAGCGGCTCTACGGCTTCTACTTTTAGCACTCTACTGCCGTCGATCAGCAGCCCCGATTCCAACAACGCCGGCGCATCGCGCAACACCTCGCGCCTCCTGTCGCGGATCGCGGTCGAGCCGGCCTGTACCGTGCCCGCCGTCACGGCGGCGATCAACGTATCGATGTGCCAGCCACCGACCGGCTGTGTGCGATGACTCAAGACATGGCGGGCCACGGCTTGGCTTATCACATGCTCATGCCACGACTTGCGTTGAGCCTGATGGCCAACATCGTGATGGCGTGGAATACCTCACAGATGCAGGCGGTCCTGGATCGCTGGTCGAACCGCCGCCAGGTCATTCCACCGGAACTGATCGGGAAGATTGCGCCCACCAGGCTGGAGAGCATCAACTTGCGGGGTGTGTTTCGCTTCCCGGTTGACCGCTATGCTGACCAAATCCTGCCTTCGCGGCCAAATGCATCGATAACTGGCACCAATGGATGAAACCGACCACGGTTTGACGCCACGAATCGCAGATTTGAAAGTGAACAGGAAAGTCAATGAAATCAACGATCTACCAACACCACCTCCGCGCCAGTGCTAGCTTTTCGTACCGTCACTTATTGCACTGAAAACGAGGAGACCCCAACAAGTCCGGGCAGTTGGCACACCGGCTGATGTACGTCGATCTGGTGATCCTGGATGAACTGGGCTACCTGCCGTTCACGCAGTCGGGCGGTGCGATGCTGTTCCACCTGCTCTCCAAGCTCTACGAGCGAACGAGCGTGGTGATCACCACCAACCTCACCTTCTCGGAATGGAGCAGCGTCTTCGGCGACGCCAAGATGACAACCGCCTTGCTCGACCGCCTCACGCACCACTGCCACATCGTGGAGACAGGCAATGAGAGCTGGCGATTCAAGCACTCCAGTGCCGCTGGCGCGGCACCGTCCAAGCCACGTGCAAAAGCTCAGAAAGGAGATCGAAAAGCAGCAGACCCGATAGACTTATCCACAACCGAGTAGCCAGAACATCCATCAACCCAGTGGCTCAGTATTCGACGTGATCACTGGCTCAGTTGTGCTGATGAATCAACAGGCACGTATCGTTTTTCCTAAGGAAACCCTGCAAAACTACTCCCAGCAGTATGCCAGCTGTAAGCCTTGAATGGCACACTTCAGCACATGAAACAAAGCCCACTTGATCTGAGCCTGTGCACACGCAAGACCCGCAAACAGGT
>Ga0208611_10072_pt1 | contig 41135 bp, 38 predicted proteins | sample Subbio2Mar_QV11C_FD_184821 | JGI IMG/M metagenome (GOLD analysis project Ga0208611, IMG submission 184821) | Serpentinite rock and fluid subsurface biosphere microbial communities from McLaughlin Reserve, California, USA - CR12Mar_QV11C (SPAdes) | ecosystem: Environmental > Terrestrial > Deep...
GCTGAAACAAATATTGAGGAGAGTGATTTTCCCATGTTGGCAGGAAAAACCCAAAAATTGGCGAATGTGGCTAAAAAGCGTCCGGTGCTTGCGACGCTGTGTTGTTTGTTGTTGGTGTTTTCACTGGTGGGGTTTGCTTTTTCCACACCGGCTGACGTACAGCCGAACCAGCCTGAACTGTTTGTTATAACAAGGAATATGCAAACTTATGACTTGGATGCTACTCAGTGGAATTTCCCGATGTTGTTGGCTGGGTTTGGATCGGGGCCTGGGACTGCCCGCCTCGTGGAGTTTAGTATTGACGGGCACGACCTGCTTCCTCTTGTGCCAAAGTCGAATAGAACCATATCTGTTCTCCGTGTGGATAATGAAATCGACTCAAAGAGCTTCGAGAGATGGAATAATTACCGTCGGCGAGCAGCGGTCTTGCGCGTAAGGGACGATGAAAGAATATCCTTTACCGAAACAGAAGAGCATGAATTCAGGGGATTGACCAATCGTATAATTGATATAAGCGACAGGCGTCGCGATACAGACGCGCCTCAGATAGCTGAGATAACGGTTGCAGTTAGCGATTTGCCCTTTAAAGTTGCCGCCGGGGATTACTACCATGTAAAAATAGCTGTGGAAAGAGGTCGGCATCTGTCTGTTAGTGAAGGAGAAATACTTATTGTAGATGTAGAGCCTTTAGCGACAAATCCGATCTGGGTTCCGGCAGACCTGCATATCCATAGCACTTTTGGCGATCCCAGCGGAAGGAACACACCGGCTCAGCTTGCGTCTCTTCTCGCCGGAAAAGGGTACAGAATTGGCTATGTGACTGATGAGCCTGCTGGTTGGAATATGTCGGCGTCAACAATTCCTCCAACTATGGGCAGCAGCGGTTGGCACGGAATAGGTGCCCCACGGGCTACTTGGGATCAATACCGCACTACCGTGCGCAATGCTTCAACTGTACAAGTAGCCATGTTTCCTGGTCTTGAAATTTCTGCTTCAACCTTGCACCGAACTTACTCAGGAATACACAATGGGCATGCCTTGGCGTACGGTATCCAAAACCTCACTGGATCAGGCATCGGCACCTTTGAAACAACGGGGCTCAGATATAACTGGTTCAGGCCTAATGAGTTGTTGCATAATATTAACATAAACAATCCGGGTTCTGTTGCCCCAGGCCCAGGGCCGTCATCTGCCGCTATTGCGCATCCTACTATAGGCCATCCATGGAACCCCCTCTTTCTGGGAGTAGGTCTAACTGAGCGCTACGATGGCTTTGAGTTAATGACTGCTGGACAGGGGTTGCCTTCGCGAGGTGGATTTGGACCGAATGCTCTTCCAATGGAGATATGGCGGAGTGAACTCGTTCACCGGCTGCCTGGTGTTTTTACAAGTGTTGTTTTGGGTGGAGGCAACTTTCCATCTGCGAGGACTGGTAGCGATTGGGGCAACCATTGGTTTACGGACTTGGCTACCGACATTTCATACTACACATACATTGGGATAACAGGCATTGGATCTCTTCCAGCAGATATGAGGACTCTCTCTCAAGTTAGCGTCAATCGGGCACTGCGTGCCGGGCGCACAGTGGCTAGTCGCTTGGGAGGGTTTGCTACACTTAGGCTTAGAAACGCTCAAGGAAGTCTACAGGAACTCGGCTCGTGGTTTAATTTGCCGATAGGAGCCACTGTTAGTGGCGAAATAGTGTTTCGAGCCGCCGTTCCCGGTAATTATCGTATACGAATTATTGAAAACAGCAGCGGGAGAAGTGGTTTGGCTGACACGAGGCACGATTCATTACGGCATGTGAATGCTGGTCAAACTGTAACAATTCCTGTGAGCTTTCGCTTTGAAGGAGGACAAAGGAGTTATCATGTCATTGTTGAGGATGCTTCAGCAGCTAACGATTTCATTTATACTAGTCCAATTTTCGTCAGGCAATAACCTCTTAGGTTTAACTTGTATTGTATAATCGGAGGGAAGGGCTAGTGCTCACTTTTATTAATTTTGTAACCACATATTGGCCGCTTATTTTTCTATTCTTTTATGTTGTTCTCGTTACATCCGCCATATCTTTGACAAAACGACCTGTTGCGGGGATTAGAACGATTAATATCTCATTGAATTGGCCAGAAAGGGAAATCATTGCCCTTCTCTCCATGGTGCTTTCATTGTTGGCCTGGTTATGGATAGAAAATCTTGGGCTTATATTTAACCATAGACTTGGCTTATTCGGCAACATGATGCATTTCTGGCCAATATTTCTGTTGTTTGCAGTCTCTGCAGGTTTGTCTCTTGCATTAAAGAGAGTCAAAGGCTTGCTGATTGCGCTGCCGTACCTGCTATTGCTTGGAGAAGGCTTTTTTTGGTTTGCGTGGATTCTTGCAGAAAGCAAACGTGAGGCAGGTGTTGCACTTCGTGCCGTTTCCCAAATATATTACGCATTGGCTTTGCCGATAGCTATAATTGCCTTGCTCTGGGAAAAGGATGCCACAATGAAAAACAAGATATATGCAGGGGCTTTTGCAATCCAGTTAGCTTTGGCAATAGGATCTGTCTATTATTACACGTTCCATTACAGATGATATCAACTTAACCAATAATTGCACTCCCTCTCTTCATATGACAAAGCAATGATTTTAAGGAAAGGCAAATGGATGCGCATGTTGATGGTCGTCGAACCAAGCCATCACCACTCCTTAACCCCTTCGCAGAACATAACGGCCATGCCTTGGCCTACGGCATCCAAAACCTAACAGGGTCTAGTACTTTTGAGAATACGGGGTTTCGGTATAACTGGTTTATGCCAAACATGTTGTTAAGTAATATTGGCGGCAACAATCCCTTCCCGCCAAGCCCTACTGCTGGCAACCCCAATCCCCCCGGCCCGTCTTCGGCCAGCATCGCTCATCCCTCCTGTGATCTCTACCCATGGAGAGTCTGGTCGCCTCCCTATGGCACTCTTACTGCTCGTTATGATGGAATTGAATTAATGACTGGTGGACAACTTTTCTTTAACCCTGGCTACGCTCCTATAGCAAGTTGGGAAGAGAGTTGTTAAGTCGTCTGGGGCAGACATTTTCAGGCCATGGTTTCCCGTCTGCCCGTACAGGGAGCGATTACGGCAATCCATTTGTTACACATTTGCATGAGATATCTTTCTTCACATATATTGGCCTTCCTTCTCCTCTGCCAGTCGATATGAGGACTCTGCTTCAAGGCGACGTTGACCGGGCTTTGCGTGCCGGGCGCACGGTAGCCAGCCGCCTTGGGGGAGTAGCTTCGCTGAGACTGAGAAACGCGCAAGGCATACTTCAGGAAATAGGTTCCCAGTTCACGATGCCTGTGAATAGTGCTGTTGAAGGAAATATTGTCCTGCGGGCTGCCCGGTCCGGTAACCACAGAGTGAGAGTAATCGAGAACGACTTTCTGCGGACAGTCCACGATACAACGCACTCGATGGCTGCAGGCGGCATCATTACTATACCTGTCAGATTTATATTTCCTGGCGGGCAGAAATTTTACCATGTGATAGTTGAACATTCCTCTATAAGTGCCAATGATACCATCTACACCAGCCCGATATTTATCAGACAGTAAAAAACATGTTTTGCGGGGCAGTTTCCGGCTAATTTCGGCAACTGCCCCGCCAATAAAGGTTGCCTCTGACATCAGTATTAGTACCAATTATTAATCGGAGTGTTAAGCAATGGGGTGTAATTTACGATAATGAAGAAAAAGGACTTGGTTTTACTGTCTTGGGGAATTATTATTTTGGGGCTGATGTTTCTTTGGCTTTTGATAGCGAGCGGATATGCCCCAAAGAGGGTAGAATGGTTTTGGTCGATAACTTTATCGTCGATAACTATATCAGTGTCAATTGCAACTGCCCTTGCTCTGGGCTTAAAAAATTTCCTCCTTGCTTTGCCCGGATGCTTATTTCCGTTTTTTGTGATGGGATATATAATTCTTGCCGTCAAATTTGTCGACATGAGACCCGTTATTTTGGGCTTGCTGTTTTTTCTCTTCTTCTCGACCTGCGGAGCTTTACTGATCCGCGCTTGCAGAGATGAGATAAAAAGCCTTAAAATATATCAGGGGAGCTTGCTGGGAGTGCTACTGTTCATGGGCACTTCCCTATTGTTATTTTTTTACTGAAGCAGTTTAGTTTTACGAGGAGAAGCCAACATGAGTAAATACAGGCAGCTTATAGCCGGAGCAAAACTTTTCCTGGAGAAGGATAAACTGGAAAACGGTCCTGATTCCATAGCCCTGTGGTCTCTTCCCATTTCGCTGTCTTGGTTCGGAGCCGCTGGCGTATTTATCAAGCAGGAATATCGAGATAGCGCATCTGCGATAGGTAACGAGTTAGTAGGTTTATTGTTTTTGGTGTCCATCATCATCAACTGTTCATTCCTAATCAGGTCTTTACATTCCTTTTTGTTTGCCGGAGCAGGAATGGGCTCAACAGGCTTTTTGTTTGCGCTGCCTTTGTTTGATCGGTGGTTGAACTATGAGTTAATTTGGTGTATTGCAGGTGACGAGGGCGAGCAGGTCGTTATGGTTTTAGGCTTCCTGCTGACTTGTTTGTTTTCACTATCATTAACCCTTCTATTGCTTCGGTTTCAGGCTGGCAACAGCAGAATTTGGGTCCGGTATACACTCCTAACAGTACAATGGTTCTTGTTAACGATAAGCATCCTTCTGATGTTTAAACACGGAGATCTGGCTGCTACTCCCGGTGGGGTGACACTTGCCTGGGCTATTGTGGCCTTGCTTTTTATGCCGGTTTTCCTTGCGGCAGTTTTGTGGCATGCACGGCAGTACGATGAGCAGGCCAAAAGAAAAATATTCTGGGCGGCCTTCACAGTTCAGCTGATTGTGGCAATTGGAGCGGTTTATTATTATGCGGTTTCTCCCGTCGTTCGACACCTGGGCCAACCGGTTGATGTTCGGGAGATAAGACTGGGCGTTGGAACTCTTAGCCCCCCGTTTGTTGAAGAAGGGGCAGCATATCTGGTCAGTGGAGACGGCCGGTTACATGAAGTCAACCTGCTTACAGGGCGAGAGCAAATACTTGCGCACATTTCTCTGCCGGAGCCGGCAGAAATGGGTTATCCCGGATATAGAGGTGGGGCCGGGTTGACGGAAGGAAGCATCGCTCGGAAAGCGCAGGATGAGCTTGCTCTTAAAGCCGTTTATTCCTTATGGAGTGAGACTGACCAGGGATCTCAAGTCAAATATTTAGCGCTGGAAATTACAGTTAATCAGGTATCCGGTCAGGTCTCCTGGCGACCGAAAGGCTACATAGCCTCTCCGGGTTACAGCCTTCCAAAACCTGCTGAGGGTGCAGGAATTACTATTTTTCCGCCTGTCTTCGATGGCTTACGTGATTTTTTCCCGATGCGGATTTCGGGTGCAGGGGTAGAGACAACTATTACACCTAAAGGCCGCGTATTGTGGACTTACGCTGGGCAAGGATGGTTGCTTGCCGGAACAGATCAAGGAGTACTCTACACTATTGATGTTGGTTTCCACCTTGTGCCTGACGAAATCTGATTGATTTCTGGTCGCATGGAGAAAATAAAGCTTTTGTTAACGCTTCCTTTGTGGGCCGTCAGCCGGGTCGATATACCGGTTTCCTGTCTAGTTTCCGTTTTCATGGCGGACAGCGGAGCTACCATGTCATAGTGGAGCATATCCTCCCCGGTGGTGCTAATGATACCATCTACACCAGCCCGATTTTTATCAGGCAGTAACAATTTTTAGAGGAATGCTGCATTAACTAAATCGGTCTACAGGGAAGGGCTGATGCGCAAAAATTTTTTTAAAATTGTCAATCGCCCTTTCCATTTTTGTATTACTGCGTTTACTTACACGCTAAGCGATATTACGCCTGAGAGGCGGTGTCCAGCCTGTGGAAGGATTTATCAATAAAGCTAAAGCCTTGGCTGTTTTGAAGAAAAGAGAAAGCAGGGAATACAACTTAGTTCTTTTATCATGGGGGATTATATTTTTTGGGGTGCTGTTTCTACTGCTCGGGTCAGCGGGAGGATATGTCCCAGGGCTACAATATATAGCAGTGCGTTTAGGGGGAGAATGGTTTTGGACAATGACTTTAGCTGTGTCTATAGCCACTGCTCTTGCCCTAGGCTTAAAAAGTTTTTTCCTTGGTCTTTTTCTTGCTTTGCCTGGATTTATTTTCTTGCTTTTTGTAATAGCCCAAATAGTTTCTTTAAGTAAATATTATGATGTAAGCACTTTTTATTTAAGCTTTCTCTTTTTTCTTGTTTTTTCATCTTGCGGAGCTCTATTGATCCGGGCCCACAAAGACGAGAAGAAAAGCTTTAAAATCTACCAGGGAGCCTTCTTGGCGGTGTTACTTTTAATGGCCGCCTTTTTATTGTCTTTATTTTTTTACCGCCAAAGTGTTTAGGAGTGACATTTGTGAGGAAATACAAGAAATTTTTAACCAAAGCAAACCTTTTCATGGAGAACGACAAATCAGGAAACGCTCCTGATATTACAGCACTATTTTCATTTTGTCTTTTGCTATCTTGGTTCGGAGCTGCTGGGATATTTACCTTGCAGGGATATCCGATTCGCGTTGTTGTAAGCTTATTGTTTTTGGCGGCTGTCGTCATCAACCTGTCCTTAATTGTTTGGTCTGTAAACTCCCTTTTGTTTGCCGGAATGGGAATGGGGACGATAGTGTTTTTATTGAGTTTTTCAGAAATCAATGATTTGGCGTATACTCATTTTTATGAGGTTCTTTGGCGTATATTGGGTCAACAAGGGGAACATATCTTTTCAGCGTTGGGTTTTCTGTTGGCCTTTTTCTTTGCGCTGTCCTTAACGCTTTTCTTGCTATGGTTTCAGCTCAGTAAAAGCAGAATTTGGGGCCGCCGGGTGCTCTTATCAACGCAAGTCGCGATGTTAACGTTAAGCCTGCTTTTCCTAGTAAATCACAGAGGCCTGGCGGCTACCCCTGGTGGGATGACACTTGCTCTTGTCGTTATTGCGTTACTTGTTGCGCCGGTTTTGATTGCCGTATCTGTGTGGTTTAAACAAAAGCAAGATGAGCAGTTGACAAGAAGAATCTACTGGGCAGCTTTCACGATCCAGCTGATAGCGGTAGTTGGAGCAGTTTATTATTACGCGGTTTCTCCCACCGTGGAGCACCTAGGCCGACCGGTTGAGGTTCGGGAAATAAGACTGGGTGACAGGCCTCTAAGCCGCCCGTTTGTTGAAGAAGGGGCAGCATATCTGGTCAGTGGAGACGGCCGGTTACATAAAGTCAACCTGTTTACAGGGAGAAAGCAAACACTGGCACGTATCCTCCTGCCGGAACCGTCTGAAATTGGTTGCCCAGAATATAGTTTATCAGTCGCGACGAAACTTAATCTGACAGCGGGAAGCCTCGCTAGAATGACCCCGGATAAACTTGCACTTACGTTTGTGTATTCTTTATGGAGAGAAGCTGACCAAAATGAAGTCAACTTAACGCTGGAAGTTACGGTTAGTCAAGAAACCGGTCAAACCTCCTGGCAGGTAACAGGTTTTACGAACCGTCCCGAGGACCGCCCGGCAGAAACGGCTGAGTATGCAGGAGTTACTCTTTATCCTTTTGTATCTGACTTACGTGTCCCCCTCCCAGCACATATGCGTATAGCAGGTGCAGGGATAGAGACAAGGGTTTTTACAAAAGGAAGTGTATTGTGGACTTATGCCAGGCAGGGATGGTTACTTGCCGGGACAAATCAAGGGGCTATCTACATTATTGCTGCCGGTTCCCACCTTGCGCCTGATAAAAGATAGTCACCGGTGCTTCCTCTGTGGGGCGTCAGCCGGGTCGATATACCGGTGTCCTGTCAGTTTCCGTTTCATTGGTGGGCAAATGAGCTACCATGTCATAGTGGAGCATATCCTCCCCGGTGGTGCTAATGATACAATTATGCACTAAAAGACTCGGTATCTCTCTTCTGCACTGAAGGACGGCAATGAAGTGCCGATAGAATTTGTAGAAGGAATCGTTCAGTTAGATTTGACTAAAACTGACAGACACAGACTATTAATTGGAGCCATACAAGTAACGAGTAGTGGAAGAACATCCACTTTAAGTTTTAGGGCAAGGCGCACAGATGGGACCGTAGGCTTCGTAATGACCGGGCATGCCGGATGGGTAGGAGATGGAGTATGGCAGCCTACTCATGAACCCACCCGGTCCCAGGAATAGTGATGCCGCCTTTGTTCCAACTGCATAACACAAAACAGGGAAAAACCTAATAACCATCGGAACTATCCCCGTGTTTATTGGGTTTGTTAAAAGTGATGGAGTAAAAAATGTTGTTTTGAGAAATATTAACTGTCTGGGAAGGAGTTTATACCGGGCTAGTCGAATTAAACTAAAAATTTGCTCATCTTTGCTTATCTTTTTTTCGACCACTAAAGGAGGCATTCGTGTGAAAAACTATACAACAGAGAAAATTCGCAACGTTGCCCTAATTTCTCATGGTGGAGCAGGCAAAACATCACTGGCGGAAGCCATGATTTACACCTCCGGCGCCACCACCCGGCTCGGAAAAACAGACTCAGGCACTACCACCACCGATTTTGATCCAGAGGAGATCAAGCGCCAGATTACAATTAATACTTCTCTCGCACCGGTCGAGTGGGCAGGTGTAAAAATAAACTTGTTGGACACCCCAGGCTATTTTGATTTTATTGGTGATGTGGCGGGCGCACTGCGCGTAGCTGATGCGGCGGTAGTAGTAGTTTCTGCAACGGCCGGCGTAGAAGTGGGAACGGAAAAGTTCTGGGGTTATGCGGATGAGAATAATTTGTCGCGCTTAATCTTTGTGAACAGAATGGATAAAGAAAATGCCCATTTTTCAAAAGTGTTGACGCAGTTGCAGGAGTTTTTCGGCTCGAAAGTAGTGCCGGTGCAAATCCCTATTGGCGCGGAAGCTTCGTTTAAAGGTGTAGTTGACATTATAAAAATGAAGGCTTATCTTTTCGAAGGCGACGGCAAAAAAGTGACGGAAAGCGATGTGCCTGCCGACTTAGCAGAGCTGGCGGGAAGCTACCGCGAGAAACTGATGGAGGCGGTAGCAGAAAGCGATGATGATCTGTTGATGAAATACCTAGAAGGGGAGCCGCTTAGCACAGAGGAAATAGTGACTGGTTTGCGCATCGCTCTCCAAGCAGGCAAAGTGATCCCGGTGCTCTGCGGTTCGGCTACTTTAAACAAAGGAATCCAGCCTCTCTTAGAGCTGATCGCCGGTGCTTTTCCCTCTCCGGCAGACGTGGGCGAGGTGAAGGCAATAAAAGCTGGGAGCAATGATCTGGAAACTATTAAAATTGATGCCAAAGGCCCGGTGGCCGCATTGGTGTTTAAAACCTTTGCCGACCCGTTCGTAGGGAAAATTTCTTACTTTAAGGTATATTCCGGCATCATGAAAGGCGATACACAGTTAAATAACATCAATAAAGAGAAAACGGAGAGAGTCGGCCAACTTTTTACCATGCTAGGCAAAACCCAGCTTAACCTTAGCCAAGTTCCCGCCGGAGATATTGCTGCCGTGGCCAAATTGCAGGCTACCGCAACGGCTGACACACTTTGCGAAAAGAGTGTTTGCTCCGTATTCCCACCGATTATTTTTCCGCAGCCGGTAACCACCTTTGCGGTTGAACCAAAAAAGCAGGGGGAAGAAGATAAAGTTGCCAGCGGTTTGGCACGTTTCCTGGAAGAAGATCCCACTTTCCGCATGGAGCGCAACTCCGAGGTAAAGCAAACTCTGATTTCTGGGATGGGGGAATTGCATCTAGAGATCATCACCAGCAGGCTGGCTAATAAATTCGGTGTGGAAGTCGAGCTGACGCTGCCTAAAATTCCTTATAAGGAAACTATCCGCGGTGTGGCAAAGGTAGAAGGCAAACACAAAAAACAGTCGGGCGGCCGCGGTCAGTTTGGCCATGTTTGGATTGAATTTTCGCCCATGGAAACGGGCAGTCAATTTCAATTCGAGGACAAGGTGGTTGGTGGCGCCGTGCCACGCCAATATATCCCGGCGGTGGAAAAAGGCTTGCGGGAAGCACTGGAAACCGGCGTTTTAGCCGGTTATCCGGTGGTGGATATCAAAGCCAGCCTATATGACGGTTCCTATCATAATGTGGACTCTTCTGAAATGGCCTTTAAGATTGCAGCACATCTGGCATTTAAAAAAGGAATTGAGCAGGCTAAACCGGTGTTGCTGGAGCCGGTGATGGCTGTGGAAGTCACCGTTTCTGACCAGTATATGGGTGATATTATGGGGGATATGAACAGCCGGCGCGGACGCATCCTCGGTATGGAGCCAAGCAATGGCGTCCAGATTATTAAGGCTAATGTGCCGCTGGCGGAAATGCTTAAATACGCCATAGACCTGCGCTCAATGACTCAGGGGCGTGGTTTCTTCGCAATGAAATTCAGTCACTACGAAGAAGTGCCGGCTCATATTGCCGAGCAGGTAATCGCAGAGTCTAAAGCCGAAAAAATAGCGGCAGAAAACTAAGCGTAACAAGAATAATGCGTTGTGTTTATCTAAGATAAAGGGCAAGCGCCAACGCGCTTGCCCTTTATAACCAGCAACTATCCGGCGGCATCTTTGTTGCCGCCGGAGCATAGGCTAGAGGCAAGTTTAGCTACGGAGGGGTATTTTTGTGAGCAAAACAATAGCGGTATTATACGGTGGTCGCTCCGGCGAACACGAAGTCTCGCTTCGTTCGGCGGCAGCGATTCTGGCAGGCCTGCAGGCTCAACAGGATCTGACTGTTTTGCCGGTGTTTATTAGTAAAGAGGGAAGCTGGCAGTTAGACGGAGTGCGTGTGGCTGTGTTACCGCATCCGGGGGTGGGTGGGCTTTTTGTGCTGGAGGGAGAAAACGCAGGCAGTGTGATTGCTGTGGATTTAGTTTTTCCTGTCTTGCACGGCACCTATGGGGAGGATGGCACTGTGCAGGGGCTACTTGAATTGGCTCGGATCCCTTATGTGGGGGCGGGAGTTCCCGGTTCCGCAGTGGGAATGGATAAAATTTTAATGAAAGCTGCTCTCTTGGCAGAGGGGTTGCCTGTCGGTCCCTATCTCTGGTTTACCGGCGCCAAATGGTTGAGTGACAAGGAGCGGCTGGCGGCGCAGGTAGAGAAAGAGCTTGGTTTCCCGTGTTTTGTTAAGCCTGCCAATCTGGGCTCCAGCGTAGGAATTTCCAAAGCCTATCACCGGCAAGGATTGCTGGAGGCTGTGGCTGAAGCGTTAGCTTATGACAGGCGAATTCTGGTGGAAAAATTTCTGCCGGGCCGTGAAATTGAGTGCAGCGTGTTAGGCAATGATCAACCCAGGGCCTCCATTTTAGGGGAAATAATTCCTGCAAACGATTTTTATGATTATACGGCTAAATACCTTGATAACCGGTCACGTTTGGTGATTCCTGCCAATCTGCCGGAGCGGTTGGCTAAAAAAGTCAGGGAACTGGCGGTGCAAACTTTTGTGGCGCTAGACTGCGCCGGTTTGGGGCGGGTAGATTTTCTTGTCGATGATCAGCATGAACAGATTTGGGTTAACGAGCTAAATACGCTGCCAGGATTCACCTCAATTAGTATGTACCCCAAGTTGTGGGGAGCTACAGGAGTTTCCTTTAACGAGTTGCTGCTTGAACTGATTTCCTTGGCTGAAGAACGGTTTAGAGAAAAAGAAAAGTTGAAGACAACATTTGCAGTAAGCTAGAGGCGAGGTGGAATCCATGAAAAGACAGGCAGCTTTTCTTCTTCTGGCATTGCTCTGGACAGGCACTGCCATAGGGCAGCCTTTAGCCCTTTCTCCGGCAGAGATGGTGGAGGGCGCCCAGTATATTCTTGCCGGCAAAGTAATAGAAGTGCGGGAGCAACAGGAGAACCCCGAATTTGTGATTCGGGTCGATACCGTTTATCGTGGTGAACTGGGGTTGGCGACGCTTTCCATTCCTTTACCGCCTCAGTCCGGCAGGTTGTGGGCTGTGCCGGAGCTGGATAGTCGGATGCTCTTTTTTCTAACAACAGATGAAGGGCGGAGCCTTACTCCGGCAGGAAATTTGAACTGGGCCGCCTTTTTCAAAGATGAGCAGGTGGAGCGACTGTTTATGGGAGCCCGTTTTAACAATTGGGCAGAGGCAGACTATCTTCAGGAATATAATCGCTTTCTTGCGGAAACACCTGGCAGGAAAATCCCGCCCGACGGCGATACGGAGGAGAGTGCCGCACCGGAGCCGTCAAGGCGGCCGGGAGAAGTCAACCCGGTTTGGTTTTTTGCTTTCGCCGGCATTATGTTTATCTTATTGTTAGTCTCCTCTCTATTGAAAAAAAAGGCGCTAACTAAAAACATCAACAAAAAGCAGCGCTGATGAGATAATTTGCTGCGAATTCTTCCTGCAGCAGTCTGACTCTGTCAGTTCGGCGCAAATGGCTTGTCCTGGAGGAAAAATTATAGTAAAATAAGATATTAATTAATCCAGATAGAATCACAGGGTATTTCAGGAAAGGGGAATTATGGGAATGGCAGAACAAGGTACTTTTTGTGTTAAGGCCGGCTTGGCCGAGATGCAAAAAGGGGGCGTCATTATGGATGTCACAACGCCTGAACAGGCAAAAATTGCGGAAGAAGCAGGTGCAGTAGCTGTTATGGCACTGGAAAGGGTGCCCGCTGATATTCGCGCCGCCGGCGGCGTGGCCAGAATGGCAGATCCGGAGATAATTTTAAAAATTATGGATGTGGTAACGATTCCGGTTATGGCCAAAGCGCGCATTGGTCACTTCGTGGAAGCGAAAATCCTTGAAGCACTAGGGGTCGATTATATCGACGAAAGTGAAGTTCTTACTCCTGCCGACGATGAGTTTCATATTAACAAACGGCAATTTACCGTTCCTTTTGTTTGCGGTGCCAGAAACCTGGGCGAAGCACTGCGCCGCATCGGAGAAGGAGCGTCAATGCTCAGAACCAAGGGTGAACCGGGGACGGGCAATGTAGTCGAAGCCGTCCGGCATATGCGGATGATGATGAGTGAAATTCGCAAGTTATTAAATACACCGGATGAAGAATTGATGAGCTTTGCTAAGCAGGCAGGCGCACCATACGAACTGGTTTGCCAAGTGAAGCGCTTGGGGCGCTTGCCGGTTGTAAATTTTGCTGCGGGTGGAATTGCCACACCGGCTGATGCTGCATTAATGATGCAACTAGGGTGTGACGGTATTTTTGTCGGGTCAGGAATTTTTAAAGCTAAGGAGCCAAGAGCGCGGGCCAAAGCTATTGTGGATGCCACTCTTCACCATGATGACCCAAGCCTCTTGGCGGAGATTTCCAAGGGGTTGGGTGAAGCCATGCCCGGTCTAGAAATTTCCACAATCCGCCGAGAAGAACGGATGCAGGAGCGGGGCTGGTAGCAGATGAAAATCGGTGTGCTTGCCATTCAGGGCGCCGTCCGTGAGCATGTAACTGCCCTGCAAAAATGCGGCGAAGATGTGGTCTGCGTCAAAAAGGCGGAACAGTTTGCTGAGCTGGACGGACTAGTGATTCCGGGTGGAGAGAGTACGACCATCGGAAAGTTACTGGTTCGTTTTGGCTTGGTGGAACCGATTTTGCGGCTGATAGCGCAAGGCAAAGCGGTCTACGGTACTTGTGCAGGCTTAATTTTGTTGGCCACTCGGGTGGAGGGAAGCGAGCAATTCTTATTGGGCAAAATGGATATCGCTGTTGCACGCAATGCATTTGGCCGGCAAAGGGAGAGCTTTGAGCAGGAGCTGCCCGTTCCCGTCTTGGGCAAGGAGCCTTTTCCGGCTGTGTTTATTCGCGCTCCTTTGATTAAAGCGTATGGCAGTAAGGTGCAAGTGCTGGCTAGATGCAATGCTGAGGTTGTGGCTGCCCGGCAGGACAATCTTCTAGTCAGTGCTTTTCACCCGGAGCTGACAGACGACGTGCGGATGCACAGCTATTTTGTGGGTATGGCTAAAGGTAATTAAGAGAGATTATCTGCAAAAAGAGAAGGGTACCCCTTCTCCTTTTTGTACCGGTTAAAAGGAGAAACTCCTTTGACGTGGAAATATCCATGAGGGTGAGTTTATGCGGGAAAAAAATCTCTTTGATTTATTGGCTGGAAGTTCAGAAGACAGGGCCCATAAAACGAAGTTGGCACAGCCCGTCGGGCAGCCGGCTACCATGGAGAGTTTGGCTGCGGAAGTTGTGGGATGCGCGCGCTGTTCGCTTCGTTTGGGAGCAAGCCGGGTGGTCTTTGGGGAAGGGAATCCGCAGGCAAAATTAATCTTTGTGGGGGATGCTCCCGGCGCAGACGAGGATCGGCAGGGGTCGCCCTTTGTAGGCGCGTCAGGGCAACTGTTAGATAAAATTTTGGCAGCTGCAGAAATTAAGCGCGACGAAATATATCTCACTAATGTTCTTAAGTGTCGGCCACCGGAAACCCGGAAGCCCCAACCGGAGGAGATAGCCGCATGCCGAGGACATCTGCAGCGGCAGATTGAGCTGATTAGTCCAGCCATCATAGTTTGTCTCGGCTCTTTCGCAGCACAGGCATGCTTAACGCCCTCCGTCCGCGCCAACTTGGTGCGCGGCCGCTGGTTTGCGCTGGACGGGATTCGGTTGATGTTTACATTCCATCCGGCGGAGCTGCTTTTAGATCCGGCAAAGAAAAAACCGGTTTGGCAAGACATTCAGCAGGTAAGAGATGCCTACCGTTTGCTAACGGTTTAAGGAGGTAGTTTTGTGGCGCGTATTTTAGTGGTGGACGATGAAAAAACGATAGTTAAGGGCTTAAAGTTTAGCCTAGAAAAAGAGGGCTACGAGGTTCTGGCTGCCTATGACGGCGCAGAGGCTTTGAGTTTGTTTAAAAAGGAAAACCCGGATCTAATCGTTTTGGATTTAATGCTGCCCGAAGTGGATGGTTTTGAAGTTTGCCGCAGAATCCGCAAGGGAAGCGAAGTGCCAATTATTATGCTGACCGCACGGGGCGAAGATATTGATAAAATTCTTGGCCTGGAGTTGGGGGCAGACGATTATGTTACCAAACCGTTTAATCCCCGTGAACTGACGGCCCGGATCAAGGCGATTCTACGACGTTCGCAGCTCCCCACCGGCAAGGACCAGGTAGGGATGCAGGTTATTCGGCTGCAGGATTTACAAATTGACTTGTTCCAACGTAAAGTTCGGATTCGTGACAAAGAGGTCGATTTGACCAGCAAAGAATTTGCCCTGTTAAGCCTGCTGGCCAGTCACCCGGGACGGGTTTTCAGCCGTGAAAAGCTGCTGGAACATGTGTGGGGCTATGATTATTACGGGGATGCGCGGACGGTGGATGTTCATATTCGACATATGCGAGAAAAGATTGAGCCAGACCCCGCTACTCCCCAGCTAATCCTTACCGTCTGGGGAGCCGGATATAAATTCCGGGAGGCAAAAAATGTTTAACAGCATCCGCACCAAGCTGACCGTCACGTATATAGTTTTGATTCTGGCGGTTCTGTTGGTGACTTCGTTCTTTTTGCTGAACACTTTAGAACAATACTATATAAGTTATCAGTATTTAATCCTTGAGGCGGCAGCACACCCGGTGGCTAGGGAGGCTGTTGCCAACTTGCGGGAAGTGCCCAATGTGGTCACCCTTTCTAATGTGGCGGAAGAATACGGACGACAGTATCGCATTAGAGTGCTAATTACCGATCATCGTCAGCGAGTCCAGGGTGACTCGTTGCGTGTGGGGGGGCTGGTAGGAACTACGCTGGAACGGGCAGAAATAACTGCCGCCTTGGCCGGCGAGCAGGGTCGCAGCATTCAGTATTCCCACGAGTCCAGGCAATGGGTTATGCAGGTGGCCGTACCCATCATCTTTGAGGAGTCGATTATCGGAGCGGTATTTATTGCCTCATCCCTCTCCGATGTTTATGCCGTCCTGGATAATGTCCGTGAATTTCTCCTTTTGGCAACAGTTCTTTCCCTCTTGTTTGCCGGCTTGCTTGGAGTATATTTTGCCCATCATATTACGGTTCCCATCGAATCGCTGACTGCGGCAACAGAACAAATCGCTCGCGGCGATCTGACTCAACGTGTTTCTGTCCGGTCTAAGGATGAGATTGGCAGGCTGGCCGGCCAGTTTAACCATATGGCTGGCCGTCTGCAGGAAATGACTCGGCAACTGCGGGAATTTGTTTCTAATGCCTCCCATGAAATGAGAACGCCGCTAACTTCGCTGAATATTTTGGTTAAATCGCTGCGAGAATATCCGCTGGAAGCTGAAGAGCGCGAAGATTTTTTGGCTGATATTGATCAGGAAGTGGAGAGGCTGATCCACCTGGTAGAGAGCCTGCTAGATCTCACACGGCTTGACCGGTTAGGCGCTGAAGATACTATGAGCAGGACAGATATCGTTCCTACGGTTCGCAATACGCTGGAGATGTTAAAAAAACGGGCAGAGGAAAAGAGCATAGCTTTGGAGTATTCCCTGCCGGAGTCGACAGAACCGGTATTTGCCGTGCTTCATCAGGTGAAACAGGTAGTCTTTAACTTGCTAGATAATGCGATTAAATATACGCCGGAAGGCGGGCATGTCCAAGTAGGGCTTTTTCAAGAACCGGAAAGGCTGTTGCTTAGCGTAACAGATAGCGGTATCGGTATTCCGCCGGAGCACAGGGAGAAAATTTTTGAGCGCTTTTACAGAGTGGATAAAGCTCGTTCCCGTGAACAAGGGGGGACAGGGCTGGGGTTGGCGATAGTTAAAGAAATCGTGACGCGCCACGGCGGTGAAATATTGGTAGAAGATAACGAAAACGGCTTGGGAACCACATTTATTGTAACCTGGCCCAGCGCAGTGGGAGTTGCCGCCGCCGGCGAATATTAACAAGAATTAAAAGATATTTAACGAAAGCAACGTATTTAACCGCTATAATAGGAGTACTTGCTGTGGTGAGGTGGAGCTATGCGAAAGAAGATTTTTTTGCGTTTGACAGGAGTCTTGTCTTTGTTGGCGCTGGCGTTGCTGTTATCTTCCTGCGGAGTGCAGCAAACGGCAACCAGTGACATCAGCCCCATTGAGCCCGTTGTGCCAGGTTTGGAGAACGGGGGCGCATATGCCGTACAGGGACGTTTTTCTGTTCGCAGTGGTAATGTGCAAATTCTGGCGCTTTCTGTAACAGCAGACGGTTCTTTGGCAGTTGTGGGAACTTCTTCCCGGTCGCTTTATCTGTTGGGAGAGGGCGGAGGGTTAATCTGGGAAAAAAATCTGACCTCTGACTTTTCGCAGGCGGTTATCGATCCGGAGGGACGATATTTAGCTGTAGGGACGGCAGGAGGCAAGTTGTTAGTTGTTAAACCGGATCAACCGCAATCGGCAACAGAGCATTACTTTGACGCGCCGGTGGGGATTCTGGACATCTCCCTTGACGGAGAGCGGATTTTGGTCGGACTTACGCCTGAAGATCAGCTGGCAGACGATGCTTTGCTCCTTTTGGACAGGCAGGGAAATAAGTTATGGCAGAAGAACTTTCCGGAAATTCTTGATGCTAAAATTGTTGGTAATGACAACCGGATTTTTGTAAACTGGCAAGAAGGCGGGGAGTCAGCCATTAGTGCTTACTCCGCAGATGGGGAAAACCTTTGGACTTTGCAGCAGCGCGAGCATATGGCTATTGATGAAAGCGGGAAAATATTGGTCAGCTCGCAAGGTAATGAAGTGCAGCGCTACAGCCAGACTGCCACAGCATTAGGCTCATACACAGCAATAGGGATAGTCAACCGGGTGATCATGGCTGAAACAGGAGCTTTCTTTGGCGTTCTTGCCACGGATGAAGCAACCCGAATTCAAGAGCTGCTCTACTTTGATGCTGACGGCAATAAATTGTGGAGTAAGCGACTGCCTAATGAGTCTGATGTTCTGCTCTCAGCCGATGGACAGCGGATTATTGTCGCTTCTTGGCGCCAGTATCGGGATGATGCCACCCAAGTAGTTATTTATAACAAGTGGGGGCAACAGGTCAATCTATTGGATGTGGCTGGCAGGGCGCAGAAAATGGCGTTGGCTGACAGAGGCGACACTTTGGTTCTGGGACTTGAAGAGGGCAGTATCTATTTCTTAAATATTGCGGAGGCAAAAAATAGACAGCTTAATGAAACTGGGCAGCGAGGCTTGTTGCAATATTACACTCCGGTTAGCTTCGAGATTCCGACGGGCGAAAGCATGTTCACCCTGTTTTTTTATGATAGTAGGACAGAACGCTTGATCCCGGTCACAAGGCGTATTAAACGCCCACAGTCTGTCCTTCGCGCGAGCATCGAGGAGCTGGTCAGGGGTCCATTGCAAGGCAGCAACTTAAACCGGACTATCCCTAAAAATGTTGAAATTCAAGCAGCTCAAAGCAATGGCATAGTTCAGCTTAATTTGCCTGCCTCGCTAGATGAAATGAGTGGGAGTACTTTTTTGAGTGGAATCCTAGACTCCCTGCTGCTTACCGTAAGCCAGTTTCCCACAGTAAGACAAATTGAGTTTACTGTGAACGGTGAAAGAAGGGCCACCTTTGGTCAGGAAGGTCTAAATATTGGCGAAGCATTTACACCAATGCGTTTCGGTCACAGGCCGGGTGAGCGCCTGGTTTTCCTGCCCAGCCGTTCTGAATCGCGCTACTATCTGCGGCCAGAATCGATTTCAGGCGTTACCTTGCAAGATGAGGCGCTGATTGAAAATTTAGTGCGGTATATATTAACACAGAGTTCAGAGCTTTACACACTAAGTCTTGCGGCTGTACGCATTAAAAATGAGACTGTTCATCTTGACTTTACCGACTCTCTCAATAGTTTACTGTCATACAACATGGAGGCGGCGGCCAGAGCCGCCATGCTGCGGGATGCCCTAGCATTAACTATTTTGGAGAATGCCCCCTATGCCAATATTAACATTACTGTAGAGGGCACGCCTCCCGAGCAGCCCGAACATTTTTTGCCTTGGCAAATCACTGTTTCGCGTCCCTATTTTCTGAATTTGGAGGAATGATTAAGCGGCCTGCTTGCAGGCCGCTTTTTATTTCTGTATAATGAGGGAAAAGCAAGGCGATAAGGTAAAAAGAAAGAGGTTTTTTTTTATGCAGATGTTCCGGAACGAAATTTACAACTTACTATCAGGCTTTGTACCAATCGATAGTCAGCAAATTATGGCCGATTTGGAAACGCCGCCTACTGCGGAGATGGGTGATTTTGCTTTCCCATGTTTTAAATTGGCTAAAGAAATGCGCAACTCGCCAGTAAAGATTGCGTCAGAACTGGCTGAAAGACTGCCTGTGAGTGATTTATTTGCTTGCATTGAAGCCCGTGGTCCCTATATTAACTTCTTCTGTAATCGACAGAAGCTGGCTTTAGTCACTGTTCATGCGGTGCTTGAGCAGCAAGAAGAGTACGGCAAGCTGCAAGTTGGCCAAGGGAAAACTATTGTCATCGATTTTTCAGCCCCCAATATCGCCAAGCCATTTGGCATAGGACATCTTCGCTCCACAGTCATCGGCCACTCCCTTTACCAGATCTACTTGGCATTAGGTTATCAATGTGTGGGCATTAATCACCTGGGAGACTGGGGTACGCAGTTTGGCAAGTTGATTGTTGCCTATCTGAAATGGGGTGATGATGCCCGGCTGGAGGAAGACCCGATTACATATCTTTACGAGTTGTATGTTCGCTTCCATCGGGAGGAGGAAGCAGAGCCGGTATTGGCAGAAGAAGCTCGCTCCTGGTTTAAAAGGCTGGAAGACGGCGATGAAAGTGCCCGCCTGCTTTGGAAGCGCTTCCGAGAGTTAAGCTTGGCGGAATTTAAGCGAATTTATAATCTCCTGGGCGTTCGCTTTGACTCTTACCAAGGGGAAAGTTTTTATAACGAGCTGCTGGCTGACACCATCAGTCAAGTGGAAGAGCAGGGGCTGACCGAAATATCGGCAGGCGCGTTGATTGTCAGCCTGGAAGAGCAGGGGATGCCGCCGTGTCTGTTGCGTAAGCAGGATGGTGCCACATTATACGCCACAAGAGATTTGTGTGCTGCAATCTATCGTTATCAGACTTATGGGTTTGAGAAGATGCTTTATGTGGTGGGGGCGGATCAGACGCTTCATTTTCAGCAGGTCTTTAGTGTTCTCAAAAAAATGGGTTATGCCTGGGCTGAGCGTTGTGTCCATGTGCCCTTTGGTTTGATTGGTTTTAAGGAAGGGAAGATGTCTACCCGGCAGGGCACACTGGTTTTCCTGGAAGATGTGTTAGACAGGGCAACGGAGCTGGCTCTCCAAATTATCCAAGAGAAAAACGCAGGTTTGGAAAATAAAGCTGAAGTTGCCCGGCAAGTGGGAATCGGCGCCGTTATTTTTGGCGATTTAAGCAATGACCGGGTCAAGAATATTGAGTTTGACTGGGAAAAGGTGTTGGATTTTACCGGGGAAACGGCTCCTTATGTTCAATATGCTCACGCCCGGATCTGCAGTATTCTGCGGAAAGCGGAGGACTGGCCCGGCCGATATGATGCGACGCTTTTAGGCACAGATGAAGAGCAGGCGGTTGTACGAACGTTGGCTCGTTTTTCTGATGCTATTGTCCGCGCTGCTGAAATAGACAAGCCATCGGTCATAGCCCGGTATCTGGTAGATCTGGCAGCCGAGTTTAACAAGTTTTATCACCAGTGCCCTGTGTTGCACGCCGAGGAGAAGCTTCGTAACGCCCGTCTGGCTTTGATAGATGCGGTGCGGCAAGTCCTGCTAAACGGATTGGCACTGTTAGGCATTGCAGCGCCACAGGAAATGTAGCGCCGATACTTAACGGCAGCAATGCGGACTGCTAGAGTTCAGCTAGGATGAAAGAGCCGCACCAGCGTTACTATCAGCGTAGCGCCGCAAACATGAAGACTATACCAAAGGCAATAAACAGCAGAGCGCTAGCTACTTTAATGGTGGCGGCAGGCAGACGAGCCAGAAAACGTGAACCAAGATATACTGCCGCGCCGTGATTCACCAGTTGTCCGGCCATCGCGCCAAAAAAAACGGCGACCGGAGCATGATACGCGGCAGTGAGCGCAATGCTGGCAAGCTGTGTTTTGTCACCCAGCTCCGCTAGGAACACCAGGGCGAAAGTTTGGATTGCCGCGCCACGCTTGGGAGGCACTAGCTTTCCTTCCGGAGAGTCCTGTTTAAAGTAAAGATAGAGTCCTGCCAAGAGAAAAAAGACACCACTACCGAGTAAGGTGGCTTGCACAGGCAAGTAGGTCGCTAAAAATTCACCGAGAACTACCGCTATGCCCGTAATCACAGCCAGTGCCCCCAATGCCCCGACTAAGACCTGGCGCGGCGGGTAACGAGTAGCCATAGCCAGCGTCACAAGTTGGGTTTTATCACCCATTTCCGCTAAAAGAACGGCAAGAAAGGCAATAAAAAAAACAGCCATAGAATCACGCTCCATTCAGATAAAATAAGAAGACACAGCCGTTACCGCTAATTCCCGATCGTATTTTCGAAAGGAGGAATGCTTAAATGCTGGAATTGAAATTTGTCAGAGAGAATTTGGATGTGGTGCGCAAAGCGTTGCTCGACAAAGGTGAAGAGGCAGCTATTGACCGGTTTACCCTGACCGATGAGAAGCGTCGGAAGTTCTTAAAGGAAGTGGAACAATTAAAAATGCGCCGCAATACTGCTTCAGAGCAGGTGGCACAAATGAAGCGTACTAAGGAAGATGCCAGCCTACTGATTGAGGAGATGCGTATCGTTTCCCAGTATATCAAAGAAATGGATCAGCAACTACGGGAAGTGGAAGCGCAGTTAGAAGAAATTTTGCTGACGCTGCCTAATATTCCTGATGCGGCTGTGCCGATAGGGCAAAGTGAAGCAGAAAATTTGGTAGTCAGGCAGGTGGGAGAACCGAAAAAGTTTTCCTTCGAGCCTAAAGCTCATTGGGAGATTGCTACCGATCTAGATATTATCGACTTTGAGCGAGCCGGGAAGGTAACAGGAGCGAGGTTTGCTTTTTATAAAGGGCTGGGAGCCCAGCTAGAACGAGCTCTAATTAACTTTATGCTGGATTTGCATACTGTAGAAAACGGTTACACAGAAATCTTTCCTCCTTTTCTTGCCCATAGAAACAGTATGGTGGGCACCGGTCAACTGCCTAAGTTTGAGGAAGATGCTTTTCGGGTAGCTAACACCGAATATTTTCTTATTCCAACTGCGGAAGTGCCGGTGACAAATTTACACAGAGATGAAATTCTGGCGGAAGATGAGCTGACTAAGTGTTATGTGGCTTACAGCGCCTGTTTTCGTGCCGAAGCCGGCGCCCATGGCCGAGATACCCGCGGCTTAATTCGTCAGCACCAGTTTAATAAAGTAGAGCTGGTGAAATTTGCTCGGCCGGAAGATTCTCTGCAGGAGTTGGAGAGTCTGACAAACCATGCTGAGGAAGTGCTGAAACGGCTGGGGCTGCCTTACAGAATCATGCTGATGTGTACCGCGGAATTAGGCTTTGCGGCAGCTAAAAAGTATGATATTGAAGTTTGGTTACCTGCTTTTAATACTTATCGAGAAATATCTTCTTGCAGTAATTTCGGCGATTTTCAGGCGCGCCGAGCGGGGATTCGTTTCCGGCGAAACCAAGGCGGAAAAACAGAGTTTGTCCATACGTTAAACGGCTCGGGTCTCGCGGTCGGCCGCACGGTGGCTGCCATTCTGGAGAACTGTCAGCAGGCAGACGGCTCGGTGCTAATCCCAGCCGCGCTTCATCCTTATTTGCCCAGATTAAAGAACGGTAGAATAAGTAAAGAAGACTGGAAGCAGAGTTGATCTAGCCCTAAAGAAAGCCGGATTTGTTAAAGGTTGAGGATTCGACAGAGAAAGAGGCGGAATGTGTGACAGAAAGCGGCTTGAAAACAGAATTGTTTAATTATCACCTCCCTTTGGAGCTGATCGCCCAGCATCCGGTGGAGCCGCGAGACAGCTCTCGTCTGCTGGTGCTGGATCGCCAACAGCGGCAGGTAATTGAAACCGGCTTTACAGCAGTGTTAAACTGGCTGGAAGAGGGTGATGTCTTAGTCATTAATGACACTAAAGTAATGAAGGCCAGGCTTTTTGGCAGGAAACCCACAGGTGGCAAAGTAGAAATTTTTCTTTTACATTCTTTAGGTGATGGTGATTGGGATGCGCTATTAAAACCTTATCCGCAGGGCAGGATCGTCTTGCTCGGGGATGAGCTGGAGATTCATGTGCGGGAAAAAACGGAGCGCGGCACTTTTGTGGTGCGCTTTCCCTGCCCCGAGGCGGCCATGACGGCCATGGAAAAATGGGGCGAGACGCCATTGCCACCGTATATTAAAGAGCCGCTCGCTAATCCGGAGCGATATCAGACCATTTTAGCCAGAGAGCATGGTTCAACCGCTGCTCCCACGGCGGCGCTGCACTTTACACCTAATTTGCTCCAAGCGGTTAGAGATAAAGGGGTGCAGATCGTTAACTTTACCTTGCACATGGGAATAGGAAGCTTTCGGCCGATTAAAGCCGAATTTGTGGCTGAGCATAATTTATCAGCAGAGTTTTACCATTTACCGTCGGAAACGGTGGCTGCAATCCAGGAAGCAAAAGCGCGAGGCAGCAGGGTGGTGGCATGTGGCACAGACGCTGTGCGTGCCTTGGAGAGTGCTGCAATAACAGGGGAATTTAAACCAAGTTCCGGGTGGACAAACCTGTTTATTGTCCCAGGCTATCGTTTTAGAGTAACAGACCGAATTATTACTAATCTGCATCTTCCCCGGTCTTCCCATATGGTTCTAATCTCAGCCTTTGCTTCTCAGGAGCTGGTTATGCAGGCTTACACCTATGCCGTCAGGGAAAAATTCCGCTTTCTCAGTTTTGGCGACGCCACACTGCTTATTTAGGAGGGATTGCTTTGCCCGGCAAAATTTTGCAGGCTAAAGGAATGAGCCGTTGTATCGCGTGCTATTCATGCATGTTGGCCTGTGCCCGCATGGTTTACAAAAGCTTCAGCCCCCGATATAGCGCCATTCAGATTCGGACTAGAGGGGGAATACAGTCTAGGTTGGCGGCGGATATCTGCCGCGGCTGCCTAGATGCGCCCTGTGCCACTGCCTGCACAGCCGAAGCAATCCTTCCTCGGGCAGGCGGCGGCGTTAAGTTTAACCGCAAAAAATGTGTTGGTTGCGGTGTCTGTGCGCAAAAATGTGTTGTGCAGGTTATTTATTTTGACGAACAGGCCTGCCGGCCTGTGATTTGTATCCAGTGTGGAATCTGTACTGGCTTTTGTCCCCATGACGTGCTTTCCATGGAGGTGCGGCAAAATGCTTGATAATCGGCCGGTGCGCGTTTTACTTATTGATCTGGATAAGAAAGAAATCATGGTGGAGCAAAGAGAAGATTTAAACGGTTGGCTGGGCGGAGTGGGCGTTGCCACCTGCCTTTTAAAAGAGCACCTTTTGCCTGAGGAAGACGCTTTTTCTCCCGCTCAGCCGGTAGTGTTAGCCATTGGCCCTATGGCCACCATCTACCCGCTTGTTACAAAGGCAGTTGCTATGTTTAAATCACCGCTGACCGGCGAACTTGGCGAAAGCTACGCCGGGCTAAGACTTGCCATGAGCATGCGTTTTGCCGGTTACGACGCTATAGTTATAAAAGGCCGGGCGGCCGCGCCCTCTTACCTGACTGTTACGCCGCGGCAGGTGCAGTTTAACGATGCTCGTGGTTTGTGGGGCCTTTCAACTGAAGAGAGCGGACATATTTTGCGACAGTTATCGCCTGGCAGCGGCCACCGGTCTACCTTACGTATTGGGCGAGCTGGGGAAAAACAGGTAGCTTTTGCCGGTGTTGTAGTCGATACATACCGCCATTTTGGTCGCTTGGGATTGGGGGCAGTCCTTGGAAGTAAAAATTTAAAGGCGCTCGTTATCCATGGCGACTTAAACATCCCTATAGTTAATTCGGCTAAATATAACCGAATTTATGAAAAGATTTATAGGCAAGCAGTAGAAACTGAGATTATGGAAAAGTACCACGGACTGGGTACCACCGGTAACGTGGAGCCACTTAATGCTCTTGGCGCCCTGCCTGTACGCAACCTGCAAGCCAGTTCCTACCCGGAGGCAGTTAATTTGAGCGGGGAAACGTTTGCCAGGGAGACTTTGATTAGAAAACTATCATGTTCCGGCTGTCCAATCGGTTGTATCCATATCGGCCTCCATCGCCGTCAGTTCGCGCTAGGGCATGAACATGAATATGAGTCGTCAGCCGTTGCATATGATCACGAGTTGGTCTATGCGCTGGGGACAATGTTGGGGTTGACCGACCATCGCCATGTTTATGCGCTGATTGAAAAGGTCGAGCAGCTTGGACTGGATGCTATTTCTGCCGGTGTGGCGCTGGCTTGGGCAACGGAAGCACAGGAACAAGCGCTGATCGGTCTGCAGGAACTGCAGGTGGAGCTTTCTTTTGGCCAGACGGCGCCGTACCTGACGGCACTTGACAATCTTGTCTCTCAACCGACGGCGTTTTATCAGGCGCTGGCCCGCGGCACCTGGTTTGCTGCAAAAGAGTACGGAGGCAGTCAATTTGCCTGTACGCTGGGGAAAAACGAGGTGGCCGGATACCATACCGGCTACGCTAATCTGATCGGACAGGCTTTTGGCGCCCGTCATTCTCATCTGGACAATGCAGGTTATGCCATTGACCAGGAGTTGCAAAATAAAACGCCTGCTGTCGCCCCTGAGGAAATTGTGGAGAGAATTATCAGGGAAGAAGAGATGCGCAATGCCTTGAATTGCCTGATTATCTGCCTTTTTGCCCGCAAGATCTATCAATTCCCCGTTGTTACGGAGGCGCTTTCAGCTTTGGGGCTATGCTGGACAGAGGAAGCGTTGCTTGCGCTGGGGAAAAAAATTTACCGCGAAAAAATGGCGCTTAAAAAAGCGATGGGTTTCCGCCCGGAAGAAATTACTATTCCTGCTCGTTTTCTTGAAACGAGTGCCATGCAGCAGCGCTTGTCGTCTGAAGTTGTGGAGAGTTTGCGCAGAGTGATGGTGGAAAAACTTGCTGCGCTTTAACTTTGCGGCTAGGTTAGCGATTGACTCTCATGACAGAATATTGTTATAATTAGAGCAGATTAACTAAGTTTCCGGCACAAAAAAGTCCGGCAAGCAAAACAATGAAAGGGTGGTAAAGATGGACAAGGCAGAGAAGTTGCAAGAATTAAGAGCAAAGCTTGAAGAGCTAATGAAACGTAATCCTGCTCATTGCTCCGGGACAGAGTCTTTTATCGGTCATACCGGACATTCTATGTCTCCGGAACTTTTTCAAGAGATCGAAGACCTTGAAGAAGAAATTAAGCAGCTTGAGCGGGAGATCAAATCATCTTAGCATGGTTTTTTAAAACGTTGTCTTGAATTTGACGAGGCTCGGGGTTCAATCTCTTTGAGAGGTTGAACCTTCGGTTTTACTCGCCGCTGTTAATTGACAAGCTTTGCAGTGTGTGCTATACTTAAACTTGCGTTCGGAGGGGTGTCCGAGCGGTTTAAGGAGCTGGTCTTGAAAACCAGTGACTCGTAAGAGCCGTGGGTTCGAATCCCACCCCCTCCGCCATCTTTAGTTTGGCGGAGCTAAAAAGGGCAAATACGGAGAGATGGCCGAGTCGGTCGAAGGCGGTCGCCTGCTAAGCGATTAAGCGGGATTAAAACCTGCTTCGAGGGTTCGAATCCCTCTCTCTCCGCCAAAAATATGCCATCTATTGATAAAAAGCTTTTTATCGGTGGGTGGTTTTTGCTTTGCCCCGAAAGCCTTGTATTTAAGCCATTCTCGCGGCTTCGCGGAGTGGCTTTTGCCTTTTTATAAAGGTCTGAAATAGAGTTTTTTAACAGGCACCGGATTTGAGAGCCGCTTTTTCGGCGGTTACGGCAAGGAGAATCGTTGAAAATTAGAGGAGGGCGTGCATTTTTCAGGCGCCAGAACAAGTCGTTAGTTCTTGGCAATTTTATCAGGGAAATTGAATCCCAATCGCTGGGTTTGGAGGAATTTGATGAGAAGCTGTGGAGGGTGGCTATTGAAAAGGTAAAAGTAATGCCGGACGGCAGACTGGTGTTCCGGTTTAAGGATGAGACGGAGATGGCACGGAAATAGAGGGGTCACAGTAAGCCACAGTAAGATGGTGTTGTTATTATTCGTTTTAACGTATATAATATAAATCGCTAATTATTGTATTGTGTTCCGGAGGTATGATAATGGATTATATGTCAGTTTATGAAGCTTCAAAAAAATGGGGTATTTCTGAACGGCGCATACAAAAGCTGTGTAATGAAAAACGGATTGAGGGTGCCGTACGCTTCAGTCGGGTGTGGGCAATTCCCAAAACGGCAAAAAAGCCTGCAGATGGCCGATTTAAGCCCGAAGAGTAACTGTTTTTTTAGGAATGTTCACATTTTGTTGGAGGTTTTGTGATGTTGCCAGTCTATTTGGCTGTAATTGATTCCGAGCAGGATAAAAATAAATTTGAAATTCTCTATACAACATACAGGAAACTTATGTTTTATATTGCCAACCAGATATTAAGAGATGAATATCTTGCGGAAGATGCTACCCATCAGGCTTTTTTAAAAATAATCGATAATCTTGATAAAATAGAGGATGTTCATTGTCACAAAACCATAAGTTATATTGTTACTATTGTTAGAAACAATGCTATTGACTTGTACAACAGAAGAAAAAGAGACACAACGGTTTCTCTTGAACAAATGGAATTTTGCATCTATGATGAAACATGTAGCCGGTCAGAGGATTTAGATTATCTCACAAAGGCTGTATTGAAGCTGCCTGTTATATATAAAGAAGTGCTGACCTTGAAATATGTACAGGAATTGTCAAATGCGGAAATAGCTCAGACACTGGGCATCTCCGAAGCGACAGTCAGAAAACGTCTGGAACGCGCAAGGCATAAACTTGAGGAAACTTTAATAAAGGAGGGAAATGCCGATGCCCTATAATTTTACAGAAGACGCTCTAAAAAGCGCTGTCATAAAAGTTGACCGGTACGAAATGGAAGCTTTGCCGGCTGACAATGAAATAGATCACGAATTTTCGCGTGACTTTGAGAGAAAGATGCAAAAGCTTATCCGTAAAAGCAATAAAAGCAATACGTCCAGGGGGGGGGTAGCCTGGCGCAGACGGGCGGTTGCTTTGATTGCCGCAATCATCATCCTGTTTGCGTCCGTAATGAGCGTACCGGCTGTGCGTGCTTCGGTTATTGAATTCATAACCGAAGTGTACGAACAATTCACCCATATTTTCTTTGATGAAAGCCGGTCGCCCCGAGATGCGACCGATGAATTTGTCAGATATGAACCGACCTATATACCGGAAGACTTCGAAATGGTCAATATAAAAGCAGATGGTCTTGTTCTGATGGAATATGAAAAGGAAAATGATTTTATATCCTACAGCCAGCAGCGCCTTGAGAATGTTTCCATGTACATCAATACAGAAGGTGTTGAACTTGAGGAATTGGTGTTTAAAGGCTTTTCGGCAAGGTACTATTCCAATAAAGGGGTTCAAAACCTGCTTTGGCATGACGGGGAATATATGTATATGGTATCGTCAACGCTTGACAGAGCCACCGTGTTCAAAATAGCGGATAGCGTTGAACCCGTCGGCGGGAGATAAGTTTTCGGAAAAATATTTTTAAAAACCGTTTTTTCCTGTCACAAAAGCCTCTCCCGATTTGTTTTATTTAGTGAAAACAAAAATTAAGGGGAGGCTTCAACATGTTAAAGAAGAGATTTATATCCGTAGCATTGAGCGCTTTATTTCTCTTTACCGCATTAACGCCCGCAGCGTTGGCTGCAGGAGAAGCAAGCACAAGGCCGGAGCCAATGGTGTCCATTCAGTATGCTTACATCAACCGCGATGGTGTCGTTGTAAGCAGTGATAATGTCCACTTATTTAGTAATTAATAGCTATTAGCCAAATGCGACATGCTGCACCAGCAAACCTCTTTTGGCAGACTTTCTGCGATTGAAGCGGAACACGTATTCATCCAGGTAGGCCTGCAAGTGCATTTCCTGCACCTCGCCCTAGTGTTACCGAGCAGGCAACGCTTTAAAAGGGATACAATCATATGGGTACCGTAGTCAAGTGGATAACCAGCTTAAATAATTCTGAGAGTAAAATTTATTATGAGGAGAGTAATGCAGTGATCGATGCCATATTATTACATATTATTGCGATACCGGTTTATATCGTTATACTGATAACTGGGATAAAGAAAAAGATCTCTATACATAAGCAAATAGTTATTTTTTTATTTTTTGTTTATTTTATTGGGGTACTCTCAGTTACCCTTTTCCCTCTACCCGTTCAAAAAGAGCTAATAATATATCGGAGAGAACTTAGTTATGTAACAAATAATTTTATTCCTTTTACAACAATAAAAGAAATAATTGATCAAGGAAATATTAAATCTGTAATCAGAACGTTAATTGCAAATATAATTCTATTTATACCGCTGGGAAGCATTCTTCCATTGTTGTGGCAAAGAGCATTTAAATTAAGTATGGTTTTTTTATGGGGATTCGCAGGATCAATTAGCGTTGAATTTCTTCAATATTTAATATCTTTATTAATTGGTTACACTTACAGATCAACTGATATTGATGATGTAATACTAAATATAGTTGGAGCAGTTATTGGCTTTTCAATGTTAAAATTATCCTTGCCAGTGACAGCCAATCCGGTAGATCCGGTAGGGGATCACCCCAGAGGGTCCTGGTCCTTTGCGGCTATACAAGGAAATCCCATCAATTATGTTTTAGGATCTGCTGCATCAAATACTAGCATCTCCAACAAGACCCCAGTACCGCTCAATCCCGGAACCGACAACTTATTCACAGCCGCCGCTAGTTATAACCCTACCAGAGCGAAGGAAAACCGGGGTCATTTCGGGGCGCGGTATTTTGTGACCGTCAATTTACGCAATACAGGCAGCACCCCAAGAACAGGCACAATCCACTTAAATGGGCGAGGGGGTATTTATGGCGGAGCGGTGAAGGTTGCGGGAGTAACAAACGGGGTGCCCGTCCTGCAACCCCACACAGAAGTCGAAGCAGAAGTCGTACAGGTGGCAAGCAGGACGGTCCCAGCAAATTCGACGGTAAGTGTTGCCTTGGAAATTGTTCATGCCGGTGCTACTAACCTTCCGCTGGCAATTCTCTGCCGCACGGTGTAGCCCGCTAAGATAAGGAGGTGGCAAGTCAGATGAGGAAAGCAGTCCTTTCGTTTTTAGCCGGCGCCTGTGTGATACTGTGGGTGTGTGCCGGGACCGGGACGGCTACCGCGGGGACACAGGCCGAACGCGCCCGGTCCGCAAAACCGCAAGTAAGTCAAGTAAGTAGTGAGAGCGCCTTCACTGCGGCGGTCAAGGCGGACGGCACGCTCTGGACCTGGGGATATGACCAGCGCGCGGCACAATTTGGAATTAATACGTTCAGACCGGGGCAAGTCGGCAGTGATACCAACTGGTCAACAGTTTCTGCCGGAGGTAATCAAGACTCGGCGGTAATCGCGGCGCTAAAGAAGGACGGCACGCTCTGGACCTGGAGCTGGCCCGTGCAATGGGGCCTGTGGGGTCTGGAGATGCACCTTCGCGGCCCCATCATTGCCCCCATGTTACCGGCGCAGGTCGGCAAAGACCGCGACTGGGCGGCTGTTTCTGTTGGAGGGGGCCACATAGCGGCGCTAAAAAAGGACGGCACGCTCTGGATCTGGGGGGCCAACCAGCACGGACAATTTGGAGACGGAACTACGACGGCAAGGACCGCACCGGCGCAGGTCGGCAAAGACCGCGACTGGGCTGCTGTTTCCGCTGGGACCGCTCACACTGCGGTGCTAAAGAGGGACGGCACGCTCTGGACCTGGGGCTGGAACATGTACGGACAACTTGGAATTGGCACCGCCGGCGATCTAAGGGCCTTTGCTTCAGGTACGCGTTATCCGCCGAGCGATGCGGACGAACATACGCCTGTGCAGGTGGGCAAAGACCGCGACTGGGCAACTGTTTCCGCAGGGTCGCATGGGTCGGCGGCTATCAAGACGGACGGCACGCTTTGGGCTTGGGGCATACACGGAATCGCGGCGCCAGGAGTAGGAATACAAGTGCGGCCGGCGCAGGTGGGCAAAGACCGCGATTGGGCGTCTGTTTCCTTAGGGTACAACGCTTCCACATTCTTTAGAGACGAGAGCGAGCAGGCCGCAGCGCTAAAGAAGGACGGTACGCTCTGGTCCTGGGGGGGCAACCAGCACGGACAACTTGGAGACGGAACTACGGCGCCAAGGATCGTGCCGGCGCAGGTCGGCAAAGACCGCGACTGGGCGGCTGTTTCTGTTAGCGGCGCCCACACTGCGGCGTTAAAGGCGGACGGCACGCTCTGGACTTGGGGGTCGAACTCGCATGGAGAACTTGGCGAGGGAACCCTTCCCGATGGCGGCGGCGCCAGATATTCCCCCGCCAGAAATGCGCCGGCGCCAGTTTCGCTGGCGCCGGACAACGGCGCGGAGGTCAGGCCAGGCGCCCCCAAAATGATTAGGCTCTACTCCTGGGGGCCCTGGTGGCGAACAAACGATGTTCCCGCAATCCTTGGTGGTGAGCCTGTACCTTTTACGGAGAACGGCCGCACGATGGTTCCGCTGCGTTTCCTGGGTGAACAGTTAGGCGCCGTGGTCCGCTTTGATTCGGCCAAAAAAGAAGTTACCTTTATCAAGGGAACAGTCACGGTACGGTTGCGCCTTGGCGAGAAAGCAGCGCGTATCTCTCAGGAGGGCGCCGTTCCCAGGACGGTCGTGCTGGACGTACCGGCCAGGGCAGTGCGTGGCCGGACGGTGGTTCCGCTGCGTTTTGTGTCGGAAGCACTCGGTGCTAGGGTTATTTATACGAAAGCTGGAGAGATCTTCGTTCTCCAGTAAAATTGAATCAGCCTTGGTCCGCTGTAACAAAGATGGCGGACAACATTGAACCCGTCGGCCGGAGATAAGTTTCCGGAAAAATATTTTTAAAAACCGTTTTTTCCTGTCACAAAAGCCTCTCCCGATTTGTTTTATTTAGTGAAAACAAAAATTAGGGAGGCTTCAACATGTTAAAGAAGAGGTTTTTATCTGCAGTAGTGAGCACTTTGTTTCTCTTTATCGCATTAACGCTTGCGGCGTTGGCTGCAAGAGAAGCAAGCGCTACGCCGGGGTCAATGGTGTCCATTCAGTATGTTTACATCAACCAAGCGAGCACCTCTCTGACCATTTCAGCAAGCGGAACGGCAACGGTGTATGGGTATGTGCAAAGAACACCTGCCGGGAAAAACATTTTTCTCATGTCTACTTTGCAGCGTTTTTCTAACGGATCATGGTCAAACGTGAGAAGCTGGTCCAGATCTTCAACATCTTCGTCGGCAACCATATTAGAAACACATCAGGTTACCAGGGGGACTTACAGAGTAGAGACATATTACTACGTATCTGGCGACGGCGGACATGAGTCAGGCACAATTTACAGCAAAACCGTAATTTACTAAAGCAGACTTGTTTTAGTTGATTTGCAGGATTCAAACAGAAAACAGTAGGAAAGGTAAGCAAACCAAGTTTTTCTAACACAACGGAGTGGAAAGGCCTACAAAGGAACCTGGTAAAAGCAATATTAAGAAAGGAGGGGTGCAATTTGCGTATTATTTGTCAAATGAGAAAGGTGGTGATTACTGAATTCCGCATAGGATCTGAAAATAATCCCCGCATAAATTGAAAGTCTTGGATTATTTAACGAGGAGGCAATATAATGAAGAACCCAATAAAACTTGCAACTGCTATCTTTATGTTGGGTATCTTATTTGGATTAAGTGCATCAATCGCGTTTGCTTCAGCCGCAACGAGTCCATGGGGCTACTATGGGCCTTATATGGGCTATCACTATAGAAATTACTCTCAAATTGAAGCGAGAAGAGGACCATCTGGAAATCTGCTTAGTTCTTTTGCGAAAGTAGAAGCCCATCCAATACAAGCAATGCCAACTGGGTATATGGGCTCTCAAGGTAGAATCTATAACGACAGTGGTGTGCTAATTTCATTGAGCGACTGGGGTTATAATAATCAAAACAGCGTTTCTATCGCATCATATACTCATGCAAATTACTCTCCTCGAGGCTATTACTACGGCAGAGGCCAAACCAGAGCATATAACGGCAATGGTTATACAACATACTGGACCTTTTCCACTCCGAATATATTCTATGAAGGGATGTAGGTTTAATGAAAATTAAATCTGGTAGCGTTAAAGTGTTACTTTTTGTTGTTGCACTACTCACTGGTGTAATTATTGGAACGAATAGTTTTGCAGCTATTAATCATAGAAATCCTAACTTTGGCCCTGTTCCCGAATATGCTGTAAATAAGTATGGAGAGACATATGGTTCTGATTTTTATGCACCAACGCCCGACACAGCGCCAGAACTAATATTAGCTCGTGGTGTGGATGGCACTATAGGTTATGTGCGGAATACTGATCTTAATGGAGAAGCACCAAAGACACCTGAACAAGCTGTAGAACAACAAAAAAGATCAAAGACTCGAATGATACCACTGTATGATGTTGACGGTAGAACAGTTATTGGACAATTCAGAATCGATAGCGCAAATAATAATACTGTTGGAAGCTCACACTGAATACAAAGAACACCTGCCGGGAAAAACATTTTTCTCATGTCTACTTTGCAGCGTTTTTCTAACGGATCATGGTCAAACGTGAGAAGCTGGTCCAGATCTTCAACATCTTCGTCGGCAACCATATTAGAAACACATCTGGTTACCAGGGGGACTTACAGAGTAGAGACATATTACTACGTATCTGGCGACGGTGGCCATGAGTCGGGCACGATTTACAGCAAAACCGTAATTTATTAAAGCGGACTTGTTTGAGTTGATTTGCAGGATTCAAACAGAAAACAGTAGGAAAGGTAAGCAAACCAGGTTTTTCTAACACAACGGAGTGGACAGGCCTACTAAAGAACCTGGTAAAAGCAATATTTAAGAAAGGAGTGGTGCAATTTGTGTATTATTTGTCAAATGAGAAAGGTGGTGGTGATTACTGAATTCCGCATAGGATCTGAAAATAATCCCTGCATAAATTGAAAGTCTCGGATTATATAACGGGGAGGAATTAAAATGGCAACCACGATCTCTAAAAAATCGATTTTAATAGGTGCTGTAATATGTGCACTGCTATCATTATTACTGGTAGCAACTGCATATGCTGCTTCTGTATCAGTTAGTATCAATAAGGGGAGTGGTCCTGTTTTTTCTGATACTTTAGCAGCGAATAAAGGGGTTTCGTATAGAGGTAATAATAGCTTTCAGTCTGGAAGTGTTCTGTATATCAGTATAGAGGAAAGGACAGGTGCATTCTGGAGGACGGATACTGTACAGCCTATGGGTATTGGACAATCAGCAAGCGGGAACTCACAGCTTAGAATTCCAGCATTGTGGCGAGTCAAACTAAACCCAGCTTTAGCCAATACCGATTGCATAGGGCATGGGCAAGCCAGCGTGTTACCATAAATGAAAGGGCAGAGAGGTGCTGATAATCAGTATCTCTCTGCCCCATTCCAGAAAGGTAGAAATAGCATTGAAAAAACGATATGAACATATTTTAAGGATCTTCCAGCGCAGCAAAAATCTAAGCATTCCTTATATACTTGTATTGTTCTTATCTGTTGCCTTGGTTATTCTTTGTTTTTATATTCAACTACGCTACAATTATACCGCTGATACTATAAGGCTTTTAGTTTTTCCGATAATTCTTTTCGTCGTTTTTTTTATCTATATCAGTTACGAACTGTCTGTAAAATTACATGACCATAACATGACGGAATATTTGCAAACCTATGGCCGGGGGTTATGGAAAACCTACGGGGCGATTCTCTTATGCCTGTTGACTCTCATTATGATTCCTGCTCTGTTATTTTCTGCTTTTACCATCTATTTGTATTATTTTATTCATGCCCAGTATATTCCCTTTTTGCATCATCTGCTGAAATTATCCTTGTTGTACTTTGTATTAGCATTTTTCATCGGAGCGATGTTGGGTACCGCCATGGCAGCGGTATTCAAAAACAAGAGATTGGTGGTATACAGTCTGACCCTGCTATTTTTGTTCCTGAACACGACGGCGCCCATGTCTGTTTTTCGCGTTCCATATTTGCTTTTCAACGCCTATGGTGTCGAAAAGATACTTTATGATGTCAAGGACTTTGTTACGATTGTCCCTTTGGAATTGGGAAGTTCATTCGCAGTTGTTCCTCTATACGGATTTCCTATGGAACCTCATCGCTGGCTGCTGGCGTTTTTCTGGTTGCTGTTTCCTTTAACTTCTATTTCTTATGAGTGCTTGGCCGTTGGTAAAAAGAAAAAAGTAATATTAGCCGTAAGCAGCCTGCTGGTAGTTTTGACGGTGGGGTTGTTTTCCTGGCGTGGCTCTACCTTAATCATGGACATGAGAACGACTTCCTTTGTAATAGGAGATTATATGCATTATACGAAGATCGGTCACATTCCGGCGGCTTTGCCTGGTAATCCAGAGGAATTTTCCATCACTGAATACAAAATGGATTTGACGGTCAGCAACGAATTGCATGCTGCTGTAGAACTGACCATCGACGATCTCAACTTGGAAAACTATGATTTCACCTTGTACCACGGATATAAATTAAAATCGGTTAGCAGCGCGGACGGGCAGCCGGTAGCGTTTGTGCGCGAAGGAGATTACATAACCGTAAGCCCCCCATCCGGCACTAGGAGACTGCTTTTTCAATATGCGGGAAGATCACCGAAATACTTTGCCAATCGCCAGGCGATCGCCTTACCGGGTTATTTCGCCTATTACCCTAAGGCGGGCAGGCAGGAAATTTGGTCGAATAACAGCTATGTTATTGATCTGCCTTCCACCGACAGCGAGTATACCATAACCATCCATTCCAACTTGCCGGTTTATAGTAATTTGCCCGGCGTGCCCGGCAATCATAACTCCTTTCGAGGGAAGAGTAATGGTTTGACCTTGTTGGCGGGCATGTATAACCAGGTGGCGGATAACCTTTATGCGGAACCCATGCGGGAAGATGCCCTCGTCTCCCAAAATGCCTTAATTATCGCTGTTCGGGAAGCGGAGGCAAGAATACTAGAAGTCTGTGAACGCTTACAGCGCCCTCCGGCGCCATTTCTAATTGGAGATAAAAAAATCTTTCAGGTTCCCAAGGCTTTCAGCCTTAATTCCCAGACGGAAAGAGCCGTTGTCATGAACGATCATATTACCACTACCGGTATTTATGATGGAGTAACTTTTGCTATGGAGATTATGCAAGCCCATTTTAGTCAGCAAGGGGGAACGATTTTTTCCTCATCTTATTTATTCTGTCTTTTTGATAGTTTGAGCAAAGATAACCCACTGAGAACAACTCCCATGGACCCGGTATCTCTTTTAGAAGATTTGCAAGAATTTTTACATTTGGATTCACAAGTTAACAGCATGACCCAGGAAAAATTTCACGCATTAACTGAACCGGAAAAAACTCGGTATTTAAAAGCGGAGCAGCGTTACGCGGAAATGTACACACCTATTCAGCAGAAAATAGCTGTTTATCTTTTTTACCGATCTCCCCGCAAAGAGCAAAATCTCCGCGCTTATTTTGACTTTTTTACTTCAGATAGTAAGGAGCACTATTTAGCTTTAGCCGAAAAGTTATTCAGGGAGGAAATCGGACATGCTAACCGTTAAAAATTTAAGCAAGAGTTACGGACGCAAAAAGGTGCTTCATTCCATCGATCTGGAATTAGATAAGCAAGTCTATGGACTGCTGGGGGCCAATGGAGCAGGCAAAACCACCTTGATCCGCTGCATGGCCGGGCTGTATGAGCCTCAGCAGGGACAGGTCTTGTATCATAATCAACCGATTCAAAAATCAGCGCTGTTTCTTCATGACTTGGGCTATTTACCGCAAGCGTTTGGAATGTTTCAGGAACTTACTCTCTACGAAATGATGGAGTATATCTGCTGTTTAAAAAAAATAGACAAAAGCCAATACGGCAGCGAAATTAAACAAGCCTTAAGCAGTGTTAATTTGGAAGACAAAAAACACGACCGGATCAAAACGCTTTCCGGTGGTATGATCCGCCGGTCCGGCATCGCCCAGGCAATCATCGGTTTCAGCAAAGTGATATTCCTGGATGAACCGACTGCGGGGCTTGATCCCGGTGAGCGAGCCCGTTTTAAAAACATGATTAATACCATCAAAAAAGACCGCACAATCCTGATTTCCACCCATATTGTCGAAGATGTGGACGCTTGCTGCCAAAGCGTAATCGTGATCGAAGCAGGCCGGGTTTTATTCCAGGGATCATGTGATCAATTAAAACAGGCAGCTGCCCAAAAGGCATACCAAGTCAAAGCTGAGGATTCCGACAAGATTTATGGAGAAAAATATATTTTAAAAATTAATGAAGTCAATGGGGAGATTTATCATCGCGTTTTGGCCAAAGAAAAACAAAATTATCCATATGAGGAGAACCCTACTTTGGAAGACGGTTATATGTGCCTGGTAAAGGGGATTGCCTGATGGACAGATTAATTCTGGAACTTAAGAATCTGCGCTTTTATTTCTTTGTACCCCATATAACTATGATATTGGCCGGCTTCGGGGTGTTGGCCACATTGAAAAATTCCAGTGATTTAGCGGCATGTGCTAGTATCATCCAAATCTTTGTTTCCGGATTTGCCGTTTGGTGGCCGATTCTTATTCTGAAAGAGTATCTGCATTCACCGGGAAAAGAGGTGCTTTTTGTCTACAAATCGGCGCAAGATAACCTTATCGTCAAAATGTTTTTGCTCTGGGGGCTATATGCGCTTCATGCCGTGGTTCTATTTATTTATTTTTCCACCTTGTTTCAACCAGTCATCTATTTACTGATTGCCACTATTATTCAATGTCTGTTCCTGATCGCTTTAGCCTATGTTTTGTCCTTATTACTGCAGAACACGTTTATTCCTTTGCTTTTCAATTTTGCCTATGTATTTACGTTCTCCATGGTTGTTTATTCTGATCTCCCCATCAGCATTTTTACCAGGGGAATTCCTGATAACCCCGGTATACTCAATACTTCTGTGGTTGTCTTGATATTTGCCGGGATTCTTTTTCGGGTAGGCTACCAGAGGGAAAAACGCTTGTACAAAAACAGCATTTGAGTTCATCAGATTTGCTTCATTGAGTATTACACACCAGCATAAGGTGAGGTGATTCGTATTAGACAGATTCTGCCATTCTGAGAGCAAAATTTACAGAGGAGAGTAATGCAGTGATCGATGCCACATTATTACATATTATTGCGATACCGGTTTATATCGTTATACTGATAACTGGGATAAAGAAAAAGATTTCTATACATAAGCAAATAGTTATTTTTTTATTTTTTATTTATTTTATTGGGGTACTCTCAGTTACCCTTTTCCCTCTACCCGTTCAAAAAGAGCTAATAATATATCGGAGAGAACTTAGTTATGTAACAAATAATTTTATTCCTTTTACAACAATAAAAGAAATAATTGATCAAGGAAATATTAAATCTGTAATCAGAACGTTAATTGCAAATATAATTCTATTTATACCGCTGGGAAGTATTCTTCCATTGTTGTGGCAAAGAGCATCTAAATTAAGTATGGTTTTTTTATGGGGATTCGCAGGATCAATTAGCGTTGAATTTCTTCAATATTTAATATCTTTATTAATTGGTTATACTTACAGATCAACTGATATTGATGATGTAATACTAAATATAGTTGGAGCAGTTATTGGCTTTTCAATGTTAAAATTATCCTTGCCAGTCACTGGCAAATTTCTCAATGTGTCACATTTAGAATAAGCAAGGCGCATTGTATTATCTGGTTATCCACTTCACTACGGTACATATCACAGTACATCAATACAGAAGGTGTTGAACTTGAGGAATTGGTGTTTGAAGGCTTTTCAGCAAGCGGAACGGCAACGGTATATGGGTATGTGCAAAGAACACCTGCCGGGAAAAACATTTTTCTCATGTCTACTTTGCAGCGTTTTTCCAAAGTGGGCCCTCGCCCACAACCCAACAACTTGTTTTTTATTGCAGTACGAAAACCGTAAGGTATTAACTTAAGAGGAACCCTGACCAACCTATGTTGATTGACCTAAAGGGCATGCCTAATGGGCAAAAATGGGTTTCCAATCAAATTATATTAGGAGGCGATTGTAATGGCATGTACTCAACCTAATTTGGCAAAAGGCGCTGTACCTAATGTTATACCGGTTAATATTTCGGGTGCTAGTGCTAGTGAAGCCCACAGGAGGCTATTTGTGTCCGACAATCCCGAGTACATTACAACAGCTATATCTTTCTCGCCAGGCGGATTCGCTACTCTGTGGCATGACGAGGCTACCGCAACAGGAAAAATTGCTTATCGCATCTTTCTTTGGCATGTGAACGAACTCTCGCAAGCTATCAAGGTGGGGATCACCATCGGCAACGGTTCGTCCACAGACACGTACCAGGTACAGAACTTACGTTTGCAAGCGGGACGTTCGCCAGGAGAATTCGCATCGTTTGCTGCACTGGGAATCTGTTGCGCCAAAGCATTGGTAGGCAATACCCTGGATGCTGCGGCTCCAGTCGATGCTTCAATTTCACCTAACACAGTAGGATTGGTACGTGAGTTTGTTTTCAACCCCAATGTTTTGCTCGGTGCCGTAGTTGAGTTCGATTTGGTTAATATCACATCCACTACAAATCCTTTTGTCTACCGGGTAAGAACGGTTGCTTCGAACACGGCAACCGCAAACTTGCGACTTCACAGCGGAACGACAGCCAATCCGGTAGATCCGGTAGGGGATCACCCCAGAGGGTCCTGGTCCTTTGCGGCTATACAAGGAAATTCCATCAATTATGTTTTAGGATCTGCTGCATCAAATACTAGCATCTCCAACAAGACCCCAGTACCGCTCAATCCCGGAACCGACAACTTATTCACAGCCGCCGCTAGTTATAACCCTACCAGATCGAAGGAAAACCGGGGCCATTTCGGGGCGCGGTATTTTGTGACCGTCAATTTACAAAATACAGGCAGTGTCGCAAGAACAGGCACAATCCACTTAAATGGGCGAGGAGGCATCTATGGCGGAGCGGTGAAGGTTGCGGGAGTAACAAACGGGGTGCCCGTCCTGCAACCCCACATAGAAGGCGTACAGGTGGCAAGCAGGACAGTCCCAGCAAATTCGACGGTAAGTGTTGCCTTGGAAATTGTTCATGCCGGTGCTACTAACCTTCCGCTGGCAATTCTCTGCCGCACGGTGTAGCAAAAGGAGGTGGCAAGTCAGATGAGGAAAGCAGTCCTTTCGTTTTTAGCCGGTGCCTGTGTGATACTGTGGGCCTGTGCCGGGACCGGGACGGCTATCGCGGGGACACAGGCCGAACGCGCCCGGTTCGCAAAACCGCAAGTAAGTCAAGTAAGTAGTGGGAGCGCCTTCACCGCGGCGGTCAAGGCGGACGGTACGCTCTGGACCTGGGGATATGACCAGCGCGTGGCACAATTTGGAATTAATACGTTCAGACCGGGGCAAGTCGGCAGTGATACCAACTGGTCAACAGTTTCTGCCGGAGGCAATCAAGTCTCGGCGGTAATCGCGGCGCTAAAGAGGGACGGCACGCTCTGGACCTGGAGCTGGCCCGCGCACTGGGGCCTGTGGGGCCTGGAGATGCACCTTCGCGGCTGGAACCCGTGGGGTCTGGAGATGTACCCTCGCGGCCCCATTGCCCCCATGTTACCGGCTCAAGTCGGCAAAGACCGCGACTGGGCTGCTGTTTCTGTTGGAGGGGGCCACATAGCGGCGCTAAAGAGGGACGGTACGCTCTGGACCTGGGGGGCTAACGGGCACGGACAACTTGGAGACGGAACTACGGTACCAAGGAACGCGCCGGTGCAGGTCGGCAAAGACCGCGACTGGGCTGCTGTTTCCGCTGGGACCGCTCACA